>Ga0180221_1000088_pt1 | contig 158574 bp, 136 predicted proteins | sample eDN5th37CKraftMG_FD_151339 | JGI IMG/M metagenome (GOLD analysis project Ga0180221, IMG submission 151339) | Enriched Miracle-Growth compost microbial communities from Emeryville, California, USA - eDNA 5th pass 37_C Kraft MG (version 2) (version 2) ... | reverse complement strand
GAACTTTGAAAGGAGCAACGAAGCCTTGTTTGATGTTGTCGACGAGGCCGTCGTGCATGTCGAGGCAACACCCGAAACGGTTTGAGAATCAAACCAGTACCCGTCCACGAAAGTGGGTCAACTCCAAACTTCTCAACCCGGAACTCCAATTGACAGATTATTTACCGAAGCTTAGCCGGGCATTTCATAGAAGCAGGAGGAAGAAAAACTCCCGCTTTGCAAAAAATAGCCGGAATACCCGTTATTGACAGACTCCAGCCAGCGGTTCCTGTTAGCGAAATAACCCGTCTGGGCTCTGTAGTTCTCCCATGAATACATAGCCCAGGCGGACGCATTTCCGTAGTACCCAGATACGCAATGAGCCCCCGAAATAGAAATCTGCGACCCGTTAATATCCAGAAGCAGGCCAGTACCGGCAGGCACGCCGGAGCTAATCGTGCAGCGAGTAGACCAAGGGAGCAGGGTGCACAATTGAAACCAATTACCTTGCCACTGGTTATGTGCCTGGACTTCAGCACCAGAACTCCTCACAACGATACGAAGAGTCGATGGCAATTCGTTCCAGCCGCTGCGGTTATCCCAGACCTCACGGAAGTAAAGTTCTGCCCCGTCCATCCGGTCAAGGAGCTCCTGCACGGTTGTAGGAGCACTTGGCGGGACAGGAACCGGATCAACGGGGGGTGGGGCACTATCCGGCATCACCCTCTTCGCCACCCCCGTTATATGCGTGGAATCCACCCAAGGTGTCCGCATCTGCGGCGGTGCCGGTTGCGCGCCGGCATTCCATGAAACCAGGACGCAGCCCGCGCCCGCGGCGATGATTCGCTTCATTCTTCCTCCCTAGTATTTGCAATAGACCTGGGCGATGGCCTTGGCGGGACCGCCAAGAACCGTTCCGTCGTAGTCCAGCAGTTGCACCTGCCAGCCCGTCCCGGCGTCCACTGCCTTGCGGGTGAACGACGAAGCCTTGGAGGACTCGATCTGGGGCAACAGATAGATGAGCGGTGTGCCGGCGGCGGTACCAAGCCGGCCGCAGGCGGGTTTCTGGACGGTGTCGCCGGACGCGACGATCTGGCTGCCGGTCATGACGTAGCTGGACAGCAGGTCGTCGGCGCGCATCCAGACGCCAAGGCGGCAGACCAGGCCGGTGCCCGAGGCGGAGTCGGTGGCGAACGCGCCGTTGGGGGCGCAGGCGGCGCCGGTCGATGCCATGGCTGCCAGTTCGCGCCATGTGCCGCCGGCGCAGACCAGGAGGCCTCCGGCCGACGTGCGGGCGAATTCGGCGTTGGCGCCGGCCTCGGTGGATATCCGTGAGAGGCAGGGGGTGTTGGCCGCGGCCACCTCCCTGACGCCCAGCCGATCGACGGACACGCCGGCATGTCCGACGAGGTCGCGGCCGACGACCGAGAGCGCAAGGCCGGCCCCGGTCGCAACGATCATCTGGCCCGTGTTCACGCGCAAGGTGGGCTGCGCGTCGGCGGCGTCGAAGATCGATCCCCGGTCGGTGGACAGTCCCGCGGCGGCACGGACCCGCTGGCTGGCGACGATGCCCGAGACTGGATCGATCTGGACGATGCTGCCGTTGTCAGCCCGGAACAGGCCGGTCTTGGTCTGCAGCACGCCGGCGCACTGCACGGTCAGCACGCCGGTGTTGGTCGCCGTCAGGCAATCGCCGGCCGTACCCCGCAGCACCAGGGAATCGTGCAGCCGCACGCCGCCTCGCACATCCAGGCTCCCCTGCAGGTCGGGATTGCGGCTATCCCGCATGCGCACGAACTGCTGGAACAAGGTCGTATCCAGGCTTGCCAGGGCTCCCACGACACCCGCCGTCGCGCCCAATGGATTGGGAAGGACGTGTGTCGCGCCGCGCATCAGCGCCGGCTGGTCGGGATAGGCGGCGGCGCCGTATCCGGCGGTGGCCATGACGACCTGGGCCAGGATGCCGGGATCCGGCTCGGAAGCCCCCGGCGCGCGCAGCGGCGTGGCGGTATGCACCAGCGCATCCACCCTGCATCCGGTCCCTGGGCAGGAGCCGCTGCGCTCGACACGGATGGCGACAGCCTGGTTGAACGGCGTGCGATCGGGAAATCCGCGCTGCAGCAGTCCGGCCTCCCTCAGTTCGGCCAGGGTGGGCGCGAATGCCTGCGCCACGCCGGCAACGGGTGCTCCGCCGGCCAGCGCGTCGTAGTGCCGGACCAGGTAGCCATCCATGGCTCCCTTGATCGCGAGCAGGTACGTTCCCGTCGCCTGGGCCGCCGCGTCGTCCACCTCGCGCACCAGGCGGCTCCCCGCCAGGACGGCCAGCACCATGGCGATGCTGGCGGCGATGGCCAGTTCGATCAGGGTCCATCCGCGCTGGCGTGCCGCGCGGGCAGCCGGCGCGGCATGGAGAGCCGTCGTATGCGACATGGGCGCGCCCTATCGTGCGGTGAACGAGAAGGAGTTCGTATCGCCGCTGGTGCAGGCGGCGTCCGCGCCGGCGGCGTTATAGGTGCCCGCCGCTCCGCCGGTGCCCGGCTGCTTGACGGTGACACTGTTGATGACGATGCGCTCGGACACCCGCTGCATGACCGCGGCCAGCGCCGGGCATGCCGCTTCATTGACCTTGTCCAGCGTCAGTCCGAAGGCATCCCCGGACGAAGTCAGGGTATCGGCAGCGAGCACGATCCTGCCGTCCGTGGCGCCCAGGCCATGCCGGACCGTGGCCGTGGCCCCCGAGCCCGCGACGGTGATGACGCTGCTGCTGCGCAGCGAATTGGCGAGCTGGGCGATTCCTATGCCCGTATAGGGCGTGTTGCCCAACCCCTGGCTGGAGACCTTGGTGCGCGCGATGAAGCGATGCAGTTCCTGCCCCACCGCCGGCACCTTGTTCTCGATGACATAGCCGTTGATGGCGGGAATGCCGATGATGGCGGCGATCAGGACGATGGCGGCGACGATGGCGACCTCCACCAGGGTGAAGCCCTGCTGGCGCCCGGGACGAACGTGAAGAAAGCGAGACATGGGGATACCTCATCGGCTGGAGTAATAGTTGGTCAAGGCGGAACGCATTTCGTTGACGACGCCGACATGCCAGAAGACCAGGGACAACGCGACGCCTACGGCGGCCAGCAGCAGCACCCAGCGGGCGGCGGCCGCTTTCCTGGCAACCTGTCCCAGCGACCGCCCCTCCAGGCGCACGCGCGTCTGCTGCAAGGCGCTGTCCATGCCGCGGGCCGAGATCAGGTCGGCCAGGAACCACAAGGTCTCGGGCTCGACGATGCCGGTGTCGAAGGTGGCGCTGCCCACGCGGCCGTCGTCGATATTCGCGATCATTCTTTCCAGGTGCCAGCGCCGCCACGGATTGGCGCCCTCCACCTGCAGTTCCAGAGCTTCGCGCAGCGCGGTACTGACGTTGCCGCGCCGCTTCACCATGGTCGCCAGCGACGCCAGGAAGCGTATGCCCTGCAGGTCCCGGTACAGGCGCCAGACAAAATACCGGTCCAGCACACGGCGGACACGGCCGGTAAGGTTGGGCATGGACCAGGCCACGAAGTAGACGGCCAGGCCCACGGCCAGCGCGGACACGAACAGGTGCGCCTGGACGAGTTCGGCGAAGGCATAGAGACGCCGGGTCAGGCTGCCCAGGAACTCGTCGGGAACCGCACCGAACGCCCGCTTCAGGCGCGGCACGGTGAACATGGGCACGGCGACGATCATGCCGAACGAGACCAGCACGGCGGCAAGGGCCGCCGACAGCGTGGCGGACAACGTGCGCCGTGCCTCGTCGGCCAATCGCGTCACCGCCGCCACGTCGCGCAAGGTCTGTTCGAGCGCACCCGCGCCGCCTCGCTGGGCCATGCGAAGCAGGACCAGGTCGTCGTCCGGCAGCGTCGAACGCAAGGTCTCGTGGAGATCGCCGCCCGCATGCTGATAGCGCGCCGCCCAGTACGCGGACAACACGCCCCGCGGATGATCTCCATAGCGCCGGGCGTCGTCCAGGAAGATATCGCGCAATGTCTTGCGGCCATTGCAGGCGTCCATGACATCGGCCAGATAGTCGTAGTAATCGGCGCGGCCGGGCCGGAACTGCGCCGCGCACCACGCGATGCGCGCGCGTTCGCGAAGCGTGTTCATGCCGGACGGCCTCCCCGTTCGGCATCCCGGCGGCGCCCGAGCGGCGCCTGCACCCGGCCGGAGGCCAACCTGCGGGGCCGCCTGCGCCCAGGCGGCACCTGTGGCGCGCGGGTCCTCCGCAGTTCGACGGTCTCGAAACTGACGAATCTCGGTTCGATGTCGCGGGGATCGACCAGCCCTTGCGACGCCTTGTAGATCGCGCACTCCATCGCCGTCTTGCCCGTCATGTCGGCATGATCGAACGCGCTGCGCCGCTGGAACCGGAAGTAGTCGCGCAACGCCAGCGTGTCCGCGTCGCGCACCAGCCGCAGGAACCCGTCGTCGACGGTGGGATCGATCATTTCGGCGGCGACGGTGCGCCCGGCGTAGCCATGCAGTTCCGGCAGGGTGCTCTGCCGGCAGGCGGGGCATCCATCGGGATTGCGAACCTTCAGCGCGTTGACGTCGATGGCGTACAAGGCATGGAGCCGATCGGCATAGCGTCGCCAGTGATCGGGCTCGTGGCTGGCCATGCCGCCCCCGCCGGCCCGGTCGAACAGGCTGGACAACGGCAAGGCGCAGGCGGGGCACAACGCCGGCAGCAGCGTCTGATAGACCAGGAGCTTCAGTATCCCGGGCGTCGCCAGCAGCCTTCGGGAAACGCCGATGAAGTCCGAGGCCAGGCGGTCCGGGATCAGGGCCGCGCCGCCCGCATGCGTCGTGGTGTACAGGTTGCTGCCCGAGCTGGCGAGGTCCATGAACGCCCTGCCGGTGGAGCGATCGCGTATCTCGCCGATGAGCAGGTCGTTCATGGCCGATCGCTTGATGGTCTTGAGCTTGGCGTCGAACTCGTTGGAAACCGAACCGTCGAGCGACCGGCTGACGCTGTTCTGCAGCGCGTTGGGAATGAGATATTCGACCGGGTCCTCGAGCGTGATGACCTTGCGGGTGGACGGGATGCGGGACATCATCGAGGCGATGGTGGTCGATTTGCCGGATCCCACCACCCCTGCCAGCACGATGGCTCCCCCTTCGGCCACCAAGGCGCGTTCGACCACTCGTACCTGGGAAGGCAGATACCCCAGCCGGGCGAAATCCGGGGGCTGTTCACGCATGTCCATGCGCAGCAGGCGCATGGTGACCGACGCCCCGGCATCGGTGGCGAGCGACGCCCAGCGCAACATGAACGACACCCCTTCCACATCGTGCAGGATGCTGCCCTGCTGCTCGATCATCGGGTCGAAGACCGCGCCGTTGCCGCCTTGTATATCCATGTAGGCGACGGCCAGCACCTCGCGCAGCGTACTGGTCTGCATGCCACGGAAGCGTTCGGGCATCACGTAGCGGCCGCCCAGGGTGTATCGGATCTCGGATTCCGGATGCGCGGATCTCAGGTTGACATGGATGTCGCTCGCACCGTGGCGCGCGCCCCAGGCGACGATGTCGTGGAAAGCCGAAGCCATGGAGCTCTTGACGGGATCGAGCAGTACCCGGCGGCGCGACCGCAGGGTATCCCCCGTGATCTGGCCACGCACGATCGACAGCAACAGCGTCGCCGGCACCACGACGCGGGCGGGACTGGCCAGCGTTCGGCCGCGCGCCTGCACCATGCGCTCGAACTCCTCGATCTGCTCGCTGCGCGCATAATCATCGACGGTGAACAGGGCCACCCGGCCGTCCTCGAGTTCGACGGGACAGAGCTTGTCCAGCAGGCTGCCGACGTCGAAGCCGGAACGCAGCACCCGCCGGAAGGCTGGCGTCATCCGGGCGAGCTGGTCGCGGCCGTCCAGCCGCATGACGAGCTCCGGGAACGCGATGCCCTTGCATGCGGACGGATCCTTTTCTTTGTCCGCGGACGCCGCGGCGGTAGCGCCCGACGCCCTCAGGCGGCTGCCGGCCAGCAGCGCCGACACGCCCGGCCGGCCCCAGATGAGCGGGCTCATGGCCGCGCTCCGAGTGCGGGAACGAGCATGGGCAGCATTGCCGGCGCCGGCGCCGGCACCGGCGCCATGCCGGCCGAACCGGCTCCCGCCGCCGCGGCCGGCATGGGCACGGCGGGCGGGATGCAGGCCGAACGTTCTTCCGCGCCTTTTTTCAGATAGACGCAGCCGTCGTCGATACGCTGCAACCGATATTCCCGGCCCGGATGGGTCGTACCGCGAGGCAGCTCGCTGCCCTGGCGATACAGCCGCGATTCGCCATTGACCAGCACGACCGCGTTCAAGCCCCCGCTCAAGCCATACAGGGAAGTCAGGACGATTTTGTCGCCATGGCGGGCCGGCGCCGCGGCCGACCTCGGGGCAGGCGCCTGGCGGGCTCGCTCCGCGGCCAGGGCGCGGGCGGTATCGATGCGTAGCATCTCGCGCACCTTGTCCAGTTCGCTTTCAGCCGCTTCCACCCGGGGATGGATCAGGAACAGGGCGGCGATCATGGTCATGGCGGGCCGCCCGCCCCACTCAATCACGCGCATAGAGGACTCCAGAAATGCCGGCCATGAGCCGGCTCCGATTCAAGGAAAGCTCGGCGTCGGGAGCGACGGTGAGCGAGGCCGACCGCCATTCGACCTGGCCGGCCAGCAGCTCCGGCATCAGGAACAGGGACCGCAACGGTCCTTCCAGCGCCAGCGGCCGCTCGAATATGGCCGGCATCGAAGGCGGCGCGGGGATGACGGCCCCGTATTCGTCGCGTGGAGGTTCCAGCCGCGCGGGCGCCGCGTCTCCCAGCGTGATGCCCGACAATAGCGGCATGACCTGCTGCAGGGCCGTGACGGTCTGGTCGTCATGCTCCTCCTGGCTCCTGAGCCGCGATGGCTCGAGCGCCTGGCCGCCGCCGGCGATGGAAAAGTGCGCCACGACGGCATCCATGGGTTGCCATGTCTCTTTCCAGCCTGGCGGGCGGGCCGCGAGAAAGCTGGCGTTGGTGGCCAGGCGATGCCCCCTGCCATACCCGGCGCGGCACGTCCAGCCCGGCCCGGCATCTCGCGTGCACTGGGCGGACGACAGCTTCCAGCCTCCCAATTCGGCGGGCAGCTCGGCCAGCGCATCCAGGACGGCCAGCCCGTCCTCCTGGGCGTGCAGGCGTACCCGCTGTCGAAAGGTCTCGAACACGCGGGCCCATGCCGCGTCGGGATCGATGCTTGCCGGCGCGGGCGCCTGGGTGCCGCCCAGGTGGCGATACCAGTCCCAGCCGGCCCGCAGCAGAAATGCGGCGGCACACCCCAGGGTCGCGACGACCAGCGGCCGCGGCAGCGTCGGCATGCTCCAACCGCATGGCTGGAGCCGGTATGGATCCGGCGATTCGCCCAGCAGCGCCGGCAGCGAGACGTCGCCGGAATTTTCCGAGTCGGCGTCCAGGACGACGAGTTCGTCGCCGTGATGCGCGGCCAGGGCGTCCAGGGCCTCCTGGGCATCGGCGGCGGTGTCATGGACGCGGTCCGAATGCGTGAGTACCTTGCCACCCTGCGAGGCGACCACCCATATGCGCCCGTCGGGCAGCACCGCCCGCAGCGCGACCACCCCTTGCCTGTGGTCGGCGGCGAAGGCCAGCGCCCCGCTGTGGAGACTGGCCGCCAGGCCACGATCGGCACGGCTCAGACGGACCACGCCGACGGCCTCCGAACCGGGCGCATGGGCATAGTGCGAAGCCCTGGCCTCCCGAGCCTTCTGGCGCGCCCGCTGGTCCAGCCGGCTGCCCAGGATGGTGTGCCAGCGCATGCCCAGGACCAGCACGCGCTCGTCGCCGTCGAATCGAAGCAGGACGTAATCGTTCATGGCGAGTCAGAAGCCTTCCTCGACCTGCGCGGTGATGAGCACGACCGTATTGCGACGCTCGCGCGCGGTCTTGCCCGAGCCGCCCAGCAGCATCGGCGCCCCCTCGTCCAGCCGGCGCTTGTCGTACTGGTCCTGCGAGCGCTCGAAACCCGACACCAGCACCGGCTGGCCGGGCCTCAGCTCGACCTGCTGCACGGTCCCCATGCCATCCACGGTTTTCTGCTGCAACTGGACCTGGTTGCCGCTGGCGCCGAAAGTCAGCGTCTTGAGAGGCTGGGCGACCGTGTTGTCGTAGGCGATCGTGAGGAGGATCTGGCCGTCGTCCTGCGCATCGGGAATCACGGTCAGGAAGGACCCGACGGTTTCCTCCTTCTGCGTGACCGACGGCGCGGTGGACGTGCCCGCCGACGACGCGACGGTAGTGACCTGCACCTGGTCGATATAAGTGAAGGTGGTGCGGACCGCATGCGTGACCGGGCGCCGGTTCAGGGTCTGCAACGGCACCGTGGTATGGCGGGTGATGGTGGCGATCTCGCTCAGTGCCTTCAGTACCACCGCCGAGCCCTCCCAACGGCCGCCGGCGATGGACAGGCCCAGGCCCGACCCCGCGACGTCCGACACCAGCGATGCCGGGGAGCCGGCCTGGGCGGCATCCCGTGTACGGCGATAGACCAGGTTCCAGTCTATGCCTTGCTCGGTCTGATTCCTGGCCACCAGCTCGATCTCCTCGAACATCAGGCGCACGCGCCGGGTCAGGGCCTTGTTCTCGCGTTCCAGGAAAGCCGCGACACGGTCCAGCGCCTCGGGGGTGTCGGTGACGACGATGAGCCCCGAGGCGTCGCCATTGGCGACCAGCGTGCCGGCACGCGTGAGGAAGGGTTCGAGCTTGGCCTTGACCGCCCCCAGGGCGTCGCTGCCCGTCGATTCGATGCGCGTGGACGATGTGCTTTCGAAAGCGCCTGCGTTGCCGCCGCCCGCCCGTCCCAGGCTGGCGGCCGCGGAGGCCTTCAAGGTAAGCGCGCGTACGTTGAATACCCGGGTATCCGTGCGGAAGAAGACGATGGCGCCGGCCTGGTACTTCCAGTGCACGCCCAGCCGGTTGGCCGCCAGGTCCAGCAGGCGGGGCAGCGGATGCAGCCCCGTCGGCAGGCTGACCTGGACGGCGGATGGCGTCCCCGCGCCGGCCGCCTGCGCCAGGGTCAGGCGCGGAAGAAAGGCTTCCTGCGGCAGGAGCGCGTCCGGCTGGATGCGCACCTGTATGCCGGTGGCAAGCGCAATCTGTTCGCCCAGCGTGGGCAGGTCGACCCGGCCTCCGGGAAACATCAATGCCGTCTCGACCGACGCCCGGAGCGCCTCGGGCAGCGTGACCTCGCGCGACAATGGCTGGGGCTTGCCCGCCAGCCAGGGCCGGGCGACTTCCTGGGCACGTGCGCGCCCGGGCCCGCCCGCCACGGACTGCTGGAACGGAATGCGGGCGGTGGCGATGTTGCCGGACGCACGCGCCGCGTCGGCGTCGATGTGGCGCATGGCCTCGAACTGCCCGCAGCCCGAGACGAAAAGAACCATGGCCGCCGTGCCGCGGAGGAACCGCGGCGACACACTGCATGCATGGACCATGGCCTACCCCTGGCGTCCCGTCGGCGCGCTGGTACGGTCGCACGATTCCGCATGGGGGACGACGCGCAGCACGCGGTTCGAGTAGAAACACGGCTGCAGGGGATGGGTGGACAGTTCGGTGGAGGCCAGCAGTTCGCGCACGGCCGTCTTGAAGTCGCTGCCCAGGCTGGCCGACCCGGCAAGCGGTATGTCGACGTCGACCGTCCAGTGTTCGGGGTCGAAGGTCCAGCCCGCGGCCATGGCCCACCGCCGCAGGGCCTGGCGCATGGTCCGGTCCGCCGGCGTGGCGTCGTACGTTCCCCGACGGACGGGCGCGGGGTCCGCTGCGGGACGCCCTCTGCCGATGGCGACCGTCTGCCCCTGGACTGGCGCGGGATAGCCTGGTGCGGCGAAAGACGAATCGTCCGGGTCGGATGGGTTGCCGCCCGCTCCGCCGGAACCATTCGTGCCGGCGCGGCCGCGGCCCCCGTGGTACTGGGCACGCGCCACGACTTCGCCTATCCGCAACAGGTACTCGCCCGCCGTGCCGGCCACCACCGCGTAGCCCCCCTGCCATGCGACCGGCGCCAGCCTTTCCCCTTGCGCGCCGACGCTGAAGACGGCAGGCAACACCTGCCCGACGCGAAATTGCAGATAGGTCTGCCGCCCGTCGTCGAAGACCTGCACGGGCGCCACGCGCTTGTCGCCCACGATGCGATAGGAAAAATCGAAAGCGCCATCCCTGCCGGCGTGCGGCGCAGGCAGGGCTTGCGCCGCGGCGGTTCCGCAAGCGAGCCATGCGGCGGCGATGGTGATGAGACACGGATGCATAGAGGACCCTTGGCAAAGCGGCGCGGCCAGACCGCGCCCAGGCATGCATCGTGCCGGGCAGCTCTGTGCCCGGGTAGCGTGTGAACTACTTACTGCCGGATGTTTTCATCCAGGTCCGGCGATGCGGGCAGGACATCCATCACTGTCCCTTCAGCCCCAGTTCGCGCACCAGCGAGCCCCACTTGACGTTCTCCTCGGCCATGAAGCGCGAGAACGCTTCCGCCGAATTCGGCACCACCTCGAATCCCATGCCGGTCAGTTTCTCCCTGACCTCCGGCTGCTTGAGCACCTGCAGCACTTCCCGGTTCAGGCGCGCGACGACGGCATCCGGGGTCCTGGCCGGCGCGACCAGGCCGAACCAGGTGATGACCTCGAAATCGGGATAGCCCGACTCGGCGATGGTCGGCAGATCGGGCATGGCCGGGGACCGCGTCCTGCCCGTTACCGCGATGGGCCGCAGCTTGCCGTTCTGCACGTTGGGAAGCAGGCCGGAGATGCTGGACATCATCATCTGCACCTGGCCGCCCAGCAGGTCGACGATGGCGGCCGAATCCCCTTTGTAATGGACTGGCGTCAGGTCGACGCCACAGCCCGGCATCAGCAAGCATCTGCAGCAACTGGAAGAAGAACTCGGGTTCGAGGTCTTTGCCCGCAAGCGCAACCGCATCGTTGGCCTGACCGAACCCGGCGAAGAAGTCGTGGCCATCGCCCAGCGCGTGCTCAACGACATCGACAGCCTGAAACGGCTGGGCGAAGAGCTTTCCTCGCGCGAAGGGGGCAGCCTGACCATCGCCACCACGCATACGCAGGCCCGCTACGTCCTGCCCCAGGTCATCGAGCGCTTCATCCGCCAGCATCCCAAGGTGCAGTTGCACCTGCGCCAGGGCAATCCGACGCAGATCTGCGAAATGGTGGAAGCAGGCGTGGCCGATCTTGCCGTGGGCACGGAAACCACGCGAGCCTTCCCGACGCTGGTCCGCATGGACTGTTTCGAGCTCGAGCGTTCCATCATCACCAAGGTGGGTCATCCGCTGCTCAAGATCCGCAAGCCCACCCTGCGCGACGTGGCGGCCTATCCGATCATCACGCACGACCCGGCTTTCAGCGGGCGATGGAAAGTGATCGACGCCTTCAAGCGTGCGGGCATCACCCCCAACATCATCTTCGGCGCGGTCGATGCCGACGTCAGCAAGACCTATGTCGAGCTGGGACTGGGCATCGCCGTCATGACCTCGGTCTCCATCGACCGGCAGAAGGACAAGGGGCTGCGCGCCATCGACGCCAGCCACCTGTTCGAACCCAGCATGACGTCGATTTCCCTGCGCATCAATGCCTATCTGCGCAACCACACCTTCGACTTCATCAGGATGTTCGCTCCGCACCTGACGCGGGACGCGGTCCGGGCGGCACTGCAAGAGGCCCGGTAGGCCGTGCTACGCTAGTCGATCCGTGCCATCGCCTCGGATTCCGACGACCATGCGCATCCGCATTCTGTCCGACCTCCACCACGAACACTTCAACGGCAATCGCCCGTTGCCCGACGTCGACGCCGACCTGGTCGTCCTGGCCGGCGACATCCATACGCACGATCTCGGCATCGCCTGGGCCGGCCGGGCCTTCGGCAAGACGCCGGTCGTCTACGTGCCGGGCAACCATGAGTTCTATTCCGCCCACATGGGCAGGCTGGACCGCAAGATGCGCGAGACGGCCCGCCGGCACGGCGTGCACCTGTTGCAGAACGAAGCAGTGGAGCTGGATGGCGTGCGCTTCCTGGGCACCACGCTCTGGGCCGATTTCGCGCTGTATGGATCGCCCGGCGATGAACTGGCGCAAGCCATGGCCGTACGCGTGATGCCCGATTTCAGCTGCATCGACACCGACCAGGGAAAGTTCACGCCGGCGGCCTGCATCGCCCTGCACCAGGCTGCTCGCGCCTGGCTGGGACAACAGCTGAACACGCCCCACACCGGCCCCACGGTGGTCGTCACCCACCATGCGCCCAGCGAACGTTCGGTGCCGCAGCAGTACAAGGGCAACCAGCTGTCGCCGGCCTTCTCGTCCAACCTGGACGACCTGGCGGCCAAGGCCGACCTCTGGATACATGGCCATACCCACACCTGTTTCGACTATCGCATCGGCAAGGCGCGCGTGGTGGCGAACCCGGGCGGCTATCCGGGCGAAAACGGGGAATTCGACCCCGGCCTGGTAGTGGAGATCTGACGGTTTACCGGAAGTCGGCGCCGATCAGGTCGTAGCGATCGGTGCACAGGGCATCCACGCCCCATGAGAAGAGTTCGCGCGCCCGCTCCGGATCGTTGACCGTGTAGCACATGAGGCCGTACCCCGCGGCCTTGATGTCGCGCGCCAGCCCGGCATCGAGCAAGTCGTGCCGGCAGTGCAGGGACACGCAATCCAGGGCTTCGAGCCGGGTCCGCCAGTCCGGCGGCACGCCCTCCACCAGGAGGCCGCGCGGAATGTCCGGCGCGGCTTCGCGCGCGGCGCCCAGCGCCTTGGCGGAAAAGGACGAGAACAGCGGCAACCCGGCGGGATCGGCAACCCCCGCATACAGATCCTGCACCATCTGCCCCACCACCTGCCCGGTATCCACGTCGTGGCCCGGGATGGGCTTGATCTCGATGTTCATCCAGACGCCATGGCGGCGCAGCCATTGCACGATGTCCTCCAGGCGCGGCACGGGCTCGCCCTGGAAGCGCGGATCGAACCAGGCGCCGGCGTCCATGCGCGCCAGGTCCGCGGACTCGAATGCGCCCACGTCTCCCACGCCGGGTACGGTGCGTCCGAGCCGGGTGTCGTGCATGAGGATGGGAACGCCGTCGGCGGCGAGCATGACGTCGAACTCGACGCCGCCGATGCGGCGGGCATGGGCCTCGCGCATGCCCGCCAGGGTGTTCTCGGGGGCCAGCGCGCCCCCGCCCCTATGAGCCACCACGCGGGGATAGGGCCAGGTCCTGATGGAAACGGCGCCTTCCCCGGTGGTCATTTCTTCGCGCTCATCACCGCCGACGACCGCGCCACGGCATCGTCCAGCCCCTGCTTGGGCGGCTTGACGCCGTTCCAGACGGCGTTCAGTTCGCTGTTGATGATGTCGGTCACGCGATCGTAGTTGTTCAGGCGGAAGCCCCGCGTGAACTTGGCGGGCGGATTGGCCATGGCCCGCACCACGTTCTCGGCGCCGGGGATGTTCTTGTAGAACGACACCTCGGAGGCGCGATAGGCCGCTTCGGTCAGCGGCAGGAAGCCGGTCTTCTGGTGCCATTCGGCCGCCACCACCGGCGTGGCCAGGTAGGCGATGAAGGTGGCCAGCGCCTTTTGTTCGGCGGTGGAGTGGCCGCCCAGCGCCCAGAACGCGGAACCGCCCACGAACGGCGTGCTGGGACGCGACGCCTCTTCCTCGTAATAGGGCAGCGGCGCCACGCCGTACGAGAACGTCGCCTTGCCCTGAACCTGGGCCAGCGCGCTGCTGCCGCTGGTCAGCACGGCGCACTCGCCGGACGCGAACGCGGCATCGGCCTGGTCCTGGTCGGTGCGCACCGGGAACAGGTGGCTGCGGACCCAGCTCATCATCAGGGCCAGATGGCGGACGTGCAGCAGGTCGTTGGCCAGCAGTTGGGCGCCGTTGGGCCCTTCCAGCCCGTTGTTGCGCGTGGCGTAGGCCGTGTTGTGCATGGCCGCGAGGTTTTCCACGTGCACCCAGGTCTGCCAGCTCGTGGCGTAGGGACAGTTGACGCCATTCTGCAGCAGCGCGATCAGATGCGCCTGCATGTCGCGCCAGGTGCGCGGCGGGGTATCGGGATCCAGGCCCGCGCGCCGGTACAGGTCGCGGTTGTAGAGATAGACGGGGATGTCGGCCATCCAGGGCAGCGCCAGCAGGCGGCCCTTCGCATCGCTCATGCCGGCGGTGGTCTGCGGCAGGAACCAGCGCAGGTCCTTGATCGGATACTTGGCCAGCAATTCGTACATGGGCAGGATGGCTCCCTGCCGCGCGATGAACTCAGGCGAACGGTTGTCGGGCAGCTCGACCAGGTGCGGGGCGCGGCGCGCGCGCACGGCGGCCGTGCCATCCTCGATCAGCGCCTCGACCGAAGGCTTGGCCGTGACCTTGACCGTGAAGCCGTGCTGCTGCTCGTTGAAGCGCTGCACCAGCGAATCGAACTCCGCCGCCTGCTGCGGGTTCAGGGTATGCCACACCTGCAACTCGATCGGACCGGAAGGCGCGGCCATCGCGGCGGCGGCACCGGCGGCACCCGCGGCGCCAGCGGCCTTGGCGGCGCCCGCCGCCGGCTTCTTGGCCGGCGCGGCCTTGGTCGCCGGCTTGGCGCTGCCCTTCTTGGCGCCCTGCGCCGCTGCCGTGCCCAGGCCGCCCACGGCCAGGACGCCGGCGGCGAACACCGACACACCCCATTTCAACCAGCGCTTAGTCGGCTGCATCGATCCGTTCTCCGAAAACATGGTCAAGCTCAAGAGACACACTCACAAAAAGGGAAAATCCACCTGCGGCCGGCGGCCGCCTATCAGGTCGGCCAAGGCCTTCCCGGATCCGCAGCCCATGGTCCACCCCAAGGTGCCGTGCCCGGTGTTCAGGTACAGATTGGGCAGGCGCGTGCGGCCGATCAGGGGCACGTTCGACGGCGTGGCGGGGCGCAGTCCCGACCAGTACGACACCTTGTCGAAGTCCAGCGCTCCTGGAAAGAGCTCCCGCGTCAAGGTGGTGAGCGCCTGGCAGCGCACCGTGTTCAGAGCGCGGGAATAGCCGCTGAGTTCCGCGGTTCCCGCGACTCTCAGCCTGTCGCCCAGCCGCGAAAATACCACCTTATGGGCACTGTCCGTCAGGCTGACCGTGGGAGCGCGGGTGGAATCCGTAACGGGGTATGTCGCCGAATAGCCTTTGGCCGGATAGACCATGCAGGAAACGCCCAGCGGGCGCACCAGCTCCGGCGTGAAACTGCCCAGCGCGGCCACGAATACGTCGCCCTGCACCTTGGCGTAGCGTCCGTGGGCGTCGATGGTCTCCACCGCCTTGACCCACCCGCCCTCGTCCAGCAGGCGCGTGATCTGGGTGGAGAAACGGAATTCCACGCCCGCCGCGGCGGCCTTCTCGGCCAATGCGGTGGTGAAGAGATAGACGTCGCCGCTTTCGTCGGCCGCGGTGTAGTCGGCACCGACGATGCGGTGGCTTTGCGGCGCCAGGGCCGGCTCCAGCGCCACCAGTTCCTCGGTACTGAGGATGCGGCGGTCGACGCCGTATTCGCGCATCAGGTCGGCCGCCTTCTGCGAAGCGTCGAATTCGGCCGGATCACGATAGAAATTGATGATCCCTTTCTCGAGATGATCGTAAGGGATGCCCAGTTCGGCGCGCATGTCCTGCAGGGTCTTGCGGCTGTAGGCCGCCATATTGACCAGGGCCCGCACGTTGCGCGGCAGCCGGCCGGGCAGGCACTCGCGCAGGAAGGCCATGCACCACAGCCACTGGTGCCAATCGGCGTGCAGCCGGAACAGCAGCGGCGCGTCGCCCCGGAGCAGCCAGCGCGCCAGCTTGAGCGGAGCCTGCGGATTGGCCCAGGGCTCGGCATACGAAACCGAGATCTGGCCGCCGTTGGCGAAACTGGTTTCCTGCGCCGGACCAGGCTGGCGGTCGATCACCGTGACGTCGTGGCCGGACTGGCGCAGCCACCATGCGCTGGACGTGCCGATGATACCGCTACCTAATACGACAACTCTCATTCTTGCTCCTCGGGCCTGGCGGACCATGTCCACCGCGGCGCCGCCCCGGCAGGCGGCGGAAAGCGTAAGTGTATCGCTCCCGAGGCGGCGGCATGCAAGCGCCCGGCCTCCGGCCGGAGGAGTTCGGCCGGGCCTGGCCTCAGGCCTTCAGCGGCACGGCCGGATCGGCCGCCGTGCCCTTGGCGGGCGACAGTCCGGCCTGCATGAGCTTGCGGGCCGTCATCTGGTCCACCGGCGAATTCACCGACTCGATGGCCCGCAGCGCGTCCCCGTCGAAATGCAGCACCGAGAAGCCGGTGCCGCGCGCCGCCGGCCGCACGACGCTTTGGTAGCCCGGGCGCCACAGGCCGGTGATCTGCAGGCGCGCCTCGCCCTGGTCCGACCAGAACCAGGGCACGGCGGTATAGGGCTGGGGATCGCCGCACAACCGGGCGGCCAGGGTGCGGGCCTGGTCGTTGGCGTTCTGCACCGATTCCAGCCGCAGCGGCTGCGGCCATGCGGGATGCGGGAAGGACGTGCAATCTCCGATGGCGGAGATTGCCGGATCCTCGGTGGACAGGTTGGCGTCGACCACGATGCCGTTGTCGCAGGCCAGGCCGGCGTCCCGTGCCAGGTCCACGTTGGGCGTCGCGCCGATGCCGGCGATGACGATGTCCGCGGGGACGGCCGCGCCGCCCGACACCACGCCCACCGCCCTGCCCTGCGCCATCTCCAGGCCGCCGACCGAACTGCCCAGGCGTATGTCCACCCCCGCCGCGCGATGCGTCTCCAGCAGGAAGGACGAGATCTCGGGCGACACCGAGCGCGTCAACAGGCGCGGCATGGATTCGAATACGGTCACTTCCTTGCCCAGGTGGCGGGCGGTGGCCGCGATCTCGAGACCGATGAAGCCGCCGCCCAGCACCACCACCCGCCGGGCGCCGGGCAGCGCATCGCGCAGTGCCCGCGCCTGGGCATAGGTGCGCAGATAGTGCACGCCGGGCGTCCCCACGGGTGCCTGCGGCAGTTCGCGCACGCACGCGCCCGTGGCCAGCACGAGGTGGTCGTAGGCCAGGTCTTCCTGCCCCGCGGCCGACGACAGCCGCAGGCGCTTGCCGGCCCGGTCGATGGACAACGCGCGGGTGCCCAGCCTCAGCGTGATGCCGGCCTGCTCGTAGAAGGACGCGCCGCGCAGCTCGGGCAGCGGCGCCTCCGGATCCTTGATCAGGGTCTTGGAAAGCGGCGGCCGGTGATAAGGGATCTCGGGCTCGTCGCTGACCAGGACGATGCTGCCGGGAAACTGCTTTTCCGCCAGCGAGGCGGCCAGCTGCGCGGCGGCGTGTCCGCCGCCCACGATAACGAGTCGGGTCATGTGCTTACCTTGCGTCGGCGCGGACCGCGGGGCGGGACCAGCCCCCGGGCTCGCTGGGTTTCCATGAAGGCGTCGGAGGTGGCGTCCACCATGGGCAGGTTCTCGTGCAGGCGCCGCAGCAGATCGATCAGCACGTCCACCTCGTCCGGCGCGAGCACCGACAGGAATGCCTGTTCGCGGTTGAGCGCGAACTTCATGATGCTGTCGTGCATCTCGCGCCCGCGCGGCGTGAACGCGGCGTGGCGCAACCTGCCGTCGTGGTCGTCGGAACTGAACGAGATCAGGCCCTGCGCATGCATGCTCTTGAAGGTCCGGCTGACCGAGGCCTTGTCCATGCCGATGAGCTGGCACACGCGCTGCGCGGTGACCTTGCCCTCGATCGCCAGCATGACCATGATCCGCCAGGTCTCGATGCCGACGCCGTAGGTCTCGAGGTAATGCTTGGACGCACCGCGCGCCAGCTTGTTGGCGATGAAGGTGAAATACGCGGGGGTATAGCGGTCTAGGTCGACGGCGGGGCCCTGCGGCGCGTCGGTGCGCGTCGGACGTTCTCGTTGTCTGGCGGTCATGCCTCGGGCACGCATGGCGTGCGTGGATAATGGGTTATTGGCTCTCCGGCAGCGTGAACGACAGCCCGGCCAGGTCTTCCGTCATTTTAACTTGGCAGCTCAGGCGGCTGCCGGGACGGCGCTCGGCGGCCGTGCACTCCAGCATCTCGTGCTCGGTGGGCAGCATGGCGGGCAGCCGGGCCAGGGCGGTCTCGTCCACATAGACGTGGCAGGTGGCGCACATGCACGAACCGCCGCATTCGGCGACGATGCCGGCCACCCCGGCCGACACCGCCGCCTGCATGATGCTGGTGCCCACCGGCACGTCCAGGGTGACACGCCGGCCGTCGGGCTGGATCAGATGAACTTCGGGCATACATCCTTCCTTCATGCTGCGTGGAGTTTCAGGGGCAGGCTCGCCAGCGCCCTGAGCGTGTTGTTCAGGCGCCGCGTGGGCGGCCCCAGCGGCTCGATGCGGCGCACGCGGCGGGCCAGCGTCGAGAGGATCAGTTCGCCTTCCAGCCGCGCCACGGCCTGCCCCACGCAGCCGTGCAGGCCCGAACCGAAGGTCATGTGGCCGGTGGCACGGCGCTCGATGTCGAACACGTCGGGGTCCTGCCACTGGCGCGGATCGCGGTTGGCCGAGGCCAGGAAGGTCAGCACCTTGGTATCCGAGCGGATGGGCACGCCGGCCAGTTCGCAATCGCGGCTGGCGGTGCGGAAGAAAGTCTGCACCGCCGCCTCGAAGCGCAGCGACTCCTCGAAGGCCTGGCGGGCCAGCGCAGGATTGGCGTGCAGCTTGTCCCATTGGTCCGGATGGTTCGCCAGGCACCACAGTGCATTGCCGATGCCGTTCACCGTGGTGTCCACGCCCGCCGACAGGAAGGAGCGCACCAGCATCGGCGCCTCGGTCTCGGTCAGCTCGCCGGTCTCGACCGCCTGGTAGATCTGGTCGCCGAATCCGCCCGGGCGCAGGTTCCGGCGCTGGCAGTTGCTCATGATCCAGTCCGTCAGCGGCTCGACCCGCTTGGCGGCATTGACCAGCAGCTGGTTGCGAGGGCCGAAGGCATTGAACACCATGTCGCCATAGGCCAGCAGGTTCTCGCGCCCGTCTTCCGTCAGGCCGACCGCGTCGGGAAACACTTTCAGGGGATAGGCCTCTCCCAGTTCCTTGACACCGTCTATCGTGCCCTTCTCCACCAACCGGTCGATCAGCGCCTCGGCCACCGCCTGGAATTGCGGACGGATCTGCTGCACGGTCCTGGGCGACAGGATGCGGCCCAGCACCGTGCGCGAGCGCGTATGCTGCGGCGGATCGGCCTCGAGGATCAGGCTGGGCGGCCGGAACGGCCTTTCCGTGCGGAAATTGGCGAGTCCGACGCCCGCCGACGAGATGAAGGTCTGCCAATCGTTCAGCACGCCATGGACCTCGGCATGCCGGGCAACGGCCAGGATGCCGTACTTCGGAATGTGTACCACCGGGCCGGCATCCCGCATCCGGCGGTGGTAGTCGTAGGGGTCGGTCAGGAATTCGTCGCTGAACGGGTCGAAATCGACCACGGGAATGTCGGCGGCTATATCGGCCATGTTCGCCTCACGGGTAGGTTCGGGGCATGGCCGTCACGCGACGGCCATGCCCAGGTAACGATCGAGAATGTCGTCGCGGGTACGCAGTTGCGCGCAGTCTCCCTGGTGGACCACGCTCCCGCGCTCCAGAATGACGCCCTGGCGGGCGAAGGCCAGGACCTCCTGCACCTGCTGCTCGACGATCAGCATGGTGGGCCCGCCCTGGGCCGCCAGCCGGCGGAAGGCTTCCAGCAGTTCCTGGCAGATCACGGGCGCCAGCCCCTCCAGCGGTTCGTCCAGCAGGAGCAGGCGCGGACGGCCAAGCAGCGCGCGGGCCACGGACAGCATCTGCTGTTCGCCGCCCGACAACTGGTTGCCCCGGTTGCGCCGCCGCTCGCGCAGTCGCGGGAATAGCGCGTAGGCCTGGTCGAGATCGCCGGCGGGAAAGCGCTTCAGGCCCGCCACCAGGTTTTCCTCCACCGACAGGGAAGGAAAGATGTCGCGGGTCTGCGGCACGTAGCCCAATCCCAGGCCGGCGCGTTCGTCCGGCCGGCAGCGCGTGATGTCGCGCCCCTCGAACAGGATGCGTCCCGCCTTGACCTGGGCCAGGCCCATGATGGCCTTCAGCGTGGTGGACTTGCCCACGCCGTTGCGGCCCAGCAGCGCGGTCAGGCTGCCCGCCTCCACGGCCATGCCCAGGCCGTTCAGCACCGTCACCGGGCCGTAGCCGGCCACCACGCCCTGCAGTTCCAGCAAGGGAGAGCCGGGGTTCATGCCTTCGCTCCCAGGTAGGCCGCCCGCACCTGGGGGTGGCGGCGGATCTCGTCCGGCGTGCCCTCGGCCATGATGCGTCCCTCGGCCAGCACGATGATGCGCTGCGCGAAACTGAAGACCAGGTCCATGTCGTGTTCGATCATCAGGATGGAAAGACTGCCGGGCAGCTCCTCCAGCGCCCGCAGCACGGTGCGCCCTTCCCCCCGCGGCACGCCGGCCATGGGTTCGTCCAGCATCAGCACCGAGGGCCGCAGCGCCAGGGCCAGCGCGATCTCCACCAGGCGCTGCTCGCCGTAGGCCAGGTCGCCGGGCGTCCGGCCCGCCGCCGGCTCCAGCGACAGGCGCTCCAGGATGGCCCAGGCCTCGTCGCGCACCTCGCGGTAGACGCTGGCAGGGCGCCACCACCGATGCGCCATGCCCTGCCGCGCATGGATGGCCATCTCGACCTGGTCCAGCACCGGCATGCGCGCGGGCAGCGTGGTGATCTGGAAAGTGCGGGCCAGGCCGCAGCCCACTCGCCGGGCCTGCGGCAGGTGCGTCAGCCGCCGGCCCTCCAGCAGGACCTCGCCGCCGCTGGGCTTGAGCGTGCCCGAGATCAGGTTGACCAGCGTGGTCTTGCCCGCGCCGTTGGGGCCGATCAGGGCCACGCGTTCGCCGCGCGCCAGGTCAAAGGACACCGCGCGCGTCACGTGCAGGCCGCCGAAGGACTTGTCGAGCTTGCGTACGCTGAGCGTCATGCGGCCTCCTGCTTGCCGGCCCGCGCGCCATGGGCCCATGGCCGCGGCATCGCCCGGAACCAGGCCGCCAGGGATGCGCGCGGCACCAGCACGATCGCCATCAGCAGGCCGCCGATGACGAACAGCCAGTGGTAGGGATTGATCGACGACGCCGTGTGATGCAGGACCATGAAGATCGCTGCGCCGACGAGCGCGCCGTACAAGCGTCCGGCCCCGCCCAGTATCAGCATGACGAGCGCCTCGGCCGACAGCGAGAAGCCGAAGCTGTCCAGCCCCACGATGCCGCTGATCTGCGCCGATACCGCGCCCGCCATGCCCGCGAACAGGCCGGCGACCACGTAGATCTTCCACAACTGAAGCCCGACCTGCGTGCCCAGCGCGGGCATGCGCGGGCGGCATTGGTGGATACCGCGCACCGACAGGCCGAAGGGGGAATCGACGATGCGCTTGACGAGGTAATAGCTGCCGACAAGCACCGCCAGCGCGTACAGATAGGCAACCTTGCCTTCCAGGTCGAACGGCGCGATACCCAGGACGGGATCGATGACGAAGCCCGAGAGCCCGTCGTCGCCGCCGGTCCATCCGCGCAGCTTGTTGGCCAGGCTGTGCAGGATCTGCGCGACGGCCACCGTCAGCATCAGGAAGGTGAACCCCTGGTAGCGCAGCACCAGGAGGCCCGAGACGGCAGCGGTCGCCGCGCCCGCCGCCGCGCCCGCCGCCAGCCCCAGCAACGGGTCGGCGCTCCAGCGCAGCGCGACGATGCCGGCCGCGTAGGCGCCCATGCCAAAGAAGGCTACGTGGCCCAGCGTGGCCAGCCCCGCGATACCCACCACCAGATCCAGCGACAGGACGAACAACGCCATCACGGCGATGCGCGCCAGCAGCGGCCACTGGTCGGGCAACAGCAGGCCGCACAGGCCGACGCCGGCGATGATGGCGCAATGCCGCAGCGGCGACGACGGCGCCAGCGCGCGCTCGATATCCGCACGGCTCATGCGGCCCTCCTGAGCAGCCCCTGGGGCCGCGCCGACAGCACGAGGATCATGGCGACGAAAAAGAACAGGCTGCCGTATTCCGAGGCCAGGTACTTGCTGGCCGTCTCGATCACGCCCAGCAGCAGCGCCGCGGCCAGCGTGCCGGCAATGCTGCCCATGCCGCCCACGGCCACGACCACCAGCACCAGGACCAGGTACTTGAGGGCATAGTAGGGTTCGAGCGGCATCAGTTCGGCGCCCAGCACGCCGCCCAGCGCCGCCAGCCCGCAGCCGGCGGCGAAGGTCAGTCCGCCGACCAGGCGTATGTTGATGCCCAGCGCGGCGGCCGCATCCTTGTTGTCGACCGCCGCCCGCAGCCAGACGCCGAAGCGCGAGCGCGAGACCACCAGGCCGCACAGCAGCGCCACCGCGGCTCCCATGGCGATGACCAGCATGCGCTGCATGGGCAGCGTGCGCATGCCCAGGTCGACCGAGCCGGCCAGCCAGGGCGGCAGCGGAATCAGCTGTACCTGCGGCCCGAAGACGAGATTGGTGGCGGCCACGAACACGAAGGCCAGGCCGATGGTGAACAGGACCTGGTCGAGCTCCGACCGGCGATACAGGCGCCGCAGGACGACGGCTTCCAGCACCGCCCCCAGCGCCGCCGTCAGCGCGACCGCGGCGGCGACGCCCGCGGCGTAGCCCCAGGACTGGGTGCGCACCAGCCAGGCGGCCAGGTAGCCGCCGGTCATGGCGAAGGCGCCATGGGCGAGATTGATGAAGCGCATCAGCCCCAGGGTGATGGAAAGCCCCACGGAGATGATGAACAGCACCATGCCGTAGGAAATTCCGTCGATCAGGATGTTGGCGAGAATGTGCATGAGGCGGCGCCTACTTCCTGAGCCCGAAGTCCGGCTGCGGTCCGAAGTTCTCGATTTCGCGGTTGACCAGTTGGCCGCCGCTGCGCTCGACCTTGCGCAGATAGACGTTCTGGGTCACGTGGCGCGTGGCCGGATCGATGAACACGGGTCCGCGCGGGCTTTCCCAGGACAGCTTGCGGGCCGCCTCGATCGCCGCCGCGCCGTCGCGCTTGCCGCCGGTGGCCTCGATCATTCTGTGGATGACGGCCATGCCGTCCCAGGCGCCCACCGACGCGTAGTTCGCGATCGCATCCTTGCTCTGCCCGCGCAGCGCCTCGATGAATTTACGGTTGGCGTCGGAGTCGTGCGCGGCCGAGTAATGGAATGCGGTGGTCAGGCCCAGCGCGGCGTCGCCGAACTTCTGCAGGTCGAATTCATCGGTCTCCGCCGATCCCAGGAAGTCGATGCCGGCCGCGCGCAGCCCGTTCTCGTTGTAGGCCTTCACGAACCCCAGGTTGGGAGGCCCGCCGGGCAGGAAGACATAGACGCCCTGCGCACCGCTGGCCTTGATCCGCTGCACGAAAGGAGCGAAGTCGGTGGTGCTGATGGGCATGCGGATGGACTCGACCACGGTGCCCCCGAGCCTGGCGAACTCGGTCTTGAAGGCCGTCTCGGCATCGACGCCGGGAGCGTAGTCAGTGACCGCGGTGACCATCTTGCGCTTGCCCTGCTTGTAGGCCCAGCGCGCGGCGGGAACGGTTACCTGCCAGAGGGTGTATGACGTACGGATGAAATAGGGCGACTTCTCGGTGATGTCGGAGGTCGCGGCGTTGAAGATGACCGTGGGCGTCTTCGACTGCGTGATGAGCGGCGCGACCGCCATCGCATTGGGCGTGAAGACAAAGCCCCCGAGGTAGTCCACCTTGTCCTTGACGATCAGTTCCTGCGCCAGCGCCTTCGTGCCGCTGGGATTGGGACCGCCGTTGTCACGGTAGAGCACCTGCACCTCGTGCCCGGCAAGCTTGCCTGCGTGGCTGGCCAGATAGGCCTCCACGCTGTCCTTGTAGAGCTTGCCGTAGTGGGCGAACGGGCCCGAGAACGGACCGATGACCCCCACCTTGATCGTCGCCTCCTGCGCCTGGGCGGCACAGGCCACCGCCGCGGCCGCGATGGCCCCGCCTATCAGCTTCCTCATGTCTCCTGCTCCTCGTCTCGTGGCGAATCTTTTGTGCAGTGAGGGCGATTCTGTGGCAAGAAAGTTGGTTAATCAACTAGTTGATTACCCTAACTTTCAGCTCGACCGTACGGGGCAGGTCCGCCGACGCGGAGGATCGCTCCGGGCGGCGCCGGTTTTGCACCTCGATTGATACCGATATATGCTTTTGCGCTTGCCGGCCGAGCCGCCCGCGAGCCACTCCCTCGGCCCCTTCCCTTTCGATGCCGGGCATGCGCCTATGCAGGCCCGCCCGACTCCCGCGCACGAAGACGCCCATGGCCCTGCCCCGCAACTTGTCGTCCTTCCATGTCTACCTGTTGACCGGCGCGATGGCCGCCCTGGTCTTCATCACGGACATCTTCACTCCCATCGGCTTCGTGGAGTGGATCCTCTATATCGCGCCGGTGACCGGCTGCCTGTTGTCCCGCGATCGCATGGCCCCCTACTTCGTGGCCATCGCCTGCACCATCCTGCTTGCCATCGGCTACGTCTGGTCGCCGACCAACGCCGAGCTGACGGCGATGGCGGCCATCAACCGGGTGATCGGGGCCATCACCCTGTTCGCGCTGGCGACGGTCGCCTCGCTGTACATCGACTCCGGCGCCAGGCTCCGGCGCATCGCCTGGATACAGGAAGGCAGGGTCAGGATGGCCACCGCGGTGCAGGGCGAGAACAGCGAAGCGGATTTCTCCACCGGCGTGCTGCGCGCGCTGGCGGACTATCTGGACGCGAAGGTGGGCGTGCTCTATTCCCTGGATGCCGGCAGGCTGCGCCGGGTCGCAGCCTGGGCGCTGCCCGAGGGCGAACGGGCGCCGGCCGAGATACCCATCGGCGACGGCGCCATCGGCCAGGCCGTGCTCGAGCGGCGGCCACTGGTCCTGCAGGGCCTTGCGTCCAGCCACCTGAAGATCGGCTCGGCGCTCGGCTCCACGGAACCGGCCGGCATCGTGGCGGCACCGCTGCTCGCGGACGGCGCCGTCGTCGGCGCCATCGAGCTCGGTTTCCTGGGAACGGATGGCGCCACGGCGGACGTCATCGACATGGTGCAGGCTGCCACGGAAGGCATAGGCGCCGGCCTCAGGGCGGCGCAGTACCGCACCCGCCTGGAGGCCCTCCTGGCCGAGACCAAGCGCCAGAGCGAAGAGCTGCAGGTCCAGCAGGAGGAACTCCGCGTTTCCAACGAGGAACTGGAAGAACGGAGCCGGGCGCTCATGGATTCCCAGTCCAGGCTGGAGACCCAGCAGGCCGAGCTCGAGCAGACCAACCGCCAGCTGGAGGAATACACCGACAGCCTCGAGCGGCAGAAGAACAATCTCATCGCCGCGCAACGCGCCCTGGCCGAGAACACCCGCGCGCTGGAACGGGCCAACCAATACAAGTCCGAATTCCTGGCGAATATGTCCCACGAGTTGCGCACGCCGCTCAACAGTTCGCTGATCCTTGCCAAGCTGCTGGCCGAGAACCGGCACGGCAACCTGACCGACGAGCAAATCCGCTACGCGCAGACCATCCACTCGTCCAACACCGACCTGTTGCTGCTGATCAACGACATCCTGGATCTGTCCAGGATAGAAGCGGGCCATATCGACATCCAGGCAGAGCCCGTCACCGTCGACAGCATTCTGGATGCGATGCGGCGGTCTTTCGAACCTGTCGCCGGCCAGAAGCAACTGCAATTCCGCGTCGAACGCGGCCAGCATGCCCCCGAAGTCCTCGTGACGGACAACCAGAGGCTGCAGCAGATCCTCAAGAATCTCCTGTCGAACGCCTTCAAGTTCACCGAGACGGGCAGCGTGACCCTGCGCGTGGCGCCGGCCGGCGAGGAGCAGGTGCGCTTCGACGTGGTGGATACCGGCATCGGCATCGCGCCGTCGCAGCAAGGCGTGATCTTCGAGGCGTTCCGCCAGGCTGACGGCACCACCAGCAGGAAATACGGCGGAAGCGGCCTGGGGCTGTCCATCTCGAAGGAGTTCGCGCAATTGCTGGGAGGCGACATCACCGTTTCCAGCGAGGTCGGTGCGGGCAGCACCTTCTCGCTCACGGTCGCGATCCATGCGCCGCAGGAAGCCGCCTCCCCGGCCGGGCCTCCTGCGCGGAACGCCGCGCCTGTCCAGCCGACGCCGCCCGCAGTACCCGACGTGCCCGCGCAGCGCGCCTCGCCCGCCGCCCCGGAAGCGCCCGCGACACCGCGCCAGGACGCCATGCCTGACGATCGCCACCAGCTCACGCGGACAGGCAGGCTGATCCTGGCCATCGAGGATGATCTCGCCTTTGCCCGGATACTGTACGACCTGGCCCACGAGCTGGATTTCGATTGCGTGCTGGCCATGACCGCGGTCGAAGGCATGGAACTGGCCCGCAAGCTCCAGCCCTGCGGCATCCTGCTGGACATGGGCCTGCCCGACGATTCCGGCCTGAGCGTCCTGGAACGCCTGAAGCGCGATCCGGCCACGCGGCACGTGCCGGTCCACGTGGTCTCCGTTTCCGACTACACCGAGACAGCCCTGCAACTGGGCGCCATCGGCTACACCCTTAAGCCGTCGGCGCGCGAACAGCTGGCCGGCGCGATCCAATCGCTGGAAGCCCGGCTCAGGCAGCGCTTGCGCCGTATCCTCGTGATCGAGGACGACGCGGCGCTGCGCGGCAACATACAGCTGCTGCTGCAATCCCCCGGACTCGAACAGACGGGCGTCGGCACCATGGCCGACGCGCTGGAGCAATTGCGCACCAGGAGCTTCGATTGCGTCATCATGGACCTCGCGCTGCCCGACGGCTCGGGGTACGACCTGCTCGAGAAAATGGCCGGCGACGGTCCCTACGCCTTCCCGCCCGTCATCGTCTACACCGGACGCTCGCTGACCACCGACGAAGAGCAGCGGCTGCGCCGCTACTCGAAGTCCATCATCATCAAGGGCGCCCGGTCGCCGGAGCGCCTGCTGGACGAAGTCACGCTGTTCCTGCACAGCGTCGAGTCGGACCTGCCGCCGGAGCAGCAGCGCATGCTGAAGGAAGCACGCAGCCGCGACTCCGCGTTCGAGGGGCGGCGCATCCTCCTGGCCGAGGACGACATCCGCAACATCTTCGCGCTGTCGCAGGTCATCGAACCGCTCGGCGCCCAGATGGAAATCGCCCGCAATGGCCGCGAAGCGCTGGAAGCCCTGGCCCGCTCGAGCGACATCGACCTCGTGCTGATGGACATCATGATGCCCGAGATGGACGGATTGACCGCCATCCGCGAAATCCGCGGCCGCCCGCAGTTCGCCAAGCTGCCCATCATCGCGCTCACGGCCAAGGCCATGCCCGCCGACCGCCAGCGCTGCCTTGACGCGGGCGCGAGCGACTACATCTCGAAGCCGCTGGACGTCGACAAACTGCTCTCGCTATGCCGGGTATGGCTGCCTCAATAGGAAAGGACCAGGGAGCCCTCATGCCCACGGACAAGGATTTCGACCTGGAACTCGGCCTGCTGCTGGAAGCCATCTATCTCAAGTACCAGTACGACTTCCGCGACTACTCGCCCACTTCGCTGCGCCGGCGCATCGCGCAGGCGCTCCCCGCGTTCGACTGCAGGACGCTGTCCCAGTTGCAGGACCGCATCCTGCACGAACCCGAGGCGTTCCCCAGGCTGATGCAGTACCTGACCATCCAGGTCAGCGAGATGTTCAGGGATCCCGGCTATTTCAGGGCGCTGCGCGAGCACGTCGTGCCGGTGCTGAGAACCTACCCATCCATCAAGATCTGGGTGGCCGGCTGCAGCACCGGGGAGGAACTGTGGTCGCTGGCCATCCTGATGGAGGAGGAAGGACTGGGCGACCGCACGCTGTTCTATGCGACGGACATCCACCAGCAAGCCCTGCGCGCCGCGGAGGCCGCGATCTACCCCACCGAACGTATCGGCGAGTTCAGCCGCAACTACCTGGCCTCCGGGGGCAAGCGCTCCCTGTCGGACTACTACCATGCCGCGTACGGAGCGGCGTCGTTCGCCCGCTCGCTCAAGCCGCAGGTGGTCTTCGCCAACCACAGCCTCGCGACGGACAGCGTGTTTTCCGAGGTGCACCTGGTGTCCTGCCGCAACGTGCTCATCTATTTCAACCGCACGCTGCAGGACCGGGCCCTGGGCCTGTTCCGCGACGCGCTCGTGCGGCGGGGATTCCTGGGACTGGGCAGCAAGGAGAACATCCGGTTCACCGCCGCCAGCGAGGCATTCGAAGACTTCGTCCCGGCCGAGAAGATCTATCGGAAACAATGACATGGACACGGCGCCCTTCCCGTCGCACCTGGAGGCCATAGCCATCGGCGCTTCCACCGGCGGCATCGAGGTATTGAGCGAACTGCTTCCGGCGCTGCGCGACGGCCTGCCGGCCACGGTTGCCGTGGTCCTGCACATCGCCCCCGCCCAGCGCAGCATGCTGGCCGCCCTGTTCGCCGGCCGCTGCGCGCTGCCCGTGGTGGAGGCGGACGACAAACAGCCCGCCGAGGCGGGACATGTCTATTTCGCGCCGCCCGACTATCATCTGCAGGCCGAAGGCGACCGGACGTGGTCGCTCACGCAGGACGAACCGGTCAATCATTCCCGGCCGTCGATCGACGTGCTGTTCGAGACCGCTGCCGACGTCTACGGCCGCGGCCTGCTCGGCATCGTCCTGAGCGGCAACAGCAGCGACGGCACGGCCGGCTTGCTCGCCATCCGCCGCGCGGGCGGCATCACCTGGGCGCAGGACCCGGATACGGCGCCCGCTCCCATCATGCCACGCAGCGCCATCGAGGCCGGCGCGGCCGACGCCGTATTGCCACTGGCGGCCATGGCGGCCGCCCTGCGCAAGCTCGGCACGGCCCGGGGCGGCGCGCCGGCGGACCAGATCTAGAAGGAAAAACGCATGCCACGCTCAGTGAAGATTCTCGTGGTGGACGACATCGAGGAAAACATCGTCGCGCTGGAGGCGCTCGTGCAGCGTCCCGACGTGGAGCTGCTGCGGGCCAATTCGGGGCCGGAGGCGCTGGAGCTGCTGCTCGGACACGACGTCGCCCTGGCACTGCTCGACGTGCACATGCCGGGCATGGACGGCTTCGAACTCGCGGAGCTGATGCGCGGCAGTCCCCGTACCCGCCACGTCCCCATCATTTTCCTGACCGCCGCCGACCGCAGCACCCATCGGACGTTCCGAGGCTACGAGGCCGGCGCGGTGGATTTCCTCTACAAACCCCTCGACCCCCACATACTCCGCAGCAAGATCGACGTCTTCATACAGTTGCAACACCAGCGCCTGCAACTGGCCGAACAGCTCGACACACTGACGCAGTTGCTGCGCACCAACGAAATGTTCGTCGCCGTATTGGGCCACGACCTGCGCAACCCGCTGTCGGCCATCGTCAACATCTCGGAAGTCCTGGTCCAGACCGCCACGGACGACCGGACGCGGGACTGGGCGGGCCGCATCCGGAACAGCGGGACCCGGATGTCGCGCATGGTGGACCAGATGCTGGACCTCGCGCACATGCGCACGGGAACGCTCACCCTGGCCATCGGACACGAGCCGGTCGATCTCGCCGGTCTGTGCCGTGGCATCGTGCAGGAACTGGACCCGCTGGACGACCGGCGCGCGATCCGGCTGGAGTGCTCCGGCGACACGCACGGGCATTGGGACCAGGACCGCCTGCAACAGGTTTTTTCCAACCTGCTCGGCAACGCGCTGCAGCACGGCATGCCGGGAGAGCCGGTGTCCATCAGCATAGACGGAACGAATGACGGCTCCGTCACGGTCAAGGTGGCCAATTCAGGCTCGCTCGACCCCGACGTCCGCACCCGGCTGTTCCAACCCTTCGCCACCACGGCGGGCCGGTCGCGGCCCTCCGGCGGGCTCGGGCTGGGCCTCTACATCGTCAAGGAACTGGTAGCCATCCACCAGGGCCGGTTGACGGTGAATTGCGACACCGAGGGGCTGACGGTCTTCGAAGTCGTCCTGCCGCGCCGATCCGGAACCGCCGGCGAAAACAAGGTCCCGGCCTCGCTGGCCGCGCCCTTGGCTCACCGCCGCTGAAGGGGCTCGTCCGCCCCGGGCCCCACCCGCCACCAGGCGGGAAAGAGCTGCCGCACCTCGGGCCGCCCGTACCGATCATCGATCAGCACCAGCACGCCTTCGTCGTGCTCGGTCCGTATCACCCGTCCGGCGGCCTGCACCACCTTGCGCAGGCCCGGATACAGGTAGGTGTAGTCATATCCCCGGCCGAAGCGGGCTTGCATGACGTCCCGCATGCGTTCGTTGACGGGATTGACCTGCGGCATCCCCAGGGTGGCGATGAACACGCCGATCAGCCGCGAACCCGGCAGGTCCACGCCTTCGGCGAAGGCGCCTCCCAGCACGGCAAAGCCCAGCCCCTGTCCGCCTTCGACGAAACGGGCCAGAAAGCCGGCGCGGCCGGCCTCGTCCATGTCCGGCGTCTGCACCCAGATGGGCCACTGCCCGTCATGCTCCCGTACGCCCTCGGCCAGGCGCCGCACGTAGTCGAAGCTGCTGGCGAACACCAGGTAGTTGCCGGGCCTGGCCGCGTATTGGCGCACGATCAGGCCGGCGATGGCCGGCACCGAGCGCTCGCGATCGCGGAAACGCGTGGAGATGTGTCCGGCGATCCGCACCGACAACTGCGTGGGCCTGAACGGCGCCCGCACCTCCATCCAGCCCGTGGACGCCGGCAGGCCCAGCGTATCGCGATAGAAGCCGGATGGCGCCAGCGTGCCCGAGAACAGCAAGGTGGCGTGCGCCGCCGCATGGCGGGGCGCGAGAAAGGACGCCGGCACCACGTTGCGCAGGCATAGCGTGGAAACCGGGCGGCGCCCGGGTGCAAGCGTCACGTCGAACAGGGAATGGGAGCCGAACTGCTCCGCCAGGCGGATGAAGTGCAGCGCATCGAAGTAGAAGCGCTGCAACGCCGGCGCCATTCCCACGGGCGTCTCGGCCAGGCGGTCGGTAATCGATGCCGTCGCTTGCTGCAACGAGGCCAGCCACGCGGCCGGCACGGCCGGATGGCATTGATAGGGAGCCGTCTGCAGGCGGTTCCATGCGCTCCACTGCCGGCGCACGGCATTCAGCGGGCGGCGCAGCGCGGGAGGCGCGGCGGCGAGCGCGGCCTGGAACGCGGACTGGTCGACGCACGCGCTGTACATGCCGCGCGCCCGCTCCACCAGGTTGTGGGCTTCGTCCACCAGTACGGCCACCCGCCAGCCCTGGGTAACCGTCAGCGCGTACAACAGTCCGTTGCCATCGTAGTAGTAGTTGTAGTCGCCCACCACGACGTCGCTCCAGCGCGCGAGTTCCTGTGCCAGGAAGTAGGGACATAGACCATGGGACAGCGCGATCTCCCGCACGCGCGGCCGATCCCAGCGGCCTGCGGCCGCGACCGCGTCGGCGCGCGCCGCGGCCAGGCGATCATAGAAGCCGCGGGCCAATGGGCAATCGTCGGGATGGCACGCGCGGCCTGGATGCTCGCAAGCCTTGTCGCGCGCCACCAGCTCCAGCGTGCGCAGCGGAAGCCTGCCTGCGGCGCCCGCGGCCAGCCGGTCGATCGCGTCGAGGGCCAGCGTGCGGCCGGAGCTCTTGGCGGCCAGGAAGAAGATCTTGTCCAGGCGTTGCGCCGCGCAGGCTTTCAGCGTGGGAAAAAGCGTGCCCAGCGTCTTGCCTATGCCGGTGGGCGCCTGCGCCATGAGGCACAGGCCGTCGCGTGCCGTCCGGAAGGCGGCCACCGCCAGTTCGCGCTGGCCGGTGCGCAAGCTGGCGTACGGGAACGCCAGCGACGCCAGGGCGCTGTCACGGTCCTGGCGATGCGACCGTTCGGCCAGCGCCCATGCCAGGAAACGTTCGCATTGTTCGTTGAAGAAGGCCTTGAGCTCGGCGGCGGAAAGCCGTTCCGTCAACACCGTCTCGCGCCGGCTGGCGACGTCGAGGTAGACCAGGGCCAGTTCCAGTTCCGTCAATCCCCGCTCGCGGCACAGCAAGTGCCCATACATCCGGACTTGTGCCCAATGCAGGGCGCGGCGGTGTCCGGGCAGCGCATCGAGCCGGCCACGGTGCGTCTTGATTTCCTCGAGCCGGTTCGCCGCGCGATCATAGCCGTCCGCGCGGCCCCGGACGCGCAGCACGCCGTAGTCCCCCGACAGCGCGATCTCGGCTTCGTAGCCGTCTCCACGCCGTCCCGCGACCAGGACGTGTCCCGCCTGGCCCTCCTGGGCGGTCGGCGCGGGCGTGTAGCGCAGGTCGAGATCCCCCTGGCGCGCGGTGAACTCGCACAGGGTGCGCACGGCCACGACGTACGCGGGCGACGGGAGCTCGTCCCGCGCCGGGGCGGTCCCGAACGACTGTATATCCATACAGTAATCATAGCAGCCCGCCCGCCGCCGGCGGCGCATGCAAAAAGCCCCTCGTCCGTGGGACGAGGGGCTTCGGGTCCGGCCGGTGCCGGGCGCCGGCCTACTTGCGCATCGACGCGATGATGCCGTCGAGCTGCTCGAGCATCTGGTCGATCTCGTCCGTGGATACGTTCAGCGCGGGCATGAAACGCAGCAGGTTGCCGCGCGGCGCATTTAGCAGCAGGCCATTGGGCTCGAGCGTGCGTGCGCGCTCGACGATGGCCGGGCCGTCCTCGCGGTCCATGACCAGCGCCCGCAGCAGGCCGTTGCCGCGTTCGCCGGGCATGCCCCACTTGGCGGCCAGCTTCACCAGGCCTTGCGACAGGTACTGGCCGCGCTCGCGCACGCCTTCCATGAAGCCGGGCGCGGCCAGCGCGTCGAACACCGCCACGCCGATGGCCGTCATGAGCGGGTTGCCGTTGTAGGTGCCCCCCTGGTCGCCGTGCTTGAACACGCAGACCTCCTCGCGCGCCAGCATCGCCGCCAGCGGTGCGCCCCCGCCTATGCCCTTGCCCAGCGTCATGATGTCGGGGCGCACCCCGGCCTGCTCGTAGGCGAACATCGTGCCCGTACGGCCCATGCCGGTCTGCACTTCGTCCACGATCAGCAGCAGCTTGCGCGCGTCGGCCAGCTTGCGCAGGCTTTGCATGAATTCGGTCGTCGCGGGAATGACGCCCCCCTCGCCCTGCACCGGCTCCAGCATGATGGCCACGGTCTGGTCGTCGATCAGCGCCTCGACCGATGCCAGGTCGTTCAGCTCAGCCTTGGGGAAACCGTCGACCTGGGGCGCGAAGATCGTGCTCCAGCCCGGCTTGCCCGAGGCCGACATGGTCGCCAGCGTGCGGCCATGGAAGCTGTGGTTGAAGGTGATGATCTTGAAGGCGCCCTGCTTGTGGACCTGCCCCCACTTGCGCGCGAGCTTGATCGCGCCCTCGTTGGCCTCGGCGCCGCTGTTGGCGAAGAACACGCGGTCGAAGCACGAAGCCTGGGTCAGGCGCGTGGCCAGTTCGATCGACGGCAGGTTGTAGAAGGCCGGCGACGGGTTCAGCAGCTGGCGCGACTGGGTCTCCACGGCCTTGACGATTTCCGGCGGGCAATGCCCCAGGCAATTGACCGCCCAGCCCTGGATGAAGTCGAGATAGCGCTTGCCTGCATGGTCTTCCAGCCACGACCCCTGCCCTCGGACGAACACGAGGTCCGGGCGCTGCGTGATCTCCATGAGGGCGTTGACGTTGAACTGGCCGAATTCCATGACTCAAACTCCTTGCGTGCCCGAGGGCGAAAAATGGAAAACCCGCCGACGCGGCGGGTCGATAAACATTACACCGTGTTGCGGGCGATGTCTGCCTCGGACGTGAAAGAGTCCGCATAAAACTCGTCATCGGGCAGTCCGCACTGTTGTACAAAGTCCCTATGCGCCGATTCGACCATGACGGGCGCGCCGCAGGCGTACACCTGATGGCCGGAAAGATCCGGCAGGTCGTCCATCACCGCCTGGTGCACGAAGCCCGTGCGGCCGGTCCAGGCATCCTCGGGCAGCGCGTCCGACACCACCGGCACGTACCGGAAATCCGGGCGGGCCGCGGCCCACTCCCGGGCCACCTCGTCCATGTACAGGTCGCGCGGGCGGCGGCCGCCCCAATACAGATGGACCGGACGGCGGATGTCCTTGTGGATCATGTGCTCGACCATGGCCTTGATCGGCGCGAAGCCGGTGCCGCTGGCCAGCATGACGATGGGCTTGTGGCTGTCCTCGCGCAGGAAGAACGAACCGAACGGGCCCTCGAAGCGCAGGATGTCGCGTTCCTTCAGCTGGGTCGCGCCCGCGCCGAACACGTGGTCGGTGAAGGCGCCGCCGGGCAGGTGGCGGATGTGCAGCACCAGCCCGCCTTCCTCGTGGGGTGCGTTCGCCATGGAATACGAACGGCGCCGGCCGTCCTTCATGATGATCTCGACGTATTGCCCGGCGTTGAAGCGCAGTTGCTCGGTGGCCGGCAATTGCAGGCGCACGATCCGCACGTCCGGCGCCGCCTCGGCCAGCCCCTGGACGCGGCAAGGCATCTTGCGGATGGGGATGTCGGCAATGCCCATGACCTCGCGCGCCTCGATGGTGAGATCGGTCAGCGGGCGCGCCACGCAGAACAGGGTCAGGCCCAGCTCGGCCTCTTCGGGCGTCAGCGTCTGGGCCTGGTGGGGTCCGAGCTCGATCTCGCCCGCGACCAGCTTGCCCTTGCACGACGAACATGCCCCATTCTTGCAGCTATAGGGCAACATTACGCCTGCCTGCAGCGCCGCATCGAGCACGGTCTGGCCATGTTCGACCGTGAACCGATGACCGCTGGGCAGAACGGTGACCTGATGACTCATCACCTGGATCCTATGAAAACGGTGGAAATACGATGAACATCCCGCAGCCTGCGCATGCCGCGCGCCTGGGTCGCCCGCGCCTGCTGATCGTCGGCTGCGGCGACACGGGCATGCACGTCCTGGAGCGGCTGGCGGGCCGCAGAAGGGTCTTCGCGCTGACGTCCAGCCCGCAGCGGCTGCCCGAGCTGCGCGCCGCGGGCGCCATCCCGCTGCTGGGCAACCTGGACTGCCCGCGGCAACTGGCCCGCCTGCGCGGTCTGGCAGCCGACGTCCTGATGCTGGCCCCCCCGCCCGGACAGGGCGAAGGCGATCCTCGCTCCCGCAGGCTGGCGGCCGTCCTGCGGCGGCCGGCCCCGAAAGCGCGCGTCCGGCCGGCTGCGATGGGCCCCGGCCCACGGCAAATCCGGCATCCCGCCATTGTAGCCAAACCACGCCGCGGCGCCCTGGCCGCCGGGGCGCTCACGGTGGTCTACGCCAGCACCACCGGCGTCTACGGCGACGCCCGGGGCCGCCGGCTGCCAGAAACCGCGCCCGTGCACCCCGCGTCCCCCCGCAGCCGGCGCCGGGTGGACGCCGAAGCTGCCTGGCGCACGCCCGGCCCGGCCCGGGCTCGCCGGGCGCGCCTGGGCCTGGCTCCCTGGCGCGCCGTCGTGCTGCGCATTCCCGGCATCTACGGGCGCGACCGCCTGCCGCTGGAGCGGCTGCGCGCCGGCCTGCCGCGCCTGGCCCCCGGCGAGGACGTCTACACCAACCATATCGAAATCGGCGACCTGGCCCGAACCCTGGAGGCCGCCCTGTATCGCGGACGGCCGCAGCGCATCGTCCATGCCGCGGACGGCCAGGACCTGAAGATGGGCGACTACTTCGATGCCGTCGCCGACGCCGCCGGCCTGCCTCGCCCGCCCAGCCTGCCGGCGGCCGGCGTCCGCGCCGCGGTCAGTCCGGCGATGTGGTCCTTCATGCAGGAGTCACGGCGGCTGGACAACCGCCGCCTGGTGACCGAGCTGCGCGTGCGCCTGCGTCATCCCACCGTCCGGCATGCACTGGACGCGTGGTATCGGCCCGCCGGCTAGGCCCGGATGCGGGCCTCGTGCGCCTGCCCCTCGGCCTGCAGCCAGGCGCGCAGCGTCGCGATGGCCGGATCGGCCGACCGCTGTTTGTCGTGCACGAAGAAATAATCGTCGGCCGGCGCCAGCACCTCGGGAAACAGCGCCACCAGCCGTCCGGCCTCCAGTTCCTCCTGCATCAGGTAGCGGGGACCCATCACGACACCCAGTCCGTCGAGCGCGGCTTCGACCGCCAGATAGGTATGGTCGAAGCCCAGGCTTGCCCGCGGCTGCAGATGCGGCACGCCGGCCACCGCCAGCCAGCGCTGCCAGTCGTCGGGCCGCATGTCGGCCGTCAGCCAGGTTTCCCGCGCCAGCGAGTCGATCGAGGCGGGCCGGCGCCTGAGCGGTCCGGCCCGCAGCGGCGTCACCGCCTCTTTCATGAAAGGTGTCTCGACCAGGTGCGGCTCGCCGCTGCGGCCGCGCCGGATCGCCGCATCGACCCCGCCCGGCAGCGCGTGCGCGCGATCGCGCCGGTTGTTCAGCTGGATCTGGATGTCGGGATACTGGCGCAGGAACCCGGTCAGCCTGGGCACGAGCCAATGCAGGGTCATGGTGGGCGGCGCGCTGATCACCAGCTTGCGGCCGGCCTCGGGACGGGCGCGCTCCACCGCGCCCGCCATGCGGTCGAACGCGTCTCGCAGTTCGCCCGCCAGCACCCGCCCTGCCACGGTGGGCTCGAGCCGGCGTCCGCGCCGGTCGAACAGCGCCGCGCCCAGCCAGCGCTCGAGATTCAGCACCTGCTTGCTGATGGCGCCGTGCGATACGCACAGTTCCTCGGCGGCGCGCGACTATTCGATGCAGTACGTCGTGGCCGTGGCGCTGCTCAAGGGGCGCCTCGACCACCATGATTATGACGACGCCACCGCTGCCGACCCCCGCATCGACCGCCTGCGCGCGCTGACCCGCCTGGCCGAGGATCCGGCCTATACCCGGGAGCACCACGATCCGGCCATTCGAAGTTGCGCCAATGCCGTGCGGGTGACACTGGACGACGGTACGGCGTCGCCCTGGATCGAGACGCGGTTTCCCGCAGGCGACCCGTCGCGTCGCGATCAGGCCCTCCCGCTGCTGGCTGACAAATTCCACACGCTTTCAGCCCGCCGATGGCCCGACGGACGCGGCCGCGACCTATGGATACGGCTGAACGACGCCGCCAGCGCTGCGAACTGGCCTGCCGACGAGTTCCTGTCATCGCTCACACGCCTCTGACTGCCAGGCTTCATGCCGGCGAGGCATCCCGCAGCCATGGCCGGGAGCATGCGTGGCCGCAGGCTGCCTATTCCCACACGATGCGTACCGCCAGGAACAGGAAAATCAGGCCCGCCAGCCGGTCCAGCCATACGCCGACCTGCGGCCGGCGCCTGAGCAACTGCCCCAGCAGGCCGGCGAACCAGGCGATCAGGCAGAACACGACCGCCGCCTGGACCATGAAGATCACTCCCAGCCACAGCATCTGCCAGTCGGGATGCCCGACCCAGGGATTGACGAACTGGGGCAGGAAGACCAGGAAGAACAGCGTGACCTTGGGATTCAGCATGTTGGCCAGCACGCTCTGGCCGAAGATGCGCGCCAAGCCGAGCGGCGGCGGGCCGCCCGTGGGCGAGAAGCCGCCTCGGCTGCGCAGTACCTGCACCGCCAGCCACATCAGGTAGGCGGCGCCAGCCAGGCGGATCGCGTCGAACGCCATGGGCGACGCCCTGAGCAGCGCCGCCACGCCCAGTACGGCCAAGGTGGTGTGGAACAGGCAGCCCGAGGCGAAGCCCAGCGCGGCCGCGATGCCGGCGGCGCGGCCCTGGCTGAGGGAGCGGGCAAGTACCTGGAGGTTGTCCGGGCCGGGCGCGATGGTCACGCCCACCGACAGGGAAAGAAAGAGCAGCAGATCGGCCTGCATCGGCGCACCGGCAGGCTCAGGACTTCCGGATCACTTCTTTGATGCGGTTGTTCTCGTCGACCAGGACCACGATGGGCTTGTGCTCGGCAGCTTCCTCGTCCGTCATCGGGCCGTAGGTGCAGATGATCATCAGGTCGCCCACGTGGGCGCGCCGGGCGGCCGCGCCGTTCAGCGAGATCTCCCCGCTGCCGCGCTTGCCCTTGATGATGTAGGTGGAGAAGCGCTCGCCGTTGTTGATGTTGTAGAGCTCGATGCGCTCGTACTCTTTCATGCCGGCGGCATCGAGGAAATCCTCATCGATTCCGCACGAGCCTTCATAGTTCAGATCGGCCTGAGTCACCGCGACACGGTGAATCTTGGCGCGAAGCATGATGCGTTGCATAACTCGGGTGTCCTAGGAAGCGGCCGCAAACGGCCAGGTGCGTTTATACCCGATCCCGGCCGGACCGCACCAATGGCGGCCTGGCGCCGCCTCCAGCGGCAAAGGGCGCCCGCAGGCGCCCTTTGCCGGCCGGACCGACGGCGCGCCGTCAGACCGATCGCAGGTAGCCGGGCTCCACCGCCTGGATGGGCGCGAAGCTTTCGCGCGTGGCGATGAACTCCGGCCGCGGATTCAGGCCGTACCTGGGGGGGTTCAGGGTATTTTCCACGCTGTTATACACCATGAACACGTTCGATCGCGGATAGGGCGAGATGTTGCTGTTCGAGCCGTGCATGATGTTGCAGTCGAAGAACACGACCGAACCGGCGGGCGCCGACAACACGTCGATGCCGCCCTGGTCGACCAGCAATTGCAGACTGACGGGGTCGGGCACGCCGTACTCCTGCTTCTTCAGCGACTGCTTGTAGTGGTCCTGCGGCGTCTCGCCCACGCACGAGACGAATTGGCGGTGCGAACCGGGCACCACCATCAGCGGCCCGTTGCTGGCGTCGTTGTCGGTCAGCAGCACCGAGCAGCTCAGCGCCCGCATGGCCGGCATGCCATCCTCGACGTGCCAGGTCTCGAAGTCCGAGTGCCAGTAGAACTCCTTGCCCTTGAAACCCGGTTTCATGTTGGCGCGCGACTGGTGGATGTAGACATCGGAACCCAGGATCTGCCTGGCGATGCCGACCAATCGCATGTCCTGCGACATCCGGCCGAGCAGCTTGCTCAGCTTGTGCACCATGAACACCGACCGGACGACGTCGGTGCCCTTCTCGGTAATGGCTTCTTCACGGCGGCGGATGGCGGGGTCGCGCACCAGCCGCTCGACCTCGCGCTTGAGCGCCTGGGTCTCTTGCGCGGAGAAGAAATTCTTCAGCAGGATATAGCCGTTGCGCTCGTAGCCGCCCAGTTGCTCGGCGTCCAGGCCGGTACCCGGCTCCACCTTGGCGCTGCCGTACACCACGGGGTCGCGCCGCTGCACGATGCCGGCGGCGCGGTCGGCGCGCGAGGAATAGATATCGCGTGCGGGAGTAATCATGGTTGTCCTCCTATTCTCATGGGCGCCGCCCCGCCCGCCGGCGGGCGCGGCCCCTTGCCGAGGGCCTTCAGGCGACCTTCGCTTCGTCCAGGGGATAGACGCCTTCGGCGTCGTGCACTTCCTGGCCGGTCAGCGGCGGATTGAAGACGCAGATGACCCGCAGCGGCTCCTTGCCGCCGCGCAGGTAGTGCTCGTCGTTGTCGTTGAGCGCATAGACCACGCCCGGGCCGAGCTTGTAGACCTTGCCGTCGGCGACGGTCTCGATCTCGCCGTCGCCTTCGATGCACCAGACGGCCTCGACGTGGTTCTTGTACCAGATGTGGGTCTCGGTGCCGGGATGGATGATGGTCTCGTGGAACGAGAACCCCATGCCGTCCTTCTTCAGCAGCACGCGGCGGCTGGTCCAGGTCGGCGTGGATACTTCGTTCTCGGTGCCTATGATGTCCTTGATGTCGCGTACGATCATCGTCCCTTTCCTCCAAATTTCAATACACGGGCATTCGATTGCTTCTGGGCCAGCTGCTCGGCGGCCACCACCTCGGGCACCGCGCGGTCCAGCACTTCCAGCGCCTGCCGGAGCTGGCCTTCCTCGATGGTCAGCGCGGGCAGGAGCTTGAGCACTTCGTCGTTGGCGCCGGAGGTCTCGATGACCACCCCGCCCTTGAACGCCTGGGCCGCGATCTTGTTGGCCAGTCCCGGCACGCCGCTGACCAGGCCCTGGATCAGGCCGCGTCCCCGCACCGACAGGTCCGCCTCCGGATGGCTGTGGACCATGTTCTCCAGCCAGTCGCGCACCAGCGTCTCCTTGGCCTGGATCTCGCGGGTGAAGGCGCCGTCGCTCCAGTAATGTTCCAGCGCCTGCCGCGCGGTCACGAAGGCCAGGTTGTTGCCGCGGAAGGTGCCGTTGTGCTCGCCGGGCTTCCAGATGTCCAGTTCGGGCTTGATCAGCACCATGGCCATGGGCAGGCCGAAGCCGCTCAGGGACTTGGACAGCGTGACGATGTCGGGCTGGATGCCGGCCGACTCGAAGCTGAAGAAGGTGCCCGTGCGGCCGCAGCCGACCTGGATGTCGTCGACGATGAGCAGCATGTCGTGGCGGCGGCACAGGCGTTGCAGCTCCTGCAGCCAGCGCAGCGTGGCCACGTTCACGCCGCCTTCGCCCTGCACGGTCTCGACGATCACCGCGGCTGGGGTGTCCATGCCGCTGCTGCGGTCTTCCAGCATGCGTTCGAAGTACGCCATGGTGTCCACGTCCGGACCGAAATAGCCGTCGTACGGGATGAAGGTGGTGTTGCCCAGGCTCACGCCGGCTGCCTCTCGGTACTTGGCGTTGGCCGTGGCCGACAGCGAGCCGGCACTCACGCCATGGAAGCCGTGCGTGAAGGAAACGATGTTCGGGCGCTGCTTGACGCGGCGGGCCAGCTTGAGCGCGGCCTCCACGGCGTTGGTGCCGGTCGGGCCGGTGAACTGCAGCGTGTACTTCATGCCGCGCGGTTTCAGGATCAGCCGCTCGAACGCTTCCAGGAAATCTTTCTTGGCCGAGGTGGCCATGTCCAGGCCGTGCACCACGCCGTCCGCCTGGACATAGTCCAGCAGGGGCTGCTTCAGCACGGGGTTGTTGTGGCCGTAGTTCAGCGTGCCGGCGCCGGCAAACAGGTCGATGTACTGCCGGCCCTCTTCGTCGAACAGCAGCGAGCCCTTGGCCTTGCTGAAGACGACCGGAAACGAGCGTATGTAGCCGCGGACTTCCGATTCGAGACGGTCGAAGATCTTGAGATCCATGGTTTTTCCCTCCTGTTTTGCTTCTAGAAGCGTGAAAGACGTATAGGCGGACCCGGACGAACCGGGACGGATACGAGGGGCATCCGGCCTTTGCTAGAACGGGCCGATGCGCAGCAGCCGCTCGTCCTCGTGCTCGGCCTGGCCGAACAGTTCGGGCGGAAACATGGGCTGCTCCACGCACTGGGCGCCGCGATCCTGCGCCAGCGCCGCGAACATGCGCCGCGACGGCTGGTTGGATGGGGACACGGTGGTTTCGATGCTGTGTATGGGCTGCGGCAGCGGCCTGGCCAGCAGGTGCTCGAGCATGCGCTGGCCCAGGCGACGGCCGCGTGCCATGGGATGGACCGCAACCTGCCAGACGAACAACACGTTGGATTGCTTGGGCGGAAGGTAGGCAGAAACAAACCCTGCCAATTGCCCTTGCCGGGTGGCCACTACGCAGGTATCGCGAAAGTGCCGGCACAGAAGAAGGTAGGCGTAGGTGGAATTGACATCCAGCGGCGGCGATTCCTGTATGAGTCGCTGGATGTCCGCGGCATCTTCGATTTCAGGTGGCCGGAGATCGAAATTCTCCAGGGCCGGATTGAATACCGCGGGTTGGATGAGCGTGTCGTCGATCGCTTTCAGACTACGACCCTCCTATGTTTCGCACGCCGGCGCCTTGCGGCGACGCACTGGGTTTGATGGCTCCGGGTCACACCGCCAGGCCCGACTCCGGAGACGTATCCGATGCATTGATGTCCAGGATGGGCGAGGTGTCCGAACCCGGGTTCTCCATCAGGCTGACGATGCGCTCGAGCGAGAGCGTGATCGTGGCCTGTTCCAGTTCCGGCAGCGCGCCCAGGGCATCGGCCAGCGTCTTCTGCAGCGGCGACGGTGCCTGGCTGGCCACCTCGCAGCCGGCATCGGTGGCCGATACCAGGACCGTGCGGCGGTCTTCCCTGCTGCGTTCCCGCTTGACCCAGCCCTTCTCCTCCAGCCGGTCGAGGATGCCGACGACCGTGCTCGGGCTGACCGAGATTTCACGGCTGATGGCCGTGGCCGTCAGCGGCCCCGACTCGATCACGGCCAGGAGACAGACCAGCTGCGGCGCGGTGATATGGCTGCACGCCGCCAACTGCTTGGAGTGCAGCGCGATGTTGCGTGTGATGCGACGCAAGGCTCGCAGGATGCGCAGGTTGTAGTTGACGCCCGTGTCCGCGGCCGAGCCGATGTGGTCCATGTCCAGGAAATCGAAAGTGCTTGGTGAAAAAAAATCACTGCCCACAAATCAATGTAGAGCAATGATTTCAACTCAAATCATTCTAGTCAGAAAGACTCGGGGTGTCAACCCTACAAACCCTGGATTCCGATGTCAACGGCTCCGAAATTACCCTTATCCGCTTCGATTCCGCCGACATCCCGCTGAAACATGAAAAACCGGGGTTCAGCCTTGCGCCACGCGCTTTCCGGCCAGTTCGGCAGGGTCGAAACTATCGACCTCGACGACGTCGGCGATGGCGCGTTCCAGGTCTTCGAACATCAAGGCCTGGGCCGCGTCCACCTTTCCGGCGCGCACGCCGTCGCGCCAGTCGCGGACACCGGCATGGCGCAGCTCGTCCAGCACCGGAGCGGCACGCGCCGCGAGATCGAAGGCCTGTGCCAGCCTGTCCAGCGCCTCGCCCGGACGTGGCCGGGCCAACCCGGGCAACAGGCGATCGCGTGCCGGCGACGGCTCGAGCAGCCGCTCGGCGCAGGCCAGGGTGACGGCATCGGCCGGGCCGCGCCGGCGCACGCCCCGGGGCAGGCAGACGAACCGCAGCACCCCCGCGGCCGCCCGCGCGGGCAGATTGGCCAGCACCGCGTCCAGGCTCGCCTCGATGGCGGCGAGGCCGCTTTCCATGCACCACTGCACCAGCGGCAGGTCGTCGGGTTGCCGGCCTTCGTCGTGCCAGCGCTTGAGGACGGCGGACAGCAGATACAGCTCGGCCAGGATGTCGCCCAGCCGCGCCGACAGCATCTCCTTGCGCTTGAGCGCGCCGCCCAGCGTCGCCAGCGTGACGTCGGCCACCAGCGCGAATGCCGAGGCATAGCGGCCCAGTGCGCGGTAGTAGGGGGCGACCGGACCGGCCGAGCGCGGTGCCGGCGCGAACCGGCCACCGGTCCAGGCGCGGCCGAAGGCACGGAGCGCGTTGGCCGTCGCGTGGCCGGCATGACGCCAGAAGGTACGGTCGAATTCCTCCAGGCCCCTGGCCGGATCGCTGTCGGCCAGCGCCGCCATCTCGCGCATCAGGAACGGATGCGCCCGGATGGCCCCCTGGCCGAAGACGATCAGGCAGCGGGTCAGGATGTTGGCGCCCTCGACCGTGATGCCGATGGGGATGGCGCGGTAGACGTTGGACAGGTAGTTGCGCGGGCCGTCGATCACCGCCTTGCCCGCGTGGATGTCCATCGCGTCGTTCACCGCGATGCGCATGCGTTCGGTGGCGTGGTATTTCATGATGGCCGAGATCACGGCGGGCTTGTGCCCCGCGTCCAGCGCCGCGCAGGTCAGGCGGCGCGCGGCATCCACCTGGTAGGCCAGGGCCGCCATCCGGCCCAGCTTCTCCTGCACGCCCTCGAACTTGCCGATGGGAATGCCGAACTGTTGGCGCACGCGCGCATAGGCACCGCTGGTATGCGCCGAGAATACGCACGAGGCCGCCGCCAGCGATGGCAGGGAAATGCCCCGGCCCGCCGCCAACGCCGTCATCAGCATCTGCCAGCCCTGCCCCACCCGCTCGACGCCGCCGATGACCGCCTCCATGGGGATGAACACGTCCTTGCCCTGGTTCGGGCCATTCTGGAACACCTGCATCGCGGGCAGGTGCCGCCGGCCGATCTCCACCCCCGGCGTATCGGTAGGCACCAGCGCGACGGTGATGCCGATGTCCTCGCGGTCGCCCAGCAGCCGGTCGGGATCGCGCAGCTTGAAGGCGAGCCCGAGCACGGTCGCGACCGGCCCCAGCGTGATGTAGCGCTTGTGCCAGGTCAGCCGCATGCCCAGCACTTCGCGTCCCTGCCACATCCCCTTGCAGACCACGCCGTGGTCCACCATGGCGGCCGCGTCCGATCCCGCCTCGGGGCTGGTCAGCCCGAAGCATGGGATGTCGCGGCCGTCCGCCAGCCGCGGCAGCCAGTGCTCGCGCTGGGCGTCGGTGCCGAAATGCAGCAGCAGCTCGCCCGGCCCGAGCGAGTTGGGCACCATGACCGTGACCGCCGCCGTCAGCGACCGGGTCGAGATCCGCCGCACGACTTCGGAATGCGCGTAGGCCGAGAATCCCAGTCCGCCGTACTTGCGCGGAATGATCATGCCGAAGAACTTGCGTGCCTTCAGGAACGCCCAGATGTCGGGGGGCAGGTCATGTAGTTCCCAGTTGACCCGCCAGTCGTCGACCATGGCGCACAGCTCGGCCACCGGCCCGTCCAGGAAGGCCCGCTCTTCGTCGCTGAGCCTGGCCGGCGGCATGTCCAGCAGGCGGCGCCACTCCGGATTGCCGGTGAACAGGTCGGCGTCCCACCACACGTCCCCGGCCTCGATGGCCTCGCGCTCGGTGTCCGACATGGTCGGCAGCGCCTTCGCGGCCCAGCGGAACAGCGGCTTGGACAGCCATTCGCGGCGCCATGAGGATGCGGCCATCGGGATGTCTCCTTGTCGACTATCTACCTCATATAGTAAGCCGGCCGGAAGACGCGACCGCGGCCGCGCGCGGCCCGGGCAGGCAGGGTCTGGTTAAATAGGGGCTGCTCGTTCTCCACCCATTCCCATGCATCCTCCCCGCCTGGCCTTCGTCGACCTGGAAACCACGGGCACGACGCCGCGCAGCGACCGCATCACCGAGATCGGCATCGTCCAGGTGGATGCCGACGGCATGCGCGAATGGAGCAGCCTGGTCCACCCGGGCCGCCCCATTCCCCCGGCCATTCAGTCGCTGACCGGCATCACGGACGCGATGGTGGCTGGCGCCCCACCCTTCGAGGCCCTGGCCGACGACATCGCCCGGCGCCTGGACGGCTACCTGTTCATCGCGCACAACGCCCGCTTCGACCACGGTTTCCTGCGCGAGGAGTTCGACCGGCTGGACCGGCCCTTCCGGCCCGATGTCCTGTGCACCGTCCGCCTCTCGCGCAAACTCTACCCGCAGTACCGCAGCCATAGCCTTGATGCGTTGATCGCCCGGCACGGCCTGCATGTGCATGCCCGCCATCGTGCGCTCGACGATGCGCGCCTGCTGTGGCACTTCTGGCAGGACATCCACCGCGAGTTTCCGGCCGGGCAGCTCGGCGAGCTCGTCGATGCGCTGGCCGGCCGCGTGCCCTGGCCCGAATACCTGGACCCGGCCCTGCCCCGCCTGCTGCCCGACAGCCACGGCGTCTACGTCTTGCGCGACGTGAACCACCAGCCGCTGTATGTCGGGCGGGCCTCCAGGCTGCGGGACAAGGTGCTGTCGCATTTCCAGCCGGGCGCCTGGAAATCGGCCAAGGCACGGCGCCTGGCCGAGCAGGTCCGGCACATCGAATGGCTGGAGACGGGCGGCGCGATCGGCGCCCTGCTGCACGAGAACCGGCTGTTGCGGACCTTGGCGCCGTTGCACAATCGCCGCGCGCGCACGCCCGCCCTGGCCGGCGACGCGCACTGGCCCTACGAAGGTCCGGTGGGGATACGCGAGGCCCGCGTCATCCACGTCGTGGAACGCTGGCAGTTCCTGGGCAGCGCGACCGACGACCAGGCCCTGTACGGCCTGCTGGACGGCGGGCGCGCCGAATACGACCACGAAGTCCACCGCATCCTGCGCGATCGGCTGGCGCAGGTCCCGCTACTGAGGCTGGACCGCGCACGCACGGACTGAGGGCGCGGCGGCGGACCGGCGGCTATTTCCCTCCCGGTCCCGCCACGTCGATGCCGCTGCCCGACAGCTTGTTCGACCTGGGCGAACGGCCCAGGTCATCGGCGGAAGTATTCCGGTCGTTCTGGCGGGCCATCTGCTCTCGCTTGAGATCGGTCTCGGCGGCCTGCCGCTCCGGCTTGCGGGCGGGCCGGGCGGCCGGCTCGGAAGGCTTGGTGGACGAAGGTTTCATAAATGCTCCGGACGGCTTATCGTTGATCCGATCCACCCGCGGGTGGATCATCGCCGATCAGCACGAGACGTGCCCGACCACGACCGCCAGGAGAACGACATGCCCCCGTCCGCGCCCATGAACCGCCGCATCGTCATGGCCAGGCGCCCCGCCGGCACGCCGGTGGCCGAGGATTTCCGCCTTGAAACCGAGGCGGTTCCCAGTCCGGCCGACGGCCAGGTGCTGCTGCGCACGCTCTACCTCTCGCTCGATCCCTACATGCGCGGCCGCATGAGCGACGCGGCCTCGTATGCGAAGCCGCTGGACATCGGGGACGTCATGCTGGGCGGCACGGTGTGCCGCGTGGCCGAATCGCGCCATCCTGACTTCGCCGCCGGCGATCTGGTCCTGGCCGCCAGCGGCTGGCAGGACTACGCGCTGTCGTCCGGCAAGGGGCTCACCCGCCTGCCCGCGGATCTTGCCCATCCCTCATGGTCGCTGGGCGTGCTGGGCATGCCGGGATTCACCGCCTACGTGGGCCTGATGCAGATCGGCACGCCCAAGGCGGGCGAGACGGTGGCCGTCGCCGCCGCGACCGGAGCCGTCGGATCGGTGGTGGGACAACTGGCCAGGCTGCACGGGTGCCGCGTGGTGGGCATCGCCGGCGGACCGGACAAGTGCGACCATGCGATCCGCGAACTGGGCTTCGACGCCTGCGTGGACCATCGCGCGGCCAACCTCGCCCAGCGCCTGGCCGCGGCCAGCCCCAACGGCATCGACGTCTATTTCGAAAGCGTGGGCGGAGCCGTGTTCGACGCCGTCCTGCCGCTGCTCAACCGCCATGCCCGCATCCCGCTCTGCGGCCTGATCTCGCAGTACAACGCCGTGCCGGGCGTCGAGGCCCCGGACCGCCTGCCCATGCTGATGCGCCTGGCGCTGACCAAGAGCCTGCGCATCCAGGGCTTCATCGTCTCGGACTGGTACGGACCGCTCTACCGGGAGTTCACCCGCCAGATGTCGGACTGGATCGCCGACGGGCGCATCAAGTACCGGGAAGACATGGTGGACGGGCTCGAAAACGCCCCCGCCGCGTTCATGGGTCTGCTGGAGGGACGCAATTTCGGCAAGCTGGTGGTGCGGGTCGCCCACTAGATGGGGCGCGGCGTGCTACCCTAGGGGCGTCATCGAACAATTACAAGCAGGTCGCGCCACGGCGCAGTCCCGCAACAGGAGACTCGTATGACGTGCCAAGTGATTCCCCTGCGGCCACGCCGCGCCAAACGGCGGACGTTCACCGTGCCGGGCAAATCGTGGATGGTCGCGGTACCCGTGGCCCTGTCGATAGGCTGGCTGCTGGCCCTGCCCGGCATGCCGCATGCGCAGGCCGGCCCGACGGCCTCGGCCGAGCACCGGCTGGATTTCGCCATTTCCAGCGGCGACCTGCGCCCTGCGCTCGAAAAATATGCCCGCCAGGCGGGCATACGGCTGTCGTTCGATCCTGCCCTGGTGGCCGGCCTGACGACGCCCGGGTTGACCGGCCGCTACACGATCCAGGACGGGCTGGACACCCTGCTGCTGGGCACCGGGTATACCGCGGCCCAGGAAGGCGGACGCTACGTCCTGATTCCCGAGCCGCCCGCCTCGGCCGGCAAGCGGCCGCCCAGCGGTCCGCGCCTGGTGGGCGCCCTTACGCCTGTTTGAAGTCGTCGGTGCTCAGGCCCAGCCTGTGCATCTTGTCGTAGAGCGTCTTGCGCGGCAGGCCCAGCATCTCGCTGGCCGCCGCCGTGCGGCCCGAGCAGTTCTTCAGCGCGTCCTCGATCAGCAGGCGTTCGAAGCTGGTCATCTGCTCTTCCAGCGAGCGCCTTGCGCTGGCCGCCGCGCCGGCCGGGCCGTCCTTGGCCAGCCCCAGCACGTAGCGGTCCGCCACGTTGCGCAGTTCGCGCACGTTGCCCGGCCAGTGATGCGCCATCAGCGACTGCAACTGGGACCCCGACAGCACCGGCGCATCCCGCCCATAGCGCAGGGCCGCCTGCAGGATGAAATGCTCGAACAGCAGGGGGATGTCCTCGCGCCGTTCGCGCAGCGGCGGGATCTCCAGCACCGCGACGCTCAGCCGGTAGTACAGGTCGGCCCGGAACGCGCCCCGCTCCGATTCGGCCAGCAGGTCGCTCTTGGTGGCGGCCACGACCCGGCAGTCCATGGGCTGAGGCTCGTTCGACCCCAGCCGTTCGAACACCCGCTCCTGCAAGGTGCGCAGCAGCTTGATCTGCAACACCATGGGCATGGTCTCGATCTCGTCCAGGAACAGCGTGCCGCCGCGCGCATACTCGATCTTGCCGATGCGCCGCTTGGCCGCGCCCGTGAACGCGCCGGCCTCGTGGCCGAACACCTCGCTCTCGAACAGCGTCTCGGGCATGCCGCCGCAGTTCAAGGCCGAGAAATGGCGATCGCGCCGGTTGCTGTGGTCGTGCAGGCACCGGGCCACCAGTTCCTTGCCGGTCCCGGTCTCGCCCACCACCAGCACGTCGGCGTCGGTATCGGCCAGGTCCTGCACCACCTTCCTCAAGGCCACCATGGCCGGCGACCGGCCCAGCAGCGCGCTTTCGATGGCGAGGCGATTGTCCAGCTGCCGCCGCAGGGACTGCACCTCGAGCGTCAGCCCGCGCTTCTCCAGGGCCCGCTGTACCACCTCGCTCAGGTGCTCGGAGGAAAACGGTTTTTCGATGAAATCGTAGGCCCCCAGGCGCATGGCCTGCACCGCCATCGAGATGTCGCCATGGCCGGTCACCAGGATCACCGGCAGGCAGGCATCGATCTCCAGCGCGCGGCGCAGCAGCTCCATCCCGTCCATGCCGGACATCTTCACGTCCGTCACGAGCACGCCCGGAAATCCGGGCACGACGTGCTTGAGCGCCTGCTCGGCCGACTCGAACGCCTTGACCTCGAGGCCTGCCAGTTGCAGCGCCTGCTTGCCCCCCAGCCTGACCGCCGGGTCGTCCTCGACGAACAAGACTGTCAATCCTTCATGCATCCACTGTCTCCTCCAACTTCGCCGGCCGCAGTTGCAGCACGAATTCCGCCCCGCCCCCCTCGCGGTTGCAGGCGCGCAGGCTGCCGCCGAAATCACGCACGATGCCCGCCGAGATCGCCAGCCCCAGTCCCAAGCCCACCCCCTGCTCCTTGGTCGTGAAGAAGGGTTCGAACAGCCGGCGCATCACCTCGTCGGGAATGCCCGGCCCGCTGTCCAGGACCGAGATGACGACCCAGCCCCCCGCCTCCGTGACCGAGATCTCCAGGCGCCGCTCGTCGCTGCGCGCCATCGCGTCGATGGCATTGCCCAGCAGGTTGACCAGGATCTGTTCCAGCCGGTTGCCGTCGCAATAGGCGCAGGCATCGTCCGGAACGCTCAACCGCAGCTCGACCCGCTCCTGCCGCAGCCGCTGCTCGAGCAGGAAACAGGCGTCGGCCACGGCCACCGCGATCGAGGTCGGCTTGAGCAGGGCCGGCGACTTGCGCGCGAACTTCTTCAACTGGCCGGTGATCTTGCCCATGCGGGCGATCAGCTGGCCGATCATGGTCAGATTCTCTTCGGCATCGGCCTGGCGTCCGCGCTGCAGCAGCACCGTGGCATTGTCGGCCAACGTGCGCAGCGCCGCCAGCGGCTGGTTCAGTTCATGCGTGATGCCGGCGGCCATCTGGCCCAGCGCCGCCATCTTGCCAGCCTGCACCAGCTCATCCATGGTGGACTTCAGCACTTCCTCGGCGCGGCGGCGCTCCGCGATCTCGGTCTGCAGGTGACGGTTGGCGTTGCTCAGCGCCTGCGTACGCGCCGCCACCTTGCGTTCGAGCTCGTCGTGCGCCCGCTGCAGGGCCGCGCTGGCCGCCAGGCTCTGGGCGATGGCGCGCCGCCGCTGCTGCAGGTACAGGCCCAGTATGGCAAGGAACCCCATGGCCAGTGCCACCGCGATGGCCATGTTGCGGGCGCGCGCGTGGATGGGGGCCATGTTGGACAAGGCCATGAGCTTCCATTGCGTGCCCGGTATCTGGCGGCTCTGCACGAGATAGGACGGCACCAGGAAGTTGCCGCCCTCGCCCTCGCGCGCCGCTTCGTTGGTGAACTGCACGATGCGCACGCCCTCGGGCTGTTTGCCGACCTCGGCCATGCCCAGCGGCTCCAGCGATCCCGCGCGGTGGTACTGGCGCGTCACCGCCAGCTTCTGGAGCGTGTGGGACGACAGCGGCGCCAGCGTCTTGAACTTCCATCCCGGTACCGAAGTCAGGAAGATGACGCCGTTCTCGTCCACCACCACCACCTTCTCGTCGGCACGCAGCCAAGCGTCGTCGAGCTTGTCCAGGTCGACCTTCAGCGCCGCCACGCCCAGCATCCTGCCGTCGTGGTAGATGCCGTACGAGAAGTAATAGCCCGGGGACTGGCTGACGGTGCCTATGCCGTAGAAGCGGCCCGACAGCCCCTTGGCCGCGTCGATGAAATAGGGCCGGTACGAGAAATTGCGGCCGACGAAGCTGGGCGGGCGGTTCCAGTTGCTCGCGGCCAGCGTCAGCCCCTCCGTGTTCATGACGTAGATCTCGGAAGACCCGGCCTTGCGGTTGACCGTTTCCAGGTACAGGTTGACCCGGGCGATCCGCTCGGGATTGCCGGGATCCTGCAGCAGCGCGATGACGTCCTTGTTCAGGGACAGGATGCCCGGCAGGTAGTCGTAGCGCGTCAGCTCGCTCTGCACCCCGCCGGCATAGATGTCGAGCCTGTGCTCCACCCCCTGGCGCAGCACCTGGATGCCGGTTCGTTCGCCCCAGATGTAGGCCAGCATCACCGCCAGGGCGGCGGCGAACAGGCAGACGCCGCCCCACACCAGGCGGCGCTTGGAAAAACCGCGGGCAGGCGGGTTGACGCTCAAGTCCCCATCCATGATTTTCGTGTTCTAGTGTCCGCAATTTATCCCAGGCACGCCAGGAAAGACATCGGAGCTTGCGCCACGTGGCGGCGCAAGCTCCTTTGCGTCTAGTCGGCGTAGACGCCGGCCGCCCGGATGATGGGCGTCCACTTGGCGATCTCGTTGCCAAGATGCTTGCGCAGCGAGTCGGGCCGGGCCCGTTCGCCGGTCGCCGCCTGCGCCCCCAGTTCCTCCATCTTCCCGCGGAACACCGGGTCCTGGACCGCCGCCTGCAGCGCGGCCGACAGCTTCTCGACCACGGCCGGCGGCGTGCCCTTGGGCGCATACATCGCGTGCCAGATCTTGACCTCGATGCCCGGCAGCCCCTGCTCGGCCGCGGCCGGGATGTCCTTGAACGCGTCGATGCGCGTGGACTGCATCGCGACGTAGGGCTTGACCACGCCGGCCTTGATCTGTCCGGCGACGTTGGTGGTCTGGTCGCACATCAGGTTCACCTGGCCGCCGATGAGGTCGGTCAGCGCCGGCGCGGTCCCCTTGTAGGGCACCGTGCCCAGCTGCGTGCCTATGGTGCTCATGAACAGCAGGCCGCACAGGTGCGAGGCCGACCCGATGCCGGCATTCGCCAGGAACAGCTTGCTGGAATTGGCCTTGATGTAGGGCAGCAGGTCCTTGAAGTTGTCCGGCGGCAGGCTCTTGGTGCCCAGCAGCACCATCGGCACGTCGGCGATCTCGCCGATCATCTCGAAGTCCTTGAGCGGATCGAAGCCCAACTGGCGGTACAAGGCCGGCGCGGTGGACATGCCGATGTGGTGGATCAGCACCGTATGGCCGTCGTTGCGTGCGGTGGCCACCTTCTTCGCGCCTATGGTGCCGCCCGCTCCGCCTACGTTCTCGATCACGATCTGGCCCTTCAGGTGCCTGGCCATGACGGCCGTCACGTCGCGCGCCACCTTGTCGGTGGGGCCGCCCGCGGCGAACGGCACGACGGCGACGATGGGCGCGCTGCCGGGGAAGTCCTGCGCCTGGGCCGGAGCGGCCAGGGCCGCCAGGACGCCGAGCGATAACATGGAAAGAAACTTCATTTCTATACCTCCTTAAGGACGAGTGATGTCGAACACCAGATTCCGGGGGGACGGGCCGAACGAAAGCCACGTGCCCTTGAGCGGCTGCTGCTCCACGCCGGGCTTGCTCCAGTCGCACACGCCGCCGGGGAAGATCTGCCGCAGGCGCTCCAGCTGTCCGGCATTCAGCGTGACCTTGTAGTCGGCCGGATCGACGGCCTTGAGCTGGCACTTGACGATGTTGTCGGCCAGCGGCGCGCCAGCCACCAGGCGCGGCGTGATGCCTGCCGGGTAGAGCTGGTTGCAGCGTCCGTCGCCATAGGCCGTGGACGGTTCGACGATCTTGTTGCCGCCACTGTCCCAGCAGGCATCCGCCAGCCCCGCGGGCTTGTGCGAGACGACCTTGCGCGACCTGGGCTGGTCGGAGGCGTCGCCCACCACGCCCATCAGCCACTGGTCCATGAGCTGCAGCAGGTTGTCGCCCACCGGGCCCGGTCCGAGCATGACGTGGTTGTCGAAATGCCCGTTGGCGGCCTTCAGGCGCTCGCGCACCGAGTACGAGTGGATCTTGTTGTGGATGTCGCCGTTCACCGCGTTGTCGAAGTAGTCGCGGTGCTCCAGGATGGCGGTCGAGGCCAGGCCGCCCCCGCCATGGGTGATGCGCCCCGACTGGTAGGCGCGGCGGATCGCGTCGATGTCGCCGGTCGTGCGGGCCGCCGTGGGCTTCAGGTCCACGTCCAGGCCGCCGATGTTGGCGTTCAGGTCCAGGAACTCTTCCACCGTGATGGCGCCGTCGTTCAGCGCCTTCAGTCCGTACTGCACGCCCACGTTGTCGATCGGCCGCAGCGCGAAGCCCCGGCTGTCCTTGCCGTAGACGTTCACCGTATGGTCATACACGGTGGCGCGGCTGCCGCCGGGGTTGTTGACCGGGTGATACTTCAGGCTTTCCTGGAACCCCGCCGGGAACGAGACCACCGGATCCAGCCGGCCGGCGCTGCCGCTCATATTGGCGATGTTGCCGACCTGCAGGTAGCCGGAGATCGCCTTCTTCTTCTCGTCGCTGTAGGGCAGCCCGCCCGCGCGGTTGAAGTAGTTGTTCAGCAGCCGGGAATCGAAGACCTTGAACAGCGTGGCCGAGGTGACGTCCGGGAACACCATGTTCACGATGATGCCGTCGAACAGTCCGGGATAGTTGTCCGAGGTCTGGAAGCTCTGATAGGCGCCGCCCGATCCGCCGGTGCCTATCGTGTAGACCGGCACGCCGTAGGCCTCGATGAAGCGCTCCTTGGTCATCGCGACGGTCTCCGACGACAGCAGGTCGTTGCAGTTGGAGCCGAAGATGTTCAGCGTGGACGTGACGGCCGCGTAGCCCTGCTTCATCCACTCGTCGACGATCAGGGTGCCGAAGGTCGCGCCCTGCGTGTACCAGCCGCCCTGGCAGCCGCCGCCCAGCGGATACATCAGCTTGCCGTTCCAGGCCTTCGAACGCTTGTTCGGGCCGATCTCGCCGTCGTTGAGCGGATCGTGCAGCATCGCCGACTGGTAGATGCCGCGGTTGATCGTGCCCGTTTCCAGCCGCACGAGATATGGCACCGTGCGCTCGGTCGGCTTGCCCTCGTCGATGGTGATGGTGGCCATGTCGGTCGGATAGACCGTGGGCGTGTTCCAGCGGCTGTTGCCGCCCGACTTGTTCCGGTAGAAGTAATCGACCCGCGTATTGGTGGAGCAGTGCTCGCCGAACGGCCCGTCCAGCGTGCCGCCGCCCAGCCGGCCGAAGGTGGTGGTGGTGCACAGGAAGGGCTTCTGGTGGGGGCCGGAGATCATCGGCCCGGTGATGGGATAGTTCGTGACCTCCAGCGTGGCGGTCGCGTCCCCGACCTGGGCGCGCAAGGTGTTCTTGCCCAGCGCCATGCCGCTCACCAGCCCCTGCCAGGTGCGATCGCCGATCTTCGCGAACGCCCGCGACACGTCGCTCTTGTCCAGCATGACCACCGGCGTGCCGCTGACGCCGGCCGGCACCTCCAGCCGCACCAGCGCGTCGTCGCCCGTGACGTAGTCCGGCAGCGAGGAAACCGTGCTCAGCTTGAGGGCCGGCGCCGGCGGCGGTCCCGGAGGCGCTCCGCCATCCCCGTCATCCCCGCCGCAGGCCGTGGCCAGCACCGCGGCGGCGCCCGCCGCCAGGGCCAGCCGGCCCATTCCATATCCATGGGCGCGCGCCTGCCGCCCCCGTGTCGTCTCGGGTCTCATTCCTGCCTCCTCCTGTCATGTGTCTTGAATCTTCTCGTTACAGCGACGGAGGATTAGCAACACCCATGCCAACACGGCCCCGGCACGCGAACATGCGGCAAGGGCCTGTTTTCATTGGCGTTTTCGGGAGCCGGCGGGCAGAGGGAGCGACACGGGCGGCCAGAATTCCGCCATGCGGGCCGCCCGCCGTTCCGGAATTCCGCAACGGCGGGCGCGAGAGGTCAGTTCCGGTCGGGAGAAGGCGGACCGTCTATCGACGAGAACAGGTCCCACACGGCCATGAACAGCGCGGCGATCAGCGGCCCGATCACGAAGCCGTTGATCCCGAACAGCGCCATGCCGCCCAGGGTCGAGATCAGCACCACGTAGTCGGGCATGCGCGTGTCCTTGCCGACCAGGATGGGACGCAGCACGTTGTCGACCAGGCCGATCACCAGGATGCCGTAAAGGGTCAGGATGATTCCCTGCAGCACGGCGCCGGACAGGAGGAAGTAGACGGCGACCGGCCCCCAGATCAGCCCGGCCCCCACCGCCGGCAGCAGCGACAGGAAAGCCATCACGACGCTCCACAACAGGGCGCCCTTGATGCCCAGGATCCAGAAGATCAGGCCGCCCAGCATGCCCTGGGTGATGGCTACCACGATATTGCCCTTGACCGTGGCCCGCACGACCGCGATGAACTTGCGGAACAGGTGGCGCTTGTGTTCCTCGGTCAGCGGCAGGGCCTGGCGGATGCGGGCGGACAGGTCCGGGCCGTCGCGCAGCAGGAAGAACAGCAGATACAGCATGACCCCCAGGCTGATGACGAACTGGAAGGTGTTCTGGCCGATGTTCAGCGCCTGGGTGGCGAAGAACTGGCTGCCCCGGGTCGCGACCTCGGCCAGCTTGTTCTGGATGCTGTTCACGTCCACCAGGCCGAACTTCTCCAGCAGGCTGCGCGCGGTCGGAGGCAGGGCCGCCATGGCCTGGTCGAGGTAGCCGCGGAAATCGATGTCGCCCGCCTTGATCTGCTCGTAGAGTCCCGCGCCCTGGCTGACGATGGTGCCTGCGATGAGCGAGACCGGGATGATCACGATGAGCACGCACACCGCCAGCGTGGCCAGGGCCGCCAGGTTGTTGCGGCCGCCGAACGCAGCCACCAGCCGGCGCTGCAAGGGGAAGAAGATGATGGCCAGGATGGCCCCCCAGAATACGGCGCCGAAGAACGGCCACAGCAGCCAGCCGAACGCCAGCGTGACCAATACCAGCAGGAGCAGGAAGGTGCGGTATTGCAGAGAGGTCTGGCTCATCGAGGACGTTCCTTCAATGTTCGGGAGGCGTTCTGGTCGTGAAGACGGGCAGGGTCAGGCTCCAGCGGATGGCGACCATGCGGAACAGGAAGCCGGCCACCAGCGCGATGGCGGTGGCATGATCGTGCCCGACGCCGTAGCGCTGCAGCAACACGTACAGCGTGCCGGTCGCCAGCGCGACGGAGGCGTAGAGGTCGCGGCGCAGGACCAGCGGCACCTGGTTGCACAGGATGTCGCGCAGCAGGCCGCCGCAGATGCCGGTCACCATGCCCATCAGCACCACGATGGCGGGATGCGCGCCCGCGGCCTCGGCCACGTCGCAGCCGATCACGGCGAAGGCGACCAGGCCCAGCGCGTCCAGCAGCAGGAAGGCCATGCGCACCCGATGCATGTACCGGACCAGGAGCGCCGCCGCCAGGGCCGCCCCCACGGTGAAGAATAGATATTCGGGATGGGCCACCCAGCCCAGCGGATAGTGGCCCAGCAGCACGTCGCGGATGGAGCCGCCCCCCAGGGCCGTGACCGTGCCGACGACGCAGACCCCGAACAGGTCCATGCGGCGCCTCATGCCCATGATCGCGCCCGAGGCGGCCTCGGCGGTGATGGCGACCAGATAGATCACTTGCAGCAACATAAGCGGGGCCGCTCGGCCGTCTCCTTTTCCCTGCGCGCCGGAGCGGCGCGCGAACCACGCGGATTATCGCATCCGGCCGGACCGCGGGGCGCCTGCTAGGATCCGACGGCTGGCAGGGCCTGCATCAGGGTCGCGCGGAAGTCATCCAGGACAGGCGGCCCCTTGAAACCGCGCCGCGTCACCTGATAGAGGTCCAGGCTGACCGCCGGCTTGACCAGCAGATCGGTGGCCACCCGGTGGCGGTGGCAGGCGACCAGCGCGAACGTGGGGATGACCGCCGTGCCCAGCCCGGCTTCGACCATGGAGATCAGGGTCTCGAAGAAGTTGAAGCTGGCGCGGTCCTCGTTGCCGCGGCCGATCTTCTCCAGGTGCGGCTCGATCAGCCGCTGGATGGGATTCGCGGGCGGCAGGCCGAGCAACGGCACCTCGCGCAGGCTGGTCCAGGCCGCCGTGCCCACCGGCCGGCCCGGTACCCCGTCCGTCGGTGCGACGCGCATCAGCCGGAATTTGCCCACCGGCGCGCGGTCCAGCCCAGCCAGCGGCTTGAAGAAGAACCCCAGTCCGATATCGGCCTCGCCCGCCGCCACCAGCGCCTCGACCTGCTGCAGCTCGGTATCGGCCAGCCGCAGTTCCACGTGGGGGTGGGATTGCTTGAACAGCTGGAACACCCGGGGCAGGATGTTGGACGAGATCAGCGGCGTGGCCGCGATGCGCAGCGTCTGCCTTGCGCGCCGGCCGGCCACGCCCAGCTTGGACACCACCTCCTCCAGGTCCCCCACCACCCGCTGCGCCACGGGCAGCAGGTCGCGGCCGGCCTCGGTCAGCACCACCATCCGGGTCGTGCGGTCGAACAGCCGGCAATCGAGCTGCTTTTCCATCTCGCGAATCATGATGCTGAGCCCGGCCTGCGTCATATGGGCCTTCTCGGCGGCGCGGGTGAAATTGCCGATCCGCGCGACGTGCAGGAACACCTGCAACTGGCGCAATGAGAGATTCATAAAACTCTAATATGTATTCATATCATATCTAAACTTCAAAAATAATACGTTCTGGCGCCTAATACCAGCACCAGCGGATCCCTGGCCAGGGATCCGCAAGAGAAAGTTCATCACGAGGGTACGAACATGAGCAGCAAAGAGGACGTGGTCATCATCGGCGCCGGGATAGGCGGGCTGACGCTGGCCCTGAGTCTCCACCAGGCCGGCATCGCCTGCCGCATCTACGAGGCCGTGCCCGAACTGCGGCCGCTGGGCGTGGGCATCAACGTCCTGCCCCACGCGGCGCGCGAGCTGGCCGAGCTGGGCCTGCTGCCCGAGCTGGACAAGGTGGGCGTGCGTACGCGCGAGTCCATCTTCTTCAACGAACACGGGCAATTCGTGTTCCGCGAAGCCGCGGGCCTGGCCGCCGGCTTCGACTGGCCGCAATACTCCATCCACCGGGGCGACCTGCAGACCGTGCTGTTCGACGCCGTCAAGCAGCGCCTGGGCCCGGACGCCGTGGTCTGCGGACAGCGCTGCACCGGCGCCACGCAGGACGGGGAATCGATCACCGCGCACTTCGTCTCGCCCGACGGCGAACGCCTGCCCGACGTGCGCGCCCGCCTGCTGGTCGCCTGCGACGGCGTGCACTCGGCCCTGCGCAAGCAGCTCTATCCACAGGAAGGCGCACCCCGCTATTCGGGCGTCAACATGTGGCGCGGGACCGCGGTATGGAAACCGTTCCTGAGCGAGGCCAGCATGGTGCGCGCGGGCTGGCTGGACGTGGGCAAGATGGTGATCTACCCCATCCGCAACGACGTCGACGGCAAGGGCAGCCAATTGATCAACTGGGTGGCGGAAATCACCGATCCCAATCCGGCCATCCGCGACTGGAGCCGGCCGGGCAGGCTGGAAGACTTCCTGCCTGCCTTCGAGGACTGGCATTTCGATTGGCTGGACGTTCCCGCCCTGATCCGGTCCTCGGACTCGATCCTGGAATATCCCATGGTGGACCAGGATCCCCTGCCCACCTGGACCCAGGGCCGCCTGACGCTGCTCGGCGACGCCGCCCACCCCATGGTGCCGCGGGGGTCGAACGGCGCGGGCCAGGCCATCATCGACGCCCGCTACCTGGCGGGCCAGTTGAAGCGGCGAGGCCTGACAGAGGAAGCCCTGCAGGACTACGACAAGGTCCGGGTCGCGGCGACCACGCAGGTGGTGCTGACCAACCGCACGAATCCGCCCGACGCCATCCTGCGCGAGGTCTACGAGCGGACCGGCGGCAAGCGCTTCGAACAGCTCGAACCCATCGTCTCCCAGGCCGAGCTGCAGGCCATCTCCGACAACTACAAGAAAGTCGCCGGCTACAGCCCGGCCGCGCTGAAGGCCCGGCCCTCCTTCCTCTGACCCCGGCGCGGTCCGCGAAGGACCGCCCCGCCCTTTCCGAGCCGCCCTTTGGGGCGGCTTTTGTTTTTGCAAATTCCGAAATTATTGAAAAATTTTATCGGAAAAAAACCGCCATATTTAAATTAAAAGTATCTGTTATTGATACTTTTTCAAAATTCGCCGACAATCTCTGCCACATCATCGACAGCCCCCACCGCCCCCGGCGCCGGGGGCAGAAGGAGACACCATGGCAACGCTCGTTCCCATACAAGGCCTGCACCACTACGCCTACCGGTGCCGCGACGCCGAGGAAACCCGCCACTTCTACGAGGACCTCCTGGGCCTGCCGCTCGCGCACGTGATCCGGGCCGACCACGTGCCCAGCACCGGCGAATACTGCCCCTACGTCCACATCTTCTTCGAGATGCGGGACGGCTCCTACATGGCCTTCTTCGACCTGGGCGACGGCCAGGCGGCCGAACCTTCCGCCAACACCCCCGACTGGGTCAACCACATCGCGCTGCAGGTCGAGTCCGAGGACGAACTCCGCGCGGCCCGCGCCCGCCTGGAAGCGGCCGGAGTCGAGGTCCTTGGCGTCACGGACCACGGCTTCGTCAGGTCCATCTACTTCTTCGACCCCAATGGCATCCGGCTCGAACTGACGACCCGCACCGCGCCCGCCGCCAAGCTCGACGAATTCAAGGCCTCGGCCCATGCCGAACTGGCGGACTGGGTCCGCACCCGGCCCTCGGCCGCCCATCGCTAACCGCCCGCCCCGCAACCCACAAGGAAATCCGCGTCATGTCCACGCCGTCCAAGCACACTTTCGACCGCATCCCCGTCATCCTGCAATTCCGCGAGCCGGTCGAAATGGTGGAAACCTACGGCTTCAACGGCAGCCAGGGCTATACCGTGCTCGAAGGCCAGCGGCTGGTGCCCCGCAACGTCCAGTCCAAGGTCGTGTTCCTCTTCATGCATCCGGCCTCGACGCTGCAGCTCCTGCCCATGCCCGTGGCGCTGGCCGAATCCGGCATGCACGTGCTGTGCGCCGGCAGCCGATACGCCAAGAACGATTCGGCCCTGATCATGGAAAAAGTGGCGGCCGACCTGGGCGCCTATATGCGCTACGCACGCGAAGACCTGGGCTACGAGAAAGTGGTGCTGGTCGGCTGGTCCGGCGGCGGCGCGCTGTCGCTGTTCTACGAGGCCCAGGCCGAGGCGCCCTCGATCACCCACACGCCGGCGGGCGACCCCTATGACCTGACGCAGGCCGGCCTGACGCCGGCGGACGGGATCATCTTCATCGCCGCCCACCTGAGCCGGCCGGAAACCCTGACCGAATGGCTGGACCCTTCGGTGCGCAACGAACTGGACCCCGAGGACCGGGACCTGGAATTCGACATCTACGCCCCCGACTGCCCCAACCGCCCCCCCTTCTCGCAGGACTTCGTGGCGCGCTTCCGGGCGGCGCAGCTGGCGCGCAATCGCCGCATCAGCGCCTGGGTGCTCGATACGCTGGACCGGCTCAAGCGCTCGTCCTCGGGCGAACGGGAACGCGGCTTCGTGGTCCATCGCACCATGTGCGACGTGCGCTGGCTCGATCCCGCGGTGGACCCGAACGGGCGCAAGCCGAACTGGTGCTATCTGGGCGACCCGCGCGTGGTCAACTCCGGCCCCGCCGGCCTGGCCCGGTTCAGCACGCTGCGCAGCTGGCTGTCGCAATGGTCCTACGACCACTCCAACATCAAGGGTCCGGTGAACGCCGCGCGGATACGCCGGGTTCCCGTCTTGCAGATCGAGAACGAAGCGGACGACGCCGTGCCCGCCACCCACAATCCCCTGATCCATGCGGCGCTCGGCACCCCGGACAAGGAATTCGTGCAGATCAAGGGCGCGACCCACTACTACCTGGGGCAGCCCCGGGAACTCGCGCAGTGCATGGAGACCATCATCGACTGGACCCGCCGCAAGATCGCGGCCGACTTCGAGGCTCCGGCCGCCGCGCAGCGCTGACCGGGCAAGCCGGTCCGGGATTGATTACCATCATGCCTGCGAACGCGCCGGCCGGCATGGCCGGCGCGCCGAATACCGAGGTGCATCGATCCCCCATGTCCCAGTTCGCCAAAGTCCTCCAGGTCCTGGACCTTTTTTCCGAAGCCAGGACCACGCTGGCGGCAGAGGAAATCGCCGACCTGCTCGAAGTCTCCCGGCCCACCGCCTTCCGCTACGTCAAGCAGTTGTGCGAGACCGGCCTGCTGGCGAAGATCGCGGGGCGATACGCGCTGGGCGCGAAGATCATCGAACTCGACTACCGCATCCGGCGGACCGAGCCCATCATGCTGGCCAGCCGCGCCAGCATGCGCGAGCTGGCCCAGCGCACGGCCACGACGGTCGTGCTGTGCAACATATACGGCGACGAGATCGTGCACAGCCACCATGAGCGCGTGGGCGAACTCGCGCCCATGAGCCTTGACCGCGGCCACCTGATGCCCCTGTTCAAGGGCGCCGCCCCGGCGGTCATCCTCGCCAACCTGCCGGCCGCGCGCCTGAAGCGGCTGTACGAGCGGCACAAGGCCGACCCCGACGTGCTTGCCATCGCCGGCGACTGGCCATCCTTCGCCCGGCACTACAAGCGCATCCGCAAGGATGGGCACTACATTTCGCGCGAGGAGATCGACCCGGGCGTCATCGGCATCGCGGCGCCCATCTTCAACGACGGGCGCCACGTCGTCGGGGCCACCACCCTGGTCTACGAGAAAAAGCGCGAAAAACTGGTGAACGAGGAAGGCTATGCCGAGCTGGTGCGGCATTGCGCGGCGGCGGTGACCCGGGAGATCGCCGCCGCCGCGCCGCAGGCTACCTGAAGTCGGCGTTCGGGTCCCTGCCCTCCTGGCCCGAACCGGGCGCGGGCTCTTCCCCGTAGGCGCCCCCGCCGCCATAGCTCTCGCCGTACGAGCTGTCCACCTCGATCTTGACGCTGCCCGGGTCCACCGCGGCCTGGTCGCCCTTGTAGTGCATCACCAGTCCCGGCATCAGCATCACGACGGCCACCATCAGCAACTGGATCACGATGAAGGGAATCGAACCCCAGTAGATCTGGCCGGTGGTGACCTTGGCGATGCGCTTGCCCGTGACCTTGTCCAGGTAGTCTTCCTTGGGCGCCACCGAGCGCAGGTAGAACAGCGCGAAGCCGAAGGGCGGATGCATGAACGACGTCTGCATGTTGACCGCCAGCAGCACGCCGAACCAGATCAGGTCTATGCCCATTTTCTCGGCCACCGGCCCCAGCAGCGGCACGATGATGAAGGCCAGCTCGAAGAAGTCCAGGAAGAAGGCCAGCACGAAGGTCAGGATGCTGACGACGATCAGGAAGCCCCATTGGCCGCCGGGCACCGAGGTCAGCAGGTGTTCGACCCACAAGTCGCCGCTGACGGCCCGGAAGGTCAGGCCGAACACGGTGGAACCGATCAGGATGAACACCACGAAGCATGACAGCTTGGTCGTGGTGTCCATGGCCTGCTTGAGCAGGTTCAGCGACAGGCGCTTGCGCATGAGCGCCATCGCGATCGCCCCCACCGCGCCCATCGCGCCGCCCTCGGTCGGAGTGGCCACGCCGATGAAGATGGTCCCCAGCACCAGGAAGATCAGGAACAGCGGCGGGATCATCACGAAGGTGACCCGCTCGGCCAGCGCGGACAGCCACCCCAGGCGCAGCCATTTGTTGGCCAGCGCGATGATGAAGGCCGACACGCCCCAGATCAGCATGGTCAGCACGATGCGCTCGTCCACCGGCGCGGTGTCGTGTTCGAGATAGTCCCCGACCAGCGCCGCGATGCTCGCCGAGACCAGCATCAGCACCAGCAGCGACCGGCCGCCGCGCGTCCCGTTGGGCTCCTGGAAGCGCCGGGCTTCCTCGGGCAGCGCGGGCGCGCTGTCCGGCTTGATCAGCGAGGCCAGCACCACGTACACGACGTAGGCGCCGGCCAGCAGGAAACCGGGCAGCATCGCGCCCCGATACATGTCGCCGATCGACCGGCCCAGCTGGTCGGCCAGGATGATCAGCACCAGCGAGGGCGGAATGATCTGCGACAGCGTGCCCGAGGCCGCGATCACGCCCGAGGCCAGCCTGCGGTCGTAGCCGTAGCGCAGCATGATGGGCAGCGATATCAGCCCCATGGAGATGACCGAGGCCGACACCACGCCCGTGGTGGCCGCCAGCATCGCGCCGACGAACACCACGGCGATGGCCAGCCCGCCCCGCAGGGACCCGAACAACTGCCCGATGGTCTCGAGCAGGTCCTCGGCCATGCCGGAGCGCTCCAGCACCAGCCCCATCAGGGTGAAGAAAGGCACCGCCAGCAGCGAGTCGTTGGTAATGATGCCGAACACCCGCTGCGGCAGCGCCTGGAACAGCACCGGCGTCAGCAGGCCCAGCTCGATGCCGATCAGCGCATACAGCATGCCGTTGGCGGCCAGCGCGAACGCAACCGGGAATCCCAGCAGCAGGAAAACCACCAGGTTGGCGAACATGATCGGCGCCAGGTTCGCTATCAGGAAGTCGATCATCATCGGCCTCCCTGCGTGCTGCCGTGGGCAGCGGCCTCGCGGGCCTGCGCCTCGCGGGCGATTTCCTCGGCCAGCTCCTCCTCGGCGCTCTTGCCCCGGTCCCGCTCCCGCGGATCGGGCCCCTTGCCCATCAGGAAGGCCACGCACTTGATCAGGTGCGAGAGGCCGGCCAGCACCAGCAGGCAGAAGCCGACGGGGATCAGGAGCTTGACGGGCCAGCGCACCAGCCCGCCGGGGTTGGAAGACTGCTCGTCGGTCACGAAGGAATCGACGAACACGGGCCAGGACAGCCACATGATCAGCACGCAGGCCGGCAGGAGGAAGAACACGACGCCCAGGACCTCTATCCAGATCTGCGTACGCTGCGACAGCTTCTGCGCGACGATGTCCACGCGCACGTGTTCGTTCTTCAACAGGGTATAGCCCGCGGCCAGCAGGAAGATGGCGCCGAACAGGTACCACTGCAGTTCGAGCCAGGCGTTGGAGCTGGTGTGGAAGACCTTGCGCACGACGGCGTTGCCCGCGCTGACGACGACCACCACCAGGGTCAGCCAGGTGACGGCCTTGCCGACCAGCAGGTTCAGCCTGTCGACCAGGCGGGAGAAAGCAAGGAGAGCATTCATGGTTGTAGACCGATGCTGAACGAAAAACGCCTGGCGCGTGGCCAGGCGAGCGATTCATGCTTCCTGTGCGTGGCGGGGAACCGGGTAGGTAGCGCCACGCTGGGGCCTGTCACTTGCGGATGGTGGACATGTAGCCGTCGAAGTTGCCTTCGGCCACCCGGAACCATGGCAGCACGTTGCCGCGGAAGGCGACCATGCTGTCATAGACCTTCTTGAACTCGGGGCTCTTGGCGCTCATCTCGGCGTATACCTTGTTGGCCTCGGCATAGCAGGCGTCCATGACCGACTTCGGAAAGGCCCGCAACTGCGCCCCCTGCGAGATCAGCCGGCGCAGCGCCGCGGGATTCTCGGCGTCGTACTTGGCGATCATGTCGTTGGTGGCGGCCGCGCACGCCTGTTCCAGCACGGCCTGGTACTGCTTGGGCAGCTTGTTGTAGGCGTCCTGGTTCACGTACAGCGACACCTGCAGCGTGCCTTCCCACCAGCCCGGGTAGTAGTAGTTCTTGGCGACCTTGTGGAAGCCCAGCTTTTCGTCGTCGTACGGACCGATCCACTCGGCCGCGTCGATGGTGCCCTTCTCCAGCGCCGGGTAGATGTCACCGCCGGCGATCTGCTGCGGTACCACTCCCAGGCGGGACAACACCGCGCCGGCGAACGCGCTGACGCGGAACTTCAGGCCCTTCAGGTCCTCGACCGACTTGATCTCCTTGCGGAACCAGCCGCCCATCTGGGTGCCGGTATAGCCGCAGGGGAAATTGACGACGTTGTACTTTTTGAACACCTCGCGCAACAGCTTGAGGCCGTCGCCGTGGCGCATCCAGGCGTTCATCTGGCGCGTGTTGAGCCCGAAGGGCACCGCCGCGTCGAAGCTGAGCGTGGGGTCCTTGCCGTAGTAGTAATAGGAGGCGCTGTGCCCGCATTCGATGGTGCCGTTCTGCACGCTATCGAGCACTTGCAGCGCGGGCACGATCTCCCCGGCGGGAAAGGCGCGGATCGTGAACTTCCCGCCGGTGGCCTCGGATACATACTTGGCCACGGCCTCGCCACCGCTGTAGATGGCATCGGCGCTGCGGGGAAAGCTGGAGGCGAGGCGCCAGGTGACGGTAGGCGCGTCCTGGGCGAATACGGGTGCTGCCAACGTCACGCCGCCGGCGGCGGCGCCCACGGTTGCCTTGGTCAGAAAGGAACGGCGGTGCATGTGCGGGTCTCCCGGGTGGTTGTAACCGACGGGCGGCACCGGTCCTGTCAAAGGGCGTCACGAGACTGCAACCGGTGCAAAACAAGTGCCACCCATAGGTAGGGCAAATACATGATAACGGGACGCTCGAGCACTGCGTTCCTAAGGGAAACCCTGATCCCCAAAACGGGAATTGACATGAAACCACCATCAGTCCGTGCCTATCCTGGCCTCCCGGACAACCCGCTTCCACTTGGCCAGCTCGGATCGCAGCAGCTCTCCCAGCTGCTCCGGCGTGCTGGGTTCGGCCAGGGCCCCCAGCGAGGCGAACTGCTGCTGGACCTCGGGCAACCGGAGGATGGCGGCGATCTCGTCGTGCAGGCGCGCGACGATCGCGGGCGGCATGCCCGCCGGGCCGAACACCCCGGTCCAGACATCGACCTCTCCCTCGGGCAGCCCCAGCTCGCGCAAGGTGGGAACGTCCGGCAGCAGCGGGCTGCGCCGGGCACTGGTGATGGCAAGCGGACGCACCTTGCCCAGCCTGGCCTGGGGCGCCGAGGTCAACACCAGGTCGAACATGGCGTCGACGTGCCCCCCAAGCAGGTCGTTCAAGGCCGGAGCGCTGCTCTTGTAAGGGACGTGCAGCAGCGGAATGCGCGCGGCGCTCTTGAGCAGTTCCCCCGCCAGGTGGTTGGACGTTCCCGCCCCGGCCGACGCATAGGTGATGGGCTGGGCGCGCGTCTTCGCCAGCGCCAGGAACTGCGAAAAGTCGGCCGCCGGCAGCGACGGATGGACCACCAGCACCAGGGGCAGCGAATTCACCAGGGAAATGGGCGTGAAGTCCTTGACCGGATCGAAGTCGACCCGGTTGATGAGCGGGTTCATGACCTGGGAACTGACGCCGCCGTACAGGATGGTATAGCCATCCGGCGCCGCCATCGCGGCATGCTTGACGCCGATCGCCGTGCTGGCCCCCGGCCGGTTCTCCACGATCACGGGTTGGCCCAGCCGCTGTCCGAGCTTCTGGGCCAGCGCCCGCGTGAGCACGTCTGCGGTGCCGCCCGGCGCAAACGGCACGATGAAGCGGATCGGCCTGTCGGGATAGGACTGCGCCCGTGCGCCGGGCAAGGCCATACAGGTGAGCGAAATCCCGATTGCCGCTTGCATGCATAGAGTGCGAATCATGGTCGTATCCTCGGCTGCCGTTGGACGGCGCGCAAGACGTCGGCATCGCCGGCCGGTCGCCCCTTGCGAAGCCGGCCGGCACGGTTCACAGCGTGTATTCGGGCAGGTCTATGCCCAGTTGAGCCGCCTTGCTCCTGATCTCGGCCAACGTGGACACGAAGGCCTCGTGCTCGATTTCCGGGGGCGCCGCTCCCAGGCCGGCCTTGGCCACGACGAGGTCGAGCCGGGCGAACAGATCCTGCTCTTCGTTGACGTTGGACGACGAGTGGAACCCGCCCAGTTCGATGTTCTCGATGACGTCGATCATGGCCGTCCTCACATTCTCGCGGACTTCGTCCGAGACCTGCGGCAGGCGATACGCCAGGTATTCCCAACCCATGCCGATGTGACGGACCTCGTCGGCCAGGATCCGGCCCAGGACGGCCCGCGCGACGGGATCGGTGGTGTGGTGATAGCGGACGCGGAATATCTCGACCGCGAAGTACTCGCTGACGCAATGCCAGCAGGCCAGCACGGCCTCGGGGGTGTAGTCCGGGTTCATGCCGCGCTCGCGCAGGCCCGCCACCAGACGCTTGCGCGGCGCGCCTTCCGGCGGTTCGGGCAGGTAGCCGCCCAGTTTCTCCGCCATCAGGTACGAGGCCTCGATGTGCTTGGCCTCGTCCATGAACTTGGTCGCCAGGGCCAGCTTGATCATGCCCGGCCGGCCGCCCTCGAAGGCGAACCGCAGCAGCACGGTGGGCGATTCAGCCAGGCCGGTGTATTCGCTCCAGGCGCGCCGGCTCCAGAACACCCGGGCGGCATACAGCTCCTCCGGGGTGTACTTGCCCAGGTCCAGCTGGCTCCAGGGGATGTCCGTGACCGGATCCCAGTTCGATCCCTTGGCGACGGTCCAGATACGTTCAACGCGGGGCAATGCCTCCCCCAGGTTCAGCGGAAACCGCTGCTCGCGTATTCCGGGAAAGCCGGTGACGGGAATGAAAGACGACGGCTGTGCGGACATCTCGGCTCCTTGTGATTCCGTTTTCCTTAATTAACCAACTGATTAGTTAATAGTCTAGAAATCCCGGGCAAGGCATGTCAAGAAGATTCTTTCCGCAATGATCTTTGACATGATCGATAGCCGATGCTTAGAATTAACCAACCAGATAGTTACTTATAGAACAGGGAGACCGGCATGATCACCAAGACACCCCTGGGGCCCTCGGGCCGCCCCTACTCCCAGGCGCTGGAGGTGGCCGGCGGCAAACGCATGGTCTTCGTATCGGGCCAACTGGCGCGAACCGACCCGGAACATGCCCGCCATGCGGGCGACCTTGGCCGGCAGGCGCGGGAAATCTTCGCCAACATGGATGCGCTGCTGCGCGAGGCGGGCGGGTCGCTGGCCGATGTGGTCAAGATCACGGCCTTCCTCACGACGCTGGACGGCTACGCGGACTATTCCGCGATACGCCGCGAAGTCTTCACGGACCCGCTGCCCGCCAGTTCCACGGTGCAGGTCTCGTCCCTGGTTACGCCGGGATGCCTGATCGAGATCGAAGCCATCGCGATACTATGAACGGCATTGGCCGCCCCCTTCGTAAAGAATCCTCCATGGCATCACGCACTTCGTCACTCCGCCCGAGGGCTACCCCCACCCCGCGCAAGGCCGTGCGCGACAGCGTCGCCACCCGCAGCGCGATACTCGACTCGGCCGAGAAGATCTTCGCCCGCGACGGGCTGCGCAGCACCCGCACCGAGGAAATCGCCGCGGGCAGCGGCGTCACCAAGGCGATGATCCACTATTACTTCGACACCAAGGAAGCCCTGTACCAGGCGGTGCTCGACCGCGTGTTCCAGGACCGCGAACAGGGTATGGACTTCAATTCCCTGCGCAAGCTTCCGCCGGTCGACGCGCTGCATGCCTTCGTCGAAAGGCTGCTGCAGCAGATGGTCGCCAAACCCCATCTCGGACCGTTGTTCGCGCTGGAGAACATCCAGAACGATGGCGCGTTCTACAACCGCAACGGCGGCAAGCTGTACCGGACGCTGGCCGACATCCTCGAGCGCGGCGTGGCGGACGGCTCGTTCCGGCAGCAGGACCCCGGCCATGCGGCCGTCAATATCATGGGCGCATGCGTACACTTCTTCAACGTGTCCTCGAACATCCGGACCCTGTGGCCCAAGGACAAGGCCGACTCCACCGCATCGATGATCAGCCACTGGCGGGCCGTGGTCGAGTTCGTCATGTGCGCGGTGCTGGCCCCGTCGTCGAGCCCGCGCGCCAGGACGCCCCGCCAGCCGCGGCTGGCCGCCCTATGAACGCGGCTCGAACGGTGGACGCGCTGCTGGCGCGCATCGGCCCGGCCTGGGGCGACGATATCCGGACGCATCGGGACCTGGTGCTGGATGCCTACACCTCCTTGCTGGACACGACGTCCGCCGCGGGCCCTGCCTGCACGCGCAACGTCGCCTACGGGCCCGACCCGCGCCACGTCCTGGATATCTATCGCGATCCCGCCCTAGCCGGTCCCCTGCCTGTCGTCGTGTTCATGCATGGCGGCGCCTACGTGCGGGGAGACAAGGACGTCACCTCGCGTGTCTACGCGAATGTACCCACCTGGTTCGCCCGGCAAGGCTACCTGGGCGTCAACCTGGAATACCGGCTCGCGCCCGGCGCGCCCTATCCCGGAGGGGCCGAAGACCTGGGACGCGCGCTGGCGTGGATGGAAGAGAACATCGGCTCCCACGGCGGCGATCCGGGCAGGATGGTCGCGATCGGACACAGCGCGGGCGGCACCCACGTCGCCCACCATGCCCTGGACCCGCAGTTGCCCTATCGGGGCAAGGGACTGCGGGCGGCGGCCATCCTGTCCGGCCGGCTGCGCGCCGATGCGCTGGCGGCCAACCCCAACGCCACCGGGGTGCGAGCGTACTTCGGCAACGACGAGAGCCGGTACGAAGCGCTGTCGCCGGTCAGCATGGTGACGCCGGACTCCCTCCCGCTTTTCGTGGCGATCGCCGAGTACGAGAACCCGCTGCTGGACGTCTACGGCGCGGAATTCTTCCACCGCCTGCGCGCCCGCGGACACCGGGCGAACCAGTTCCTCATGCTGCCTCGCCACAACCACATGTCCATCATGGCTCACTTCGATACGGGCGAGGACTTCCTGGGGCGCCAGCTTTGCGATTTCTTCGAGCGATACGGCGCCCCGCCAAACCATGCGCCACGCGCGATGGCGCCCGCATTGATGGCGCCGTAGACCACCAGCGCCAGCGCCTGGGCCGCGAAAACTCCCGCCAGCCCCAGCCCCGCCGCGATCGCGGCCATCCCGCCGGTTGCGCTCAGGATCAGGCGCACGACGCTGCCGGTCACCGGCCACAGCAGCCGCCCCGCGCCCTGCGATGCGAAGTAGAGCGCCAGCCCCGCGCCGAAGAATCCGTAGGCGGGCCCCACGATGCGCAGATAGAGCGATCCGGTGGCCAGCATGTCGGGCTCGCTGCCGAACATCGACAGCCAGGCATGGGGGAAACAAGCGGCCGCCAGGCCTATGGCCTCCGCCACGACGAAGGCGCATCCCGCGCCGACCCAGGCGATGCGCAGCGCCCGGTCGTGCCGGCCCGCCCCCATCGCCGCGCCGACCATGGCGACCATGGGGCCGCCCAGGCCGAACACCAGGGGCACGAGCAGGTATTCCAGGCGCGAACCGGTGCCGTAGCCCGCGATGGCGGCCGGGCCGAAATGGCCGGTCAGCGCGGTGGCGATGCTGATGGCGATGTTGATCGCCACCGTGGAAACCGCGGCGACCAGTCCCACGCGAAGGATGTCGCGGAAAAGCGGCCAGCGCAGCGCCCAGCCCTTCCAGGTCAGGCGGACGATGCCGCGGCCCGAACAAAGAAAGGCCAGCAGCGCGGCGCTGCCCGCGGCATAGTAGACCAGCAGCGCGATGGCCCCGCCGGCCACGCCCAGGCCCGGCAGCGGTCCCCAGCCGAAGATGAGCAGGGGCGACAGCGGCACCAGCATGGCTGTCCCCGCGCAGGTGACCGCCGCGGGCAGGTTCATGTTGCCAGTGCCGCGCACGACCGACGCCAGCGAATTGAACAGCCACACCAGCGCCGACGCGCCGAAGATCCAGCGCGAATACTCCAGCGCCGCCTCGAGCGAACCGCCCGAGCCGCCCATGCGCCCGTACAGCCAACGGCCGCCCGCCAGCCCGGCCACCGTAAAGAACAGGCTGAACAGCAATCCGACCACGATCGCGTGGTGGACCAGCGAATCGGCGTCCTCGCGCCGGCCGCTTCCCAGCGCCCGGGCGATCGACGAGGAAATGCCGCCTCCCACCGCGCCGCCGGACAGCATCTGCATCAACATGACGGTCGGGAACACCAGGGCCACGCCGGCCAGCGCGTCGGTGCCGAGCCTGCCGACGAAATAGGTCTCGATGATGCCCGCGCTGGCCTGGGCGGCCAGCACCAGCGTGTTGGGCACCGCCAGCCGCAGCAGCGTGGGGACGATGGGAGCCTCGATGAGGCGGCGCGTGCGCGGATCGATGGACATGCGGCCGGCTCCGTCAGGCGGACCGCGCAGCGGCGGGCGCGGGCACGGGCGCCCGCCGGCGAATCAGGAAAACGACCAGCGCGGCCACCAGGCACGCCGCGCCCGCGGCATACAAGGCCGGCGTGTAGGTCAGCATCTGCGTGCGGACCAGCCCCGCGCCGTACGCGGCGATCGCGCCGCCGATCTGGTGGCCGGCGAACACCCAGCCGAACACCATGCCCGCCTTCTCCTTGCCGAATTCGGCCGCCGCCAGCTTGACCGTGGGCGGCACGGTGGCGATCCAGTCCAGGCCGTAGAACATCGCGAACAGCGACAGCCCATACAGCGTGAACTCCGAATGCGGCAGCCAGAACAGCGACAGGCCGCGCAGGCCGTAGTACCAGAACAGCAGCTTGCGATTGTCGTAGCGGTCGGACAGCCAGCCCGAGAGGATGGTGCCCACGAAGTCGAACGCCCCCATCATCGCCAGCACCGAGGCGGCCGGCAGCGCGGCCAGTCCGAAGTCGCCGCACAACGAGATGAAATGAGTCTGGATGAGGCCGTTGGTGCTCAGGCCGCAGACGAAGAAAGTGCCGAACAATACCCAGAACGTCCGGTTGCCGGAGACGGCGCGCAGCACCTGAAGAGGAGCCAGGAACGAGGGACGCGCCGTGGCGGGCGGCGCCGCCGCGGCGTGGGGATCGGCGCCATAGGGCGCGAGGCCGAGATCCTGCGGACGATCGCGCGCCAGCAGGAACGCCAGCAGCGCCACGGCCAGACAGCACGCCACCACCGGCGCCACCGCCATGCGCCAGCCGACATGTTCGATCAGCCAGGCCGCGGCCGGCAGGAACACGAGCTGCCCCGTGGCCGCGCTGGCCGTCAGCATACCCAGCACCAGTCCGCGACGCTGGTCGAACCAGCGCGTGGCGACCACCGCCCCCAGCACCACGGCCGTCAGGCCGGTGCCGAACCCCAGCAGCAACCCCCACAAGGCGACCAGGTGCCAGACCTCGGACATGCGCGTGGCCAGCAGCAGTCCGAAGGCCACCAGGACCATGGCCGTGCACATGATGCGGCGCAGCCCGTAACGTTCCATCAGGATGGCCGAGAACGGCCCCATCAGGCCGAACAGCGCGAACCGCACGGCCAGGGCCGACGAGATCTGGTCGACGTTCCAGCCGAACTCGCGGGACAGCGGTTGCAGGAAAGCGCCGGGCAGGCCCAGCGCGGCCGACGACGACAACATGGTCAGGAAGGCCAGCGCCACCATGACCCAGGAAAAATGGATGCCTCGCCGGGCCAGCCAGCGCGATACGGGATGGGCGAACACGATGCGGTCCTGTCAGGGCGTGGGAGAGGTATCGTCCGCGGGCAGCAGATGCCTGCGGGCCGCGTCCAGGATCTGGTCGGAAATGGGGTCGGCCGCCGTGGCCCGCGCCATCAGCAGCGCGCCCACCATGAGAGACAGTTCGACCAGCGCGCGCTCGCGGTCGGCCGCGGCATCACCACTGCCGTACAGCGCGGCCAGCGAGGAAACCAGCCCCTGGATGCCGTCGACATAGCTCCGGCGCACCGGCTTGTCGGCGGATTCCCGGGCCACGTCCACCGCCAGCGAAGCCGCCGGGCAACTGCTGCCGGCGTTGTCGCGTGCCCGCGGCGACAGGTAGGCTTCGACGATGACGCGCAGCGCCGCGGATGCGTCGGCCATGCCCGCTGTCCGTTCCCGCCAGCGTTCCCGCGACGCGGCGAAGGCCTTGGCGCAAGCGGCTGCGGCCAGCGCGTCCTTGGATTCGAAGTGCCCGTAGAAGCCGCCGTGGGTCAGCCCGGCCGCCGCCATGAGGTCGGCCACGCTGACTCCCTTGATGCCTTGTTCCCGGATCAGCCGCGCCGAGGCTTCCTCGATGGCGGCGCGGTTCTTCTCGGCCTGCTGTCGCGATACGCGGGGCATGTCGCCCTCCTGTGCATGAAGGGCGAATAATAAATGATGACTATAATTTATTCAATAGATGTCATTCATCATCTATTCTCCTCTCCATGCGCCTGGCGTCGGTAGGCCAGCCGGTACAGCGTGGGCAGAACCAGCAGGGTCAGGGCGGTGGACGAAATGATGCCGCCTATGACCACCGTCGCCAGGGGCCGCTGCACCTCCGCGCCAGTGCCGGTCGCCAGCGCCATGGGCACGAAGCCCAGCGATGCGACCAGCGCGGTCATCAGCACTGGCCGCAGCCGCGTGGCGGCGCCCAGGCGGACCGCCTCGTCCAGCGGATGGCCTTCCGCCCTGAGCGACCGGATGAAGGACAGCATCACCAGCCCGTTCAGCACCGCCACGCCCGAGAGCGCGATGAAGCCCACGGCCGCGGAAATGGACAGCGGGATGCCTCGCAGCCACAGGGCCAGCATGCCCCCGGTCAGCGCGAAGGGGATCCCGGTGAACACGATCAAGCCGTCGCGCAGGTTGCCGAACATGGCGAACAGCAGCGCGAACACCAGCAGCAGCGAGATCGGCACGACCCATTGCAGGCGCTCGGTGGCGGACTGCAACTGCTCGAACGTGCCTCCCCACGCCGTCCAGTAGCCGGGCGGGATGCGCACCGACGCCTCGATGCTGTTCTGGGCATCCGACACGAAGGAGCCCAGGTCGCGGCCACGCACGTTGGCGCTGACCACGATGCGCCGCTTGCCGTCCTCGCGGCTGATCTGGTTGGGACCGGGCGCCAGTTCGAAACGGGCCAGCTCGGCCAGCGGCACGAAGGCCACGCGGGCCTGGCCCTCGCCCCGGGGCAACGCCACCGGCAGTCGCTTGAGCGCCTCGATGTCGCCCCGCACGTTGTCGGGCAGCCGCACCAGGATGTCGAACCGCCGGTCGCCCTGGAAGAAGATGCCCGCCTCGCGCCCGCCCACCGCGGTGGCGATGGTCTCCTGCACCTCGGCCAGGCTCACGCCGTAGCGCGCGGCCTTCTGCCGGTCGACCGCGATGGTCAGCATGGGCAGGCCGGCGGTCTGCTCGGCCTTGACCGCATCGGCGCCCGGCAGGCGCGCCATGACCGCCGCGATCTCGGCCGCCGTGCGTTCCAGCTGTGCCATGTCGTCGCCGAAGATCTTGACGGCGACGTCGCTGCGCACGCCCGAGATCAACTCGTTGAAGCGCATCTGGATGGGCTGCGTGAACTCGTAGTTGTTGCCCGGCACGCCCTCCACCACTTTCCGGATGGCGGCCACCACTTCCTCGTGGGAACGGCGCGGCTGCGGCCAGGCATCCTGCGGCTTGAGCATGACATAGGTGTCGGCGATATTGGGCGGCATGGGATCGGAGGCGATCTCGGCCGTCCCGATCTTGGCGAACACCCGTTCCACCTCGGGCACCTTGGCGACCTGCTTCTCCAGCTCCTCCTGCATCGCGATGGCCTGGGACAGGCTGGTGCCGGGTATGCGCAGCACCTGCACCGCCAGGTCGCCTTCGTCCAGGTTCGGGATGAACTCCGCGCCCAGCCGCGTCGCGACGGCCAGCGCCAGTGCCACGGCCACCGCGCCGAAGGTCAGCACCACCGGCGTGTTGGCCAGCGAGCGGCTCAGCAGCGGCTCGTACAGCCGGCGCGCGGCGGCCATCAGGCGGTTTTCCTTTTCCTGGACGCGGCCGTCCAGCAGCAGCGCCACGGCGGCCGGCACGAAGGTGATCGACAGGATCATCGCGCCCAGCAGCGCCAGCACCACGGTCATCGCCATGGGATGGAACATCTTCCCTTCCACGCCGGTCAGGGCGAAGATCGGCAGGTAGACGATCATGATGATGAGCTGGCCGAAGATCAGCGGCCGCCGCGCCTCCTTCGAGGCCTCGAATACTTCGCCGAAGCGTTCGGCGCGCGTCAGCGCGCGGCCCGCGGCGGCCTGGGCGTGCGCGATCCGCCGCACGCAGTTCTCGACGATGACCACCGCGCCGTCGACGATGATGCCGAAATCCAGCGCCCCCAGGCTCATCAGGTTGGCGCTGACCTTGTAGGACACCATGCCCGTGAAGGTGAACAGCATGGACAGGGGAATGACCATGGCCGTGATGAGCGCCGCCCGGATGTTGCCCAGGAACAGGAACAGCACGACGATGACCAGGATCGCGCCTTCCAGCAGGTTCTTCCTGACGGTGGCGATGGCCTTGTCGACCAGCGTGGTGCGGTCGTAGACCGTCACGGTCTTCACGCCCGGCGGCAGGGTCTTGTTGATGGCCGCGAGCCGTTCGTCCACGGCGCGGGACACGGCGCGGCTGTTCTCGCCGATCAGCATGAACACGGTGCCCAGCACCACTTCCCTGCCGTTCTCGGTGGCGGCGCCGGTGCGCAGCTCGCGGCCCATCTGCACGTCGGCGATGTCCCGCACGCGTATGGGCTGGCCCTGGGCCTGGCTGACGATGACCTCGCGGATGTCCTCCATGGACCCGACCTGCCCGGGCGCGCGCACCAGGTACTGCTCGCCGCCCCGCTCGATGTAGCCGGCGCCGACGTTGACGTTGTTGCGGTCCAGCGCCGTCACCACGTCCGCCAGCGTCAGGCCGTGGGCGGCCATGCGTTCCAGGTTGGGCGCGACGAGATACTCCTTCGCGTAGCCCCCTATGGTGTTGATGTCGGTCACGCCGGGCACCGTCCGCAGTTGCGGGCGTACCACCCAGTCCTGGATCTCGCGCAGGTCCGCCAGCGTGTAGGGGCTGCCGTCCGGCTTGCGCGCGTCCGGCGCGGCCTCGACCGTCCACATGTAGATCTCCCCCAGCCCGGTCGAGATCGGCCCCAGCGTCGGCGTGACGCCGGCCGGCAGGGCCTCGCGCGCTTCCTGGATGCGCTGGTTGACCAGTTGGCGGGCGAAGTGGATATCGGTGCCATCGCGGAAGATGACGGTCACCTGGGACAGGCCGTAGCGGGACAGCGACCGGGTCTGCGCAAGGCCGGGCAGTCCCGCCATGGTGGTCTCGACGGGATAGGTGATGCGCTGTTCGGTCTCCAGCGGCGAATAGCCCGGCGCGGACGTGTTGACCTGCACCTGGACGTTGGTGATGTCGGGCACCGCGTCGATGGACAGGCGGGTGAAGTTGTAGAGGCCCAGCGCGGCCATGCCGAACACCGCCAGCATGACCAGCCATCGTTGCTCGATGGCGAACCGGATGATCCGTTCGAACATGAGTGTCTTCCTGTCTGTCCGGTCTAATGGGTATGCTCGGCGCTGGCCTTGCCCAGCTCGGCCTTGAGCGTGAAGGTGTTGGTCTCGGCGTAGCGCGCGCCGGGAGCCAGGCCCTCGAGCACTTCCACCCGCATGCCGTCGCGGCGGCCGGTCTTCACCGGCTGCGCCTTGAAGCCGCCGGGCACGACGGTAAACACCACGCTGTCATCGCCCACGGTCTGGATGGCATCGGCGGGCACGGCCAGGGCAACGGCTTCCTCGCCGCGCAGTACCTTGACGGTGATGAAGAGCCCCGGACGCCAGGCCATGCCGGGATTGGCGAGCGTGACGCGGGCGGTGGCCGTGCGGGTCTGCGCGCCCAGCAGCGGACCGACATAGGACACGGTGCCTTCGGCCGTCTCGTTCAGGGCGGAAGAGGAAATGCTGACCTTCTCGCCGACGCGTACCGCCGCCAGGTCCTGCGGGGCGACGATGAACTCGGCCCAGACCGTGCCCAGGTCGGCGATGGTGAACACGGCGGTGGTGTCGCCCACTGCCTCGCCCATGGCCATGTGCTTCTCGACCACCGTGCCGTCGAAGGGCGCGCGCAGCTCGTACTGGTTCAGCGCGGGCGCCTGGCTCGTCGCGCCCACGGCCCGGAGCTTCTGCGCGGCGTTCTGCACCGCGATCCTGGCCTCTTCCCGCGCGGTGCGCGCCTGCAGGTAGTCCTGTTCGGCGGACACCCGCTCCTCCCACAGCTTCTTTTCGCGCGCGAAGGTTTCCTCGGCCAGGTCCTCGCGCTTGCGCGCGGCCAGCAGTTCGCTGCGCAGGTCCGACAGCGACGTGCTGGCGATCACGGCCAGCACCTGGCCCTTGCGGACCTGCTGCCCCAGGTCCGCCGACACACGTTCGACGATGCCTGCCAGCCGCGGCACGACATGGGCCGTGCGGTCCTCGTTGAAGCGTATCTCGCCCGGGAATTCGCGGGTCGGCCGCAGTACGCCGGGACCGGCCTCGGCCGTGCGTATGCCGGCCGCCTGGACCTGGGCCTCGCTCAGCCTCACCAGGCCGTCCTCGGCATGCTCGTCGGCGGAGGCGCCGGCCGGCGCCTGGCCACCATGGCCGTGGCCGTCGCCCTCGCCATGCGGAGCGGGCCAGAACAGCACGCCTGCCACCGCCAGCGCGCCCGCGATCAGGATGGCCGCCATCGCGGCCTTTTGTTTGCTTGTCGTCGACATGACAGAATTCCTTCAGCGGCCCAGCACGCGATCGATCGCGATGGCGGCCTGGTAGGTGTCGGCCAGCACGGCCAGATAGCGGATGCGGGCCTGGAACAGCGTGCGCTGGGCGTCCAGCACATCCAGGAAGCCGGACTTGCCGGCCTCGAACCCGCGGGTGGCTGCTTCATAGGCCTCGCGCGCGCCGGGCAGCACCGTGCCGCGCAGCGCGTCGGCGCTCTTACGTGCCAGTTCCAGTTGCGCGGATGCCTGGCGCAGCTCCTGTGCAAGCCTGACCTGCAGGGCACGATGCACGTCGCGCGCCTGGTCGGCCCGCACGGTGGCCTCGTACAGGTTGCCCTGGTTGCGGTCGAACAGCGGCAGCGGAATCGACACCCCCAGCAGGGTCTGGTTGCGCCCCAGTTCGTTGTTGCGCTGCGTGCCCGCCGTCAACCTCACGTCGGGATAGCGCTTGCTGCGCTCGACCCCGACCACGGCGTCGCGGCGTTCGATCTCCAACCGGTGCGCCGCCAGCTCGGGCGCCTGCTCCAGCTCCCGCAGCAGCGCATCGACGGGCGCGCGCGCGGGGAGTACGTCCAGGCTGCCCACGGCCTGGCCGAAGCGCGGATCGGGCTCGCCCCACAGCGACCCCAGCGCCCGCCTCGCTTCCTGCAAACGCGCCCGCGCCGCCTCGACCTCGAGGTCGGCGTTGGCCCGCTCGACGCGAGCCCGGGTCTCCTCCAGCGGCGGGACTTTGCCGGCCGCCACCCGCCGGGCCGCGATGTCCGCCGCCCGGGCCGCCACCTGCGCCGACCCGTTGGCCAGCGCCACGCCCTCCTGCGCGATCAGCAGGTCGAAGAAGGCGGCCACCGTGGCCGCGCGCAATTGCGCCCGGGCCCGCGTGAACTCGGCCACCGCCACGGTCTGCGCCCGCTCCGCGGCCAGGATGCGCGCGGAGCGCTTGCCGCCCAACTCGATGGGAATACCCAGCTCCACGCTGGTGGTGCGCGAATCGCGCCGCGTATCCTCGACGGCGAAAGCGATGTCGGGATTGGGCAGGACGCGCGCCTGGACGACGCCGCCCTGCAAGGCCTCGGCCTCCTTGGCGGCGGCCGCCAGCGCCGGGTTGCCCGCGGCAGCCATGGCCAGCGCGGACTCCAGTGTCAGCGGACCGCCGGCGGCGGGCACCTGATCAAGAACGGGAACGGGATCGGGCCGCGGCTGGGCCGCGGCCATCGGGCTGGACAAGGCGGCCGCCAGCCCGAGCGGCCATAGAAGTCTGCGCATCGAATTGCACCAGGGAAACGGTTGCGTGAATTCGGCGAGACGAAAGCAACGAGTGGAACGGCTGCGTCTCGCCGGCTAGACGAGCGCACGCCATTGGGGGCGTTCAGGCAGCGAGACGGGCGCCGCGGCCAGGAAGGCTGGCGACGCGGGAGAAAGGGCGTGGGCGATGCCTGCCTTGGGCAGGTCCGGCGTGCCGGCCAGGACGGCCTGCAGCGCGATCATGTGGCAGACCACACAATCGGGATGCACGGCTTTCTTGGCGTCGCCCTTGTCGCCGGTGTCCTGGTGGACGTGTTCGTGGTGGCCGAAGTGGGCCTGGGCCACCGTGCCGGTTTCGTGCTGGCAATAGGCGGCCGCCGCCGCCCAGGTGAACTGGAACGGCAGGAAGGCGATCATCAGCAGGATGAACAGGCGGCGCATCTGGCCATTGTAGCCTCTGGCGCCGCTGCACGCCTGCGGCCGCTTGTCGCGGGCCGGGCCTGTTCCCGCCGGGAAGAGCCTCGCGCAGGCCGGAAACAGCCCTAGCGCAGCAGCCGGCTGCCGCTGTTGCGCGAGCCGGAACGGTCTCCGGTTCCCTGGGACTGCGTGCCCGTCGAGGAATCGCGCCCGCCGGAACCGGTGGCTCCACGGTTGGGCGGCTGGTTTTGCGCGCCGCCCTGCGTGGTGCTGCCCGGATAGCCGGCCCCATCGGTGCCCTGGCCCTGCTTGCCGGCGGACGAACCGCTGCTCTGGGCGTTGCCCGACGATCCCGACGGTCCGCTGTTCGCGCTGCCTCGCGTCGGGCTGTCGGAGCTGGACCCGCTGGGCGCATTGCTGCCGCCGCTCTGGCTGCTGCTGCCGCCCTGGCTGCCGCCGGCACCAGGTCCCGCCTGGGCCATGGCCAGCGGCGCCGCCAGGGCCATGCCCATGCAAAGCAGGATCTTTCTCGTAATGGGATGCGTCATGTCGTTCTCCTGAAAGCCCCTTTTCCAGCAGAAAACATGCCCGCCCTTCCCAGGGCCTGTTCACGCTGAAAGGAAGCGTGCACAGGCCGGGAATGGGCGCTAGAGGCCCAGCACGCGCTCCGCATTGGCGTGCATGACTTTCTCCATCACCGCGTCGCTGTAGCCCAGTTCCTCCCACTCCTTGAGAATGCGCGCATAGGGCAGGCTGGGGTAATCGCTGCCGAACATGATCTTGTCCTGCAGACGGCCGCGGATGTCGACCTTGAGGTTGCCCGGGAAGTGCTTGGGCGCCCAACCCGACATCTCCCAATAGACGTTCCCCTTGTGCAGGGCCACGGCGGTGGTCTCGTCCACCCAGGGCCAGCCGGGATGCGCCATGATGATCTTCAAGTTGGGGAAATCGGCCGCCAGGTCGTCGATGGCGGCAGGATGGGCATGGCGTATGCGCGCGCCCATTCCTCCCGGCAGGCCGGCCCCCATGCCCGTGGTGCCGACGTCTATCATCACGGCCGCGCCCAGCGAGGCGATTTCCTCGAACAACGGGTAGTAGCGCGTGTCGTTGACCGCGAAGTGCTGCATGATGGGGTGGAAGTGAAAACCCATGAAGCCCAGTTCGCGCACCGCGGTTCGGGCCTGGCGTATCGCGATCTCGCCCTTGGCGGGCTCCAGCGCGCCCCAGCACTGGATGATGCGGCCGGGATGGCGTTTCCACATGCCGTGCACGTACTCGTTGGTGCAGGGCGGCGTGGCCACGGTGGTCTCCAGGTCCAGCGCGACCAGGCAGGCATCCACGCCGGCCGCGGCGAACTCGGCCACGACCTCGTCCTCGGGCTTGCCGACCCAGTTCCGCTTCCAGTAGGTGGCCAGGGCCTCGACGTACGGACCCTGGGCGTCGATCCAGGTCTGGGTGCCCGGATAGCAATGCAGATCGATGATGCGCATCTCGCGTCTCTCCTTCGCTCAGGCCGCGGCCGCCCTGGAGGCCACCATCTCGGCCAGGGATTTCTTGGACACCTTGCCGAAGGTGGACACCGGAAAATCGTCCAGGACCTCCAGCCGCTCGGGCAGCTTGAACTTGGCGATCTCGCGCGCCTTCAGGAAATCCACCAGCTCGGGCAGCGTCAGCGATGCGCCCGCCCGCAGCACCACGCACGCGCACATGCGCTCGCCCATGTCGGGGTCCGGCATGGGGACGCAGGCCACGTTCTGCACCGCGGGATGCATGAGTATCAGGTTCTCGATCTCTTCCGCGCTGATCTTCTCGCCGCCGCGGTTGATCAGGTCCTTCTTGCGGCCCTCGACGATGTAGTTGCCCGAGGGGTGCTGGCGCATGAGGTCGCCGGACCGGTAGAAGCCGTCGGGCGTGAACTGCCTCGCGTTGTACTCGGGCACGCCGAAGTAGCCGCGCAGCGTGTAGGGCCCCCGGCAGGACAGCTCGCCCACCTCGCCCGGTCCGACCTCGCGTCCCTCGTCGTCGATCAGCTTGATTTCGTCGTCGGGGCAGACCGGTCGGCCGCACGTTTCCATCATCACGTCCTCGGGATCGTTGTGGCGCACGAACATCAGCACGCCTTCGGACATGCCGAAGTTCTCCTGCACCAGCGCGGACGGAATGAGGCGACGGGTACGCGAGCGAACCTCGGGCTGCATGCGCTGCCCACCGCTCTGGATGAGCCGCAGCGAGGACAGGTCGTGGCGTCCGATGTCCGGATCGTTGATCAGGCGGATCAGCAGCGCCGGCACCACCTTGAGGTGCGTCACGCGGTGCTTCTCGATCAGCGCGAACATCTCGGCCGGACGGGTGTTCGCGTGCAGCACCACCTTGGCGCCGTTCAGCAGGAAGCCCTGTATGCCGGGACACGCCAGCGGCAGGTTGTGCGCGATGGGCAGCACCAGCAGCAGCACGGAATCGCCGTCCACCCGCGTGACCTCCGACGCGACCTTGGAGTTATAGGCGTAGTCGTTGTTGGTGCGCGGGATCAGCTTGGGGATGCCGGTCGTGCCGCCCGACAACTGGAAGATGCAGGGGTCCTCGGGATCGATGCGTATGTCGCGCAAGGCGGCCCGGTCTCCCGGAGCGGGGGTCTCGATCAGTTCGGGCAGCGAGTGCTCTCCCGGGCCCGCCGGGCCCAGCACCAGCCGCAGCCGCAGGCAGTCGTTCTCGTGCTGGATGCGGTCCACCACCGGACCGAAGGCGAAGTCGCCCTGCGACACGGGATAGACGCAGCAGCGCGCCTGCGACAGCCTGACGAACTGGCTGATCTCCTGGTAGCGATGGGTGACCAGCGCGGCGATGGGAATGGCGCCGATCTTCTGCAGCGCGAAATACAGGATCACGAACTCCGCCACGTTAGGCAGCGTGGGCACGACGCGATCCAGCGGCTTGAGCCCGAGCGCCAGCAGGTGCAGCGCCAGGTTGTCGCTCAGCCTGTCCAGTTCGGCGTAGGTATAGCAGCGGTCGCCGTCGACCAGCGCCACCTTTCCCGCATGGCGCGCGAACGCCTGCGCGAATTCCTGCGCCAGAGAACGATCCTGCCAGTAGCCTCGCTCGCGGTAGCGGCGGGCGAACTCGGGCGGAAAAGGAACGAATCCCTCGAGCATGGCGCCTCCTCAGGTCGAGCTGGTGTAGCCGCCATCGATCACGACGATCTCGCCGGTGACGAAGCGGTTCGATTGCAGCAGGTTCAACATGGTCTCGGCCACGTCGTCGGCGGTCACGCAACGGCGCAACGGCGTGGCGCGGGCACGCTTGCCCATGAGATCGTCGTACCGGTCTCCCAGCATGCGCTGCATCCAGTCGCCTTCCATCCAGCCTGGCGCGACGGCGTTCACGCGGATATCCGGTCCCAGGTTCCAGGCCAGGGTCTTGGTCAGGTTCACGACCGCCGCCTTGCTGGCGGCATAGGGCAGGGGCTGGGGCCCGGGCCTGAGCCCAACGATGCTGGCCGTGTTGACGATGGCCGGATCCGTGCCCTTCCTGAGCAGCGGCACCGCGGCGCGCGTGACCTGGAAAAGCCCCCGCACGTTCACGGCGAAGGTGCGGTCCCACTCGCCCATGTCCAGGCTGTCCAGGTCGCGGACCTTCCAGGCCGCCGTCGTGCCGGCATTGTTGACCAGGGCGTCCAGGTGGCCGAACCGGTCGCCGACGGCGCGCATCATCTCGCGCACCGCGGCATCGTCGGCCACGTCGCACTGGAGCAGTATCGTGCGGGCCCCCAGGGCAGCCGCCTCGCTGGCCACTTCGCTGGCGGCCTTCGCGCTGGATGCGTAGTTGATCGCCACGTCGTACCCGGCGCGCGCCAGGGCCAGGACCGCGCTGCGGCCGATACCGGTCGCGCCGCCGGTGACCAGCGCCTTTCTTCTCTCGTTCATCTGCATTTCCATCGTGGTTTGATCGGACGGCCAGGCCTATTGCGGCTGAATCGCCAGTTCCTGCACCGTGTTCTTCCAGACCGCCTGCTGGCCGCGCACGAAGGCCTGGAGATCGGCCGCGCTGCCATGCATGGGGTAGACACCCAGGTCGGCCAGGCGCGAGACCAGCTCCTTGTCATCCAGCAGGCGATTGATGTCGGCATTGATCCGTTCGACGACCGGGCCGGGCGTTCCGGTGGGCGCGAACAGCGCGAACCAACCCAGCGACTCGAAACCCGGCAGGGTCTCGGCCACCGTGGGCACCGACTCCAGGCCCGGCAACCGCTGCGGCGAGGTCACCGCCAGGGCTCGCATCTTGCCGGCCTTGACGTGCTGGACCAGGGCCGGGATGCCGTCGATGGTCAAGGCCGCCTCGCCCGCCAGCACCGCGTTGATGGCGGCGGGCGACCCCGCATAGGGCACGGTGAAGAGCTGGAAACCGCCGGCCCGCGCCAGCATCTCGCCGGTCAGGTGCGGCACCGAGCCAGCCTGTGCCGCCGCGAAATTCAACGTTCCCGGCCTGGCCTTGCCTTCCCTCGCCAGGTCGGCCACCGAACGGATGGCGGACGTGCCGGGCACCACCACCATCATGGGGCTGGTGCCCACCGCGGCCACGGGCACGATGTCGCGATCCACGTCATACTGCGGCTGCTTGTAGAGCAAGGGCGTGAGTACCGCCGCGGCGGCGGGCACGAACCCCACCGTGTAGCCGTCGGCCGCGGATCGCGCCAGCGTCGACATGCCCGGAATGCCACCGGCGCCGGGCTTGTTCTCGACATACACCGACTGCCCCCAGGCGTGCGAGAGCCGGTCCGCGACCAGCCGTGCCACGACGTCGGGCGCGGCCCCGGGCGGGAACGGCACGATCATCCTGACCGGCTTGACGGGCCAGGTCTGGGCCCGTGCATCCTGAATCAACGACAGGGCGACGGCGAACCCTGCCGCCCATGCCAGCAGCCGGCCGTGCCGGCCCAAGGCCATGATGCGTTGCATGCTTGTCTCCTGCGCGTGCTATCAAGTTTTTCTGGTGAACGCGAGGTGACTGTAGAGAAGTGGCGGTGCTACGGACAAGATGTCAAAATCCCATGAGTGATTCGATTTTGATATCCATGAAACTCAATCAACTGCGGGATCTCGTGGCCATCGTCGAACATGGCGGATTGCGCGCCGCCGCCCGCCGGCTGGGCGTGGCGCAGCCGCTGCTCACCCGCAGCGTGCGCGGCCTGGAAAAGGAACTGGGCACGCCGCTGTTCGAGCGCCAGGCGCGCGGCATGGTCCTGACGCCGCTCGGCCGGCTGTTCCACGAACGCGCGCGCGGCATGGTCAACGAACTGCGCCGGGCGCGCGACGAACTGGCGCAGGCCCAGGGTTCGGGCGCCGGCACGGTCATCGCCGGCCTGTCCATCATGCCGCACATGGGCCTGCTGCCCCGCGCCCTGCCCGCCTTCCGGCGGCGCTATCCCCAGGTCTACCTGCAACTCATCGAAGGACTGTTCCCCGACCTCGAATCGCAGTTGCGCAGCGGCGCCATCGACTTCTACCTGGGCGCCGCGCCCGGCACCGTGCCGGCCGGCTTCATCGTCGAACGGCTGTTCTCCAATACCCGCGCCGTGGTCTGCCGCAAGGGGCATCCGCTGGCGCGCTCGCGTTCGCTCAAGGCGCTGGCCGGCGCCGAATGGGCCCTGCCCTCGACCGACTACGACAATCAGGACGACCTGGCGCGGCTGTTCCAGGAATACGGCCTGCCTTCGCCGCGCGTGGCGCTCCAGGCCCGCACCGCGCTGTCGATGATGGTCGCGCTGGCCAACAGCGACCTGCTGGCGCTGCTGCCGGTGCAATGGCGGGAATTCGACCTGACGCGCGATTCGCTGCAGGTGATCGCCGTGCGGGAAAGCCTGCCCGCGCCCGACATCGTGCTGATCCGGCGAGCGGAGATGCCCATGACGCCGGCGGCCGAGCACTTGTGCGATCTCATGCAGCGCAATGCGCCATCCCTTCAGCCCACGCGGGGCCGCGCATGATACGCAGGCACATCGAAGCGCAGGTGCTGGGCCTGACCGGACTGGCGCTGGGCGGCATCGACTTCGAGCATCCGCGCGGCGATCCTGGCCTGTTCGGCCCCGGCTCGGCCTGCTGGAAGGTGCACGGCGATTTCACCTCCATGCTCATCGGCGGCATCGCCGCGCTGCTGATGCAGATGCTGCATCCCCTCGCGCTCGCCGGCGTATGGGATCACTCCAACTTCCGCCAGGACATGCTGGGACGCCTGCGCCGGACCGGCCAGTTCATCTCGGGCACCACCTATGCCGCCACGGCGGATGCGGAGCGGCTGATCGCGCGCGTGCGCGGCATCCACGAACAGGTGCGCGGCACGGCTCCCGACGGCCGTCCCTACGCGGCCGACGACCCCGACCTGCTGACCTGGGTCCACGTGGCCGAGGTCAGCAACTTCCTGGCGGCGCACCTGCGCCATCGCGACCCCACGCTGTCCGGCGCGGAACAGGACCGCTACTACGACGAGATCGCGCTGATCGCGCTGCGCCTGGGCGCCCGCGAGATCCCCCGTTCACGCGCCGAAGTGGCCGCCTATCTCGCGCGCATGCGGCCACAACTGGTGTGCGACGACCGCACCCGCGAGATCGCCCGTATCCTGTTGTCGCATCCCCCGGCCGTCAGCCCGCTGGCGCGGCCGGTAAGCCGGTTCATGATGGAAGCCGGCACGGCCTTGCTGCCCGGCTGGGCCGCCGACATGCTGGAACTGCGGCGCCCCGCATGGCGCGTGCGGGCAGCCGGCGCCGCGATCGGCGGCATCGCGCCGGTCCTGCGCTGGGCCGTGCGCAACGGCTCGGCGCACCGGGCCAAGCGCCGCATGGGACTGCTTCCTCCCTCCTCCGACGGGCTTTGACGGGCGGCACGCGAATGTCTAACATATATTCCATATAGAAATTTGCTTATTTCTTTAAGAAATATATGATCTTCCGCCAGTTCTTCGATGCCGACTCCAGCACCTACACGTACCTCCTGGCATCCCGCCGCGGGGGCGAGGCGCTGATCATCGATCCGGTCAAGGAACGCCTGGACCACTATCTGCAAGCCATCCGCGAACTGGACCTGCGCCTGGTCCACGCCATCGACACCCACACCCACGCCGACCACATCACCGCGCTGGGCGACCTGCGCGACGCCACCGCCTGCACCACCATCATGGGCGAACGCTCGCGCGCCGAGTGCGTCTCGCGCCAGGTCGGCGACGGCGAACTGCTGCGTGTCGACGGCATCACGCTGCAAGCGCTCTATACCCCCGGACACACCGACGAATCCTTCAGCTTCGTGCTGGAACCGACCGCGCCTCGTGCCGTCTTCACCGGCGATGTACTGCTGATCCGCAGCACGGGCCGCACCGATTTCCAGGCCGGCGACGCCGGGCTGTCCTGGCACTCCATCGTCGACCGCCTGTTCGCGCTGCCCGACGACACCACGGTCTACCCCGCGCACGACTACAAGGGCTGGACCGCCTCCAGCATCGGCGAGGAAAAGCGGCACAACCCCCGCCTGGCGGGCAAGACGCAAGCCCAGTATGTCGAGATCATGGACAACCTGAACCTGCCCAACCCGCGCCTGATGGACGTCGCCATACCGGCCAACCTGGCCTGCGGCCAGGCGCCGGCCGCCTGATCCGCCGGCTGGCGTCCCGGAGCCGGGCGATCCAGGGCCCCGGGGGCCGTGCCCCCCATGCCCATCCCGCAGGGCATCCATGAAGGCCTATCATGGGACGTCAACCGATCGAGTCCCATGACCACGCTGCTCGTCCACCATGAACTCAACCGCCACGGCCGCGACTTCGCGGTCGGGGACATCCATGGCCATTTCACGCGGCTGCGGACCGCGCTGGACCATGCCGGCTTCGATCCCGCCATCGACCGGCTTTTCAGCGTAGGCGACCTGGTCGACCGGGGGCCGGAATCCGAGCAGGCGCTGGACTGGCTGGCCCTGCCCTGGTTCCATGCGATACGCGGCAATCACGAAGACATCGCGATACGCTACGCCAGGGGCAACCCCGTCGACCAGACCAACTACATCGCCAACGGCGGAGCCTGGTTCGTGACGCTGCCCCTGGCGCGGCGCCGGATCTACGCCGAGGCCTTCGCCCGCCTGCCGCTGGCCAGGGAGATCGAGACGCCGGCGGGGCTCGTGGGCATCTTGCACGCGGACAGCCCGGTGCGGGACTGGAGCAGGCTGCGCTGGACGCTGCGGCTGTGGCGCGCGGCGCGGGACCGCGCGATGTGGTCGCGCGCCCGGCTGCAAGACGAAGATGCCGGCGGCGTTGCCGGACTGCGCGCGCTGGTGGTGGGCCACACTCCGGTGGAAGATCCCGTCGTGCTCGGGAACGTCCATCACATCGACACGGGCGGATGGATGCAGGACGGCCGCTTCACGCTGCTGGACCTTGCCACGCTGCGGGCCCCGGCCATGCGCTAGACTGGTTCCTGCCGGACGCCGTACGGCGACAGGAGGGCATCCATGCAGTCGACGACTCCCTGCCCCTATTCCTTCGAGGCCTTCCCGCCGGGCATCGCCCCGCAGACCGGAACACGCGCGGCCATCACCTCGGATTACCGGCGGGCGGAACACGAGATGGTCGGACGCCTGCTGGACGAGATCGGCCCCTCGTCCGACGACGGACCGGTCATGGATCTCGCGTGGCGGCTGGCGTCCACGCTGCGCGACGAGTCGGCACGCCAGGCGACCGAAGGGCTGGCGCAGATGCTGCTGCAGGAGTTCTCGCTCTCGTCCGAGGAAGGCATCGCGCTGATGTGCCTGGCGGAGTCGGTCCTGCGCATACCGGACACCGCCACCCGGGACGCGCTCATCCGCGACAAGATCAGCAAGGGCCGATGGTCGGCCCACCTGGGGCACAGTCCGTCGCTGTTCGTCAATGCCGCCGTCTGGGGGCTCCTGCTGACCGGCCGGCTGTATGCCGCCCACCAGGGATCGGGCCCGCAGGCGGCGTTGGCCGGCCTGGTCGAGAAAGGCGGCGAGCCACTGGTACGGCGGGCAGTCGATGCCGCCATGCGCCTGCTGGGCGACCAGTTCGTCGCGGGCCGCACCGTGGAACAGGCGCTGGACCGCTCGCGCGCCCAGGTGGCACGGGGCTACACCCATTCCTATGACATGCTGGGCGAGGCGGCCATGACCGAGGCCGACGCCCTGCGCTACACGGCCGCCTACGAACACGCGATCCACCGCATCGGCGCCTCGTGTCGGGACGGCACGCCCTACGAAGTCCCCGGCATCTCGATCAAGCTGTCGGCCCTGCACCCGCGCTACGCACGCAGCCAGCAGGCACGGGTACAAGGCGAACTCTACCCCCGCCTGCTGTCGCTCGCGCGCGCGGCGCGCGGCCACGGCATGGGTCTCAACATCGACGCGGAAGAGGCCGCGCGCCTGGATCTGTCGCTGGACCTGCTCGAACGCCTGTGCGGAGAACCGGACCTGGAAGGATGGAACGGCCTGGGCTTCGTCGTGCAGGCCTACCAGAAGCGCAGCCTGCGCCTGATCGAACACCTGGTGGCCCTGGCACGCCGCGGCGGCCGCCGGCTCATGGTGCGCCTGGTCAAGGGCGCGTACTGGGACAGCGAGATCAAGCTCGCCCAGGTCCAGGGCCTGCAGGACTACCCGGTGTTTACGCGCAAGCCCCATACCGACATCGCCTATCTCGCCTGCGCGCGCAGGCTGCTGGCGGCGCCCGACGCGGTGTTCCCGCAGTTCGCGACCCACAACGCCCATACCCTGGCGGCCGTCTACCATCTGGCCGGGCCGCAAGGCTTCCGCACCGGACAATACGAATTCCAGTGCCTGCACGGCATGGGCGAGCCCCTGTACGACCAGGTCGTCGGCGCGGCGCGGGATGGCGGCCTGGGGCGTCCCTGCCGCATCTACGCGCCGGTCGGCCCGCACGACACGCTGCTGGCCTACCTGGTGCGGAGGCTGCTCGAGAATGGCGCGAACACCTCGTTCGTCCATCGCGTGGCCGATCACGACCTGCCGCTGGAAGCCGTGATCGTGGACCCGGTCGCGGCCGCCCGCGACATCGGCGCCGGGGGCGGCTCCGTGGGTGCGCCCGACCCGCGCATTCCCCTGCCGCCGAACCTGTACGGCGCCGAACGCGTCAACTCGCGCGGGCTGGACTGGTCCGACGAAGCCTGCCTGTTGCAACTGTCGCATCGGCTGGCGGGCGCGGCCAGACGCACCTGGCTGGCCCGCCCCCTGCTGGACGACCAGGCCGCACCCGGGCCCCGCCTCGAGATTCGCAACCCCGCCCATCGCGGCGATCTGGTCGGCCATGTGCAGGAAGCCTCGCCCGCCGATCTCGAACTCGCGCTCGTGCGCGCCGGCCATGCCGCACGCCTCTGGCGCGACACGGCCCCCGCCGAGCGCGCGGCCATCCTGCGCCGCGCGGCCGACGGCATGGAGGACGAACGCGAGGCGCTGGCGGCACTGATGGTGCGCGAGGCAGGCAAGACCTTGCCCAACGCCTTCGGCGAAGTGCGCGAGACCGTCGACTTCCTGCGCTACTACGCCGCGCGCGCCACCGACGGCTTCGACGGCGCCCTTCACCGGCCGCTGGGTATCGTGGCCTGCATCAGTCCATGGAACTTCCCGCTGTCCATTTTCACCGGACAGGTGGCGGCCGCGCTGGCGGCCGGCAATACGGTGGTGGCCAAGCCGGCGGAACAGACTCCCCTGATCGCCGCCGAGGCCGTGCGCATCCTGCGCGCGGCGGGCGTTCCGCCGGGCGCGCTGCAGATGCTGCCGGGGCGCGGCGCATCCATCGGCGCCGGCCTGGTCGCCGACGCGCGCGTGCAGGGCGTGCTGTTTACCGGGTCGGTGGAAGTGGCCCGGGACATGCGGCGCGTGCTGGCCGAGCGGCTGGGCAGCGACGGCAGGAGCATTCCGCTGATCGCCGAGACCGGCGGACTGAACGCCATGATCGTCGATTCGTCCGCCCTGCCCGAGCAGGTGGTCGCCGACGTGATGGAATCGGCATTCGACAGCGCCGGCCAACGCTGCTCGGCCCTGCGCCTGCTGTGCCTGCAGGAGGACGTTGCCGACCGGATCCTGGCCATGTTGCGCGGCGCCATGGACGAATACCGCATCGGCCGGCCCGACCGCCTCGAGACCGATGCCGGGCCGGTCATAGACGAAGCCGCGCAGGACGACATCGAGCGCCACGTCGCGGCCATGCGCGATGCCGGCCGCCCGGTCCACCGCTCGGGCCGCCTGGACGCGGAAGAATGCCGGCAGGGATGTTTCGTCGCGCCGACGCTGATCGAGCTGGAACGGCCGGACCAATTGCGCCGCGAGGTGTTCGGGCCGGTACTGCACGTGGTGCGCTTCGCGGGGCGGCATCTCGACAGCCTGCTGGAACAGGTGAACGACCTGGGCTACGGTCTCACGCTGGGCCTGCACACCCGCATCGACGACACGGTCGCGCGGGTGCTCGACCGGGCGCGCGTGGGCAACGTCTACGTGAACCGCAACATGATAGGCGCCGTCGTCGGCGTGCAGCCCTTCGGCGGCGAGGGCATGTCGGGCACCGGCCCCAAGGCGGGCGGGCCGCTGTATCTTCCGCGCCTGTTGTCCTCGGCCCCGCCCGACATCGCGCTACGCGCGCTGGCCCCGCATCCTCCGGCTCCCGGCTGGCTGCAACCCACCCGCCCCGCCCGGCCGCTTGCCGCCCTGTGGGACTGGGCCCGCGACCAGGGCATGGCGGAGCTGGCCGACCGCTGCGCGGCCTACGCCGCGCGGCTGCCCGAGATCGCCGCGGCCACCCTGCCCGGCCCCACCGGACAACTCGACGTCTACGCGCTGCGTCCGCGCGGCAGGGTGTTGTGCATCGCGGACGAGACCTCCGACCTGCTGGCCCAGCTGGCGGCGGCGCTGGGCACGGGCAATGAAGCGCTCTGGCAGGCCGGCCACCAGACGGCAGCATTGCACGCGTCGCTGCCGGCCGGCGTCGCCGGCCACGTGGCCGTGGCCGATCCCGCCGCATCGTCGTTCGACGCGGTCCTCGTCCATGCCGTGGGCAATCGCCTGAAATCCATCTTGCGCCAGCTTGCCCGCCGCGCGGGCGCGATCGTGCCGGTAGTGGACCTGGCTCCGGGAGACGCGGCCATTCCGCTCGAACGTCTGCTGGTCGAACGATCGGTCAGCATCAACACCGCCGCGGCGGGCGGCAATGCCAGCCTGATGACGATGGGTTAGGGCCGAGGGCTCAGGCGCGCATGTAGGCCCAGCCCTCGGCCTGCCGCCGCGCGATGTGCAGCACCGCGGCCTCGACCACGGCGATGCCGGCCGGCGCCTCCAGCCCATTGGCCGCCAGCGTGTTTGCGCAAAGCCGAAGATGGACGTCGGTGGCATCGGGCTGGCCCAGGGCGGCCGCGACGGCGCCCGCGTTGGCCACCAGTTCGACCTGGGCCTGGCCGTCGGCCTTGAGCAGGTTGGCCAGGTTGCGCCGCCCCCGCTCCAGCGCCGCGGGCGTGGGCGCATGGATGACGAGCCTGAGGGCCGGCATGGTCAGTCCACTCCCAATTGCGCCGACAAGTGGGTCACATAGCGGCCGAAGTCGGCATGGCCGCGGTCGCGCGGCCTGGGCAGGTCGATCACCAGGTTCTCGGCCACGTTCGCGGGACGCCCTCCCAGCACCACGACGCGGTCGGCTAGGAACACCGCCTCGTCGATGTCATGGGTGACGAACATGATCGCCGCGTGCGTGGACTGCCAGATCCGCATCAGTTCGGCCTGCAGGTGGCGGCGGGTCAACGCGTCCACCGCGCTGAAGGGCTCGTCCATCAGCAGGATGTCGGGCTTGACCGCGAGCGCGCGCGCGATGCCCACGCGCTGGGCCTGGCCGCCGGACAACTGGTGCGGCCAGCGGTCGGCGAACTCGGCCAGCCCCGTCATCCGCAGGGCCTCGTCCACCCGGCCGCGCTTTTCGTCGGCATCGATGTCCAGGGTCTCGAGGCCATAGGCCACATTGCCGGCCACGGTGCGCCAGGGCAGCAGCCGGCCGTCCTGGAACACCACGGCCCGGCGGCGCCGGCCCGCGCGCTGCGGCAGGCGGAAGTGCATCTGCCCCGCCGACGGCGCGATCAGGCCGGCGGCGGTGCGCAGCAGCGTGGACTTGCCCACGCCCGAGCCGCCGACCACGGCCAGGAACTCGCCCTTGGCGATGTCCAGGGACAAGTCCTGGATGACGGGCCCAGGCGCGCCGGGATGGGTATACGAGAAACGATCGAATTCGATTACGGCCGCCACGACAGCACCCTTTTTTCCAGCCACCCGTAGCCCAGGTCGCAAATGGCGTAGACCAGCGATATGGCCAGCATGTAGACGACGACCGCCTCATAGGCGCCCACGCCCGCCGCGGCGTTCATTTCCTGTCCCATGCCGGGCACCCCCAGCAGTTCGGCCGCGATCAGCGTCATCCATGCCTGGCCGATGCCGGTGCGCACGCCCGCCAGCGTGCCGGGCGCGATGGCGGGCAGCGTGATGCTGACGGCGCGCCGCCAGTAGCTGCCCTGCCCGAAGCTGCGCGCCAGTTCATAGAAACGGGGATCGATGTTGCGAACCGCGCTGTAGGTGGCGAAGTAGTTCACCCAGAACACGCCGATGGCGATGACGAAGGCGGCGCCGGCGTGGCTGACCTTGAACCAGGCGATGGCGAACACCACCCAGGCCAGCGGCGGAATGGGCCGCAGCACGCGGGCCAGGTAGGCCTGGAACAGGTCGAAGCGCCGTATCGTCGCAGCGGCCAGGCCGACGGCGATGCCGGACACGGTGCCCAGCGCCAGGCCCCAGAAGTAATGGATGAGGCTGGAGCCGACGGCGGGCAGCAGGCGGCCCGAGGTCCATTCCTGCGCCAGCGCGTCGGGCAGCGCGAACGGATCGGGCAGCGTGCCGGGATTGACCCAGCGGAACACGCCCGCCGCCTTCCACAACAGCACGAAGACGACGATGCCCGCCACGCCGTAGGCCGCGCGCACCGGCCACCCGGGATTCTTGACCATCATGGACGGCGCGCCGGGTTAACGCTTGCCGGCGACGGCGTCATAGAAACGCGTGTCGAACAGCTTGGTCACGTCCACCGCGGGACCCTCCAGCGTGCCGGTCTCGGACTGGAACTTCTGCAGCACCAGCGTCGCCGGCACGATGACATTGGGATCGGCCTCGAACTGCCCCTTGGAATTGCGGATCGACTTCTCGACCAGGTCCACCGGCAGGCGGCCGCCGCCCACGTATTTCTGCACCAGGGGCGCGGCCTTGGCCGGATCGGTATCCAGCAGCCGGGTCGCCGCGACATGGGCGGCCACCAGCGACTTCACCAGTTCGGGCTTCTCGCTGATCAGCTTCTCGCGCACCAGCAGTACCGCGCCGGGCTGGCGCGGGAACAGGTCGGAGCCGCGCGCGACGACGCGGGCCTTGGGCGCGCGGGTCAGCACGGTGGTCACGGTGGGTTCGAGGATCACGGCGCCGTCCACCGCGCCGGTCAGCAGGGTCTGCTGCATCTGCGCCTCGCCCTGGTAGATCAGCTTGAAGGACGCGGGATCGACCTTGATGCGATTGCGCAGCCAGTATTGCAGGGCGGCCTCGGGCACCGCGCCCTTGGGATAGCTGGCGATGACGGGCTGGCGCCCCTTGTCCTTGGCGAAGCGGGAGAAGGCCGTGGCGGGATCGCCGGAGGCGAAATAGGGGGCGAGATCGCCCATGGCGACGAAGCTGACCTGTTCGACGATGTTGGAGGCGACGACCTTGATGTCGGCGCCCTTGCCGCGCGCCACCAGGGCTGGCCCGATGCCGACGTAGGCGATGTCGAGCTGCCCCGCCAGCAGGGCCTGCACCAGCGCCGGTCCGCTCTGGAACTGGACCAGCTTGGCCGGACCGCCGTCGGCCGGCAGGGTGCCTTGCTCGCGCGCGATGAACAACTGCGCGTCGGGCAGGATGGGCAGGTAGCCGATCTCCAGCGGCGCGGCCGCCGCCGTCTGGAGAGAAGCCGAAGCGAGGCCGACGGCCAGCGCGGCGGATGCGAAGAAACGTTTCATGGTGTTCAGAACCCCGAGTGATATCGAGCAGGTTCTATATATTGTATTTAAATGTTTTTGACTGGCTTAACAACTAAAAGAAATAAGCTTAAGCCCCTGCCGGCGTGGTATGTTGTGCTCATCACGCACCTTCTACATGCGGCCCCGCGCCGCTCGGGAGGAGGAAAGCCGGCCTGCCCAGCCAGGCCGCGCCGACCGATGGTATGAACGCGAAGGCTCGCACAGCGCATGCTCCTGCCGGCCCGCCCACCCGGGCCGCGCGACCATGCTTCGGCCCGGGCCGCGCCGCCGCCTCCTCCAGCCTGCCGCCTACCCCTTTCGCCGTTACGCGGCCCGTCCATCCGACCGGGCCTTCAAGGCGCCATGCGGACGCCATCCGCCGCCCCGCGCGGCCGGTTGGCCCCGCGCTACCCCCTTGCGCGCCCAACCCTGGACAGCGAGTGCATCATGAGCGCACATCCCGTCGAGACCGTCCTGACCCTGGACGACAAATACACACGGCCGCGCGGCCGCGTCTACATGACCGGCACCCAGGCGCTGGTGCGCCTGATGCTGGCGCAGAAGCAGCGCGATGAAGCGGCCGGGCTGAACACCGCGGGCTTCGTCTCGGGCTACCGGGGCTCGCCGCTCGGGTCGGTGGACCTGGAGATGTGGAAGGCCGCCCGGCACCTGGAGGCCCATCGCATCAAGTTCGTGCCCGGGCTCAACGAGGAACTGGCGGCCACCGCGGTCTGGGGCACGCAGATGGTCAGCCTGGACGCCCGGGCCACCGCCGACGGCGTGTACGCGCTGTGGTACGGCAAGGGCCCGGGCGTGGACCGCTGCGGCGACGTGTTCAAGCACGGCAACATCGCGGGCTGCTCGCGCCATGGCGGCGTGGTGCTGGTGGCCGGCGACGACCACGCCTGCAAGTCGTCCACCCTGCCCCACCAGAGCGAACACGCGTTCATCGCGGCCATGATCCCGGTCCTGAATCCGGCGGGCGTGCGCGAGCTGATCGAGTTCGGCCTGCACGGCTATGCGATGTCGCGCTACTCCGGATGCTGGGTGGGGCTGAAAGTCGTCAGCGACACGGTGGAGTCGTCCACCTCCATGGACATCGATCCCATGGCGGTCGACATCCGCGTGCCCGACACCTATCCCATTCCGGAAGGCGGCTTCCACATCCGCTGGCCGGACCCGCCGCTGGAACAGGAGAACCGCCTGCAGCGCGAACGCCTGTACGCGCTGCTGGAGTACGTGCGGCAGAACGGGCTGAACCGCCAGGACTGGTTCGTTCCGCGCGCCAGGCTGGGCATCGTGACCACGGGCAAGAGCTACCTGGACGTGCGCGAGGCCCTGACCATGATGGGCATCGACGAGGAAGCCGCGCGTTCCATGGGGTTGCGGCTGCTGAAGATAGGCGTGTCCTGGCCGCTGGAGCCCGAGTGCATCTGCGAGTTCGCCGAAGGCCTGGACGAGATCCTGGTGGTCGAGGAAAAGCGCCAGATCATCGAATACCAGATCAAGGAACATCTCTACAACGCCTCCATTTCCGCCCGCCCGCGCGTGGTCGGCAAATACGACGAGACCGGAGAATGGGTGCACGTGCCGCACGACGGCATCCTGCTGTCGCCCAACGGCGAGCTGACGCCGGCCGTCATCGCCGGCGTGATCGCCTCGCGCATCGCCAAGGTGATCGGCCGCGAGGCCCTGGACGCCCGCGCGCTGCCCTACCTGGACGCGCGCAAGCCGCCGGAGGGCTACACCCGCGCGGCTCCCGGCGCGCCGCAGCGGCTGCCCTACTTCTGTTCGGGCTGCCCACACAACACGTCCACCAGGGTTCCCGAGGGCTCGCGCGCGGTGGCGGGAATAGGCTGCCACTACATGGCGCAGTGGATGAACCGCCATACCGAGACCTTCACGCAGATGGGCGGCGAAGGCGCGACCTGGATCGGCCAGGCCTTCTTCACCGACACGCCCCATATCTTCGCGAACCTTGGCGACGGCACCTACACGCACTCCGGGTCCCTGGCCATCCGGGCCGCGCTCGCGGCCGGTGTGAACATCACCTACAAGATCCTCGTCAACGACGCGGTCGCCATGACCGGCGGCCAGCCTGTCGAGGGCGCGCCCACCGTGCCGCAGATCCTGCAGCAGATGGTGGCCGAGGGCGTGCCCCACATCCATCTCGTGAGCGACGAACCGGATGCGCTGCGCGAGCTTCCGGGCCTGCCGGCGGGCATCGCCATCAGCCATCGCGACCGCATGGACGACATCCAGCGCGAACTGCGCGAGAAACCCGGCGTGTCGGTCATCGTCTACGTGCAGACCTGCGCCGCCGAGAAGCGCCGCCGCCGCAAGCGCGGCAAGCTGGCCGACCCTGCGCGCCGCGTACTCATCAACGAGGAAGTCTGCGAGGGGTGCGGCGATTGCGGCGTGCAGTCGAACTGCGTGTCCATCCTGCCTCTGGAGACGCCGCTGGGCCGCAAGCGCACCATCGACCAGAGTTCGTGCAACAAGGATTTCTCGTGCGTGAAAGGGTTCTGCCCCAGCTTCGTCACGGTCGAGGGCGGCGCGCTGCGCAAGCCGGCGGCGCGGCAGGTGACACCGCCGCGGGACCTGCCGGCGCCGGACCTGCCCGGACTGGAACAGGCCTGGAACATCGTCGTGACCGGCGTGGGCGGCACCGGCGTGGTCACGATAGGCGCGCTGATGGGCATCGCCGCCCACCTCGAGGGCAAGGGCGTCATCGTGCTGGACATGGCCGGGCTGGCGCAGAAAGGCGGCGCGGTGATGTCGCACGTGCGGCTCGCCGCCACCCCCGCCGCGCTGCACGCCACGCGGGTTCCCGCCCGCCAGGCCGACGTCGTGCTGGGCTGCGACCTGATGGTCGCCTGCGGCCAGGACGCCATCGACATGATGGCCAGGACCCGCACCCGCGCGGCGCTGAACCTGGACGTTTCGCCCACCGGCGCCTTTACCCAGGACCCCGACTGGCACGCCTCGCCCGAGGCCATGCTGCAACGCGTGCGCGATGCGGCCTGGCAGACCGACGCGGTGGATGCCACCGAGATCGCCACCGGCCTCCTGGGCGACGCGATCGCCACCAACGTCTTCATGCTGGGCTATGCATGGCAGAAGGGCTGGATCCCCCTGCGCGAGGACTCGCTGATGCGGGCGATCGAACTGAACGCCACGGCCGTGGAGATGAACAAGGCCGCGTTCGCATGGGGCCGGCAGGCCGCGCTGGACCTGCCGGCGGCCAGCGTCGCCGCCGGGCTCAAGCGGCCCGGCACGGTGGTGATGATGCCGCCCCGGCCGTACTCGCTGGATGCCCTGCTGGCCGACCGCACGCAGCGGCTCGCCCGCTACCAGAACGCCGCCTATGCCGCCCGCTACGAAACCTTCGTGCGCGAGATCGCCGCCCTGGAAGAGGAACGGGTCTCGGGCAACCGGCTGGCGCGCACGGTCGCGGCCAGCCTCTACAAGCTCATGGCCTACAAGGACGAGTACGAGGTCGCCCGGCTGTTCGTCGAAACCGGCTTCGCCGAACGCGTCGCGCGCCAGTTCGAAGGCGACTACCGCCTGCGCTTCCACCTGGCGCCGCCTCTGTTCGCGCGCCGGGACGCGCACGGCCATCTGGTGAAGCAGGCCTACGGCCCATGGGTGCTGACGGCCTACAAATGGCTGGCCCGGGCGCGCCGGCTGCGCGGCACGCCTTTCGATCCGTTCGGCTACCTGCCCGAGCGGCGCGCGGAGCGGGCGGCGATCGGCGGCTACCAGGCCTTGATGCGGGAGATCGTCGCCACGCTTACTCCCGAACGCCTGCCCGTGGCGCTCGAGCTGGCCCGGCTTCCGCAGGAAGTGCGCGGCTTCGGGCACGTCAAGGAGGAGAACGCGCGCGTTGCCCGCATCAAGCAGGAGCGCCTGCTGGCCCGGTACGCCGAGCCCCCTGGCTCGACCTCGCCGCAGGAGCGCCGGGTCCCCCACGCCGTGGCCTGACACATCCTTCCCGCAGCAAGACAAGAACCGGAGAACCTCCATGATCCCGCTGCCTTCCCTGGACTTCGGCGTGAACGACACCACCGAGATGCTGCGCGAGGTCGTGCGCAGCTTCGCCTCCAACGAGATCGAACCGCGCGCCGCGGCCATCGACAAGGACAACGCGTTCCCCCGGGACCTGTGGAAAAAAATGGGCGACCTCGGGCTGCACGGCATGACGGTGGGCGACGACTACGGCGGCATCGCGCTGGGCTACCTCGCGCACGTGGTGACCATGGAAGAGCTGTCGCGGGCGTCGGCCGCGGTGGGCCTGTCCTACGGGGCACACTCCAATCTTTGCATCAACCAGTTGCACCGGCATGGCACGCCCGAGCAGAAGGCACGCCACCTGCCGCCGCTGGTCGCCGGGGATCACGTGGGTGCGCTGGCGATGAGCGAGACGACATCCGGCTCGGACGTCGTGTCCATGCGGCTGCGTGCCACGCGCAAGGGCGCACGCTTCGTGCTGAACGGCTCGAAGATGTGGATCACCAACGGCGGCGACGCCGACACCCTGATCGTCTACGCCAAGACCGACCCCGACGCCGGGCCGCACGGCATCACCGCCTTCATCGTCGAGAAAGGCTTCCCCGGCCTGGCCTTCGGCGAGAAGCTCGACAAGCTCGGCATGCGGGGCTCCAACACCTATCCCGTGTTCTTCGACGACTGCGAAGTGCCGGAGGAAAACGTGCTGGGCGGCGTCGGCAACGGCGTGGGCGTGCTGATGAGCGGACTGGACTACGAACGCGCGGTGCTTGCCGGCGGACCGCTGGGCATCATGGCGGCCTGCATGGACGTCGTGCTGCCCTACGTGCACGAGCGCAAGCAGTTCGGACAGAGCGTGGGCGAGTTCCAGCTGATGCAGGGAAAGCTGGCCGACATGTACACCACCTGGCAGGCCTGCCGCGCATACGTCTACGCCGTGGCCCGCAGCTGCGACCGGCCCGGCCACGGCCGATCGCTGCGCAAGGATGCCGCGGGCGCCATCCTGTATGCCGCCGAGAAGGCGACCTGGATGGCCGGAGAAGCCATCCAGGCGCTGGGGGGCAACGGCTACGTCAATGACTATCCGACGGGACGCCTGTGGCGCGACGCCAAGCTGTACGAGATCGGCGCGGGCACCAGCGAGATCCGGCGCATGCTGATAGGCAGGGAACTCTTCGCCGAAACCCGCTGACCCCTTGCCCAGGAGCCAGGCCATGCATGCCCACACCAGCCGGCTGGATACCCGTTCCCCGGAATTCCAGGCCAATGCCGATGCCATGCGCCGCCTCGTGGCGGACCTGCGCACGCGGGTGGCGCGGGCCGCGCTGGGCGGCGGAGACGCCGCCCGCGCCCGGCACGCCGCGCGCGGCAAGCTGCTGCCCCGCGAGCGCATCCGCCTGCTGCTGGACCCCGGTTCGCCCTTCCTGGAAATCGGCCAACTGGCCGCGCTGGGCCTGTACGGCGACGAGGCCCCGTGCGCCGGCCTGATCGCGGGCGTCGGCCGCATCCAGGGCGTGGCCTGCATGGTCGTGGCCAACGACGCCACGGTCAAGGGCGGCACCTATTACCCCATGACGGTGAAGAAACACCTGCGGGCCCAGGAAATCGCCGAGACGAACCACCTGCCCTGCGTCTACCTGGTCGACTCCGGCGGTGCCTACCTGCCCTTGCAGGACGAGGTCTTTCCCGACCGCGAGCACTTCGGCCGCATCTTCTACAACCAGGCCAACATGTCGGCCCGGGGCATCGCGCAGATCTCGGTCGTGATGGGGTCCTGCACCGCCGGAGGCGCCTACGTCCCCGCGATGAGCGACGAAACCGTGATCGTGCGGGACCAGGGCACGATCTTCCTGGGCGGACCGCCGCTGGTGAAGGCCGCGACCGGGGAAATCGTCAGCGCCGAGGACCTGGGCGGCGGCGACGTGCACACCCGCGTCTCGGGCGTGGCCGACCACCTGGCCGAGAACGACGCCCACGCGCTGCACCTGGCCCGCCGCATCGTCGGCAATCTGAACCGCCCCGCCGCGCCCGCGCTGGCCGACGGCGACGAGCCCGCGCACGATCCCGAGGAACTGTACGGCATCGTGCCGCAGGACGTCCGCAAGCCCTGCGACGTGCGCGAGATCGTCGCCCGGCTGGTGGACGGATCGCGCTACGACGAGTTCAAGGCCCGCTACGGCCCCACTCTCTTCACCGGCTTCGCGCGCCTGTACGGCATGCCCGTGGGCATCGTCGCCAACAACGGCATCCTGTTCTCGGAATCGGCGCAGAAAGGCGCGCACTTCATCGAGCTGTGCGCCCAGCGGTCGATCCCGCTGATCTTCCTGCAGAACATCAGCGGCTTCATGGTGGGGCGCAAGTACGAGAACGGCGGCATCGCCAAGGACGGCGCCAAGATGGTGACGGCGGTCGCCACCGTCCGGGTACCCAAGCTGACCGTCATCATCGGCGGCAGCTTCGGCGCGGGCAACTACGGCATGTGCGGCCGCGCCTACGGCCCCCGCTTCCTGTGGATGTGGCCCAACGCCCGCATCGGCGTCATGGGTGGCGAGCAGGCCGCCTCGGTCCTGGCCACGGTGCGGCGCGACACCGCGCAGTCGCGCGGCGAGGCCTGGAGCGACGAAGCAGAGGAAGCCTTCAAGGCGCCCATCCGCCGCCAGTACGAGACCCAGGGCCATCCCTATTACGCCACGGCCAGGCTATGGGACGACGGCATCATCGATCCCGCGCAGACACGGCGCGTGCTGGGCCTATCGCTGGCGACGGCATTGAACGCTCCCATGGAGCCGACCCGCTTCGGCCTGTTCCGGATGTAGCGCCCTTCAAGGAAAGCCCCATCGTGTTCGACAAGATCCTGATCGCCAATCGCGGAGAAATCGCCTGCCGGATCATGGCCACGGCCCGGCGGATGGGCGTGGCGACCGTCGCGGTGTATTCGGACGCGGATGCCGGCGCGCGGCACGTCCGGCAAGCCGACGCGGCCCGGCGCATCGGCCCCGCCCCGGCGCGCGACTCCTACCTGCGCGCGGACGCGCTGGTCGAGGCCGCGCTGGCCAGCGGCGCGCAGGCCGTCCATCCGGGCTACGGCTTCCTGTCCGAGAACGCGGCGTTCGCCGAGGCCTGCGAACGCGCGGGCCTGGTCTTCATCGGGCCGCCCGCCGGCGCGATCCGCGCGATGGGCTCCAAGTCCGCCGCCAAGGCCCTGATGGAAAGGGCGGGCGTGCCGCTTACCCCCGGCTATCACGGCGACGACCAGGATCCCGCGCTGCTGGCCCGCGAGGCCGCCCGCATCGGCTATCCGGTGCTGATCAAGGCCAGCGCGGGCGGCGGCGGCAAGGGCATGCGCCGCGTGGACCGGGCCGAGGACTTCGATGCGGCGCTGGCCGCCTGCAAGCGCGAGGCCGTGGGGGCCTTCGGCGACGATCGCATGCTGGTCGAACGCTACGTCCTGCGCCCGCGCCACATCGAGATCCAGGTCTTCGGCGATCGCCACGGCAACATGGTCCATCTGTTCGAGCGCGACTGCTCGGTCCAGCGCCGCCACCAGAAGGTACTGGAAGAGGCGCCCGCGCCGGGCATGACCGCCGCGCGTCGCGAGGCCATGGGCCGGGCCGCCATCGACGCCGCGCGCGCCGTGGGCTACGTGGGCGCCGGCACGGTGGAGTTCATCGTCGATCCCGGGGGCGCCTTTTATTTCATGGAAATGAACACGCGGCTGCAGGTCGAGCATCCGGTCACGGAAATGATCACCGGGCTCGACCTGGTCGAATGGCAGTTGCGCGTGGCAAGCGGCGAACCGCTGCCGCGGGACCGCCGGCCGACGGCCCCGTCCGGCCATGCGCTGGAAGCGCGTCTTTACGCCGAGGATCCCCATCAAGGCTTCCTGCCCGCGGCGGGGCGGCTGCGGCGCTTCGTGCCGCCTCCCGCGGCCCCCTGGCTGCGCCTGGACGCGGGCGTCGACGAAGGCGACACCATCTCCCCGCACTACGATCCGATGATCGCCAAGCTCGTCGTCCATGGCGCCGATCGGCGCGAGGCACTGGCCCGCATGCGGCAGGCCTTGTCCGCCTGCCGCATCGTGGGCCTGCCCACCAATCTCGCCTTCCTGTCGCGGCTGGTCGCCACGCCCTCGTTCGAACAGGCGGACCTGGACACCGGCCTGATCGAACGCGAACACGATCGCCTGTTCGGGCCCGACGAACCGCCGCCCCGGGAAGCGTGGCTACTGGCCGCGCTGGCCGAAATGCGGCACGTCGCCGGCACGACGCCGGCCGGTTCGCCGTGGCGCGCGGACGGCTGGCGCCTGAATGGCGACGCCGCCACGGCATTCCTGTTCGCGTGCGGCGGCGATCGCCGCGAAGTCTCGGTCAAGCCCGGGCCCGGAGGAATGATCGCCGTGCTGGACGGCTCGACGGTCTCCGTCTGCGTGCGCGGGGAAGATCCGCGGCTGGAAGCGGCCCTGCCCGATCGCACGCTGCGGGCGGACGTCTACCGGGACGGGGTCCACCGCATCGTGTATTGCGACGGCTCGGCATGGACGTTCACACGGGTCGATCCGCTACTGGCCTGGGAGCAAGGAGCAGACACCGGCGGCGCCCTGACCGCGCCCATGCCGGGCCGGATGGCCGCGCATCTGGTGCCACCCGGCGCACGGGTAACCGCCGGCACGCCGCTGCTGGTGCTTGAAGCCATGAAGATGGAACACACGATCGGCGCCCCGTCGGACGGGCGGGTGAAGGCCTTCCGCTTCGCGGTGGGCGACGCGGTGAACGACGGCGACGAACTGGTGGACTTCGAGACCTGACATGCCACCGGGTTCAGGATGCGCCCTCTCCCTGCGGCCCCGCCTTGCGCCGTTGCCTGGCCGCCAGCACGGCGCCCCACGCCAGCCCCGCCGTGGCCGCCACGGCCGATGCCGTCAGCACGCCCAGCTTCGCCGCCCCCAGCAGACTTTCGTCGCCGAACGCCAGATTGGCGATGAAGATGGACATCGTGAAGCCTATGCCCGCCAGCAAGCCTACCAGCACGACCCCGCCCCATGTCGCGCCGGCAGGCAACCTGCACCATCCCAGACGGACCGCGATCCAGCTGGCAGCGACGACGCCCAGCGGCTTGCCGATCACCAGCGCCGCCGCCACGCCCAGCATGACGGCCTGCGACGAGGACGCCGACAGGTCCACGCCGTCCAGCGTGACGCCGGCGTTGGCCAGGGCGAACAGGGGCATGACGACATAGGCCACCCACGGATGCAGGGCCATCTGCACGCGCGTCACGGGCGCGACCAGCTCTCGCTGCGCCCATCGCAGCCGCCGCGCCTGCGCCGCCGTGCCACCGGTATCGGCGGCGCCCTCGCGCACCAGGAAATCCGCCGCGCGGCGCACGATGTCCAGCGGATGCTCGTGGCGCGGCGCGGGCAGCACCGGCGTCATCAGCCCCAGCACGACCCCCGCCAGCGTGGGATGCGCGCCCGTCTGCAACAGGCCGATCCACAGCACCGCGCCGGGCAACACGTAGGCGTAGGCGGTCCCCACGCCCATCCGTTGCAGGGCCAGCACCATCACGATGCCCACGGCGGCCACGAGCAATCCGCTGAGGTCCAGCCCGCCGGAATAGAACATTGCGATGATCAGCACCGCGACGATGTCGTCGATGATCGCCAGCGCCAGCAGGAAGATGCGCACGCTGGCGGGAATGGACCGGCCCAGCAGCGCCAGCACGCCGACCGCGAACGCGATGTCGGTGGCGGTGGGCACGGCCCAGCCCTGGCTTTGCGGCGCCTGGCCGTTGAACGCAAGATAGATCAGCGCGGGCACCGCCACGCCGCCCAGGGCGGCCGCCAGCGGCAGCGCCGCCTGGGCCAGGCTGGCCAGCGCGCCCTCGTGGATCTCGCGCCGTATCTCCATCCCGACCACGAGGAAGAACACCGTCATCAATGCGTCGTTGATCCAGAAATGCAGCGACTGCGAGACGACGTGGCTGCCCAGGCCGAAAGTCAGCGGCGCATGCCACAGCGCGTGGTAGGCGGAGGCGTAGGAGGAATTGGCCCAGACCAGGGCGGTGGCGGCGGCCGCCAGCAGCACGATGCCGCTGACGGCTTCGATGTGAAGAAATCTTTCCACCGCGAGCAGGGCTCGAGCGGCAAGATCCTGGGCGCGCGGAACGGGCCGGCGAGGGGCGTGTCGGTTCATCTGGATCATCCAAGAATCCCGCACCGGCGGCCCGACCGGTGCTCAGAACCTGCCCCCGCGTATACAGCGAGGACACCCGGCGTTATTTTATACGAACACGCGCCACATCCATCCTGCCCAGGAGAGTCCCTCATGAAAGCCGTTGTGCTCGGAGCCCCAGGCGGGCTCGACCATCTCCAGTTCATCGACCTGCCCGACCCCGGATCCCCCGCGGCCGGGGAGATCCGCGTGCGCCTGCACGCGAGTTCCCTGAACTACCACGACTACCTCGTCGCCCTGCGCACGGACGAGCGCTACTTCGGCCGCATTCCGATGGCGGACGGCGCCGGCGTGGTCGAGGAGGTGGGCCCGGGGGTCGAGGAGTTCGCGGAAGGCGACCACGTGGTGTCCACTTTCTTCCCGCACTGGCTGGACGGCGAGGCGCGGGTGGGCAATTTCTCCACGGTTCCCGGCGACGGCGTGGACGGCTATGCGCGCGAGGCCATCGTCCGCCCGGCGACCTGGTTCACGCACGCTCCCCGCCATCTGGACCACGCCGAATCGGCCACGCTGACCACGGCCGGACTGACCGCCTGGCGCGCGCTGGTCGGCGACGGCCGGCTCAAGGCGGGCGACACGGTGCTGGCGCTGGGCACGGGCGGCGTCTCGATCTTCGCGCTGCAACTGGCCAAGGCCATGGGCGCGTCCGTCATCATCACCTCGTCGTCGGACGAGAAGCTGGCGCGCGCCCGCGCGCTCGGCGCCGACCACGTCATCAACTACCGCGACGATCCGCAGTGGGGCGACACGGTGCGCAAGCTTACCGGAGGCGGCGTGGACCACGTCATCGAGGTCGGCGGCCCGGGTACGCTGGCGCAATCCATCAAGGCGGTGCGCGTGGCGGGCCACATCTCGCTGATCGGCGTGCTGACCGGCGGCAGCGGCGAGATTCCCACGGCCGCGCTGATGGCCAAGCAGGCTCGCCTGCAAGGCCTGATCGTGGGCAGCCGCCGGCAGCAGCAGGAGATGGTGCGCGCCCTGGAGGCCATCGGCCTGCATCCCGTGATCGACCGTCGCTTCCCCCTCGAGAAGATCGCCGACGCCTTCCGCCACGAGGCCGCGCACGCCCATTTCGGCAAGATCTGCCTGGAGTTCCAGGCGCAAGACACGAAGGAGCCCGCATGACCTACGAGTTCTGGTACTGGAACGGCATACCCGGACGCGGCGAGTTCGTCCGCCTGGCGCTGGAAGCCGGCGGAATCCCCTACCGGGAATGCGCGCGCGAGCCGGGCGTCGATGCTTCGGACCTGGTGGCCGACATGCGCGCCGACCGCGACAGCCCTCCCTTCGCACCGCCGTACCTGGTCGCAGGAGACATGACGATCTCGCAAACGGCCAACATCCTGCTCTTCCTGGGAGAACGCCACGGCCTCGCGCCGAGCGACCTGGCGGGCCGGCTGTGGATCAACCAGATCCAGCTGACCATCGCCGACATGGTGGCCGAGGCCCATGACGTCCATCACCCCATCGCCTCCGGCCTGTATTACGAGGAGCAGAAGGCGGAAGCGCTGCGGCGCGCCAGCGATTTCCGCGCCCAGCGCATGCCCAAGTTCCTGGGCTACTTCGAACGCGTGCTGGCCCGCCGTGGCGACTGGATCGGCGGCGGCGGCCGCTGGACCTATGCCGACCTGTCGCTCTATCACCTGGTCGATGGCCTGCTGTATGCGTTCCCCCGGCGCATGACGACCCTGGCGCGCGACCATCCACGGGTGATGGCGCTGCACGCGCGCGTCGGCGGCCTGCCGGAACTCCAGGCCTACCTGGGCAGTGGACGGCGCCTGCCCTGGGGTGACGGCATCTTCCGCCACTACCGGGAACTCGACGGCGATTGAGGCGCGTTTGCGGAGAAACGGCGGCAGCCTGTACGCTTGGGGCGATGTCTTCTCCCGCCCTTCCCATGCCCGCCATGCTTGCCCGTTGCCTGCTGTGGACGGCCGCCCTGTGCGCCGCCTTGCCCGCCCATGCCGAAAGCTTCATCACCCGTCTTCTGAACAAGCCCGTGCCCGGCGGCGTGGCCGTGATTCCGCTGGGGGACGGCCCCGCCGCCCCCGTGGCCACCTATCTGGGCCGCAGGACGATGGTGCTGCGCGACGACGGCGGGCAGTGGATCGCCGTCGTCGGCATACCGCTCGGCACCAGGCCGGGCACGCAACGGCTGGCGGTGCAGGAGGAAGCGGGAACGCGCACGCTGGATTTCCAGGTGGGCAGCAAGACCTACGTCGCCCAGCACATCAAGCTCAAGAACAAGCGCCAGGTCAACCCGGACCCGGCCGACCTCGCGCGCATCGAGAAGGAAACCGCCGAACAACTGGCCGCCTACCGCGCCTTCCGCCCCCAGGGCCCCAGCAACGTCATGCTGGACCGCCCCGTTGCCGGCGGCCGGCTTTCCAGCCCCTTCGGCCTGCAACGCTTCTTCAACGGCGAACCCCGCAACCCCCATTCCGGCCTGGACTTCGCCGTGCCCGCGGGCACGCCGGTCAAGGCTCCCGCCGCGGGACGCGTGGTCCTGGTGGGCGACTACTTCTTCAATGGCAGGACGGTATTCGTGGACCATGGCCAGGGCTTCATCAGCATGTTCTGCCATCTGTCCGAGATCGGGGTGCGCGTGGGCCAGGAAGTGGCGCGCGGCGAGGAAGTCGGACGAGTCGGATCGACCGGCCGCGCCACCGGTCCCCACTTGCACTGGAACGTCAGCCTGAACGACGCGCGGGTGGACCCCGCCATCTTCATCGGCGCCTTCAAGCCCTGAGAAGGCGCAACACTTCATTACACATCTTCCGCTTGCGCGCCGGCCGGGCGTATGGGATGAATACCTGGATCGCCCACGCCGTCCAAGGAGGTTCCATGAGCAAGGTCCTGGTTCTCTATTACTCGTCATACGGCCACATCGAGAAAATGGCCGAGGCCGTCGCCGAGGGGGCGCGCAGCGCGGGCGCCCAGGTGGACATCAAGCGCGTGCCGGAAACCGTGCCGCCCGACGTCGCCAAGAATGCCCACTTCAAGCTGGACCAGGCGGCTCCCGTGGCCACGGTGGCCGATCTCGAGCACTACGACGCCATCGTCATCGGCACCGGCACGCGCTACGGGCGCATGTCCTCGCAGATGGCGGCCTTCCTGGACCAGACCGGCGGCCTGTGGGCGCGCGGAGCGCTGAACGGCAAGGTGGGGGCCGCGTTCACCTCCACCGCCACGCAGCATGGCGGCCAGGAGACGACATTGTTCTCCATCATCACCAACCTGCTGCATTTCGGCATGGTGGTGGTGGGCCTGCCGTACAGCTACCAGGGCCAGATGACCCTGACCGAGATCGTGGGAGGCGCGCCCTACGGCGCGACCACCATCGCGGGAGGCGACGGCTCGCGCCAGCCCTCGGCGGCAGACCTCGCCGGCGCGCGCTTCCAGGGCGAACTGGTGGCCCGCACCGCCAACAAGCTGTTCGGCTGATCGCGCGCGAACATCGCGGGCATGCGCCCGCGATGCCTTACTTGGCCATGTCGCGGGCGCGCTGGGCCAGGCTGGGATTCTGCTCGACGGCCTGGCCGATGCCGTTGAACTCGTCCACCGTCAGGCCTTCGCGGTGCACGGCGTCGACCATCTTGTCATCGGCCTCCTTGTGCACCTGCTGCTGCGACGCGGCGTCCGTCGCGGCGTTGAGCCGCGGCGTGTACTCCTGCGAAATCATGGCCACCTTCTGCGCGGCGCTCACGAACTTGCGCAGTTGATCGTCCGACACATTGGCCGCGGGCTGGGGCTGCGTGGGCATCGCGCCCTGCGCGGGATCCGGCGCGGGCGCCTGCTGCGGGGCCTGCGCCATCGCGGCCGACGCCATCGCGATCAGGCAGGCGCCCACGGCGGGGACATAGCTTCGTTTCATGGCAATCTCCAAATGGGGTTCCTGGTGCCACCATCCTGCCAAAACCAGGCCGGGCGCCGGGTTGCCGTATGTATGCGAGAAAGCGCCACGGGCCTCACAGGCCGTAACATCCACGCCCCGCGCGGCCGTCATCCTTGCCATGGACGAGCCCCGGGGTGCCGCCGCACCAGGGTCTGGGGCCGGCACCTTCCGACCCCCCGGCGCCGATGCGGGCCGCCGGCCGCGATGCCGACGCTTACATCTTGGCGGCGGGACGGCTCGCGCGTCCCACGGTAGTGGGCGGTATCCAGACCGTGGCGGCCATGACCAGCAACGAGATGACCAGCACCGCCCAGAACGTCATGTGCAGGGAGTCCTGCATGGCGGCCTGGATGACGGGATTGGCGCCGGCGGATTCCAGCGCGCGCTTGAGCTGCTCCGAGGAGATGGGCGCATCGCTGGTGGCCCGGGCCAGTCCGAAGTTGAACACCGCGCCCAGCGCGGTCGCTCCCAGGGTGCTGCCCAGGTTGCGCGCGAAGATGTTGGAGGCGGTCGCGCTGCCGCGGTCGGACACGTCCACGATCTCCTGGATCAGCACCAGCGAGCAAACGCCCATGAAGCCCATGCCCAGGCCCACGATCAGCGAGCCCGCTCCCGCCAGCACCGGCGAATTGTCCGGCGACAGCAGCAGGAATGCGCAGGCCCCGATCGGCACCAGTATGCTGCCCAGGAGCAGCATGGGGCGCAGGCCGTAGCGGGGAAACGCCTTGGCCGCCACGGTGGACCCCAGCGGCCAGCCCACCATGATCATGGTCAGCGCCAGCCCCGCCACCACCGGCGTGCGGTGCTGCACGCTCTGCACGTACATGGGCAGGAAGGTCGTCAGTCCCATGATCACCATGCTTCCCAGCAGCATCGCCACGTTCGCCGCCGCCACCGGACGCCGGCTCCACAAGGCGAAGGACACCACGGGATGCTCGGCGCGCCGCTCCTGCAGCACGAACAGGACCAGGCAGACGACGAAGGCGCCGGCCGCCATCCACGCGCGCGAGGCCTGGCCGTCGCCGGCGTCGGTCAGGGCGATCATCAGTGCCGCCACGGTGGCCGTGAACAGCGCGGCGCCGGTCACGTCGATGGACATCGGCCGCCGCTCACGCTGTTCATGCAGGAAGAACACGAAGCCCGCCGTGGCCAGGAGGCCCAGCGGCACGTTCATCCAGAAGATCCAGGCCCACGAGAACTGGTGGATGATGAGCGCCCCCAGCATGGGGCCCAGCACGCCGGAAATCGCCCATACGCTGGCCAGGTATCCCTGGACCTTGCCGCGCTCGCGCACCGGATACAGGTCGGCCACGATGGTCATGCCCACCGGCTGTATCGCGCCCGCCCCTATGCCCTGGATGAGCCGGAAGACGATCATCGAGGGCATGGACCATGCGAAGCCCGCCAGTATCGAGCCCAGCAGGAACGCGGCGATGCCGGCCAGCATCATCGGCTTGCGGCCATAGATGTCGGAAAGCTTGCCGAACACCACGGTCATCGCGGTCTGGGTCAGGAGGAAGGACGCGAACACCCAGCTGTACAGCTTCAGTCCGCCCAAGTCCCCGGCTATCTGCGGCATGGCGGTCGCCACGATGGTGGCCTCGATGGCGATCATGAACATGGAGGCCATCACCGAGGCAATGACGAGGGGGCGCGAGGAACGTGATACGGCGGAAGACACGATGCGGAATCCGTTGCGTAAGAGGTGGCCCGGTCGGACCCGACGAGTGTAGAGCACGAGGCTGGATCCCGGAAATGCGGCATGTCAGCCGCTTGTCAGGATCGTGATCGGCAACCCGTTGTCAGCAGCGGTATCGGCCATTGGTTCGCGTCGCCAACCTGGTATACGCTTGAGCAGCATCCGGCGAGCGGCCCCGGCCCTTCACCGGACCATCCAAGCCGTCAAGGAGATCAAACATGTCGACCGCTGCCCCCCGTCTTGCCGCCATCGCCCTGGGCCTGCTCCTGGGAGCCTCCACCGCCGCCCAGGCCCAGCTTCTGGATTCCGTCAAGGGCGCGCTGGGCGGCGGCCAGCAATCGTCGGGCGGCGGAGGATCGCTGCTGGGCGGCCTGGGCGGCGCGTCCATGCCCTCGCTGGGTTCGGTCGGCACCGGCAACATCACGGGCATCCTGACCTATTGCGCGAAGAACAATTATCTCGGCGGCGGCGCGTCGTCCGTCAAGGACAAGCTGCTGGGCAAGCTGGGCGGCGAACAGCAGGCCCAGTCCGATCCCGGCTATCGCGAGGGACTGAGCGGCATCCTGGGCGGCAACAGCGGGCAGAAGATGGAGCTGGGAGGCGGCGGGCTCAAGCAGCAGATCACCGAAAAGGTCTGCGACCAGGTGCTGGAATACGGCCAGTCGCTGCTGTAGGGCCGGCACGAAAGGCCTGCTCCATGCCTTGACTCACGCCGAGGCACGAAAAATGCGGGAGGGCGCGGCACCATCCCGCATGACTCGTCCCGGAGCCGGCCGTCAATGGAACATGCCTGGCAATTCTTCCGCGCGGGCGGCGTCGATCAGGTATCGATCCGCTCGGGCGCCGATGTATGCCATCTCGATCAGCTGGATCAGAAATTATGGGTGGCGCTGGCCTGCCCCACGCGCGGCATCGAGTTCGACCCCCGCACCCTCGACCTGATCGATACCGATGCGGACGGCCGCATCCGCCCCCCCGAACTGCTGGCCGCGTGCCGGTGGACATGCGAGCGGCTGCGTGATCCGGACCGGCTGCTGCAAGGCGGCGACACGCTGGCGCTGGACGCCCTGTCCAACGGCGAAGCAGGCATGCAACTGGCCGAGGAAGCCCGCCACATCCTGCAATTGCTGGGCAAGCCGGGCGATACCATCGGCCTGGCCGACGTCGCCGATCGCAGTCGCCTGCTCGCGGCCATGCGCTTCAACGGCGATGGCGTCATCAAGGAAGACACGGCGGAAGCGCCCGCGGTCCGCGCCGCGATCCGCCGCATCATGGAGACCCATGGCGGCGTAGAGGGGCTGGACGGCAAGCCGGGCACGGACCGGGCGCGCGCCGACGCCTTCTTCGCCGAGGCCGCGGCGATCCGCCAATGGCGCGACAAGGTGGCGGGAGACCGCTCCGTCGTGCCGCTGGGCGACGACACCCCTGCGGCGATCCAGGCCGTGAACGCGGTACAGGCCAAGATCGAGGACTATTACGCGCGCTGCCGCCTGGCGGGCTACGACCGCCGGGCGGCTTCCGCACTGAACCCCTCGCAGGAGGAATACCGCAAGCTGTACGACGAGGCGCTGACCCTGGGTTCGGATCACATCGCCCGCCTGCCGCTGGCGGCCATCGCGGCCGATCGTCCGCTGCCGCTGCGCGACGGCGTCAATCCCGCCTGGGCGCAGGCACTCGAGACCTTCCGTACCCGTGCCGCGGAACCCCTGCTGGGCACGCCGCTCGACACCCTGCCGGAGCCGGCGTGGCGGCAGTTGATGGCGCGGCTGGAACCGGCCCGGAACTGGCTGGCCGCCAAGCCGCAGACACGGCTCGACGCCGTGGCCGTGGCCGACCTCATGGCCATGCTGGAGGACGGCACCGAAGCAGCGGTCAAATCCCTGCTCGACGCCGACGAGAAGATCGAGCCGCGCACCACGCGCATGGGCGACCTGGAAAAACTGCTGCGCTTCCAGCGCGACCTCGCGCACCTGCTCGACAACTTCGTCTCGTTCAAGGACTTCTACCGCCGCGAAGGCGCGATCTTCCAGGCCGGCACCCTGTACCTGGACGCGCGCAGCTGCGAGCTGACGGTGCGCGTCGAGGACGCGGCCCGCCATGCGGCCCTGGCTGGCCTGGCCAAGGCCTACCTCGTCTACTGCGATTGCCGCCGCCAGGCAGAGAAAATCACCATCGTCGCGGCGGTCACGGCCGGCGACGTGGACTTTCTTTTCGTCGGCCGCAACGGCGTGTTCTACGACCGCCAGGGCCGCGACTGGGACGCCACCATCGTCAAGATCATCGAGAACCCCACCAGCATCGCGCAGGCCTTCTTCTCTCCGTACAAGAAGTTCGTGCGCATGATCGAGGAACAGGTCGCCAGGCGCGCCGCCGCCAGCGACGAGGCGGCGCAGGGCAAGCTGGGCTCGCTCGCGGCCAACCTGGTCACCGCCGACAGGAAGGACGGGACGGCACGGCCAGCCACGCCGGGCAAGGTCGACGTGGGCACCGTGGCCGCGCTGGGCGTCGCGCTCGGCAGCATCAGCACGGTCCTGGTGGCGGTCTTCACCAAGTTCGTGGACCTGGGCTGGTGGATACCGGTGGCGCTGCTGGGCATCGTCCTGAGCATCTCCGGCCCCAGCGTGCTCATCGCCTGGCTCAAGCTGCGCCAGCGCAGCCTGGGCCCGCTGCTGGACGCCAGCGGCTGGGCCATCAATGGCCGCATGAAGATCAACGTCAAGCTGGGCGGCTCGCTCTCCCGCATGGCGCGCATCCCGCCGGACGCGGGGCGCAACCTGCGCGATCCCTTCGCCGAGCGGCACGGCAAGGCCTGGGGCCTGGCCATCGTCCTGGCCCTGGTCGCGCTGGCCTGGCTGGCCTGGCGCGCGGGACTGCTGGATACGGTCCTGGCGATATAAGCTTATTAGTAACAATACGTTGATGTTTTATTGACGAAAGCATAACGTTTACCTCCATCCACAGCCCCGCCGGCCTTCGCGCCGCCGCGGAGCCGTTCCTCCACCATCGACCCGAGAACCGACGTGCCGACGCGACTCCCCTTCCGCCGCCTGCTGGCGGCCACCGCTGCCTCCGGCCTGTTGTCCGCCCCCGCCCTGGCCGCGGAACCGCCGATCACCGTCGGCCTGTTCACCCACTTGTCCGGCAACTTCGCCGAATACGGCGCGAGCTTCAAGAACGCCATCGAGCTCTATCTGGACAAGGTCAATGCCGACGGCGGCATCAATGGCCGCCCGATCAGGCTGGTGGTCGAGGACGACCGCAATTCGCCGCAGGAAGCCGCCACCGTGGCGCGCAAGATCGTGGCCACGCCCGGCGTGGTGCTGGCCATCGGTTCCTGGTCGACCACGGCGTCGCTGGCGGCGGCGCCCATCTTCACCGAGGCGAAGATCGCGCAGATCAGCCCCACCTCGTCGCACCCGGACTTCAGCAAGCAGAGCCCGTATCAGTTCCGGCAGAACAATACCGACGACGTGCTGGCCCAGTACAACGCCGACACCATCCACAAGCAGCTCAAGGCCAACCGCATCGTCATCCCGTACTCGCAGGACGACTGGGGCCTGTTCACCGTCAAGGCCACCTCGGCCGCCATCGAGAAGGACGGCGGCAAGGTGCTGCTGACCGAGGCCGTGATGCCCAACGCCCGGGACTTCCGGCCGCTGGTCAGCAAGATCAAGTCGCTCAAGCCCGACGGCGTCTTCCTGGCCCTGCCCTACCAGGAAGCCTCGATCTTCATCCAGCAGCTGCGCCAAGCCGGCGTCGACATTCCGGTGGGCGGCGGCGTGCCGCTGACCTCGCCCAAGTTCATCGAACTGGCGGGCAAGGCCGCCGAGGGCGTGGTCGTCCACAGCATCTTCTTCGCCGGCGATCCGTCCAAGAAGGCCTTCGTCGACGCCTACCGCGCCAAGTACAACCGTACGCCCGACCAGTTCGCCGCGCTGGCCTACGACGCAGCCGGCGTGGGCGTGGCCGCCATCCGCCGCGTCGTGCAATCGGGCAAGCCGCTGACCGGGCAGAGCGTGCGCGACGAACTGGCGGGCGGCCCCGCCTACGAGGGCGTCACCGGCGTGACCAAGTACGAGAACGGCAACGTCCGCAAGGCGCCCACTTTCCTGGTGATACGCAACGGCGAATTCCAACTGAACAAGTAATTTCCTTCAGCGCCTGCCGCCGGCCCGCCTCACGGCGCGGCCGGCGCAGCCTTTTCCGGCCACCGCACTCATTCCCATGCTCGAATTATTCGCCAGCCAGATTCTGAACGGCCTGGCCATCGGCCAGGTCTACGCCCTGATCGCGCTCGGCTTCTCGCTGGTGTTCGGCGTCTCCAATCTCATCAATTTCGCGCAGGGCGCGCTGTTCATGCTGGGCGCCTTCATCGCCTTCACCGGCGTGGCCGTGCTGCAACTGCCGCTGCCGGTCGCGGCCACCGGTTCGGTGCTGATCGTCGCGCTGCTGGGCATGCTGCTCGAACGGGTGGCGCTGCGGCCGCTGGAGAACGCGCCGTACATCGCCCCGGTGCTGTCCACGCTGGCGATCAGCCTCATCATCGAACAACTGGCCGAGATCATCTGGTCTCCCGAGAGCCAGTCCTTCCCGGTGTCGTTCGACGAAGCCACCTACTACTTCGGCAACGCCTACATCACCAGCACCGACCTGCTGATCTTCGGCTTCGGCGCGCTGGCCACGCTGGCCCTGACGCTGTTCCTGTCGCGCTCGTGGTGGGGCCGCGCGCTGCGCGCCACCGCGCAGGATCGCGACGCGGCGGCACAACTGGGCGTGCGCACCGGCAGCGTGCGGCAACTGGCCTTCGCCCTGGCTGGCGCCCTGGGCGCCTTGAGCGGCGTGCTGGTCGCGCTGTATTTCAAGAGCGTATTCCCGCAGATGGGGCTGCCCTTCGGCCTGAAGGGCTTCGCCGCGGCGCTGCTGGGCGGGCTTACCAGCACGCCGGGAGCGGTGCTGGGCGGCCTGCTGCTGGGCGTGGTCGAGACGCTGGCCAGCGCCTACGTCGGCGAAGGATCGCGCGACCTGGTGGCGTTCTGCCTGGTGCTGGTCTTCCTGGTGTTCCGGCCGCACGGGCTGCTGGGCGACCGTCGCCTGGACGCGCTGGGCGGCGCCAGCGGCGCGGCGGGCGCCATGCCGACCACCAGCGTGCTGGCCTCGTTCTCCAGCCAGCGCGGCGCCGTGCGCGCCTGGGAACTCCCGCCCTGGGGCTTCCTGGCGGCAGCAGCCGTGCTGGCGCTGCTGCCGGCGCTCACGCAGAACGCCTATTTTCTGCAGGCCGTGGTCTACGCCATGATCTTCGCCCTGCTGGTGGCCAGCGTCACGCTGGTCTCCGGGGCGCTGGGCGTGCTGTCCATCGGACATACGGCCTTCTACGGCGTGGGCGCCTACGCGGTCGGGCTGCTGGCCCGCAATGCCGGCTGGCCGGCCGAGGCCGCGCTGATCGGCGCCGCCGCGGCCACCGCCTGTGTGGCGGTGGTGGCTGCCCTGCCGCTGCTCAAGCTCAGCGGCCACACGGCCGCGCTGGGCACGCTGGCCGTCGGGCAGATCGGCTATCTGGTGTTCATGAGCTGGCTGGACGTCACGCGCGGCCCCATGGGGTTCATCGGCATCCCGGCGCCCAGGCTGGCGCTGCTGGGCGGACTGCCGCTGCCGAGCCTGGCCGGCAAGTTCTGGCTGGTCGCGGCCGTGGCCGGGATCGCCCTGTTCCTGGCGCAGCGCCTATTGGACTCCGGCGTGGGCCGGGCCTGGCGCGGCATACGCGAGGACCGGCTGGCGGCGCATACCGCCGGACTGCCGGTGCGCCGCTACCTGCTCGTGGGCTTCGCGTGTTCCGGCCTGCTGGCGGGCCTGGCGGGCGGCCTGTTCGCCTACGTGCAGAGCGTGGTCAGCCCCGAGAGCTTCACCGTCAGCGCCTCCATCCTGCTGTTGACCATCGCGGTGCTGGGGGGGCTGGGCAACCTGACCGGCGCGGCGCTGGCCGGCTTCGCGCTGACCCTGCTGCCGGAACTGCTGCGGCCCTTCGCCGAATGGCGCATGGTCGCCTACGGCCTGGCGCTGCTGATCATGCTGCGCCTGCGTCCGCATGGCCTCCTCGGAGCAAGATGAAACCCACCCCCTACGCGCTACGCGCGCCCCCTCAAGGGGGCGGCACTGGCGGACCGGCAAAGCCGGATCCGCTGTGTCCTCGATCGAAACACGCGTCGCAACGGACTCCTCTTTGCCATGAACGACTGATATGACGACTCGCGATGAACAACGAGGACTGCGGGTGGAGCGCCTGAGCCGCCATTTCCGCGGCGTCAAGGCGGTGGACGATGTCAGCTTCGCCGTCGCCCCGGGCCAGACCGTGGCGCTGGTGGGCCCCAACGGCGCCGGCAAGTCGACCCTGATCCAGTTGCTGAGCGGAGTCGAGAAACCTTCGTCGGGACATGTCTTCCTGGATGGCCGCCGCATCGACGGACTGGCCCCCGAGCACATCGCCCGGCTGGGCCTGGGCCGCAGCTTCCAGACCTCGCGCGTGTTCCCCGCCCTGAGCGTATGGGACAGCGTGATGCTGGGCACCCAGGCCGGGCTGCTCGGCCGCGCGGGGTCCGCGCGGCTGGTCGATCCGCTGACTGAGATCGCCGGCGAACTGCTCGGCCTGCCCGTCTGGCGCCGCCGCCGGGCCGAGGCAGAGGAACGCGCCCGCGCGGCCCTGCAACGCTTCGGCGAACGGCTCTGGCCGCGGCGCGACCAGCCGGCCTACAGTCTTTCGTACGCGAACCGCCGGCGCCTGGAACTGGCGCGCGTGCTGGCTGCCCGGCCGCGCTTCGTGCTGTTCGACGAACCGGCCGCCGGCATGAACCCCAGCGAAACCGCCGAACTCACCGATCTGTTGCTCGCGCTGCGCGCGGAACAGCCGCAGCTCGGCATCCTGGTCGTCGAGCACAAGCTGTCCCTGGTCCGGCGCATCGCCGACCAGGCCATCGTCCTCAATCAGGGGCGGATACTGGCCACCGGCACCCCGGCCGAGGCGCTGGACCATCCCGAAGTCGTCGAAGCCTACCTCGGCCGCGCGCGCAGGCGGCCGGTCAACTCGGATGCCCATCTTGGCTGAGCTGCCCTCTTCCTCCCCCCTGCTGCAACTGGACGCGGTCGACGTGCACTACGGCGCCGTCCAGGCCCTGTTCGGCGTCAGCCTGCGTGTCCAGGCCGGAGAAGTGGTCTCCGTGCTGGGCGGCAACGCGTCGGGCAAGTCCACGACCCTCAAGTCGGTGCTGGGCCTGGCCCGCCCGTCCAACGGACGCGTCCTGCTGGACGGCCGCGAGATCCAGGGCCTGGCGCCCGCCGAGGTCATCGGGCTGGGCGTGGCCAGCGTACCCGAGGGGCGCCGTGTGTTTCCGGACATGACGGTGCGCGAAAACCTGCTGCTGGGGGCCTACCCGCGGCGCCACGACAAGTCCGCCGTGGCCGCCGACCTCGACGAGGTGTTCCAGGCCTTCCCGCGCCTGGCCGAGCGCCGGGGCCAGCTGGCCGGCACGCTGTCGGGCGGGGAACAGCAGATGCTGGCCCTGGGCCGGGCGTGGCTGCGGCGCGGGCGCCTGGTCTGCATCGACGAGCCGTCGATGGGCCTGTCGCCGAAATTCGTCGATGCGGTCTACGAGGTGCTGTTCCGCTGGAAGGCGTCCGGCCAGACCATCCTGCTGGTGGAACAGAACGCCCGCATCGCGCTGGAGCTGGCCGACCGGGCCTATGTGCTGCAGCACGGCCACGTGGTGCTGCAAGGCAATGCCGCCGATCTCGCGGCGGACCCCGCCGTGCAGCAGGCCTACCTGGGCGCGGAAGCCCCGGCCCGCGAATTGGAGGGGGCGCTGGCCCCCAACGGAGAATGAACATGTCCCATCCCACCCTGCACACGCTGGAAACCGACGTGCTGGTGATAGGCGCCGGCGGTGCCGGCATGAGCGCGGCCATCGCCGCCTCGCAGGCCGGCAAGCGGGCCCTGCTGGCCGACCGCAGCCTGATCGGGCGCGGCGGCGCCACCATCATGGCCCAGATGACCGTGGCCGCCGCCCTGGGCGAACAAGGGCCGGACCACTGGCAGCATCACCTGCGCGACACGCTGACGGCGGGCCGCGGCCTGTGCAGCGAACCCCTGGCCCGGCTGCTGTGCGAGGAAGGCGTGGACGCGATCCGCCTGCTGGACCGCTGGGGCGTGGGCTGGGCCCGCGACGGCGAGCGGATGGCACAGACCCGGGCCCCCGGCCACGACCGCCCCCGCTGCGTCTACGTCGACTACCTGAACACCGGCCCCGCGGTGGCCAAGACCCTGCGCGCGCAGGCCGCGCGCGAGCCCGGCGTGCGGCGCGTGGGCGACCTGCTGGTGGTGGAACTGCTGCGCAAGGACGGCCGCGTCACCGGCGCCGTGGCGCTGCACCTGGGCTCCGGCGACCCGGTCCTGATACGGGCCGGCGCCACCATCATCGCCACCGGCGGCCTGACGCGCCTGTACCGCCGCAACAGCGCCTCGCTCAACATGGGCGGCGACGGTTTCGCGCTGGCCCTGCGCGCGGGCGCCCGGCTGATCGACATGGAGTTCGTGCAGTTCTTCCCCATCGGCCACCTGGCGCCGCGCCTGGTCGGCTTCGACCCCATCATGTGGGATCCCTTCCGCTACAAGCTGGGCGGCAAGCTGCTGAACAACCAGGGAGAGGAATTCGTCGAACGCTACGGCAACGCCGCCGAAGGCCAGGGCTACACCACCACCCGCGACGCCGCGACCTACGCCATCCTGAAGGAGGTCGAGGCCGGCCGCGGCACGCCGGCCGGCGGCGCGTGGCTGAGCTTCCGTCACGTGCCGGAAGACACGCTGCGCGCGGCGTTCGGCCCCATCATCAACAAGCTGGCCAAGGCCGGCATCGATCTGACGAAGCAGATGATAGAAGTGGCGCCCATCGCCCACTATCACATGGGCGGCATCCGGGTGGACACCGACCTCGCCACCGACGTGCCCGGCCTGTATGCCGCGGGCGAGGCCGTGGGCGGCGCCAACGGCGCGAACCGGCTGTCGGGCAACGCCATCACCGAGGCGATCGCCTTCGGACTGCGGGCCGGCCGCGCCGCGGCCGCCGACTGCCCGGAGCCGCCCTCGGTGGAAGCACTCGAGGCCCTGGCCCGCCCCTGGCTGCAACGGCTCGCGCCGCGCCACGGCGAGCCGGACGCGCTCAATGCCGCGTCCCTGATCGAGGAATTGCAGGCGCTCATGCAGGCGCACGTCGGCCCCTTCCGCACCGAGGCGGGCCTGCGGCAGGCTCTGGACGGGCTGGACGCATTGCGGACACGGGCCGGCAGCGACCTGCCGGGCGGCGGGCCGCAGGACCCGGTGCGGCTGGACACGCTGGACCTGCGCAACATGCTGCTGGTGGCCGAGGCCGTGACCCGCTGCGCGCTGGCGCGGCGCGAGAGCCGCGGCGCGCACCAGCGCGAAGACCATCCCGGGCAGGAAGACGCCTGGACGCTGAACCAGACCATCGCCTGGCGCGACGGCCAATGGACGCTGGCCACCCAGCCCGTCCAGCGCCTCGAGGCCACGCAGGAGGACATCGCATGACATCGACCAACGACTCCATCCGCCTGAAGATCCAGCGCGCCGGCGCCGGCACCGAGGCCCGCGTCGTCGAATACGACGTACCTCCCCAGGCTGCCGCGTCGCTGCTGGACGCGCTGCGCTGGGTGCGCGCGCACCAGGACGATACGCTGGCTTTCCGCTATGCCTGCATCAACGCCAATGCCTGCAAGGAATGCATGATGCGCCTGGACGGCAAGGTCGTGTACGCCTGTCTGGCCAAGCTCGAGCCGGGCACCTCGCACACGGTCGAACCCCTGCCGAACAAGCCGCTGGTACGCGATCTCGTGACCGAGATCGCGCCGCCCAAGGAACGCCTGTTCGCCGGCGAGGGCGACGACGATGACGAATGACGGCCGGCGCCCGGACGCGTCGGACGAGGCCGGCGAACGTCTGCGCATCCTGTCCTCGGCGCACCTGGCCACGGGTCCGCATGCCGAGCTGTCCGAGCTCGAGTTCGGGTTGATCATCGCCCACAATGCGTTCAGCCGCTGGATCGTGCGCTGCATGGCGGCGGCCGGCGCGGCCGACCTCGCGGTCACGGACGTGCTGGTGCTGCACCACGTCCACCATCGGAAGCGGGGCAAGAAACTGGCCGACATCTGCTTCACCCTGAACTACGAAGACACGCACGTCATCAACTACTCGCTGAAGAAACTGGCTGGCATGGGCCTGGTGCGCGGCGAAAAAAGCGGCAAGGAAGTGCTCTACGCCACCACCGGGGAAGGCGCGGCGCTGATCGATCGCTTCCGCGCCGTCCGGGGCCGCTGCCTGCTTGCCAGCGTCGAAGGCGAACTGGCCGACGGCGCCTCCCTGTCCGACGTGGCCCGGCGCCTGCGCATGCTGTCGGGCCTTTATGACCAGGCCGCCCGCGCGGCCTCATCGCTATGAATACAACCTCCTCTTCCCCCGCCGACGATGCCCGTTGGGAATTCTGGATAGACCGCGGCGGCACCTTCACCGACGTGATCGGACGCCGCCCCGACGGCTCGCTGGCGACGGCCAAGCTGCTTTCCGAGAACCCCGGACGCTACGACGATGCCGCCGTCGAAGGCATACGACGCCTGCTGGGGCTGGCTCCCGGCGAACCGGTACCCGCCGATCGCATCGAGGTCGTACGCATGGGCACCACGGTCGCCACCAACGCGCTGCTGGAACGCAAGGGCGAACGCGTGTTGCTGGCCGTCACCCGGGGCTTTCGCGACGCCTTGCGCATCGCCTACCAGAACCGGCCGCGCCTGTTCGACCGCGAGATCGTCCTGCCCGAACAGCTCGCCAGCCTCGTGGTCGAGATCGATGAGCGCCTGGCCGCCGACGGCGCCATCGTCGCCGAACTGGACGAGGCGCAGGCCCGGTCGGCCCTGGCCGAAGGCCGGGCGCAGGGCTACCAGTCCATCGCCATCGCGCTCATGCACGGTTACCGCAACCCGGCGCACGAACTGCGGCTGGCGGCGATCGCGCGTGAACTCGGCTATGCGCAGGTCTCCGCCTCGCACGCCGTCTCGCCGCTGATCCGCTTCGTCGCGCGCGGCGATACCACCGTGGTCGACGCCTATCTGTCGCCCGTGCTGCGCCGCTACGTGGACCGTGTATCGTCCGCCCTGCCCGGCGTGCGCCTGCAGTTCATGCAATCGAGCGGCGGCCTGACCGACGCCCGCGCCTTCCAGGGCAAGGACTCCGTGCTGTCCGGCCCCGCCGGCGGCATCGTCGGCATGGCCGGCGTGTCGGCCGCCGCCGGCTTCGACCGCATCATCGGCTTCGACATGGGCGGCACCTCGACCGACGTATCCCACTATGCCGGCGAATACGAACGTACCTTCGACACGCTGGTGGCGGGCGTGCGGCTGCGCGCGCCCATGATGAGCATCCACACGGTGGCCGCCGGCGGCGGATCCATCCTGCGCTTTGACGGCACGCGGCTGCGCGTGGGCCCCGAATCGGCCGGCGCCGATCCCGGGCCCGCCTGCTACCGGCGCGGCGGACCACTGACCGTCACCGACGCCAACGTCATGCTGGGCCGCATCCAGCCTGCGCACTTTCCCGCCGTGTTCGGTCCCGGTGGCGACCAGCCGCTGGATGCCGACGTGGTCCGCGCGCGCTTCGCCGAACTGGCCGGCGAAGTCGAGCGCGGCACCGGCCGCGCCACCACGCCCGAGGCGCTGGCGCACGGCTTCCTGGAGATCGCGATCACCAACATGGCCAACGCGATCAAGCTGATTTCCGTGCAGCGCGGCTACGACATCACCCGCTACACCCTGACCACCTTCGGCGGCGCGGGCGGCCAGCATGCCTGCGCCGTCGCGGACGCGCTGGCCATGCCGCGCGTGCTGATCCATCCGCTGGCCGGCGTGCTGTCCGCCTACGGCATGGGCCTGGCCGTCGCCACCGCCGTGCGGGAACGCTCGGTGGAGCGCCGCTTCGACGACGACGGCCGCGCCGAGGCGCGCCGGGTGCTGGACGAACTGGGCGCCGCGGCCAAGGGCGAACTCCAGGCCCAGGGCTGCGAGGCGGCCGACATCCGGATCGCCGAGCGAGCCTATCTGCGCTACGAGGGTACCGACACCGCGCTGCCGGTGCCGCTGGGCGAGACCTCGGACATGCTGGCCGAATTCGAGCGCGCCTATCGCCAGCGCTTCGCCTTCCTGATGCCCGGCCGCGCGCTGGTGATCGATTCCGTGATGGCCGAGGCCACCGCCGGGCAAGGCCCCCAGAGCGCGCGCGCCGCCTGGTTCGGCCGCCCCGCGCGCGAGGCCGGCACGCAACTGCAGGCCCGCGACAGCGTCGCCATCCATGCCGGCGCATGGCAGGACAGCCCCCTTTACGCCGCCGCCGACCTGCGGGCCGGCGACGTCATCGCCGGCCCCGCCATCATCACCGATGCCAACGCCACCACCGTGGTCGATCCCGGCTGGCGGGCCACCGCGACCGCGAACGGCGACATCGTGCTCGAACGCGCCCAGCCCCGGCCCCAGCGCCGCGCCGTCGGCACCGAGGCGGATCCGGTGATGCTGGAGATCTTCAACAACCTGTTCATGTCCATCGCCGAGCAGATGGGCTGGCGCCTGCAGAACACCGCGCACTCGGTCAACATCAAGGAACGCCTGGATTTCTCGTGCGCGATCTTCGACGCACAGGGCGACCTCGTCGCCAACGCCCCCCACATCCCGGTGCACCTGGGGTCCATGGGCGCCAGCGTCCGGGCCGTCATCGACAGTACCCAGGGCACGCTGCGGCCCGGCGACGCCTACGTGCTCAACGACCCCTACGCCGGCGGCACCCATCTGCCCGACGTCACGGTCATCACCCCCATCTTCGACGAGGCCGGCACCCGCGTGCTGTTCTACGTGGGCTCGCGCGGCCATCACGCCGACATCGGCGGCCTGACGCCCGGCTCCATGCCGCCCGACTCGCGCACCATCGACGACGAGGGCGTGCTCATCACCAGCTTCCTGCTGGTGCGCGACGGACATTTGCGCGAGGCCGAGATGCGGCAGTTGCTGGCCGGCGCGCGGCATCCCGCGCGCAACATCGACCAGAACATCGCCGACTTGCGCGCCCAGGTGGCCGCCAACGAGAAAGGCCGCGAGGAACTCATGGCCATGGTGCGCTACTTCGGCCTGGACGTCGTGCAGGCATACATGGGCCACGTGCAGGACAACGCCGAGGAATCCGTGCGCCGGGCCATCAGCCGCCTGCGCGACGGGAGTTTCGCGGTATCGCTGGACAACGGCGCGCAGGTGCGCGTGGCGGTCACCGTGGACCACGCCACCCGCAGTGCCACGCTGGATTTCACCGGCACGTCCAGGCAGTTGCCCAACAATTTCAACGCGCCGCGCGCCGTTACCTCGGCCGCCGTGCTGTACGTGTTCCGCACGCTGCTGGACGAGGACATTCCCATGAACGCGGGCGGCCTGAAGCCGCTCACCATCGTGGTCCCCGAAGGTTCGATGCTGAACCCGCGCTATCCGGCCGCCGTGGTGGCCGGCAACGTCGAAACCTCCACCTGCGTGACCAATGCGCTGTACGGCGCGCTGGGCATCATGGCCAGCAGCCAGCCGACCATGAACAACCTGACCTTCGGCAACGCCCGCCACCAGTACTACGAAACCATCTCCGGCGGCTCGGGCGCGGGCGGCCGCTTCGATGAAAACGGCAGCCTGGCCGGCGGCTTCGATGGCACATCGGTCGTGCAGACTCACATGACCAATTCGCGCCTGACCGATCCGGAGGTACTGGAACTGCGTTTCCCGGTGCGGCTGGAACGCTACGAGATCCGACACGGTTCGGGCGGCGACGGACGCTGGCGCGGCGGCGACGGCGGCGTGCGCACGCTGCGGTTCCTGGAACCCATGACGGTATCGCTGCTGGCCAACGGCTGGCACCATCCCGCCTTCGGGCTGCGCGGCGGACAACCCGGCGCGCCGGGCCTGGCCCGCGTGCTGCGCGCCGACGGACGGGTCGAACCGCTGGACCACGCGGATCGCGCGGAGTTGCAGGCGGGCGACCGGGTCGAGATCGAGACGCCGGGCGGCGGCGGCTACGGGGAAGCCTGACCACGGCCCGTGGCCGGCCTCAGCCCCCCTGGCAGGTGGCGTACAGGCTGGCGATCTCGCGCGTCAGCAGGGCCTGCCAGCGCATCATGACGTAGTTGCAGACGGCCGACGAATGAATGCCCTCGCACGGCCAGTTCAACGGCAAGGTGCCGTTGTCGGCCCTGGCGATGCTGTTGCCGCCGCCGTCGCTCTGGTTGGCGGTGGTGGCCGAATCGCGCGCCGCCTGGTCGGACTGTTCGGCCTGCTGGCGCAGCACCTCGGCATTGCCGCCGCCGGCCTTCACCTTGGCCAGCGTCGAGGCGACATCCATCTGCAAGGCTTCCTTGCGGACCTCGGCCAGGAGGGGGTTGGTATAGGGCCGCAGCTGCGGGGCGAGGTGCGCCATCGTCCCCGTGCAGCGCCCACCACCGCCCTGGCCGCTGGAAGCCCGTGCCGCCGCGGCCCCGGAACCTGCCTGCGCCGCGCCGCCATCGCGCGCGCCCGCCGCCTGCGGCCTGGGCTGCGCCTTGGGCGCGGGGCCGTCGGGCAGCACCAGCTTCACCGTCTGCCCGGCCGGCGTGGTCACGCTGGCATTGCGCAGTTCCAGGTAATCCTCGTCGATCGCGCGCAGCTCGCCCGTCACGCTCATTTCCTTCGCGTCGGCGAATTGCCGGGCCTGCGCCGGCGGCAGCGGCACCATGACCGGCACGTTGCGCCAGGAGCCGATGAACATGCCCCGGTCGGCGTCGTAGTCCCGCAGCGCGACCTTCATCGCATGCGGCAGCGTGAGCGTGGCCAGCCGCTTCTGGTACTCGGCCGAGGTCTCGAACCTGTCCTTCTTCAACGCGGCCAGGAACGCCGCGGCCGGCTTGCCCGAGTCGTCGTGGGCGAACCGCCAGAGACGGGTGCGCCAGTTGTACGACTGGCCGGTCAGCAGGTCCTGCTGGATGATGAAGCCCGACTGGAACCGGCCCGCCGGCAAGGTGCGCAGCAACTGGCCCGTCTTCGTGTCGAACAACTGCGCGGGTATCCGGGACTCGGTCGCATACGACGTCACCAGCACCTGGTTCGGGTGGCCCGGCAGCTCCTGGAACACGCCGGAGAACGACCGGTCCTGCGGAGACTGGCGATGCAGCGTCTGCAACGTGATGCGGCGCTGCCATGTCGACGGATCCACGACATCGACCTTGCCGGTCTGCTCATCGTGCAGGTAGGCGTTTTCTCCCCAGCCCAGCAGCCGCTCGTTGCCGTTGCTGACGCGCACCATCGAACAATCGGGCAGGCTCACCCTGACGGGCGGCTGTGCCGTCAGGACATTGCCCCGCTTGTCGGCATACGGTATCCCGGCGACATGGCCGGGCAGCTCGCACAGCATCCTGCCGTGGGCCACGTCCCAGATCCGCAACCGATGCGACGGGCTGCTCCAGTCGCCCATCTCGGAATAGGCATAGGGCGTGTTGCCTATCCAGCGGTAGTCCAGGCGCTTGTACTGGTCCGCCGGCCGCCGGTCGTCCCCACGGAACTCGCCGGCCTTGGCGCCATTGACGTAATAGCTGACCACGCCGTCCTTCTGCGCGAAGAACTCCTGCCGGCCCTGGTCGTCGATGCGGGCGGCGCAGGCGTCGGCATCGTCCACCGACACGCCTCCCAACTCGGCTCCCCTGGCGTCGTAGTAGCTCACCCCCAGGCAGCGCCGCCCCTTGTCGAAATCGGTCATCCGCAAGTGCTCGACGACGTGGCGTCCGCCCACCTCCTTCGGCCACGGGAAATACCCGCCAGGCGGCAGCGTGCGCAGCGAATTGCCTTGCAGGTCGACCAGTTCGGAACCGTTCTTCAGCTCGCTGACCAGCAGCGCCTCGTTGCCGACGAAGCTCAGCGTGCGGGAAGACTGGCCTGACGGCACGCGCGTCGGCACCGCCCGGTCCTTGCCCGTGGCCGTATCGCGCAGCATGATCCGCCCGTCCGTCGCCTCGAAGGCCAGCCAAGCGCCATCGGGAGAGATGCTGGTGGTGCTGCGCGCCGTGATGTCGAAATCGGGCCGGGCATTGCCCGTTTCCTGCATGCCGAGCAGGCGCTTGTGGATCACGATGCGGCCCTGGTATTCGGGCGGAGGCGCCAGCGCCTGCAAGGCCTGCTCCTGTTCCTGCCGGACCGCCTCCTGCTGCTGCCGCTGCCGCGCCGCGGCCTCGCGCTCCCGCTACGCCTGCTGCTCCCGCTCGCGGCGGGCATTCTCGGCGGCGCGCTGCTCCTGCTCTTCCTGGCGGCGCTGGTCCTCGGCAATGACCCGGCCGGTCTGTTCGATCATCTGGCCGAGCTGGCGGAACAGTGCGCCGGAATCGGCGGCCGATGCCGGCCAGCAACAACCCGCGGCAGCCAGCACGGCCACGCCGCGCAATACGCGAAAACGGGGGAAAGACGGGATATCCATGATGTCGAATCGGCCAGGCGAACAAACCGGGAAACCTGGGCGGAAACCGCCCAGGTCCCAGAATATCGTTACGGCAGAACCGTCACATCACTCAAATGAGGGGCAACCCCTGGAACGGGCGCAGGCAATCAAGGCAAACCCTATTGCTGCATTTGGTTTAATCAATTGGCAGGATGTGGAAGCACCCACTATCATCGCAGGGCATTCGCCCTAACTTCGATGTTGGATGAAACCCATGCTTCTGGAAGTTCTGCTGGTCTGGCTGGCCTGTGCGCTGCTGGTGGTATATAGCGTCGAGCGCAAGAGAAGAAGACGAGATTCGGCCAGGAATGACCACGCCGTGCGCTAGCACGGCCACGACAGCCCGTTGCCCTTACAGGCACCCCACGGCAAAGCTGGACAGCAGCCGGGACTCCGGCACACCGCCGGCATGGCAGGCTAGGCGCAGGATCGCGGCGTTCAGGAAACACACGGCCAGGAAAGCGACGAGGACACGCAGGAATCGCTTGAGTCCTGGCCTTTCTGTCTCGCTGTAATAGCTCATACAAGCGCTTGGCAATTGATTCTAATTGCTAAACACGTTACAGCATCCTCCCTTTATTCGCAATTATGCGAACGACGTAGGTGTGATATAGACCGCCGGCCACAAGCTAGACGGACATGCCTCCCGACACCTCCAACGCCACGCCATTGACGTAGCTCGCGTCATCGGAAGCCAGAAAGGCGTATACGCTGGCGATTTCCTCCGGCGCTCCCAGCCGCCTCATCCAGCAGGAGGTGCGGAACCCGTCCAGCACCTTCTCGGGCATGCTCTTCAGGATGTCGGTCTCGACGAAGCCCGGGCAGACCGCGTTCACCCGTATCCCCTTGGGGCCCAGTTCGCGGGCCCAGGTCTTGGTGAAACCGATCACGCCGAACTTGCTGGCCGCATAGTTGGTCTGCCCGAAATTCCCGTACAGGCCGACCACGCTCGATGCGTTCAGGATGACGCCGCGCTGCTGTTCCAGCATGGTATCGACGACGGCCTGGGTGCAATTGAACACGCCCTTCAGGTTCACGTCGATGACCTGGTCGAACTGCTGTTCGGTCATGCGCGCCAGCCGCGCATCCTGCGTGATGCCCGCGTTGTTGACCAGGATATCTATGCGGTGGAACCTGGACTTGATGGCTGCGACGACCGCGTCGATTCCCTCGCGGTCGGTCACGTCCAGCGCATGGGCCACGGCCTGGTGGCCGGCCTCCTGCAGCGCCCGCGCCTGTTCCCGCGCGGCGTCGGCCGCCCGGTCGCACAGGATCACCGTGGCGCCCTCGCCGGCGAATTTCCATGCGGTGGCCCGCCCGATGCCGGCGGCGGCTCCCGTGATGATGGCTACTCGGTCTTTCAGCTTCACTGACATCCCCCTCTGTATGGAATCCGGCCTCTTCCGGAACGCCGGGCCGGGCACCGGTTCGGTGCCAGTGTGTTTTTACCCTGTCCGGCGGAGTCCCGCATCCGCAGCAATGACGCGGTCATATCGACCCCCTAATCTGCGCCGCTTTCGGGGGAACAAACGATGTCCATACGTATCGCCAAGACCGGGCGCGGGGCGGCCGCCGCCCTGGCGCTCGCCGTGCTGTCCACGCTGGCCGCCTGCGGCGGTGGAGACGGCTCCGCTTCGACCGGCCCCGGCACGCCGACCGGCCCCGGCACGCCGACGGATCCGGTCACGCCCACGCTGCGCGTCGGCATCCTGCCCGACACCCAGGGCGGCGACTCCGGCGTCGCCCTGCATCCCATGAAGGCCATCCTGGACCTGTACGCGAAGTCGGGGGTCAACGTGGTCCTGGCGGTGGGCGATCTCGTGGAAAACGGCACCCCGGCCGAATACGCGCTGTGGCGTGGCCTGGCGGAGCAGTACAAGGACAGGATGACCATCCTGCCCATCATGGGCAACCACGACCCCAAGGGCATAGACCAGGACTGGTACGACACGGTGGAAGGCTTCATCCCCGCCGACGCATGGCACATGCCCGGCTCGGCCTACAAGAACTACGCGCTGGTGCGCGACAACGTGCTGTTCATCAACATCTCGTACGGCTGGCTGGAACGGGCCTACGACTTCGTGGAAGGCATGGTCAAGGAACACGGAGGCAAGGTCGACCACATCATCCTCCAGACCCACAACTCCTTCGCCGGCAACCGCTACGGCCTGGTACGGGAGAACATCGTCGACGGCAGCCTGGCCATCGTCAACGACACCAAGTTCCGCGAAGCCTACGACAAATACCGCAAGCTGTTCGCCGAACACGACGTGATCTACGTCTCGGGGCACGAGCACCACTATGCCCGCAGCCTCATCCGCGACGACTCCGACCTGGGCTTCCAGCAGATCATCTCGGGCGACGCCGCCTACAAGGGCTACGAGACGCGCTTCGGCGAACACGAACGCATCCAGAGCGTGCTGATGCACAAGGTGCAGCACGAGGACACGGGCTTCGTCGATGCCAACGCCTCGATCTTCACCATCCAGGGCGGCATGCTGGACTACCGCTCGTACTTCGCCACGCATTCCGTCACCCGCAACGAGGACGGCCCCAAGGAACTCGCCACGCCGCAGTGGAAACTGCTGGACCGGTTCGTCCGCTCCACGCAGCGCTGTGAAAAGGTGGTGTTCCCTGGCAGCGTGCCCGCCGACATCCAGCGCAACAGCGCCTACGATCCGTCCTATCGCACCAGCTATTGCGCCTCGGCCAGCGGCCATCGCGCGCGCCTGCTGGACGGTACGAACCGCAGCTTCAACCGCTACGACACCCGCACCCGCGGCATGAGCGCCACGCCCGGCTATTCCTACGCCGGCAGCAACATGGAGATGCTGTCCATGATGTACCGCTACATGTTCATCAGCGACGAGAGCTTCAGCCGCAACCTCAACAACAGCCAGCGTGCGCGGCTGGTGAACGAGGGCACCGGGGACGAGGAGATCGAGGTCCGCGCGACCACCATCGACCTGAAGAAGCTGGTCGCGCTGAACTGGCAGGAGCGCGGCAAGGACACGGTGTCCGACGTGCTGTGGGTCAGCGGCATCGCGGGGCAGACCGGCACCTACATCGATCCGTGGGGACGCGCCAAGGACATCACGGCCACCACCGGCCTGCCGGGCAGCTACGGCGACGGTTCGGAAAGCGGCAAGCTGCCGGTGCAGTTGCCGGCGCATGCCACGCGCCAGTGGGAACTCAGCGCCGACCAGGGCGGCGACACCTATGTGCTGGAGTTCGCGCTGCCCTCGGGCGCCGACGCCACCGCCACCACGCTGGCGCGCCGCGACGCGGACGGCAAGTGGGTCGCGCTGGCCTCCGCCGCGTGCATCAGCAAGCAGCCCTACCAGGCCGCGTTCTTGACCGCCCTGCCCGCCGACGTCGATGCCTCGTGCGCCGTGGCCGTGGGCTATGACGCCACGAAATCGGCCTACTGGGCACGGGTCGACAAGGAAGGGGCGTTCGCGGTGGTGGCGCGCTAGGCTCAAGCAAGGCCGTCCGGCGTTTTCAGGAGCCGGCCATCCCTATATCATTCCCGGGAACATGGCCACGATTCCTCTTTCCTGACATGCCGGCGGCGGCCAGCGGCCCCACCCCGGCCCCCGTCATCTCGCGCGGATCCCTGACGATCGCCGCCCTGTCGACGATCGTCGAATGGTACGACTTCACGCTGTACCTGTACTTCGCGACGGTCCTGTCCCGCGTCTTCTTCGGCGGCGGCGAGCTGTCCCTGCTGGCCACGCTGGCCGGCTTCGCCGTCTCGTACTTCATGCGTCCCCTGGGCGCCCTCGTGTTCGGCCACATCGGCGATCGCCACGGCCGCCGCCGTACGCTGCTGCTGTCCATGGCGCTGATGACGGCCGCCATGCTGGCGACCGCGCTGCTGCCCGCCTACGGCAGCCTGGGCGCCACGGCCGGCGTGCTGCTGCTGGTCCTGCGCTGCCTGATGGCCTTCTCGGTGGGCGGCGAATATACCAGCGTGGTGGCTTACCTGCTGGAAGGCGCGCCTCCCCGTCGCCGGGGCTTGGTCACGTCGCTCGCCTCGGCCGCCAGCGAAGTCGGCGCGCTGCTGGCGGTGGCGGTGTCGGCCGCGACCGTGGCGCTGCTGGATACCCCCCGGCTCGACGCCTGGGGATGGCGCATTCCCTTCTTCGTCGGCGCTGCCCTGGCGGGCAGCATCTGGATCGCCCGCTCGGCCATGCAGGAGTCGCCGGACTTCGAAAGGCAGCAGCGCCAGCGCACCATACCCGCCTCGCCCATCCTGCATACGCTCACGCATCACCGCACCGCCGTGCTGAGGACCTTCGCGATCTCGGCGCTGGGCTCCATCACGTATTACGTCGGCATCACCTACGTGCCCGCCTTCCTGTCCTCGAACGGAGGCCGCGGGGAAGCCGAATCGCTCTGGCTATCGACCGTCGCCGCCGTGGCGGTCATCGCGGCCACGCCCGTGGCCGGCGCACTGTCGGACCGCCTGGGACGCCGGCCCATGCTGATCGGGCTCGCCGTCCTGGGCGCGGCCCTGCCGCTGTTCATGTTCACCTACATGGCACACGGCACCACCGTCCAGGTCGCCCTGGGCGCTGTCGCGCTGGCGCTGGTCGCCGGCGGCGTCAGCGCCGTGGGCGCTCCCGCCACGGCCGAGCAATTCCCGGGCGAAGGCCGGCTGAGCGGACTCGCGCTGGGCGCGACCGCGGCCACCGCGCTGTTCGGGGGAATGACGCCTTTCCTGGCGGAATGGCTGGTACAGGCCACGGGCTGGACGGCCGCGCCGGGCGCGATGATCGCGGTGGTCGCGCTGGCGGTGCTGCCCGTCCTGCGGCAAATGCCGGAGACCGCGCCTCGGGCGGCACATGAGCGGGCCTCGCCGGCCACCGAGTCTTCCCGCTAGTGCCGGGCGCCAGGCGGTTCGGGTGAACGGCGCCGCCCTGCCCGCTATTCCTCGGGCACCCTGAGCAGCACCGTGTCGTCCGGCCCCACCGACCGCCCGTCCGGCGCACGGATGTCCAGCCGGACCGGCAGGCCGGTCTCGCGGTCGACCAGTTCGGAATGCGCTTCGCCCGGCTTGAACAGATGGCGCTCGCCGAACTGGCGCAGGGCAACCATCACCGGGAACAGGTCCCGGCCCATGGCCGTCAGGCGGTACTCCATCCGCGCGCCGCTGTCCCCCACCGGGACGGCCTCCAGGATGCCGCGCGACACCAGGGTGCGCAGGCGCTCGGTCAGGATGTTCTTCGCGATGCCCAGGCTTTTCTGGAACTCGCTGAAACGCGTCAGGCCATCGAACGCGTCGCGCACGATCAACAGCGACCACCAGTCGCCGATCACGTCCAGCGACCGGGCGCTGGGGCAGTAATCCCCCTTCAGGCTTTTTCGTCCGACCATGGTCCGCGCTCCATCGATTATTAGGTTGCATTATAAAACTAAAACCCTTATCCTCCCGAACGGTTTTGTAATGAAACCAAATTATCGGGAGTTTCAACCATGGGTTCTACAGCAAGCGCGGCGCCATCGCCGCTCACGCGTCCGGTCACGCTGCTTTTCGCGGTCGCCAGCGGCCTGGCCGTCGCCAACGCCTATTTCGCCCACCCCTTGCTGGACGTCATGGCGGACGACCTCGGCCTGTCGCACGCGGTGGCCGGCCTCATCGTGGGCGCGACCCAGCTCGGGTACGGGCTGGGCCTGGTCCTGCTGGTGCCGCTGGGCGACCTGCTCGATCGCCGCATGCTCATCATCGGGCAGTCGCTGCTTTCCGTGCTGGCCCTGGCCTGCGCAGGACTCTCATCGACGGCGGCCATGCTGCTCGCCTCCATGGCGGCCGTGGGCCTGCTCGCGGTCGTCACCCAGGCGCTGGTCGCCTACGCGGCCACGCTCGCCCGGCCATCCGAACGAGGCCAGGTCGTGGGCGTGGTCACCAGCGGCATCGTGCTCGGCATACTGTTGGCGCGCACCGCCGCGGGCCTCCTGACCGACCTGTCGGGATGGCGGACGGTGTACCTGGTGTCGGCGGCGCTGACGCTGGCGATCGCCGGGCTGCTCTACAAGGCCCTGCCCCGCCAGCGGCGCACCGGGACCCGGATTTCCTATCCGCGCCTGATCGCATCGGTGTTCACGCTGTTCCTGGAAGAACCGGTCTTGCGCATCCGCGCCATCATCGCGATGCTGATCTTCGCCGACATCACGACGCTGCTCGCGCCCATGGTGCTGCCGCTCGCCGCGCCACCCTTCTCGCTCTCCCATACCGAGGTCGGCCTGTTCGGACTGGCCGGGGCCGCCGGCGCGCTGGGCGCCGCGCGCGCCGGCCGCTGGGCCGATCGCGGGCACGGCCAGCGCACGACCGGCATCGCGCTCGCCCTGATGCTGGCCGCCTGGCTGCCGATCTCGATGCTGCCGCATTCCATCCTGTGGCTGGTCCTGGGCGTCCTGGTGATCGACTTCGGGCTGCAGGCGGCGCACGTCACCAACCAGGGCATGATCTATCGCGTGCGGCCCGAAGCGCAGAATCGCCTGACCGCCGCCTACATGGTGTTCTACTCCATCGGCAGCGCGGCCGGCTCATCGATCTCGACCATGGTCTATGCCCACGCGGGCTGGAACGGCGTGTGCCTGATGGGCGCGGGCATCGGCGCTGCGGCCCTGCTCTTCTGGGCGGCCACCCTGCGCGCCACGCCGGCGGCGGCTACCGCCCGGACGGCCGGTTCCGCCCCCGGCTAGCGCCGGTCCGGACCGAGCTCGGCCTCCGCCAGCTCCGCGATGCGCAAGGTCGGCGCCACGAGCTCGTCCTCGCCGTCCTCGATGAGCCAGGTGGCGGACAGGCCGGCCCAGGCCAGGATCCATTGCAGCAGGCGCTGGCGCTCCAGCCCCGCCGCCCGGGCGACGATGTCCGCCTGCCGCGCCAGGCGCCCCGGGGCCAGGGCGATCGCGTGGTCCGGATTGCAGAACAGGTTGGCATAGTCGAAGCCACGCTCGCCCTCCAGCCGTTTCGGATCGATGGCCAGCCAGCCCCGCTCGCCGAAGTCCAGGACGTTGCCGTGGTGGATGTCCCCGTGCAGCGGCACGACGTCCCTAGGCTCGGCCAGCAGCGCCCGGGCCGCGCCGGCCGACCTGGTCAGGATGCCGCCCAGGCGGGCCGCCACCGGTTCGAGCGCCCGGAACCGCTCGGCCAGCGGCACCAGTGCCGGCGCGGGTTTGCCGCGCGGGGCATGCAGCGCGGCGACGGTCCGGCAGATGATGCGGCTGGCTTCGTCGTCCTGCCCCGCCCGCGCCATGCCGGCCAGCGACCGCGTCCCCAGGGCGCGCTCGAGCAGGATCGCGTCGCCCTCGTGCTCCAGCACGCGCGCCGCGCCCACGCCGTCCCACCACACCATCAGGCCCGCGCCCCAGCGCTCTTCGGGTTCGGTGGAGATCTTCAGCATGGCGGCCTTGCCGTCGCGCCGCACCGGCAGCAAGAGGCTCGAATGCGTGGTGCACGGATCGCCGTCGGGCTCCAGGCTCCAGCGGGCAAGCCAGGCGTCGAAAGCTTGGGGGCGAGTCATGGAGGAATGCTCTCTACGTGGAACAACGTGTCAAACTAGCACACCGACATTGTCCTAGGACGACATGAGAATACGAGGAAAGAGCGCGGCCGAGATCTTCGACAGCGTTCGCGCGCAAGTCCAGTCCCAGCAACTCCTGCCCGGCCAGGGCCTGCCGCCCGTGCGCGAGCTGGCGGCGCAGCTGGACGTCAACCGCAATACCGTGGCCGCCGCGTACAAGCGCCTCGTGGCGGCGGGCATCGCCACCGCCCAGGGCCGGCGCGGCACCACCATACGCGGCCAGGGGCCCGGAGAACAGGAAGGCGCGCTGCCCGATTCGCCGCTGGTGGACCTGGCCAGCGGCAACCCCGACCCGGCCTGGCTGCCGGACCTGGCCGCGGCGCTGCACGCCAGGCCCTACCGGCCCCGGCTCTACGGCGAACCGCTGATCAACGCGGGACTCGAGGCCCATGCCCGCGCCTGGTTCGCCCAGGACTGCCCGGCTCCCTTCGAGGTCGACCTGGCCCATGGCGCGGTCGACGCCATCGAACGCCTGCTGGGCGCCCTGCTCGTTCCGGGCGACAAGGTCGCGGTGGAAAACCCCTGCTTCCTGAGCAGCATCAACCTGCTGCGCGTGGCCGGCCTGCAGGCGGTGGGCGTACCGGTCGACGCCGAGGGCATGCAGGCGCCGGCGCTGGAAGCCGCGCTGGCCAAGGGAGTCCGGGCCGTCATCCTGACGCCCCGTGCGCACAACCCCACCGGCTGCAACCTGAGCGCCAGGCGGGCGCGCGCGCTATCGCGCGTCCTGGCGAAACATCCGCACGTCGCCGTGATCCTGGACGACCACTTCGCCTTGCTGGCGACCGCCGCCTATCACTCCGTGCTGCCCGCGGGCACGCGGCGCTGGGCCCTGGTGCGTTCGCTCACCAAGGCACTGGGGCCCGATATCCGGATGGCACTGGTGGCCAGCGATGAAGCGACTTCCCGGCAATTGCGCCTGCGCCTGGCATCGGGCACGAACTGGGTCAGCCACCTGCTGCAGGACATGGCGGAAACCACGCTGGGCAGCCCCGACGCCATCCGGCTGATGTCCCGCGCCCGCAAGGACTATGCCGTGCGCAGGAAGCGCCTGGAGGATGCCCTGGGGAAACGGGGCATCGCCTGCCTGGAAGGCGGGGACGGACTCAATCTGTGGGTGCCGCTGGCCACCGACGACCAGGCGGTCGCCCAGGCCCTGGCGCGGCGGGGCTGGCTGGTCCGCCACGGGCAGCCCTTCGGCGTGCACGAAGCCGTGCCCGGGCTGCGCATCACCGTGTCGGGCATCGAGCCGGCGCAATGCCGGCGGATCGCCTCGGACCTGCGGCACTGCCTGGGCTAGGACGCCGGCGCCACGCAGGCATCCGGGCCGCATCCCGCGCCGGCCCGTCCGCTTGCGGGCGTGCCGGCGCCACCGCCTTCCTCGCCTTCCTCCAGCAGACGGCCGATGGCCGAGCCCAGGGCCAGGTCGTCGATGCTGCCCAGGTGATGCAGGCGGATGTGACCGCGGCGGTCCAGCAGCACCACGCTGGGCGTGCCGCCCAGGGCGTAGTCCCGCATCGTCATCGGAATGTTCCCATCCGGCGCGGGACGGTCGATCCCGATGGGGAAGCTCCAGCGATATTCCTGCGTGAAGGCCCGCAGCGCGGCCGGCCCCGTCACGTCGTGGTGCTCGAACACCGTATGCAGTCCGATCACGGCCACGTCGTCCTCGCGGAACATGCGATGCACGCGCTCGGCCTGCGGCAGGCCATGCGCCAGGCAGGCCGGGCACAACATCTGGAAGGCGTACAGCAGCACCACCTTCCCACGCAGGCCGGCCAGGTCGATGGGCGCGGAGACGTTCAGCCACTCGTCCACCTGCAACGGCGGCGCTTCCACGGTATGGGGCTTGGGTCGGGACATGTCGGACTCCTGTAGTCGTGCCTGAACATGATACTCTTTTGGCATAGGACAAACCGATGAGCCGGACATGAACGCGGACAGCGAAGCCCCCCGGGCCGATACCCCCACCCAGCACGACCAGCACGGCCGCTGGCCCCAGGCCGCCTCGGTCGAGGATTTCCGCCGCAACCTGGCGGCGGTGCGCGAACGCATCGCCGCGGCATGCCGGCGCGCCGGCCGCGACCCGGCCGGCGTGCGGCTGCTGCCGGTCAGCAAGACCGTCGACGAAGCGCGCATCCGCCTGGCCTACCAGGCCGGCTGCCGCTTCCTGGGCGAGAACAAGCTGCAGGAGGCGGCCCGCAAATGGGAAGCGATGTCCGATCTGGCCGACCTGAAGTGGTCCATCATCGGCCACCTGCAAACCAACAAGGCCAAGCTGGTGGCGCGCTTCGCCGCCGAGTTCCAGGCGCTGGACAGCCCGCGGGTGGCCGAGGCACTGGACCGCCGGCTGCAAGCCGAGGGCCGCGCGCTGGACGTATTCGTGCAGGTCAACACCTCGGGCGAGGCCAGCAAGTACGGCCTGCATCCAGATGATGTCCAGGACTTCCTGCGCCAGATGCGCGCCTACTCCGCCCTGCGCGTGCGCGGGCTGATGACGCTCGCCCTGTTCTCCGCCGAAGCCGAGCGGGTCCGGCGGTGCTTCGTGCTGCTGCGCACGCTGCGCGACCGCCTGCGGCAGGACGCGCCGGCCGGCATCGGCCTGGACGAACTGTCCATGGGCATGTCGGGCGACTACGAGATCGCCATCGAGGAAGGCGCAACCGTGGTGCGCGTGGGCCAGGCCATCTTCGGCGCCCGCAGCACGCCGGACGCCTACTACTGGCCCACAGCCGACCCGCAGCCTGCATCATGAACGATCCCGGCCCCCTCCCGCTGGACGTAGTCTCCATCATGTCCCAGGTCGTCTACGGCCACGTCGGCAACTCGATCGCGGTGCCCAGGCTGTACCGCGCCGGCCTGCACGTCGCCGCCGTGCCCACCGTCGTGCTCAGCAATACTCCCCACTACCCCACGATGCACGGCGGCGCCCTGCCGCTGGACTGGTTCCAGGGCTACCTGGACGACCTGACGGCCCGCGACGCGCTGCGCCGGTTGCGGGCCGTGGTGGTGGGTTTCCTGGGCAACGCCGCGCAGGCCCAGGCGCTCGGCCGCTGGCTGGAAAGGATACGGCCGGACCACCCGGACCTCATGCTGATCGTCGATCCCGTCATCGGCGACCACGACCATGGCATCTACGTCGACCCGTCGCTGGTGGATGCCTACCGCGACCACCTCGTCGGCCAGGCCCGCGGCTTGACGCCCAACGGCTTCGAACTCGCGCAGCTGACGGGCATGCCCGTGGACGGCATCGACGACGCCATCCGCGCCGCCCGCCGGCTTCTGGCGGGCGATACCGAATGGGTGGTCGTCACCAGCGCGGCGCCCGCGACCTGGACGCCGGACGACATGAAGATCCTGGTCGTGACGCGCACCGACACGGCAACCATCGTCCATCCCCGGCTGGCCCTGACCCCCAAGGGCACCGGGGATCTCTTCACCGCGTCGCTGGCCGCGCACCTGCTGGAAGGCGCGGCCATCGAAGCCGCGGCGCGGCAGGCCGCCGATGACGTCCTGGCCGCGCTGCGGGAAACGCAACGCGCCGGCTGCGCCGAACTGCTGCTGCCGCCCCACCCCTGAACGCCGGACCGGAACCCCGACAATGAACCGCCAAGCCCTGATCGTCCGCCACGTCGCCTTCGAAGACCTGGGCACGCTGGCCCCGCTGCTGGCCGGGCGCGGCTACCTCGTGCGCTACCTGGAAGCCGGCGTCGATGCGATCGCCCCCGGGCCGCTGGCCGCGGCCGACCTGGTCGTGATCCTGGGCGGCCCGATCGGCGTCTACGACACGGACCGCTATCCCTTCCTGGAAGCGGAACTGGCGGCCATTGCCGAACGGCTGAAGCAGGACCGGCCCACCCTGGGCATCTGCCTGGGCGCGCAACTGATGGCCAAGGCGCTGGGCGCGGACGTCAAGCCCACCGGCCGCGCCGAAATCGGCTATGCGCCGCTTACCCTTACGGACGAGGGGCAGGCCTCGGTTCTACGCGGCATCGGATCGGTGCCCGTGCTGCACTGGCACGGCGACCAGTTCGACATCCCGCCCGGTGCCGCCAGGCTGGCCCAAACGCCCGGCTTTCCCAACCAGGCCTTTGCCCTGGGGCCTCGCCTGCTGGGCCTGCAGTTCCACCTGGAAGCGCAGGCCACGCACATCGAACGCTGGCTGATCGGCCACGCCTGCGAGCTGGCGGCGCACCGGATCGACGTCGCCGCCGTCAGGCGGGACGCGGCGCGCCATGGCGCCGAGCTCGAACGCGTGGCCCGCCAGGTCTTCGGCGACTGGCTGGACGGCTGCTGACACCCGGCCACCTCTTCAGATCCGCGCCGGCCCGGCTCCGCCCGTGGCCGCCTCGGCCGCCTCGGCCGCCTGTATGCCCGACAGGATGGCGGACGGCACGCCGTAGCCTGGAAACGTGGTCTGTCCGGCCAGATACAGGCCGCGCAGCGGCGTGCGATGCGGGAAGAAGCGGTCGGGCGAGGCGCCGGGCGCCACGCCATACAGCGCCCCCTCGTACAAATGCCGCTGGCGGACGAAGTCCCGCGGGTCCAGCACGCGGACGGCATCGATCTCCAGCCCCGGAACCCGCTGCCGCATGGCCGCCAGATAGCGGTCCACGGCGGACCGCGTCATGTCGGGCGTCCACTCGTCGGCCGAGGCGATGCCGGAGACAGGCGCGTACAACTCCAGGATGGAGCGTCCCGGCGGCGCCAGATCCGGCAGGACCTGCGTGGGGCATGTGTAGGCCAGCCAGCGCGGCGCGTCCGGCGGCATCACATGCAGCCGGCCCTGCTCGCGCATGAGAGGCACGTGGTTGACGATGAACGCGCCCGGCCCCTCGGCGACCGCGCCGCCCAGCTGGATCGATATCGCGCGATGGGATAGCGGCGCACGCCGCGCGCGCCGCGCCAGCGTCCATGGCACCGCGTCGGCGGGCAGCAGGCGGTGGACCACGTCGAAGCCTGAACAGGCCGCGATCACGCAATCGGCCTGGATGCGTTCCCCGCCCGCAAGCGTGACACCGCGCGCCACGCCGCCGGCCACCGTTATGCGTTCCACCGGCCGGCCGCACAGGATGCGCACGCCGTGGCGCTGCGCCGCGCGGTACAGCGCCTGGCTGATGGCTCCCATCCCGCCCCGGGGAAGGTGGAAGCCCTCTTCCAGCAAGGCCACCAGCCCGATGATCTGCGTGGCGGGAAGCCGTTCCGGCCCCATGCCGGTGTACAGCAGGGTGGATGCGACGGCGGCCTGCAGCCCGGCATCCGGGAAATGCCCGGCGATGAGACGATCGGCCCGCCCCGACAGGGCAGGCAGGTAGCGCCACAGCCGCCCCAGCGTCCTTGCCAGGGCCGGCTCGAACGGCAGCACTTCCTGGACCAGCGTGCGATAGATCGGCGCCCAGCGGCGCCGCAGTGCGTCCAGTCCATCCCGCAACATGGCGGTCCGTGCCGCGTCTCCCTCGACCAGGGAATCCTCCACGCCCGCCAGCCGCACCACCGTGCCGTCGTCCAGGTGCGTCGCATGCGGCCGCGCGATGGCGGCCAGCTCGATCTCGCGCTCGACGTCCATGCCCAGCCGCGCGAACCCCGATCTCAGCAATGATGGAACCGCCACGTACACGGCGCCGTTGTTGAAGGTGAAGCCTTGTTCGCTGACGGTGGAGCAGCAGCCTCCGACCTCCTCGCCGGCTTCGGCCAGGACGACGTCGACGCCTTGCCGGGCCAGCGCCACGCTGGCCGCCAGGCCCGACAGCCCCGCGCCGACGACCATCGCCGACCGTATCGACCTTCCCATGGCAGCTAGCCTTCGTGACCGTAAAAAATTAGACAATGTACAAAATTCTACACTGTATAATTCTTTCATGATCACGGCCGCCCTTCCCTCCAAGCGCCAGCGCACGCGCGAACATATCGCGACGGTGGCGGGCGACCTGTTCGAACGCCACGGCTACGAGGCCGTGACGATGGAACAGATCGCCGTCGAGGCGGGCCTCGTGCGGGGAACGCTATACAACCACTTCGCGGTCAAGGAAGCGGTGCTTGCCGAATGGATGCATGCGCGCCTGGCGCGCGACTTGGCGCCGCTGATGCAGGCCGTCATGAAGCGCAAGACCTTCGCCTCCCGCATCCCGGTGGTCCTGGACGCCTCGGCCCGATGGTGGGAGGAACATCGGCAGTACGCCACGCCCTACATCCGCTTCCGCTTCCAGCAGGTAAGCGATGGATCAGGCGAGCAGTCGTCGTCCGACATGGTCACCGCGTACACCGCGCTGATCCACGCGGCGCAGCAGGCCGGGGAAGTCCGCGACAACGAACCTCCTGAACGCCTGGCCAACTACCTGCATTTCCTGTACCTGTCGGCGCTGATGAGCTGGCTGGGCGACCCGAAGGCTTCCCTGCGCAAGGCCTTCGCGCGCGCCTTCGACTTCTTTCTTCAGGGCGCGTCGCGCCCCTGAGGCTCGCCGCCGTCCCCGCCCCGCGCGCCGACCGCGATCCGGAAAGCCCCCAGGGCCACCACCGTCAGGAAGATCTGCACCACCGCGCAGGAGATGGCCGGATCCGAGCCGTAGCCCACGAGCTTGGTACCCAGCGCGCCGGCCGCCATCTGCCCGAACCCGTACAGGCCCGCCGCGGACCCCGTCAGCCCCGGTGCCGAGGACAGCGCGCGCGACAGCCCTGCCGGACTGGCCATGCCGCATCCCGTCGTCAGCAGGAAGGTGATGGCGATCAGCACGGGCACATTCAGCCAGCCCATGGCCTGCACGCCCAGGAACACCAAGGCCATGGCCAGGCTCAGCCCCGCCCCCATGTAGAGAAACAGCTCCGTGTTCAAGCGCCCCACCAGCCGCCGGGTCGTGGCTGACCCCACGCTGGCCCCGACGATGGTGATCGCCGCGAACCAGCCGATCTGGGAAATCGGCAACTGCAACTGCCCGTGCACGATGTAGGGTGCCGTCGCCAGATAGGGATAGAGCGCCGTGCTGGAACAGGCCCCGCCCACCATGAACCCCAGGAATCGCCGGTTGCCGACCAACTGGCCGTAGTCCCGCGCGATCTTGCCGAAGGCCAGCGGCGAGCGGTCCAGGTTGGTCTCGGGCAGCAGCCGCCACGCGCACAGCACCATCGCGGTCGCCATGCACACCAGGAACACATAGATGGCCCGCCAGCCAAAGCCGTCGGCCAGGTACGAGCCCAGGATGGGCGACAGCCCCGGCCCCACCAGCGTCAACAGGTTAAGCAGCGCCAGGTCCTTGGTGGCCCGCTCGGGCGTGGAGATGTCGCGGACGATGGAGCGCCCCAGCGTGATGCCCGCCGCGCCGCCCAGCGCCTGCGCCAGGCGGGCGGCCAGCAGCCATTCGAGCGTGGGCGCGAACAGCGCGAACACGCTCGCCACCAGATAGATGCCCAAGCCCAGCAGCAGCGTGGGCCGGCGCCCGATGGTGTCCGACACCGGCCCGTAGATCAGTTGTCCGAACGCCAGCCCCACCACGTACAGCGTGATGGTCTGCTGCATGCCGGCCGGGCTCGCGCCCAGGTCGGCGCCCGCCAGCGGCAGCGCCGGCATGAAGATGTGCATGGCCATCGTGCCGCTGAGCGTCACCAGCACCAGGAGCCACAAGGGCGCCCGGATGGACGGGGCAGGGGACGGATGCGCGCGGGTCATGGAGGTCTTTCGTCTAAAGCGTATCGAACCGGCGCGCGATCTTTTCCAGGGCCTGGCGGGTGATGCGCAGTTCCTGCGCGGTCAGGTCGTCCAGCAGGCTGGCCTCGATCTCCAGGCTCTTGGCCACGATACGCTCGGCCAGCGCGCGCCCCTGCCGCGTCAGGCGGATGGACTTCGCGCGGCGATCCTCTTCCGCCGTTTCCCACTCGATCAGGCCCAGCTCGCGCAACTGCGACAGGATGCGGACCAGCGAGGACTTCTCCAGCGACAATGTCTCCGCCAGGTCCTTCTGGCGCACCACCGGCTCGCTGGATTCGTACAAGGCCAGCAGCGGCGCGCGCGTGGCGTCCGAGAGACCCATTTCCTTGAAATGCTGATCGACCGCCCTGCGCCACTTGCGGTAGACCGCGCCGACCAGCCGTCCGAAGCGGGCCCGGACGTGTTCGTCGAGCTGCGGCGGGGTCCTTGAATTAGGTTGCATGCGAACTATTTTCCCAGGAAATTAGTTCGCATGCAACCTAAGTACGCAAACACTCCGCTGCTTGATTGCCCTATATTCTCTAGCTCGGATGACAACCTCTCTGCCCCCCCCTGCCCATGTTGATACGCCCGGAACAACCGCACGACATCGCGGCCATCGACCGCGTGATCACCCGCGCCTTCGCCACCGCGCCGCATGCGAGCGGCACCGAGGCACGGATCGTCGACGCGCTGCGCGAGGCCGGCGCATTGACCCTTTCGCTCGTGGCGGAATCCCATGGCGAGGTCGTGGGCCACGTGGCCCTCTCTCCCGTGGCGCTTTCCGACGGCACACCCGGCTGGTACGGCCTCGGTCCGCTCGCCGTGGCGCCCGGACACCAGGGCAAGGGCCTGGGCGGGCAGCTGGTCGCGCATGCGCTCGATGCGTTGCGCCAGCGCCATGCGGCCGGATGCGTGGTGCTGGGCGAACCGGAATACTACGGCCGGTTCGGATTCCGGGCCGATCCGGACTTCGTGCTGCCGGGCGTGCCGCCGGAATATTTCCAGGCGGTCCGGCTCACGCCCGGGGCGGGTGGAGGAACGGTGGCGTATCACCAGGCCTTCGAGGTAGCGGCCTAGAGATCGCGGCCCCGCTTACGGTACTCCCACGGCGCGACAGGCGACGGCAAGGCCCACAGGCCACGCCGCCCCGCCCTCGCCTCGCCCTGCAGGTCAACCAGCGCCCGTTCCGCGGTGAACTTGGGATAGACCCAGGCATACCCATGGCGCAGCATCATTTCCTGCACGCTGCCATGGCCGCAATCGACATCGCCCAGCGTGCGGCCATAGCGATCCTTGCCATGGCGCGACAACCTGGCCTGCGCGCCCAACGGACAGAGTGCCCTCAGGAAATCGCGCGAGGCGATCCCGCCGGCCTGGCCAATCTCCGGCGCATCGATCCGCTCCAGGCGCACCGGAGTGCTTTTCTTTTGCGGGGGACATTGCAGGCGCATCGTGTCGCCATCGTGGATGGACGTGACGGTGCAAACCTGGGCGAACGTGGCGCATGGCAGGGCGAAAGCGGCTATGCCTGCCAGGCACCGGATCATCGAAATCGTGGTTTTCATGGCGGCATTATCCCAGCACCGGCGGCACGGCCCGTCGCACCATTGCTGGGCGCACGCCCCTGAGTCGAGCGCAATCGCGCGCCACTCCTGTGCGCGGCAAGGCATCGGCCGGCCGAGCATCCCCCCTCATCTCGCCGCCCGCACGGCTAAAGCCGCATGGCAGCGCGCCTGGCACGGCTCTTGAATATGTCCCTCCAAACTTGTACACAAGAGGGAATACCAGATGCGCGGATGGACGATTTCCGACTGGCTCGACGCATACCGGGACGGCGCACAACCGGCACGCCTGCTTGGCGAACTGCTGGAGTCCCTGGCGGGGCCGGATCCGGCCTGGATTTCGATCGCCAGCCCGGAGGTGCTCCAGGCCCAGTTGGCGGCGCTCGAAAGCCGGCTGCGGTCGGTCGACGGAAACATCGATAAGCTGCCGCTGTACGGCGTGCCGTTCGCGGCCAAGGACAACATCGATGCCGTCGGGTTCGCGACCACCGCGGGCTGCCCGGCGTTCGCCTACACGCCTGCGCAGAACGCGACGCTGATCGCGCGACTCGCCCAGGCCGGCGCGATATTGATCGGCAAGACCAATCTCGACCAGTTCGCCACGGGGCTCGTCGGCGTACGATCGCCCTACGGCATACCGGAAAACGCCTTCGACCCCGAATACATATCGGGCGGATCGAGTTCCGGCTCGGCCTCCGTGGTCGCACGGGGTATCGTTCCGTTCTCGCTAGGAACCGATACCGCGGGCTCCGGCCGGGTGCCTGCGGGGCTGAACAACATCGTCGGCCTCAAGCCCACGCGCGGCGCGTTCAGCAACACCGGCGTCGTGCCGGCTTGCCGGACGCTCGACTGCGTGTCGGTGTTCTCGACGACGGTGGAAGACGCGGTTCGCGTCCATGATGTCGCCGCATCGCTGGACCTGGCCGATGGACTCTCACGAGCCGCGCCGGCGGGGTCGGCGACATGGCGTCTCCCTGCGGCCCCGCGCTTCGCCATTCCGGCGGTTCCGGAGTTCTTCGGCGACGACCTGTCCGACCAGGCTTTCAAGGCCGCGGTCGCACATATCGAAGCGCGCGGCGCGACATGCGTACCCGTCGATTTCTCCGTCTTCGACGACGTGGCCGCCCTGCTCTACGACGGCCCCTGGGTGGCCGAGCGGTATGCGGCCATCCGCGCCTTCGCGGCAGGACACGAGACCGACATCCATCCCGTCGTCCGCGACGTCATTTTCAAGGCGCGCGATTTCTCGGCCGCCGATGCCTTCGACGGCATCTACCGCCTCGCGGACCTGAAGCGCCGTGCCGACACATTGCTGGCGCAGTTCGATGCGTTGCTGGTCCCCACCGCCCCGACGCACTACCGGATCGCCGAACTGCTGGCCGATCCGATACGCTTGAACAGCAACCTGGGCAAGTACACGAATTTCGTCAATCTGCTCGACTGGAGCGCGGTCGCGGTGCCGGCGAACCTGCGCGAGGACGGACTGCCGTTCGGCATCACCCTGATCGGCGACGCCTGGCGCGAGCGGGCACTTGCCGGCTTCGCCGCATCGTGGCACGAAGCGACCGGCCTGACGCGAGGCGCAACGGGGCTGCCGCTTGCCGCTGGCAGGATCCCCGCCGCCGGATCCGCGGACCTCGACACGACAGGCGAATCCATCCGCGTGGCGGTAGTCGGCGCCCATCTGCGCGGCATGCCGCTGAACCACGAACTGACGTCGCGGGCAGCCCGGTTCGTCGAATCGACCACGACCGCCGCCAACTATCGGCTCTATGCGCTGGCCAACACGACGCCGCCAAAGCCCGGTCTCGTGCGGGCGGACCACGGCGCGCCGATACGGGTGGAGCTATGGGACGTACCCGCGGCGGCATTCGGCTCGTTCGTCGCCGGCGTTCCCGCGCCGCTGGGCATCGGCACGCTGACCCTCGCCGACGGCCGGCAGGTCAAGGGTTTCATCTGCGAACCCTATGCGCTGGACGACGCCAGCGACATCACCGAATTCGGCGGCTGGGCGAGCTACCTCGACAGTCGGCGCCCCAGCAACGAGCCGTCACGTTCCTGAACCGGAGCCCACATGTTCGATACCGTACTGATCGCCAATCGAGGCGAGATCGCTTGCCGCATCGCTCGCACGCTCAAGCGGATGAAAATCCGCTCCGTGGCGGTGTACTCCGACGCGGACCGCAACAGCCTGCACGTCGCCACGGCCGATGTGGCCGTGCCGCTGGGAGGCGACACCGCCGCCGACAGCTACTTGCGGGCCGACCTGATCATCGAGGCGGCCAGGCAGACCGGCGCGCAGGCCATCATTCCCGGTTATGGCTTCCTGTCCGAGAACGCCGAGTTCGCCGCGCGCTGTGAGGCCGAAGGCATCGCGTTCGTCGGACCGACCGCGCTCCAGATGAAGCAATTCGGCCTCAAGCACGAGGCGCGCGAGCTGGCCCGGCGGGCGGGCGTTCCGCTCACGCCCGGATCGGGCCTGCTGGCGGATGTCGACAGCGCGCGCAAAGCGGCCCGGGTCATCGGCTATCCGGTCATGCTCAAAAGCACGGCAGGGGGCGGGGGAATCGGACTGACACGCTGCAACGACGAAGCCGAACTGGTCGCCGCCTTCGAGTCCGTACAGCGGCTGGGCCAATCGTTCTTCGCGAACGGCGGCGTATTCGTCGAACGCTTCCTCGACCGCGCACGCCATGTCGAGGTGCAGATCTTCGGCGACGGCAACGGCAAGGTGGTCGCGCTGGGCGAGCGCGATTGCTCGCTGCAGCGGCGCAACCAGAAGGTGGTCGAGGAAACGCCCGCGCCGGATCTTCCGCCCGACGTACGCGGCAGGCTGCTGGCCGCGGCGGAGAACCTGGGCCGCTCCGTGGGCTACCGCTCGGCCGGCACGGTCGAGTTCATCTACGACGCCGCGCGGCAGGCCTTCTATTTCCTCGAGGTCAACACACGGCTCCAGGTCGAACATGCGATCACCGAAAGCGTGACCGGCATAGATCTCGTCGAATGGATGATCCTGACGGCGGCCGGCACTCCCCCCGCCCTGGACCGGGCGATCACGCCGCAGGGCGCATCGATCGAGGTGCGCATCTACGCCGAGAACCCGCTGCGCAACTTCTCGCCCAGCCCCGGCACCCTGACCGAGGTCGGCTTTCCGCCCGACGTCCGGGTGGACAGCTGGGTGGAGACTGGCACCGAGGTATCGGCCCACTACGATCCGATGATCGCCAAGCTGATCGTCCACGGGGCAGACCGGCCCGCCGCGATCGCGGCGATGGCGCGCGCGCTCGACGCGACCCGCCTCTCGGGCATCGCGACGAACCTCGACTACCTGCGCAAGGTCATCGCGAGCCGGGGGTTCCGCGACGGCGATGTCTCGACCCGCTATCTGGACGACTTCGCCTACCGCCCGTCGGCCGTGGAGGTGATCGACGCGGGCACCTACACCACCATCCAGGACTATCCCGGGCGCGTGGGCTACTGGGACATCGGCGTGCCGCCATCGGGTCCGATGGACGACTGGGCATTCCGTCTGGCCAACCGCATCGTGGGCAACAACGAGCACGCGGCCGGCATCGAGGCCACGGTACTCGGTCCGACACTGCGCTTTCACGGCGACACCGTGATCGCGCTGACCGGCGCGCCCACGGATGCGCGGCTCGACGGCTCGCCGGTCGAATTCTGGGCGCCGGTCACGGTCCGGGCCGGCCAGACGCTGAAGATCGGCAAGGCAACGAGCGGCTGCCGGACCTACCTGGCCGTGCGCAACGGCCTAGACGTGCCGCTGTACCTGGGCAGCCGGGCGACGTTCGCGCTCGGCCAGTTTGGCGGACATGCCGGGCGCACGCTGCGCCCGGCCGACGTGCTGCCGATTGCCGATCCCGCACTGCCCGCGACCGCGGACCTGGCGCCGATCCACGCCCCGGCTCCGCTACCCTCCGCGCTCGTGCCCGCCTACGGGCGGGAATGGGAAATAGGCGTGCTGTACGGCCCGCATGGCGCCCCCGATTTCTTCAAGCCGGAATCGATCGAGACGTTCTTCGCCAGCCAGTGGGAAGTCCATTACAACTCGAACCGCCTGGGCATCCGGCTCAATGGGCCCAAGCCGGAATGGACGCGCTCGGACGGAGGGGAAGCCGGCCTGCATCCGTCGAACATCCACGATTGCGAGTACGCGATCGGCAGCATCAACTTCACTGGCGACATGCCGGTCATCCTCACGCGCGACGGCCCGAGCCTGGGCGGATTCGTCTGCCCGGTCACGATCGCCAAGGCGGAACTGTGGAAAGTCGGACAGGTCAAGCCTGGCGACCGCATCCGCTTTCGCGAGATGTCGTTCGACGAGGCGCTCGCGCTGGAGCGGCGGCAGGATGCGTTCATCCGCGACTGGAACGGGACATCGATCGATGCGCCGGCATTTTCCACGCGCCGCAGCTCGCCCATCCTGTTCGAGGCGCCCGCGCAGGGTGAACGTCCCAAGACCGTTTTCCGCCAGGCCGGCGACAAGTACATCCTGGTCGAGTATGGCGACAACGTGCTCGACCTGAACCTGCGATTCCGCGTCCATGCGCTGATGGAGGCGCTCAAGGCGGCCGCCCTGCCCGGCGTGCTGGAACTGTCGCCGGGCGTGCGGTCGCTGCAGGTGCGCTACGACGGCCGGACCATCGGCCAGCGGGCGCTTGTCGAGGCGCTGGCGGCAACCGACGCGACGCTGGCCGGCATTTCGACGATGAAAGTGCCGAGCCGGGTGGTGTACCTGCCCATGGCCTACGAGGACTCGGCGACGCTGGACGCCGTGGCGCGCTACCGGCAGTCGGTGCGCGATACCGCGCCCTGGCTGCCCAGCAACACCGAGTTCATCCGGCGCATCAACGGCCTGGCCTCGACGCAGGACGTGCACGATACGATCTACCAGACGAGCTACATGGTGCTTGGCCTGGGCGACGTCTACCTGGGCGCCCCGTGCGCGGTACCGGTCGACCCGCGCCATCGCCTGCTGACCTCGAAGTACAACCCCGCGCGAACCTACACGGCCGAAGGAACGGTCGGCATCGGCGGCGTGTACATGTGCATATACGGCATGGATTCGCCCGGCGGATACCAACTGGTGGGACGAACGCTGCCCATCTGGAACAAATTCCTGAAGAACGAAGCGTTCGTCGATGGCAAGCCATGGCTGCTGCGCTTCTTCGACCAGGTCCGCTTCTACCCGGTGACCGAGAGCGAGCTGGAAGGATTGCGCAATGACTTCCGGGAGGGCCGCCAGGGCGTGCGCATCGAGGAAGAGATCTTCGATCTCGGTGAGTACAACGCCTTCCTGGCCCGGATCGAACCGGAGCTGGAAGTGCTCCGGGCCACCCAGAAGCAGGCGTTCGACGCGGAGGTCGCCCGCTGGGCGACCCAGTCCGACGAGGCTGGCACCGCGGACGACGGCCCGGATGAGGCCACCACCGCGCATGACGATCCGACGGGCTCGATCGTTGCCGCCGACATCACGGGCAACGTCTGGAAGCTGCTCGTCGAACCCGGGGCAACCGTGAAGGCGGGAGACTCGCTGCTGATCCTGGAAGCCATGAAGATGGAATTCCACATCTCCGCGCCGCACGACGGCCTGGTCAAGAGCCTGCATTGCCGCCCCGGCATGATGATCAGCGCCGGCGACCCCCTGGTATCGCTGGCATGACCGCCGCTTCATAACCGTTTCTGGAATTCCTTATGGCGGACAACCGCGTGCCGGGCGAACCGGCGCAGGGCGCGAACAACCTCGCGACACAGATCTACACCCGGTTGAAGGCGGACATCTTCGATTTCCGGCTATTGCCCGGCGACAAGTTCAGCGAAGGCGACGTCGCCGCGCGCATGCAGGTCAGCCGCACTCCGGTGCGGCAGGCGCTGTTCTGGCTGTTGCGCGAAGGCTACGTGGACGTGCACTTCAAGAGCGGCTGGCAGGTGCGGACCTTCGACTTCAAGTACTTCGAGGACCTGTACGAGATCCGCGTGATGATGGAAACGACGGCCATCGACCGTATCGTCGCCGGGCGCCAGACGGCGCAGCTCGATCCACTGCGGGAGATCTGGTGCGTGCCAACCGGAATGCGCGAGCAGGACCCGGCCAGGGCGGCGGCGCTCGACGAGGGCTTCCACGCGGGGTTGGTCGCCGCGACCGGCAACCTCGAGATGGCCCGGATGCATACGGACGTGGCCGAACGCATACGCATCATCCGCCGCCTCGACTTCACCAAACCGCCGCGCGTGGCCGCAACTTACCAGGAACACGCGGACATCCTGGACGCCATCGGCAAGAACGACGCCGCGCTCGCGCGGCAGATGGTCCGTGCGCATATCGCCGAGAGCCAGGCCGAAGTCAAGCGCATCACGCTGTACATGATGCAGACCGCCCGCGAACGCTACGCGTCGCGCGAGCAGGCCTGAAGCTCCCGGGATGCGTGCGGGGCGCACCAGCATGGCGCCGCCACGCACCGACATCTATCACGATAAGGCGCGAACAGCCCGCTGAATCCCCCTTCCCTGCTCCGGCGCCGCCGGCTCATCCGCTGGCCCGGAAGTTGCATCTTCAATGCAGTCTTGTATCCAAGACGAAATACAACCTTCCACTTCCAAGGACGATCAATGAAAAAGCGTGAGTTTCTGAAGGTCGCATCGGCAGCGGGCCTGGCGGGAATCGCCGGCAGACTCCCTTCCGCATTCGCGCAAGGTGCGAACAAAGGGCCGATCAAGGTGGGTATCCTGCATTCGCTGTCGGGCACGATGGCGATCTCGGAAACGTCGCTGAAAGACACGGCGCTGATGACCATCGCCCAGATCAACGCGGCGGGCGGCGTGATGGGCAGGAAGATAGAGCCGGTCGTGGTCGATCCGGCGTCGAACTGGCCGCTCTTCGCGGAAAAGGCGCGCCAGTTGATTTCGCAGGACAAGGTCGCCGCCGTGTTCGGATGCTGGACGTCGGTATCGCGCAAGTCCGTGCTGCCCGTGTTCGAAGAACTGAACGGCCTGCTTTTCTATCCGGTGCAGTACGAGGGCGAGGAAATGTCGCGCAACGTGTTCTACACCGGCGCCGCGCCCAACCAACAGGCCATCCCCGCGACCGAATACCTGATGAGCGCGGAAGGCGGCGGCGCCAAGCGCTTCTTCCTGCTGGGCACCGACTACGTCTACCCGCGCACCACCAACAAGATCCTGCGGGCCTTCCTGCAATCGAAGGGGGTGCAGGATGCCGACATCCAGGAGGTCTATACCCCGTTCGGCCACAGCGACTACCAGACCATCGTCGCGAACATCAAGGCCTTCGCGCGTGGCGGCAAGACCTGCGTCATCTCCACGATCAACGGCGACTCGAACGTGCCGTTCTACAAGGAGCTCGGCAACCAGGGCCTGAAGGCGGCCGACGTGCCCGTCGTGGCGTTCTCGGTAGGCGAGGAAGAACTGCGCGGCATCGACACCAAGCCGCTGGTCGGCAACCTGGCCGCGTGGAACTACTTCATGTCGCTGCGCAATCCGGAGAACACGAAGTTCAAGGAGATGTTCGCGGACTGGGTGAAGAAGAACAACCTGCCGGGTGGCGCGAAGCGCGTGACCAACGATCCGATGGAGGCCACCTACGTCGGTCTCCACATGTGGAAACAGGCGGTCGAGAAGGCCAAGAGCACCGACGTCGACAAGGTGCGTGCCGCGATGATAGGCCAGAAGTTCGCCGCGCCCTCGGGCTTCACGCTGGAGATGGACGGCAACCACCACCTGCGCAAGCCGGTGATGATCGGCGAAGTGCGCGCGGACGGCCAGTTCAACGTCGTCTGGCGCACCAAGGCGCCGGTGCGCGCGCAGCCGTGGAGCCCCTACATTCCCGGCAACCAGGGCAAGCCGGATGTCGTCGGCTCGCTTCCCGCACTGGCGCGCCAGTCCGGCCTGGCCTGAGCCCGACGCCGGGACACGGCGCGGCTGTCGTGTCCCGGCGGATTCCTGTCCTTGTCCAACCCGGTCTTCCCTACATGAACCTGCGCCAATACCTGCGCGCCGTGGCCGTGTCGGCGGCGCTCGCGTGCCACGGCCCGGCGGCCTTCGCGCTGGACGCCGCCGACATCGCTCCGTTGGGCGGTGACGACTTCGATGCCAAGCTGGCCGCGATCGACAAACTGATCGAGACGCGCGACGAGAGCTCGTTCGCGCTGCTCAAGGCGCTTTCCGACGACAACGCGCTGGCCACCGACGCCGGGCAGGTGCTGATCCGGTCGGACGCGGCCACGCGCGACGCGGCGACCGGCAGGCCGGTCGGCCAGGACGTGGCCGATGGCGCGCAGCCTGTCACGCTGAACAATCTGCTGCGCGCGAAAGTCGCCGGCGCGCTGGCGGGCCTGCAACTCGCTTCGCCCGATGCCGCCGCGCGCGGCGCGGCGATCGACACGCTGCTGAAGAACCCGGATCCGTCGATGAAATCCCTGATCGACGCCGCGCGCGCACGGGAAGCCGATCCCGCCCTGAAGCAGCGCCTGGACACCCTCTGGTCGATGACCGCGCTGCACGCCCCGGATGCCGCGACCCGGCTCGAAGCGGTCAAGCTCGTCGCCGCCCGCAAGGATCCGGGCATGTACGAACTGCTGCGCCCGCTGACGGCGAAATCGGCGACCGGCGCATGGCAGGAACCCGACCCCCAGGTACGGGCCGTCGCGCAGCAAGGGATCGACACGCTGGACGGCATTGAACGCCGCGGACGGATCGCCGGCACGCTGTTCGCCGGCCTGTCGCTCGGCAGCGTGCTGCTGCTGGCCGCGCTGGGCCTGGCGATCACCTATGGACTGATCGGCGTCATCAACATGGCGCACGGGGAATTCCTGATGATCGGCGCCTACGCGACCTACGTCGTGCAGACACTGTTCCAGCGCTATGCGCCCGCGGCGTTCGACTGGTATCCGCTGGTGGCGGTGCCGGTCGCGTTCCTGGCGGCGGCGCTCGGCGGCGCGGTCATCGAACGCCTGGTCCTCAAGCACCTGTATGGCCGGCCGCTGGAGACCCTGCTCACCACCTTCGGCATCAGCCTGATCCTGATCCAGGGCACGCGCATGATCTTCGGCGCACAGAACGTCCAGGTGGAAAACCCTTCATGGATGAGCGGCGGCGTGACCGTCATGCAAAGCCTGATCCTGCCGTACAACCGGATCGCGATCCTGGCGTTCTCGCTGGCGGTCGTCGCGCTGGCCTGGGCCATGCTCACGCGGACCCGCCTGGGCTTGTTCGTGCGCGCGGTCACGCAGAACCGCCGGATGGCCGCCTGCGTCGGCGTGCGGACCGCGCGCGTGGACGCCTATGCGTTCGCGTTCGGCGCCGGCATCGCCGGACTGGGAGGCTGCGCGCTGTCGCAGATCGGCAACGTGGGACCGGACCTGGGCCAGAGCTACATCATCGACTCCTTCATGGCCGTAGTGCTGGGCGGGGTCGGCCAGATCGCCGGCACGGTGATCGGCGGCTTCGGACTCGGTCTCGTCAGCAAGGCGATCGAACCGTTCTGGGGCGCCGTGCTCGCCAAGATCGCGGTGCTCGTGCTGATCGTTCTCTTCATCCAGAAACGCCCGCAGGGCCTGTTCGCCCTGAAGGGCCGTAGCGCGGAGGCCTGAGATGGCTGTCACGATATCGACGATGCCGGGGATCCCGTCCGCCGCCGGCCAGGACATCGGACGGACGCTGGGCCTGCCGCCGCGTCCGGCGCTGCTCTCGCGCAACGCCTGGCTCGCATTGCTGGCGCTGAGCATCGCGGTGGGCATAGGGGTGCCGGTCGGCGCGCTGGTGGTGCCCGAGACGAGCGCCTTTCACCTGTCCGCCTACGCGATGACGCTGGCCGGCAAGTTCATGTGCTACGCCATCGGTGCGCTTGCGCTGGACCTGGTTTGGGGCTACTGCGGCGTATTGAGCCTGGGGCACGCGCTGTTCTTCGCGCTGGGTGGCTACGCGATCGGCATGTACCTGATGCGCTCCATCGGCAACGAGGGCGTGTACGGCAGCGACCTGCCCGACTTCATGGTGTCCCTGAACTGGCAGGCCCTGCCCTGGTACTGGGAAGGCACCCAGCACCTGGGATACGCCCTGCTGCTGGTGGTACTGGTGCCCGCGGCCGTCGCCTGGATATTCGGCTTCTTCACGTTCCGCTCGCGCGTCAAGGGCGTCTACCTGTCCATCATTACCCAGGCCCTGACCTTCGCCGCGATGCTGCTGTTCTACCGCAACGAGACCGGATTCGGCGGCAACAACGGCTTCACCGACTTCAAGCGCATCGCCGGCTTCACCATCACCCACCCCGGCACCCGTACCGCGCTCTTCCTGCTGACCTTCGCCACGCTCGTCCTCGCGTTCATCGCCGCGCGCGCCATCGTCACCTCCAAGCTCGGCCGCGTCGTCACCGCGGTGCGCGACGGCGAGACCCGGCTGATGTTCCTCGGCTACAACCCCCTGGGCTACAAGCTGTTCGTGTGGACCGTGTCGGCCATCCTGTGCGGCATCGCGGGCGCACTGTACGTACCCCAGGTCGGCATCATCAACCCCGGGGAGATGTCGCCCGGCAACTCGATCGAAATGGCGATCTGGGTCGCCGTCGGCGGGCGCGGCACCCTGATCGGCCCCATCGTCGGCGCCTTCGCCGTCAATGGCGCCAAGAGCTTCTTCACCGCCAACTTCCCCGAATACTGGCTGTTCTTCCTCGGCCTGATCTTCGTACTGGTACCGCTGCTGCTGCCGCGCGGCATCATGGGCCTGATCGGAAACGTCTTCAAGCGGAGCACGCACTGATGGGTACGCATCCTGCCATGGACCACGCGAAGACGCCGCCGCGCAGCGCGTCGGGCTTCGGCGACGGCCTCGACCAGCCCACCCTGTCCGGGGCCGCCGCCCTGGGGCACGTGGTCCGGCCCAACGCCATCGACGTGTCGCATGGCACCATCCTCTACCTGGAAGACGTGACGGTCAGCTTCGGCGGCTTCCGGGCGTTGAACAAGCTGTCCCTGACGGTCGACGCCGGGGAATTGCGATGCGTGATCGGCCCCAACGGCGCAGGCAAGACGACGATGATGGACGTCATCACCGGCAAGACCTCGCCCGACGCCGGCAAGGTCTACCTGGGCCAGAGCATCGACCTCACCCGCCTGAACGAACCGCAAATCGCCCAGACCGGCATCGGACGCAAGTTCCAGAAACCCACCGTGTTCGAACAGCACCCGGTCTGGGAAAACCTGGAACTCGCGATGAAGGCGGACAAGCGCTGGTGGGCGTCGCTGCGCGCGCGCCTGGACCGCGCGGCCCAGGCCCGGATCGAACACACGCTAGAAGTGATACGCCTGGAAAGCGAGGCGCGCCGGCTCGCGGGCGAACTCTCGCATGGCCAGAAGCAGCGCCTCGAGATCGGCATGCTGCTGATGCAGCAACCGGCCCTGCTCTTGCTGGACGAGCCCGCCGCCGGCATGACCGACGACGAAACCATGGAACTGGCCGTGCTGCTGAACCGCCTGCGCGGCACCTGCTCCATGATGGTGGTCGAACACGACATGGAGTTCGTCGCCGCGCTGGCCGGCGAAACCGGCCGCGTGACGGTCATGGCCGAAGGCCGCGTGCTGGCCGAAGGCTCCCTGGACCACGTGAAACGGGACGAAGCCGTCATCGAGTCCTATCTGGGACGTTGAACTTGCGGGGAACGGACGATGCTGAACATTGAAGGATTGAACCAGTTCTACGGCGGCAGCCACATCCTGCGCGACATCTCCATGACCGTGCCCGACGGCAAGCTGACCGTGCTGCTCGGCCGCAACGGCGTCGGCAAGACCACCCTGCTGCGCTGCCTGATGGGCGTCGTGCCGACGAAAAGCGGCACCATCGCCTGGCGCGGCCAACCCTTCACCAGACTGCCCACCTACGAACGCGTCGCCCGCGGCCTCGCCTACGTGCCCCAGGGGCGCGACATCTTCCCGCGCCTGACGGTCGAGGAAAACCTGCTGGTCGGGGCCGCCAGCCGCAAGGCGCCCGCCGGCGTGCCCGAGCACATCTACGCGCTGTTCCCGGTACTCAAGGACATGCGGGCCCGGCGCGGCGGGGATCTTTCGGGCGGCCAGCAGCAGCAACTGGCCATCGGCCGAGCCCTGATGAGCGAACCGCAGTTGTTGATCCTGGACGAACCCACGGAAGGCATCCAGCCTTCGATCATCCAGGAAATCGGCAGGACGCTGCGCCGCCTCGTCGACGAAATGGGGCTGACGGTGCTGCTGGTCGAGCAGTATTACGACTTCGCGAAAGCGATCGCGGACCGGTACTGGGTGATGAACCGGGGGGAAATCGTGGCCAATGGGCTGGGTGCGGACATGGACGCGCAAGGGGTGCGGGAGATGATTGTGGTCTGACAACCGGAGCCGCCGCAGGCAGCAAGCGCCAGCAGCACGCAGGTGCTGATCAGGGTGCGCGGGAACATGTAGGGCGTCTCCGGCGACGGCCCGAATATCGATCAGCGCTCGTTGGATCATGCTCCTTCTGTCTGGCTTGCGCTGGCGCTGGGATTTGTTACCAACATAAAATCTCGACGACGCCCGAGCGCAATAAACTCCACTTCCCGCATCCATAGGAAATTCCATGAAGCTAGTAGCCGCTCTCGTTTTTCTTGCCTCGACATTGACTGCCTGTGCCGTGTACACGCCTGATGGAGCAGTGATCGTCGATCCAGGGATGAGCCGTGGAGGTGGGGGTGGAGGTGGTTTCTGCCCCCCGGGCCAAGCGAAAAAGGGGAACTGCTGACTGCTCCCCGGGGCGCTACAGCTGCACGGAGGCATGATCTCTGTGCGCCATGTGTCGCCGCGCTTGCGATAGAACGGCATCGGCGGTTGGCGCAAGTAGAGCGATGGCCGATGTATCCGTGGTGCCCGGGGCCGGAATCGAACCGGCACGCCTTGCGGCGGGGGATTTTGAGTCGGTGATTTACAGTGTTTCTACAGGGAAATGGGGCGAATTCTAGCGTAGGTTGAAATAGGTAAAACCAGTTTCAAATCAGTAGGTTAGCGTATTTTAGCTGAATTGGTGAAAACTGGTCACTGTACCTGTACTGTACCGAAATTTCGGTACAGCGTTGAAGAGGAAGGGCCAGATCGGAATGTCCGTTATCACGCAAAAGGGGCAGCGCTGACGTCAGGCTGTCAGAGGTTTTGGAGTACTGCGAAGGCTGATTTATTTAGTAGTTGTCATTTGAGCCATCGAGAGAAGTTGTTATATCCATCGTTGGCAACCCAATCGTAAATCCGATAAAAGCGGGACAAGTTGAACCCTTTTCCCCGATGCTCGGGGCCAGCTTGCACGGCAAAGTTGGCACTTCCGTCGATTCGCTCGTACTTCGACCAAGTACCGCCATTTTTCTCCCACAAAGTTCCTGTCTTGCCATCCTCAGAGTAAGTAACGCCGAGATGCTCAAAAGGATTGGGGCCAACTGGCTTGGTACGTCCGTCCTTTCCTTTCACGGAGTTAACATGGACTGCTAAAAGGTGATTTCCGCGTCTAAAGCTCTTCATGATTTCGTATCGAACCCATGGGCGCATATAGGTCTGCGAACCTACAAGGATGCAGCTATTTGAAGTGTTCTCAAGTGCGCCATTGATTAGCCGCTTGAGGGCGACCTCGCCCTGTTTTTTTGCCGTTTCCCATACCGATGCGTCAAAGTATCCTGCCGCCTCTCGATCTGGCTTGGTCAGCCAGTGATTGCGTACAACGTTCGCACGGAAGTCGATGACGTCTTGATAGTGAAAGCTGAAGAAGACTCTTTTTGCCATGTTGTTGTGCGCTTATATAAGAGACAGTAGAGTGAGGATGATATCGTGAGCGCGGGCCAGATCGGTGTTTGTAGCGCCTAGCTCGTGAAGCAGCGGTCCAATCTTTTTGCCATGTTCGAACTTCGATTCGTCGTACGACTGAATCACCTCATTCCAAAGCTCAGCTGAGATAGAACCGGTAATGCCAACCGGAATGACGAAGAGGCCATTGGCGATCGCAATCTCAAACTCTTCTCTCATGCCGCTGGATGGCACCACCCTTCCTGTCTTGTCCAGCTTATTGCCAAAAAGAAAGAGTGCAATACCGGCATGAGCCAGCATGTTCCGGCGGTACTCCGTCCAAAGTTCTGGCAATGGGCGCGTTCCAGATTGGCTCTGCGGAAACGGGCGTAGGACTAGTTGATCGCTGTCGAGGCGACCACCGTTCATGATGGTCTGCTCGAGCACGCCAGTGATAACGGCACTTCCAACTCCCAAACCGAAGCCCGAGATGACCCGATACTGCTCCTTGCTGATAGCCTTGCTCAGGCTGTAAACAAACTGCTCCGCCTCGGTTTTGGTCCAAGGGCTGTAGTCGTGAGCCGCACCAGAGATAAAAATGGTTTTCCGCTTGTGGCGGTGTTCGATCTCTCGCAGGATATCGGTGACCTCTGAGAACTCATCAACATATACGGCTTTGATCCCAACCCGTAGCAGCTCGTGTTTGAAGAGGTCTTCCTTACGCTGGCGATACTCGAAGTCGGCCTGCCCTTCGCCCTCCATTCTGCTTGCCTTGCGAAGGATGCAGTAGTGCTGGCGTTGATCTTGCGCAAACTGAATCCGGACTCGACTCAGGATGTACTCGAGGTTCGGATCGGTAAAGCTAAAGCCCAGAAACAGAAAGGTCTTGGCGATCAAATCACCGCTCAGTGCAGTGATGAACGGCTGCATCTTCACGTGATAGCGCTCATAGTCATCACGGATCAGCACGGCCTCGGACGCATGATCGACGTCTCCGTGCATTTTATAAACCACGGCATCTCGTTTAGATCGGGTAGTTGCCAACTGTTTATTGGTGTATTTGACGTCTGGAACCTTCCCGTTACGCTCGAGTGAGCTTTCGATGAGCTTATCGTAATTGGTAGTCCAATAAGTCTGAATCGGCAGCCTGGTCAAGATCTCGTGATTTTCAGTCGGCGCAACGCCGGACGAAAATTCGGTGACCAGCATCTGATTCAGCTTGGAGCGGTTGGTCGCATTAGCATTCGCGTGGTATTGCGCCAATGTTACCAAGTCCCACTCTTTTTCGACGTCGAGATCTAGGTCGTCGGCGATCGGCTTCAGCAGCGACTTCCAGTCCACAAAGCCTGCCGCACGGGACAAACCCGCCCCTGCAAAAATCGCCAAATTTCCTTCAGCTAGCTCTTTTGACAAGCTATCTACGAGTCGGAGATATTCTCTTTTCACGTTCTAAGCACTATCCATAGATTGGAGTTAAAGAGTGCGCACCCACTTGCCACTGCCCCGAGTGTCGTATAGAGCAAGGCCGAGAGTGCCTGAAGCTACATCGATTTTGTTATAGAGGTTCAGGTACTCGTTGCTGGAGTTGGAGTTGACCCACTTTCGTGGACGGGTACTGGTTTGATTCTCAAACCGTTTCGGGTGTTGCCTCGACATGCACGACGGCCTCGTCGACAACATCAAACAAGGCTTCGTTGCTCCTTTCAAAGTTC
>Ga0180221_1000087_pt1 | contig 159906 bp, 156 predicted proteins | sample eDN5th37CKraftMG_FD_151339 | JGI IMG/M metagenome (GOLD analysis project Ga0180221, IMG submission 151339) | Enriched Miracle-Growth compost microbial communities from Emeryville, California, USA - eDNA 5th pass 37_C Kraft MG (version 2) (version 2) ... | reverse complement strand
GCCCAGCGACGAGCAGCCCTCGCCGGCTTCCTCACGCGCTACAACACCACACGCCCGCACCGGTCACTCAACGGCCAGACGCCCTTCGAGCGCCTGGCCGAGAGAAACAAGACTGCTGCTGCTTACACCTAGTGCGGGGTCAGCGGCCCGACGCGCTGGCTGTCGGCGGCCGCGCGCAGGTCCTCGAGCTGCGCGCCGGCGCGGGCCAGCAGCTCGTCGGGGGTGCGCCCGTCGCGCGGGTACATCGCGATCCCGATCGACGCGTTGAGGTGGCCGATCTCGTCACGGCGGTACTGGGCCATCGCCTCCTCCATGCGCCGCGCCAGGGCGGCGGCGCCTGAGTCGTCGGTGTCGGCGACGACCGCCAGGTTGTCGGCCGACGCGCGGGCGACCAGGTCCTCGCCGCGCAGCTGCTGCGCCAGGCGCTCGCCGATCGCGCGGACCTCGTCGGGGTCGGCCCCGTGCAGGTCCAGCGTCAGCAGCGCGAAGCGCTCCGGGTCGGCGGCGACCGACTCGGCCAGCCGCTCGTGCAGCCGGGTGACGTCGCCGGCGACGTCGCGGCGGCGGGCCTCCTCGCGCAGCTCGACCAGCGCGCGGCTGGCGGCCGCGATCAGCAGCACGGCGATCGCGACGACGATGCCGGTCTCGGTGGCGTCGGCCGCGCGATCGGGGGCGGCCAGCGCGGCGAGCTGGCCCGCGGCCAGCAGCAGCGCCTGGCCGGCGACGAGCACGCGGGTGCCGCCGACCTGGCCGGCGACCGCGGCCAGCAGGAACGCGAAGACCCAGGCGGTGGCGGCGCCCCGGTCGAAGGCGACGGCGGCGGCGCACGCCTGCAGCGACGCGGCGGCGAGCAGGATCTGCAGTGACCGGTCGCGCTCGGCGATCCAGTCGCGCAGGCCCCACAGCAGCCCGCTCGCGGCGCCCACGGCCGCCAGCAGCAGCATGTTGCGGCTCAGGTCCACTCCCTGCACGGCAGCGCTCAGGACCGTGAGCGCCCAGCCGGCGGCGATCGCCGCGCACGTGAGGCGCGCGAGCCGACGGCGGCGGATGTCGGTCGGCGTCTCCCGCGTCGCGACCCCCGGGCTGACGAGCTTCATAGTGCCCTCGTTTTCGGCCGAGAGCAGGCGAACTTGAGCGAAGCGAGCGGTCAGGCGGCCGAGGCGGCGAGCGCCTGGCGGATCGTCTTGGGGAGCATGAAGCGCACGTCCTCCTGGACGACCTCGAACTCGGCGACGTCCTCGACGCCCCGCGCGCGGAAGAACGCGACGAGCCGCTGGACGAGCTCCTCGGGCGCGCTCGCCCCCGACGAGATGCCGACGACGCGCTTGCCCTCCAGCCACTCCTCGCGCACCTGCGACTCGTTGTCGATCAGGTGCGACTCGGCGCCGTAGTCGCGCGCGACCTCGACCAGGCGCTGCGAGTTGGACGAGTTCTGCGACCCGATGACGAGCACGAGGTCGCACTCGCCGGCCATCTGCTTGACGGCCGCCTGGCGGTTGGTCGTGGCGTAGCAGATGTCATCGGTCCGCGGCCCGGTGATGTGCGGGAAGCGCTCGCGCAGGCGGGCGATGATCGTGCGCGTCTCGTCGACCGACAGGGTGGTCTGGGAGATGTAGGCGACCTTCTCGGGATCGGCGACCTCGAGGCGGTCGACGTCCTCCTCGGTCTCGACGAGCACGATGTGGTCGGGCGCCTCGCCCATCGTGCCCTCGACCTCCTCGTGGCCGTTGTGGCCGATCAGCACGATCGTGTAGCCCTCGTTGGCGAACTTCACCGCCTCGCGGTGGACCTTCGTCACGAGCGGGCAGGTGGCGTCGATCGTCTGCAGCGAGCGGGCGGCGGCGTTGGCGTGGACCGCCGGCGACACGCCGTGGGCCGAGAAGACGACCGTGGCGCCCTCCGGCACCTCGGTCTCGGAGTCGACGAAGATCGCGCCCTTGTCGCGCAGGGTCGCCACCACGTGCTTGTTGTGGACGATCTCCTTGCGGACGTAGACCGGCGCGCCGTACAGCTCGAGCGCGCGCTCGACGGTCTGGACGGCGCGGTCGACGCCGGCGCAGTAGCCGCGCGGGGAGGCGAGCAGGAGGCGCTGGACCATTGGAACCAGCTTAGAGGCTCTCTGCAGGGCCTCCCCGCGCGGGCGGCGATCAGCCGCGGAAGCGAACGGCGACGCGCCTGGTCGCGCGGGCGCCCGTCGCGCCGACGGCGCTCACGCGCACGGCGAGCCTCGGCCGGCGTCCGTCGGCCAGGGCGCGCGTCAGGCGCCCACGGGCCCGGGCGCCGAGCCGCACGGTGACCGTGCGCGCGCGGGCGGGCGCCAGCCGCACGGCCTCGGCGCGCCTGGCGCCGGCGGCCGTCGCGCGGACCCGGCAGGCGCTGGTCCGGCAGGCGACGCGCAGGACGATCGCGCGGGTGCGCACGACGCGCCGCACGCGGACCGACAGCCCCAGGGCCGAGCCCCCGGCCGCAACGGTCGCCGACGACGCGCTCTGGGCCGGTCGCGAGCCGCCGCCGTCGGGCGCGCCGGGAGCGGCCGGGTCGCCGATGCCGCCCATGCCGCCGCCACCGCCGCCACCGAGCCCGCCGCTGCCGCCGGACCCGCCGCCGCCGCCGCTGCCGCCGGCCGCCGGCCGCGCGACGGTCTCGCAGTCGGCGGCGATCGTGTCGACGCCGGCCTCGTCGGCGATCACCTGATCCGCGCCGGCGCCGCAGTCGACGCTGTCGGCGCCGCCGTCGCGCACGTCGAGGACGTCCGCGCCGCCGCGGCCGCCGACGACGTCGACGCCGCCCAGGCCGGTGATCCGGTTGTCGGCGCCGTCGCCCGCCAGGAGGTCGGCGAACGGGCTGCCGATCACGTTCTCGGTCACGACCGTGTCGGTCCCGTCCGCACCGGACGCGGCGCCCGTCCCGAGGTCGACGGTCACGCCGCCGGGCGCGTCCTCGTAGGACGCCGTGTCGATCCCGGGGCCGCCGTCGAGGACGTCGCTGCCGCCGCGGCCGACGAGGAGGTCGTCGCCGTCGCGCCCCGCCAGCAGCTCGCCGCCGGCGCCGCCGCGCAGCACGTCGTCGTGCGCGCTGCCGCGCACGACCTCGAGCCCGGCGAGCGTGTCGAGGCCCTGGCCGGTGTCCTGCGCGCCGGCGATCGCGAGGTCGACCGCGACCGGGCCGTTCGCGGCGCCGTAGTCGACCGTGTCGACACCCGGGCCGCCGACGACGGTGTCGGCTCCGAGGTCGCCGGCGTCCCCGTCCGGGTAGATGCGGTCGTCGCCCGAGAAGCCCCACAGGATGTCGTCGCCGGGGCCGCCGTCGAGGAGGTCGCCCGTGGGCGTGTCGCCGCCCGACAGCGCGTCGTCGCCGGCGCCGCCGCGCAGCTCCACCGCGGTCGCCTGGCTGAACGGCGCGCCGACGTCGGCCGCGCCGTGCAGCGTCACCGCGTCGTCGCCGTCGCCGGCGAGGATCTGCAGCTCGTCGACCGGCGCCCACGTGACGTCCGGGTCGTGCGCGGGATCGGGCACCCCGGCGTTGGCGTTGAACCCGCCGTTGCCGAGCCGCCAGACGTCCGCGCCGGCGCTGCCGATCAGCGCCAGGCGGTCGTGCAGGCCGCTGCCGAGGCTGAGCGTCACCTCGATCTCCGAGAACGCCGGGTCGCCGTTCTCGATCGTGACGCCCGGCGACAGCTCCTGCGGGCGGACGAGCGTGACGGTCGTGTCGCCGTCGCCGGGCGCCGCGGTCGCCGGGTCGTCGGAGGTGTCGACGACGTGGATGGACTCGGTGGTGGTCGTCGTCGGATCGCCGCCGGCGCACACGGTCGGCCCGCCCGCCCCGGCGATCTCGATCGTGCCGCCGGGCAGGACCTCGACGCGGGCCGAGTCCCGGTGGGCGGTCATCTGGATCTGCACCGTGTGCAGCACGGGGTCGTACGCGCAGCTGGTGGCCGCGCCCGCCGGCGCGGCGAGCGCGGCGGTCGCGATCGATCCCGCGACGGGGACCAGGAGCAGGCGTCGGATCATGGGGGTCTCTCTCCGGTTGGTTGCCGGAGGCGACGCTATGAGCGGCGGCGCGCCGCGTCCGTCGGCGCGCGCACGCCGCGAACGTCGCGTGCGCGACACGGGATCAGCGGCGGCGCAGCTCGCGGATCAGCTCGAGGACCGTCTCGCCGGCCGCGTCGAGGCTGCGCACCGACAGCTTGTCGAGCGTGTCGCACGGCTGGTTCCAGCACGGGTAGTCGAAGTCGATCAGGTCGATCGCCGGGATCCCGCGGCGCGCGAACGGCGTGTGGTCGTCGAAGATCTCCGAGCGCGTCACGTCGGGGAACACCTTCTGGGTCCCGACGCGGCGGGCCGCCGCCCGCAGCCGCGCCCACAGCGCCGGGTCCGATCCGGCCTCGTGCTCGATGCGCAGCCCCTTCTGGGCGATGAAGTCGAGCACGATCACCCACCGGGGCTCCATCGTCTCCGCGGCGAACCTGGAGCCGCGCAGCGCCACCTCGGTGAAGTCGCCGCGGACGGGCAGCTCCGGCGCCTCCTCCCCGTCGGTGAGCAGGAACGTGATCGCGCGGTCGCCGGGCCGCTGCGTGCGCGCGAGCACGCGGGCGATCTCGATGACCGCGCCGACGCCCGCGGCGCTGTCGTTGGCGCCGACGTGGCCGGCCACCGGCGCGGTGTCGTAGTGGGCGATCAGCAGGATCGGCTTGCCGCGGCCCGGCAGCGTCGACTCGATGTTGCGCAGGCCGGGGTGGCCGGGCACGTCGACGAAGCGCGCGTCCGGCAGCGCCTCGGCGAGCATGTCGCCCGAGCGCCGCGCGGCCTCCGAGCCGGCCGGGCGCGGACCCAGCTCCACCTGCCGGCGCGCCCAGCGCATCGCGGCGGCGCCGTCGAAGCGGTCGACGCGAGCACGGGGCACGGCCGCGGCGGCCGCCGCCTCCGGCTCGGCGGCGGGCGCGGGCGCGCTGCGCGCCGGGGGCGCGGCGTCGCCGTCGTCGGAGCGGAACAGCGCGAAGTCGGTCGCCGCCTGCCAGATCAGAAGCCCCCCGATCACGAGCTGGATGCCGAGCGCCCAGAGCAGCAGCTTCGGCGTCGCCGGGTTCGAGCTCGCCATGTCCGGGTTGAGCGTAGTCGCCGCTGGGCAACCGGACGCCATGCGAGTCGCCGTCGTGGGAGCCACCGGGAACGTCGGCAGCGCGCTCGTCCGCGCGCTGGCCGCCGACGAGCGCATCGACGAGATCGTCGGGATCGCCCGGCGGGCGCCCGATCTGCAGCAGCCGCGGACCACGTGGCGGACCGCGGACGTCGTCACCGACGACCTCGTCCCGCTGCTGGCGGGCGCCGACGTCGTCGTCCACCTCGCGTGGCTGATCCAGCCCTCGCGCGACGAGCGCGTCACCCACGCCGTCAACGTCCAGGGCTCCGCGCGCGTGTTCCGCGCGGCGGCGGACGCGGGCGCCGGCGCGATCGTCCACGCGTCGTCGATCGGCGCCTACAGCCCCGGTCCCAAGGACCGCGCGGTCGACGAGTCGTGGCCCACCGAGGGCATCGGGAGCTCGTTCTACTCGCGCCACAAGGCGGCGGTCGAGCGGATCCTCGACGGCTTCGAGGCCGCGCACCCCGACATGCGCGTCGTGCGCCTGCGTCCCGGGCTGATCTTCCAGCGCGAGGCGGCGTCGGAGATCCGGCGGCTGTTCGCGGGACCGCTGCTGCCCGGACCGCTGCTGCGCCGCGGGCTGATCCCGCTGGTGCCGCGCCATCCGCGGCTGCGCTTCCAGGCCGTCCACGCCCACGACATCGCCGAGGCCTACCGGCTGGCGATCGCCGACGAGCGCGCCCGCGGCGCCTACAACGTGGCGGCCGAGCCGGTGCTCGACGGCGAGACGCTCGCGCGGCTGCTCGGCGCGCGCGCCGTCCCGGTCCCGGCCGGGCTGCTGCGCGGCGGGGCCGACCTGTCCTGGCGCGCGCGGCTGCAGCCGACGCCGGCCGGCTGGGTCGACCTCGCGCTCGGCGTGCCGATCATGGACACGTCGCGCGCCCGGACCGAGCTGGGCTGGACGCCGCGCCACACCTCGGAGGAGGCGTTCCTGGACCTCTTCGACGGGATGCGCGAGGGCGCCGGGCTGCCGACGCCGCCGCTGGCCCCCGGGGCCGGCGGTCCCGCGCGCGTCGGCGAGCTGCTGACCGGCGTGGGAGCCCGCACCCCGTAGCCCGGGGGCCGTGTAGGCTCGCGGCAGGGATGCAACAGCACGGGGATCGTCTCAGCGCGGTCGACGTCTCGTTCCTGGCGCAGGAGGGACCGTCGTCGCACATGCACATCGGCGCGGTGACGGTCTTCGAGGGCCCGCCGCCGGCGTTCGACGAGCTGTCGGACCTGCTGCGCAGCCGCCTGCACCTCGTGCCGCGCTACCGGCACCGGCTCGCGACGCTGCCGCTGGCCAGCGGGCGGCCGCTGTGGGTCGACGACCCCGACTTCGACCTCGAGTACCACCTGCGCCAGACCGCGCTCCCGCCGCCCGGCTCGTGGGAGCAGCTGATGAACCTCACCTCGCGCGTGTTCTCCCAGCAGCTCGACCGCAGCAAGCCGCTGTGGGAGATGTGGGTCGTCGAGGGGCTCGACGACGGCCGCTGGGCGCTGATCTCCAAGACCCACCACGCGCTGATCGACGGCATCAGCGGCGTCGACCTCGCCACCGTCCTGTTCGACCTCGAGCCGGTGCCGCGCACCGTCGAGGGCACCGGCGTGCCGTGGCAGCCGCGCCGTCCGCCGTCGGGCGTCGAGCTCCTGGCCGGCGGCGCTCGGGGCCTCCTGCGCGCCGGCCTGCGGCTGACCGAGCGCGCCGTGCGCGCCGCCGCGCACCCCGACCGGACGCTGCACGCGGGGCGCGAGGCGCTGGAGGGCATCGGCGAGATCGTGTGGGCGGGGCTGAACCCGGCGCCGGAGACGCCGCTGAACGTGGAGATCGGCCCGCATCGCCGGTTCGTCGGGGTCGGCAACCGGCTCGACGACTTCAAGCTGATCAAGTCGACGTTCGGGACCACGGTCAACGACGTCGTGCTCGCCGTCGTCGCGGGCGCCCTGCGCGGCTGGCTGCGCTCCCGCGGCGTGCGCACCGAGGGCCTCGAGCTGCGCGCGCTCGTCCCGGTCTCGATCCGCGCCCCCGACGAGCACGGCCGGCTCGGCAACCGGCTCGCGGTCGTGCGCGGGCCGCTGCCGGTCTACATCGCCGACCCGGTCGCGCGGCTGAGCGCGGTGAAGGAGGCGATGGACGGCCTGAAGGAGTCCAAGCAGGCGCTGGGCGCCGAGACGCTCGCCGGCGTGCAGGAGTTCGCGCCGCCGACGATCCTCGCGCAGGCCTCGCGGATCAACTTCTCCACGCGCCTGTTCAACCTGATCGTGACGAACGTGCCGGGCCCGCAGATCCCGCTGTACGTGTGCGGGCGCGAGCTGCAGGACGTCTTCCCCGTCGCGTTCCTGCCCCAGCGCCACGCGCTGGCCGTGGCGATCATGTCCTACAACGGCTCGATCAACTTCGGGCTGCTGGGCGACTACGACGCGCTGCCCGACATCGACGTGCTCGCGCAGGGCGTCGAGCTCGAGGTCGACGCGCTCGTGCGCCTGGCCCGCGAGCGCCGCGAGCGCGGGCGCGAGACGGCGGAGCCCGCCGGCGAGCCGGCGCCCGCCTGACGCGCCGCGGTCAGCTCGTGCGGGTGGCCGCCTCCGGCTCCCGCGGCGCGGTCTCCACGTTCCCGGCCCGATCGACGGCGCGGGCGTGGAACGCGTACGTGTGGCCGGGCCGCACACGGACGCGCACGGCGCCGCGGGTGGTCGTCGCCACCTGCCGGGGCCGGCCGCCGTCGCGGGCGGCGTAGACGCGCACCTCGCGCACGCCGGACGCGCGCACGCCGGGCGGGGCCGGGTCGCGCGCGCTGACGTCCAGCACGACGGAGCGCCCCGTCGCCGTCGCCGGCGCGCGCACCGACGACTCGGGCGGCCGGCGGTCGACCCGCGCCGCCCGCGCCACCGCCGCCTCGGCGTCGACGATCCCCCAGCCGAGCGCGTTCGTCCACCCGGTGCCGCGCTCGCGCTGCGCGGTGCGCTTGAGGATCCGGATGACGTCGGCGGGCCCGAGGTCGGGGTTGAGGTCGCGCACGAGCGCGGCGGCGCCGGCGACGATCGGGGTCGCCATCGACGTCCCCTCCAGGAACGCGAAGCGCGTGTCGCCGGCCAGCTCGGTGCGGCAGCCGCACGGGCGCACGCCCGGCCCGCCGACCTCGACGTACGGGCGCGCCGCGATGTCCGGGAACGCGCCGAGCACGCCGTTGGCGCCGGGCCGCTCGAACGCGCCGTAGGCGGCCATCGAGATCTGCGAGCCGTCGCCGGCGAAGCGCGCCTTGCCGCCGGTGAACGCAGCCGCCGTCACAGTCAGGCCCTTGCCGGTCCGCAGACGCGGGCCGGTGCCGGTCGGCTGCAGGATGTTGGCGGGGTCGCCCTGCTCGGTGGTGGGGCGGTCGGAGGCGGCGGCGACCATCACCACGCCGCGCGCGTAGGCGTAGTCGATCGCGTCGATCATCGCCTGCGGCGGCTCGGCGCGGTCGTCGGTCCCGATCGACATCGAGATCACGCCCGCGCCCCGGTCGGTGGCGTCGACGATCGCGCGCACGACGCTCTCGTCGCTGAGGTCGGACTTCTCCACGATGAGCCCGCACAGCAGCCCCGCGCCGGCGACGCCGACGCCGTTGCCGGGCTGGCCGCAGGCGAGCGAGGCGACGTGCGTACCGTGCCCGCTCTCGTCGACGTCGGCGCCCCCGTGCGTGGGGTCGCGGTCGAGGTCGTTGAGCGCGCGCAGCTTCGGCGCCAGGTCGGGGTGGCCGGCGTCGACGCCCTGGTCGATGATCGCGACCGCGACGCTGTCGCCGTCGGCGCGCTCCCACGCCTGCGGGAAGCGCGAGCGGACCGCCCACCACTGCAGGCTCTCCCCCATCGCCGCCGGGTCGGGGGTGGCGAGGGCGGGGTCGTCGGGGAGCAGGCGCGGGGTCGCGCGGTGCTCGACGTCGACGGCGCGCACGGCCGGGTCGCGGCGCAGGCGGCGAGCCAGCTCGGCGACCGACTCGCCCGGAGCGGGCGCGACCGTGGCGATGCGCAGTCTCGGGATCCCGGGCCCGGCGCGACGGGCGCCGGTGCGGGCGGCGACGGCGCGGGCGGTCGCCGCGACGGCGCGCGTCTCCCCCGCCGGCTCGTGCAGCGAGACCAGGAGGCGGCCCGTCGGCTCGGCCCCCGCCCCGGCCGGTGCAGCCAGCGACACGGCCATCGAGAGCAGAGCCACCCGCCGCATCGGCGCCAGGATAGTGGCGGCCGCGTGTATCGTTCCGCACATGGCCGCCTTCGACGCAGACCTGATCGGGCCCGACGAGACCGCCTACCGCCTCGAGCTGACGCCCGCTCAGCTGAAGGTGACCTGGTCGGCGCTGAAGTCGTTCTTCGACGACCTCGGCCACGACGAGCACGACGTGCGGGAGGTCGTCGGCGAGGTGCTGGCCAAGCTCCCGGGCGAGCACGAGATCCGCGCGATCGACCTCGATCGCGAGCGCCGGCGGCGCGAGAGCTAGGCCGGCCGGAGCGCGGCGCGGCTCAGAAGCCGAGGGCGAACTTCGCGTCCTCGGACATGCGGTCCGGGCTCCACGGCGGCGTGAACGTCATCGTGGACCGCACGCTCGTCACGTCGGGCAGCTCACCGACGAACTCCTCGATCTGCTCGGTGACCTGGGGGCCGATCGGGCAGCCGGGCGTCGTGAGCGTGAACGTCACGTGCACGTCGCCGCCGTCGATCTCGATCCCGTAGATGAGGCCGAGCTCGACGAAGTCGAGCCCGAGCTCCGGGTCGATCACGTTGGACAGGGCCTCTTCGACATCCTCGACGGAGGGCATGCCTGAAGTGTAGACCTCCGCCACGGGCGCCCACCGCTCGGGGATCCCTACGCTGAGTGTTCCGTGCTGCCGCTGCTGCTGATCCTGTTCGTCGCCGTCCCGATCGCCGAGCTGTACGTGATCATCCAGGTCGGCCAGTGGATCGGCGTGTGGCCGACGATCGGGCTGCTGATCGCCGACTCGATCATCGGCACGATGCTGCTGCGCGCGCAGGGCCGCTCGGCCTGGCGGCGCTTCAACGCGGCGGTCGCGGAGGGGCGCATCCCCACGCGCGAGGTGCTCGACGGCGTGTGCGTGATCGCCGGCGGCCTCGCGATGCTCGCCCCCGGCTTCATCACCGACGTGTTCGGCATCCTCCTGCTGCTGCCGCCCACACGGGCGGTGTTCCGGCGGCTCGCGCTCGCGAACGTCGCCAGCCGGATGGCGGCCACCGGCGCCAGCTGGGGCGTCGGGAAGGTCGCGGGCCGGCGCGCCGGCGGCGGGATGGCGCGCCGCCCCTACGACGTGGAAGGCTCCGCCCGGGAGCACGAACAGGAGCGACTGCCGTGAGCGAGACGATCGACCCCAGCCTGGAGGCGCCCCGGCCGGCGAGCGGCCCCGGGTTCTCCGACGCCGTGACGTTCTCGTTCGGCGACGAGCGCGTCGGCGTGTTCGGGATGGCGCGGGTCGGGCTGGCCGGCGGGACGGGCAGCGGGCTGGCGCTGCTGTTCGCCGGGCGCGAGACGGCGGCCGCGCGGGCCGAGGGCGGCGTCGCGGTGGACGCGTCGGGCGGCTGGGAGGCGGTCGACGCGGGCGGCGTGTCGACGACGATCGAGGCGCCGCTGGAGCGCTGGACCGTGCGCTTCGACGGCGGCGCCGACGGCGGGTGCGAGCTGCGCTTCGAGGCGATCGGCGAGCCGGCTGCGGTGTCGGGCGGCGGGATGACCGGCTACGAGCAGCTGTGCCGAGTGCGCGGGACCGCGCGGGTCGGGGACCGCACCGTCTCCGTCGACTGCCTGGGACAGCGCGGCCACCAGTGGGGCGAGCCCGACTGGGACCGCATGGCGATGGCCCGCACGATCGGCGCGTGGATGAGCGACGACCTGGCGGTGGTGCTGGGCGCGTTCCGCCCCGCCGACGCGACCGACCACAGCCACGACGAGCTGTCGGCCGTCGTGCTCGCCGGCTCGCCGCCGCAGCCGGTCGCGATCGCCGACCCGCGCCTCTCGACCGCCTACGACGCCGACGGCCGCCAGCGCCGCGCCGGCTGGGAGCTGTGGCCGGCCGACGAGGACGCCTTCGCGCGCCGCGGCGCCGGCGAGGTCCTGTGCGGCACCTCGCTCGACCTCGGGCGCCTGCGCCTGGACTGCGCGTTCTTCCGCTTCCGCATGGAGGGGCGCGAGGGCGTCGGCCGCTACGACGTGCTGCGCCGCACCTGAGTCGCCCCTTCACGGGCGGGCGGTGAGGCCCGATCGCTCCCATGTGCTTGGCCCGTCCGCCGGATGGCGCAGGAGATGTCGATCACCCCCGGGGTGGGAGCGATCGTTCACGCAGAGCCTGCGCGATGGCTCCCACGTCCCCGTCGCCCGCCCGCCGGGGTGGACGCCATGGGCCGTCGAGGGGTTGACACGCGATACGTAGCGATATATCGTTGCGCTATCGCGATCCATCACCGACAGAAGGAGTGCGCACATGCACGCGATGACCATGAGGCGCATGTGCGATCCGCGCGTCGTCGCTCTGCTGATGAGCGGCGGGCGCGGTGAGCGCGGGCGCCATCACCACCGCCACCGGGGCGGTCCGGGGTTCGGTCCGTGGGGACCGGCGTTCGGCGGGCGCGGCGGGCCGTTCGGCCGGCGCGGGCGGCGGATGCAGCGCGGCGACGTCCGCGCCGCGATCCTGGTGCTCCTGGACGAGGAGCCGCGCAACGGCTACGGCCTGATGCAGGAGATCGAGCAGCGCAGCGAGGGCGCGTGGCGCCCGAGCCCGGGCTCGGTCTACCCCGCGCTGTCGCAGCTCGAGGACGAGGGCCTGATCCGGGCCGAGACGCGCGACGGGCGCAAGCTCTTCGCGCTCACCGACGCGGGCCGCCGGCACGTCGAGGAGCACCGCGAGGAGCTCGGCGCGCCGTGGGAGGACGCCAGCGGCGGCCTCGGCGAGCACGTCGTCGAGCTGCGCGACCTGCTGTGGCAGGTCGGCACCGCGGCGATGCAGGTGGTCCAGGCCGGCGACGAGCAGCAGGTGGCCCGCGCCCGCGAGGTGCTGACCGAGGCCCGCCGCTCGCTCTACCGGATCCTGGCCGGCGACGACCCCGCCGCCGAGGGCGGCGCCGCCGACGGGCCGGACGCGTCGCCGCCCGGGACCGGCGCCTGAGCCCGCGAGATCAGTTCTCGCAGCCCAGCCGGTCCCAGACGTACAGGTCGAGGCACTCGGCCGCGAGCGCCATCGCGCGTTCGCGGCTGAGGCTCGGCAGCACGGTCTCGAGCGCCTGTTCCTCCGCGACGCCGGCGTCGAAGGCCTCCTCGCCGCGGAAGCCCGCGGCGATCTTCAGTGCCTCGCGACGGTTCTCGCCCAGCGACGAGAACGCGTTGACGAGGAACTCGCGGTTGGCGATCGGCGTGCCGACCTCGAGCGAGGCGTGCCACGCGGCGAGCATCGACAGGTCGTGCTCGTCGAGGTCGGCGACGGCCTGGGCGTAGTGGTGCTCGAGCTCCCGCTCGGGGATCTCGTCGACCCACGCGCGCACGACCTCCCCGACGAGCTGCCGACGAGCTTCGCGGCCGACGGACTCGGCGACGACGCGGATGGCATCCTGGGGTTCGATGAAGCAGAGGGGCATCGGAGCTCCGTAGAGGGGCCGAATGACTGGTCGACGGGACTGTAAGCGTCGGTGTGGACGGCAAAACGGCGGCTCAGCCGGGGCCGAACTCGCCGCCCCCGCGCCCGCCCTCGACGATCGCCGATCCCGCGCTCGCGCCCTCGGGCGCTGAGGCCGCCCGCCCGGCGGGCGCCGGGGCCGCCGGAGCCGCCGGAGCCGGCGCCCGGAACTCCACCCGTCGCGCCGGCGCGCGCTCGACCGGGCGCCGCACGGCGCGGAACTCGCGCGCCGGCCGCCCGCGCGGGGCGAACTCGCGCGCCCGGCCGCCGCCGCCGCTCCCCGGCGCCCCCGACGAGCGCTCCCGGGGCCCGCGAGCGGGCGGGGCGGGCGCCGTCGCCGCCGGCGCCACCAGCGCCACCGTCCGCGCCGGCGCCGGCGTGGCCGCCGCCCGCGCCGGCGCGCGCTGCGCGGCCCGCTCGCCGCCGCGACCGTCCCGCTCACCCCCGCCGGCGCCGACCTGCACGGCCGTGGCCGCCCCGCCGCTCGCCACGACCGCGGCGGACGCGACCGCGGCGACCTTCGTGGAGGTGACCGCCTCCGCCCCCATCTGCGCCTTCAGCGCCCACGCGGTCGCGCGCTCCTGCACGGCCACGACCGCGCTCTCCAGCGCCCGCACGAGCGCCTCGACCCGCCCGCCGCCGGGCGCCGCGGCCCCCGCGGACGCGACCGCGAGCCCGGCCGCCGGCAGCACGCCGGCCAGGTGCGGCCCGGCCGCGCGCAGCTCGCGCACCGTCGCCCGGCACGCCGCGCAGCGGCGCAGGTGCGGTCGCGCCGCCGCGAGCTGATCGGCGCTCGCCTCCCCGTCGACCAGCGCCGCCACCACCGGCGCCCACCGCTCGCACTCCTCCCCCGCCTCGATCCCCGCGTAGCGGCGCAGGAACGCCCGCCGTCCCTCGGTCAGGCACCGGTTCACCTTCGTGTAGGTCCACTGCTGGCGCTCGGCGATCTCCGCGTACGAGAGGCCCTGCGCCTTCAGCCACAGCGCCGTGACCTCCTGCGGCTTGAGCCGCTGCAGCGCCTCGGCCGACCGCGCCATCCGGTCCCACCGCGCGATCCGCTCGTCGACGTCGGTCTCCCGCTCGGCGGGCCTGGCGTCGAGGTCGGTCTCCTCGGGCGCGACGAGCTCCAGGCGCGCCTTGCGCACGGCCATCGCCTCGTGCTTGACGACGACGTGAAGCCACCGGTCGACGGTGGCGGGGTCGACGGTGGCGGCGCGCCGCAGGAAGATCTCCATCGCCCGCTGGTACGCGTCGTGGGCGTCGTCGGCGCACAGGGAGTGCCGTCGCGCGGTCCGCAGCAGCGCGCTCGCGTGCTCGCGGATCGTCCGCACGACGAGGTCGTGGGATGGCTCCATGCTCCCCATCAGTCAGAGAGTGGCGAACATTCGCCCCCTTCCGTTCATTCTGGACGGACGTCGCAGGCGCGCGGCTCAGCCGAGCGTGACGTCGAGCGTCATCATCAGCGCGAAGCCCACGATCAGCGCGAGCGTCGCGATCCGGTCGCTGCCCGCGTGCGCCTCGGGCACGAGCTCGTCCATCACGACGTACAGCATCGCCCCCGCCGCGAACGCCAGCCCCGCCGGCAGCAGGACGGCGGCGACCGCGGCGACCGCGATCGCGACGAACGCCGCCGGCGGCTCGAACGCGCCGGTCGCCGACGCGAACCCGAACGCCTGCCGGCGCGAGGCGCCGCCGTCGAGCAGCGGCGCGGCCGCCGCGAACCCCTCCGGGATGTTCTGGATGCCGATCGCCAGCGCGATCGGGATGCCGATCTCCGTCCCGCCGGCGGCGAACGCCAGCCCGACCGCCATGCCCTCCGGCACGTTGTGGATCGCCATCGCGATGAGCAGCAGCAGGCCGCGCCGCTGCGCCGCGGGATCGCCGTCGCGCCGCGCGAGGCCCGTGCGGCCGCGCTCGACGAACCGCGCGTGCAGGTGCGGCACGAGCCGGTCGAGCACCGCCAGGCAGGCGGCGCCCGCGAGCAGCCCGGCCACGACCTCGCCGACGCCGCCGCGGTCGAGCGCCGGGACCAGCAGGCTGAAGGTGGTCGCCGCCAGCATGACCCCGGCCGTGAAGCCCATGAGGACGTCGAGCGCGCGCTCCGACGGCCGGCGCAGCACGAGCACGCCGAGCCCGCCGACCGCGGTCGCCGCGCCCGAGCCGACGATCCAGAGGACCTCTTCGAGCGTCAGGTCCATGGCCGCCGGATCATCGCCGACCCGGCGGCCACGGGACCGCTCAGCTGCCGGGGATGCCCTCGCCCGGCGGGCAGCCCGGGCTGCCGACGAGGTCGGCGATCACGACGTCGGGCGCGACGCCGCAGCCCACGAGCGCGGTGCCGAGCGAGACGACGACCCAGCGCTTGGAGCCCTGCGGGTTGACGAGGATGAAGTACGCGGGCTGGAACCTGCCCTCGCCCTTGCTCGTCGCGGTCTGCCAGGCCAGCGCCCAGGAGTCCGACAGCGACGAGATGCGGATCCGGTCGACCGTGTACCAGCTCTTGGGGATCCGGTTGGCGCCCCCGAGCTTCGTCGTCTTGACGGCCCGGGTGATCTGCTTGGCCTGGGACGCTGTGGGCGCCTTGGAGGCGGCGGCCGGACCCGCGAACGCGCCCAGGGCGATCGCGGCGGCGGCGAGCGCCGCGAGCATCGTGCGTAGAGGCATGGCGGCAGCCTAGTGCCGCACGGGGGCCAGCTGGTCGCGCAGGCGCTCCAACGCTCGTCCGTTGCCGCGCTTCAGCCAGGACCGCGAGATCGGCGCGAGCAGGCGCTCGGCGAACGGCGCCGCCTCGGTCACCACGGTGAACGTCACCTCGGTCGCGCCCTCGCCGCTGGGGCGCAGCGTCCAGGTGCCGCGCGTGCGCCGGCGCCCCTTCGCGCCGACCGTCGTCTCGACGATCCGCTCCGGCGCCTGCGCCTCGACGATCTCGATGTCGATCCAGTCGGCGGGCCCGGGCGTCGCCGCCCGCACGCGGGCGCGCGCCCCCACCCCCGACTCCGCGCCCGAGAGCGTCCAGTCGCGCAGGAAGTGGTCGCAGAACGCCTCGTGGTTGGCGAGCACGACCAGGTGGTCGTACACCTCCTGCGGCGGGCGGTCGACGATGGTCCTGACCGTCACGGCTTCCAAGACGTCCCTCCTTCGAGTCGTGGCTCAGCTCGCGCGCAGGTACGTAAGCACAGCCAGGACCCGCCGGTGGTCGTCGTCGCTGGCGGGGAGGTCGAGCTTGGAGAAGATCGACGACACGTGCTTCTCCACCGCGCTGGCGGTGACGACGAGCTCGCGCGCGATCGCCGCGTTCGTGCGGCCCTCGGCCATGAGCGCGAGCACCTCGCGCTCGCGCGGGCTGAGCGCGCCCAGCTCCCCGTCGCCGGCGCGCGGGTCGCGGGCGCGCAGCAGCGCGCTGACGACCTCGCTGTCGAGCGCCGTGCCGCCGCCGGCCACGCGCTGCAGGGCGTCGAGGAACGTGCGCACCTCGGCCACGCGCTCCTTGAGCAGGTAGCCGACGCCCTCGGCGCCCTCGGCCAGCAGCTCGGCCGTGTAGACCGGCTCGACGTACTGGGAGAGGATCAGGATCCCGGTGCCGGGATGGCGGCGGCGCACCTCGATCGCCGCCCGCACGCCCTCGTCGGTGAACGTCGGCGGCAGGCGCACGTCGACGATCGCCAGGTCGGGCTTGTGGCCGTTGACGACGCGCAGCAGGCCCGGCCCGTCGTCGACCTGGGCCACGACCTCGATGTCGTGGTCGGTCAGCAGCGCGATGAGGCCCTCGCGCAGCAGCGCGTTGTCCTCGGCGATCACGACCCGCATGGCAGCTCCACGCGCACCAGTGTGCCCGCTCCGGGGTCGCTGGCGATCTCCACCCGCCCGTCGACCGCCTCGACGCGGTGGCGCAGGCCGGTGAGCCCGGCCCCGGCCGGGTCCGCCCCGCCGGGCCCGTCGTCGGCGATCTCGACGACGAGCAGGTCGCCGCGCTCGGACACGGTGACGAGCGCGGACGCCTGCGGGGCGTGCTTGGCGACGTTCGTCAGCGCCTCGGAGATCGCGAAGTAGGCGGCGGTCTCGACGACGAGCGGCGGCCGGCGCGCCAGCGAGCCCTCGACGTTGACCGGGATCGCCGAGCGGCGCCCGAGCGCCTCGACGGCCGCCATCAGCCCGCGGTCGGCGAGCACCGGCGGCGCGATGCCGCGCGCGAGATCGCGCAGCTCGCCGATCGCCGCGGTCGCCTCCTCGCGGGCGCGGCGCACGAGCTCGGCCGCCTCCGGGCGGTCCTCGAGGCGCTCCTCGGCGCGGCCCAGGTGCATCGTCAGCGCCACGAGGCGCGCCTGCGCGCCGTCGTGCAGGTCGCGCTCGATGCGGCGCAGCTCGGCCGCCTGGGCGTCGACGACGCCGCGCCGCGTGCGGGCGAGCTCGTCGACGCGCTCGGTCAGCTCCTCCTCGCGGGCGCTGCCGAACAGGCGGTGGCGGTACACGATCAGCGCATGCACGGCGAGCGCGACCGCGAAGGCGCTCAGCGGCCACACCGGCCAGAACTCGCCGGCGCCGCCGATCGCCCACGCCGCGACGTCGGCGACCGCCAGCGTCCCCAGGACCGAGGCGGCGATGCCCAGCGCGCGCTCCGACGGCGTGGGCAGCCGCTGGCTGATGCGGACGCCGGTGTGGATGGCGAGCGGCACGAACAGGCCCACGAACACCCAGGCCGGCCAGAACAGGCCGCTGCGGTCGGCGGCCACCCACACGACGACGACGATCAGCGCGAGCAGCGCCGACAGGCTGGCGTGGATGCCGAGCGCGATGCGGGCCTGGGTGGTCATGGCGACCAGGATGACGCAGCCGGCGGGGCGTTTGGGTGGGGCGGCATGGCGTCCGCGGCCGGGGCCCGCCCCCGGGGCGCGGGTGCGGGAAACCCCACCCCGCCGCCTCCGCGCGGTACGGTGACGGCGATGCCTCACAACGTCCTCGTCGGCTACGACGGCTCCGACAACGCCCGTCTCGCGCTCGCCCAGGCGATCGAGATCGCCCAGCGCACGAACGCGCGCCTCACCGTCATGAGCGTCGTCCCCGACGTCGCGGCGACCGCGCACGCGGCGTGGCTGGCCGGCGGCAACCCCGCCGAGCTCGAGGAGGAGATGCGCAAGGAGGTCACGGCCACGCTCGAGGAGGGCATCGAGCAGGTGCCCGACGACCTGCCCGTCACGAAGCTCCTCGGGCACGGGCACGCGGGCCCGGCGCTCGTGGCCGCCTCCGAGGAGCAGGGCTGCGACCTCGTCGTCGTCGGCACGCGCGGCCGCGGCGCGGTGCGCTCGCTGCTGCTGGGCAGCGTCACCGAGCACCTCGTCACCCACAGCCGCGTGCCGATCGTGGTCGTCCCGCCGCCCGACCGGCTGCGCGAGGACCTCGCCTAGCCGCGGTTGAGGCGCGCGAAGATCCGCTTCTGCGCGCCGTAGAGCCTGGGCAGCTCGTCCGCCAGCCGCGCGTACGCGTCGCGGGTGGCCGCCTGCGGCTCGAAGACCGCGTCGACCGGCACGAGCCCCGCGACCGCGCGCGGCTCCAGCGCGCCGACGCCGATCGCGCCCAGCAGCGCGGCGCCGCGCAGCGTCGCGAGCGCGGGGTCGGCGACCCGCTCGATCCGGCGGTCCAGCACGTCGGCGACGATCTGGCACCACAGGTCCGACACCGCGCCGCCGCCGATCAGCCGCAGCGGGTCCAGGCGCCGCCCGGCGAGGCGCTCGACGCCGCCCAGCAGCCAGCGCGCGTTGCAGGCGACCCCCTCGAGCACCGAGCGCGCGAGCTCCGCGCGCGTCGCCGCCACGGACACGTTGTGCCAGCCGCCGCGCGCCCGCCGGTCGGACACCGGCGAGCGCTCGCCCGCCAGCCACGGCGCGAAGATCACGCCGCCGCTGCCGGGCGGCGCCTGCGCGGCCAGCGCGACGAGCTCCTCGTACGTGCCGCCGAGGACGCGGTCGCGCAGCCATTGCAGGCACGCGCCGGCCGAGTCCTGGTTGTCGGCGATCAGGTAGCGGCCGGGCCCGACGCCGGGGACGGACGCGATCGAGCGCATCGGGTCGGTCTTCTTGAACGGCACCGGGCAGGAGATCCACGACGTCGTGCTGATCGCCAGGTGCGCGGCGAACTCGTCGAGCGCCCCCGCGCCCGCCGCGGCCCCGTGCAGGTCCGGGGTGCCGGCCACGACCGGGACGCCGTCGGGCAGGCCGAGGTCGGCGGCGACGTCGTCGCGCACCGTGCCGACCACCGACACGCTGCGCACCAGCGGCGCGAGGCGGTGCGGCTCGACCCCGGCCAGCTCGACCAGCCCGGGGTCGTAGGCGAGGCGGTCGAGGTCGCGGTTGTCGGTGAGCCAGGCGGCGATCATCGACGCGTGGCTGGCGGCGGCGCGGCCGCAGAAGCGCATCGTCAGGTAGTCGGCCGGCTCCAGGAACCAGCGCGCCGCCGCGGCGACCTGCGGGCGGTCGCGCTGCAGGAACAGCATGTGGCTGATCGGGTCGCCGCCCGCGGGCGACGGCGCGCCGCCGGTGCGCCGGATCCAGGTCGCGACGCGCCGCGGGTGATAGCCGAGCAGCGGCCCGCCGATCAGGGCGCGCGCGTGCCCGGCCCCGCGGGTGTCCAGCCACAGCACGCAGTCGTCGACCGGCCGGCCGTCCTCGCCGACGGGCACCACGCTGCCCCACTGCGAGGTGACCGACACGGCGATCACGCTCGCCGGGTCGACCGCGCCGCTGCGCAACGCCTCGCGGGCGCCGTGGCGGATCAGCGACCACCAGCCCTCGGCGTCCTGCACGGCGCCGCCGTCGGGCGTGCGCCGGGTCTCGACCGGCGTGTGGCGCGCCCAGACGATGCGGCCCGTGGTGGAGACGAAGCCGACCTTCGGGCCGCCGGTGCCCTGGTCGACGGCGAGGACGACGCGCTCCTGCTCGCCGCCGCCCGCGCTCATGCCGGGTCGGGAACGCTCAGTTGGGCATCGAGGATCTGCGCCATGACGCCGCGGATCATCGCGTCCGCGTCGACGGTCAGCCCGCCGGGCACGCCGCCGTAGATCGCCGCCGACGCCGCCGGCTCGCCGGCGTGCTCGCGCGCGTACGCGACCGCCGCGGCGAGGTCCTCGGCGAACGCCTCCACCACCCCCGCCTGCAGCTGCGGCCGCGTGACGGCGAAGTGCAGCCCGTCGGGGTACTGCAGCCCGTTGAAGCGCCAGCCGCGCTCGCGCATGGCGTCGTTGACGTGGTAGACGTCGAACGCGTCGGAGGTGAACGCGAAGACGAACGTCGGCTCGCCCATCAGCCGCAGCTCGGGGTGGGCGCGGACGGCCTCCTGCATCCGCGCCGACGTCTCGAAGATGCCCTTCGCGTAGCGCCGGTAGCCCTCGCGGCCGAGCGACACCATCGCCGCCCACGTCGCGGCCAGCAGGCCGTCGGACCGCGACCCCTCCATCCCCGGCGAGAAGTACTTGCCGCCGCTCCACTCGGGCAGGAACGCGTACGCGTGGTTGCGCAGCGCCCTGTCGCGGAACAGGACGGTCGAGGTGCCCTTCAGCGCGTAGCCGTACTTGTGCGTGTCGGCGGAGATGCTCGTGACGCCCGGGAGGCGGAAGTCGAAGACCGGGACGTCGAGCCCGAGCTCCTCGCCGAACGGGAGCAGGAAGCCGCCCAGGCAGCCGTCGACGTGCAGGCCGACGCCGTGGCGCTGCGCCAGCTCCGACAGCTCGGCGATCGGGTCGATCGTCCCGTAGCCGTAGTTGCAGGCCGACCCGACGATCGCGACCGTCCGGTCGTCGACGAGCGCCTCCATCGCCGCGAGGTCGGCGAGCGTGGTGTCCGGGTCGACCGGCGCCCGGCGCAGCTCGATCCCGAACAGGTGGCAGGCCTTGTCGAACGCCGGGTGGGCGGTCTCGGGCTTGACGACGTTCGGCCGCTCGATCCCCCGCTCGCGGCCGTGCTCGCGGTAGACGAGCATCGCGTGCATGATGCTGCCGGTCCCGCCGCTGGTGACCAGGCCGGCGGGCTCGCCGTCGGCGACCGCGCCGGCGTGGAACAGGTTCAGCGCCATCGCCAGGATCTCGCCCTCGAAGCGCGTCGCGCTCGGGCACATGTCGCGCTGCAGCGCGTTGTGGTGGGCGAAGAGCCCGAACGCCTCGGTCAGGAACGCGTAGTGCTCGCGGTCGCCGCAGTACATGGTCCCCGAGCAGCGGCCGCTCTCCCAGACCTGGTCCTCCTCGGCCGCCATCTCGCGCAGCTCGGCGAGGATCTCCTCGCGGGAGCGGCCGGTCTCGGGCAGCGCCCGCATGACCGGGTAGCGGTCCCGGTACGGATACGCGTCGAACAGGTCGGCCATCGCGTCAGCGGTCGAGCCCGAGCGCGGTCGCGGCGCGCGCCCACGCGTCGGCGTCGGCGGCGTCGGACGAGGCGCCGGCGGTCATCCGCGGCGTCCCGGCGGGCCGGTCGACGTTGGCCAGCGCCAGGTCGAGCGCCGCGATCGGCACGCCGGCCTCCTCGGCGAGCTCGGCCGCGCGGCGGTCCAGCAGCAGCCGGTCGCCGATGCCGAAGACGCGCTTGGCGGCGATCGTGGCGTCGTCGCGGTCGCCGGCCAGCAGCGCGGGCGCCTCGACGTCGGCGAGCCCGAGGCAGCCGGCGACGACGAGCAGGTCGTAGCGGGCGCGGCCCATGCCGCCGACGGTGCCCAGCCGCTCGAACAGCCGCTCGAAGCGGCGCTGCGGCGTCCACGACGGGTCGCCGTCGAGCGCCGTGGACGGGCCGCCGTGGCGGTCCAGCCAGGCCCACAGCGCCGCCAGCCCGCGCTCGGCCGCCGCCTCGTCGGCGTACGGGGAGCGGTCGCCGCGCAGCACCGCCTCGGCGGCCAGCCGGATGCCCTCGTCGCGGTCGGCGGCGGTGGCCGCCTCGGCGAACGGGCCCTGCGGCGCGGTCCGCAGCTCGGTCAGGCGGCCCGTGGCGAACGCGATCTCCTCGGCGAGCTGCTCGGCGTCGGCGGTGGCGTGCAGGCCGGGAACGAGCCCGGAGTGGTAGCCGTCGTCGGCGGCGCGGGCGACGCGGCGCACGCGCAGGCCCGACGTGGCGGTGCTGCGTCGCGACGCCGGCTTCGCCGTCGCCCCCCGCGAGCGCGCGGTGCTCGACGAGCTGGACGCCCGCCGGCGCGGCGGCTCGGGCTCACGGCAGATCGGGCAGTTCTGGACGAAGCGGTTGTGGCGGCAGAACGTCGGCACCGGGATCCCATGCTAGATGCACGGGACCGCTCCGCGGGTCAGGCCGGCGCGCGCGTCCAGGTGGCGGCGGCGAGCAGCGGATCGGGCTCGTCGGCCGGCGCCGGCGCCAGCCCCTCGCGGGCGAGCCCGAGGTCGGCGGCGATGCGGTCGATCAGCTCGGCGCTGCGGCGCGTGGCCGCCTCCCAGCAGACCAGGAGCAGCTCGGCGTCGACCCGGCGGCGGCAGACGTGCACGACGCGGATCGGCCGGTCGGCGGGCGGGCGCGGATGGTCGAACGGGGCGACCGGGCGCACCTCGGGCGGACCGCCGGCGATCGCCGAGACCGTGATGCGCGCGCGCCCGTGCGCGCGCCGCGGGGGCGGGAGGCGCCCCCAGGTCGCGGCGCGCAGCGTCGTGTCGCGCATGAGCCGGTCGCGGCCGTGGTGGCGCGGGCGGCGCCGCTCCAGGTTCCCCGCGCGCAGGCGCGGCAGGCGCACGAACAGCGCCTCGGCGAGCATCCAGGCCAGCAGCACGACGAGCGCCACGGTCGTCACCGCGGGCGCGACCGCCTTCTCCAGCAGGCACAGGTTGCCGCCGTCGGACGCCGCCGGGCAGCCGGCCTCCTCGGAGCGGACGGGGAGCACGACCACGAGCGCGATCACCAGCCCCGTCAGGACGAAGATCAGATGGGGCAGGGCACGACGCGCACGCATTCCTCTTCGGGGGTCGGCGGGGGCGGCGCGATCCTCACGCCGTCCCCGCCGCCCCTGGACGAGGGTCGTACGTCAGCTGCCGATGCGCCCGCGCACCACGCGGTAGCCGGGGCGGGCGCTGCCGTCCGGGTTCGTCAGCCCGGCGTCGAAGCGGGCGTTGGACGGCGAGCCGGTCCACTGGAAGATGTACAGCCGCTTGATGCGCGGGTTGGAGTCGGCGATGCGGAACATGAGCCGCAGCGCCTTCGCCGCCCGCGCCTGCCCCGAGCTGCCGCCCGGGAACGTGCTGCCGAGCTTGACGATCCCGCCGGTCTCGGTCAGCCAGACGCTGCCGCGCACCGCCCGCAGGAACGCCTTCGTGCGCTCCATCGAGTTGCGGTTCGTGTCCGAGTAGTTGTGCAGGCCCCAGACCTTGGGCGCCGGCTTGGCGTACTTCTGGAACGTGCGCAGGTAGCGCAGCGACGGGGCCATGTCGATCCCGTCGAGCAGGTCCAGCCCGGTGACCGTGCACCCGGTGCAGATCTTGCGCAGCGCCATGTAGTACGTCGCGGCGGTGCGGGCGCTGGGGCTGGCGAACATCCCGCGGACCGTGCCGCGGTTGGCCTCGTTCCAGGGCTGGTACTCCCGCACGTACGGGAACGCGCGGATGAACTTGCGCGTCGCGCGGATGTACTGGGCCCGCGAGGGCAGCTTCATCGGCGTGTGGCGCGAGTGGTAGAAGGCCACGAGCACCCGGGCGTTCGCCTTCTGGGCGGCCTCGATGAACGCCGCGGCGTTGCGGGCGTCGTCGCCGTGGTTCATCGCGTCGTACGGCGCGATGTAGCGCACGATCGGGACGTCGAGCGCCTGGTACAGGGGACTGGAGAACATGGACGCCTGCTGGTCGCCGATGCCGATCGTGGCGGCGGACCCGGCCGACGCGGCGGCCAGGAAAGCGAGCGCAGCGCAGCATCCGGCTGCGAGCGAGCGGAACATAGTGGCGCGGGAACCTAGCGTGCGGACCGGCGGCCGAGCCGCTCCAGCCCGCCCAGGAACAGGTCCGCGCAGAACGTCGCGGCGCGCTCGACGTCGGGCGGGTCCTCCTCGAGCAGGCGCACGCCGACCTCGAACGCGGTGCCGAACATCGCGGCGGCCATGAGGTCGGTGTCGTGGTCGGGCACGAGGCCGGCGGCGACGCCGTCGCGCAGGTCGTCGGCCAGCTCGGCGAGGCCGGTGACGATCGCCGGGATGTCGAACATCGCGCGGATCGTCCCGGCGTTGCGGCGCACGAGCTCGAACGTGGCCCGGTCCTCGACGAGCATCGCGAAGTACGCGCGGAAGCCGTCGGCGACGAACGCCTCGGTCGTCGTCCCGGCCCGGCGCGCGGCGTGGGCGCGGGCGGTCGCCTCGCGCGCGGTCTCCTCGATCAGCGCGCGGAACACCGACTCCTTGTCGGGGAAGTAGTTGTAGAACGTGCCGCTGGCGAGGTCGGTGCGGCGGACGATGTCGCGCACGGTCGCCGCCCCGTAGCCCATCTCGACGAACACGTCGCGGGCGGCCAGCAGGATCGCGGCCCGGTTGGCCTGCTTCGTGCGCTCGCGCTTGCCGGTGGCCTCCGCGGCGCTCATCAGGCCGCGACCGTCTCCGTCCGCCGCGGGACCGGCAGCGGGAAGCCGGCGTCGCGGGCGCGCTGCGCGCCGGCGCGGCGCTCCTGCTCGAGGCCGTGCAGGTAGTCCTCGAAGTCGACCTGGATCGTGTGGCGCTTGGAGGTCACGTAGCGCTTGCGCATCGCCCGCAGCTCCCGCTGGATGTCGTCGAGCATCTCCTGCCGCGACGGCAGCGCGTACTGGCCCGTGAGGTGGTCGGCGATCCAGCGGCCCTGCGCCTCGGCCAGCGGCATGATCGCACCGAGCGGCTGCAGCAGCCCGACGAAGAACACGTCGTCGAGGTCGGGGTGGAAGACGTGGCGGAACAGCTCGATCCGGTTGTCGGGCGCCGAGATCAGGTCCTCGTCGAAGAACGGGAACGTGATCTTGTAGCCGGTGCAGTACACGACGACGTCGGCGTGGACCGACGTGCCGTCGACGAAGACGACGCGGTCGCCCTCCAGGCGCGCGATGTTCGGCTTCGGGGTGATCGTGCCGTGGCCGATGCGGTCGAGGATGCGCCCGGACACCGTCGGGTGGGCCTGGCCGAAGCGGTGGTCGGGCTTGGGCAGCCCGTAGCGCTCAGGCGGGCCGGCGACGAGGCGCACGATCAGCTCCATGACCCGCGAGCGGATCGCGAACGGCACGCGCGGGTCGTTCTTCAGCAGCTGGTCCATCGGCCGGCCGAGGATGTGCTTGGGCAGGATCCAGGCGCCGCGGCGGGCGGCCAGGACCGTCGACCTCGCGACGTAGCTGGACTCGACGGCGATGTCCATCGCGCTGTTGCCCATGCCCAGGACGACGACGTCCTTGCCGCGCAGGACCTCGTCGCTGCGGTAGTCGTGGGCGTGCATCTGGACGCCCTCGAAGGTGTCGCTGCCCGGGAACGCGGGCTCGGGCCAGCGCGGGTCCCAGTGGTGGCCGTTGGCGACGAGCAGCGCGTCGAAGCGCTCGACCGAGCCGTCGCCGAGCGTGAGCGTCCAGCCGCCCTGCGGGCCGCGCTCGGCGCGCTCGATCCGCGTCTCGAAGCGGATCAGCGGCCGCAGCTCGAAGTGGTCGACGTAGTCGTCGAAGTAGGCCGCGATCTGCGAGTGGTGCGGGAAGTCCGGATAGGACTTCGGCATCGGGAAGTCCGAGTACTCCATCCGCTCCCGCGACGTGTTGATGTGCAGGCCCTCGTAGGCCGACGACATCCCGTTGCGGTTGCCGAGCACCCAGTTGCCGCCGACGCGGTCGGACGCCTCGAAGGCGGTGACCTCCAGGCCGGCGTCGCGCAGCGCCTTCAGCGCCGTGATGCCGGACGAGCCGGCCCCGATCACCGCACAGCGCGGCAGACTGGTGGACATCCCCGAGAACCCCTTGGACGACGGCAAAGATGACGGGGGCGTCACGTTAGCGCGCGTGTGATGCAGACGTCAACGTTCAGATGTACGGTCCCGCGCATGTCCCGCTCCATCCTGGCATGGGTCGCCGCCGCCGTGGCCGCGCTCGTGCTTCCCGTGGGCGCCTCGGCGAAGGACTACGCCGGGACGGCGCTCAACATCATCCCCTCCGGTCAGTGGGGAAGCGTCCCGGTCCCGCCGGGCGCCGACGAGCAGGCCCGCATGTACGACGGGCTCACGCCGCTGTTCGACCAGGTGACGGCGGCCGACCTGACCACCTATTTCAAGTCCGAGCGCTTCGGCACCGCCGGCCAGTGCCCGTGTCGCACGGAGCGGGTGCCGCGCAAGGGCGTCACGATCGTGCGCGACCGGTTCAACGTCCCGCACATCACCGGGCGCAACCGGCTCGACCTCGACTGGGCGGCGGGCTGGGTGCTCGTCGAGGACCGCGGGCTGCTGCTCGCGCAGGGCCGCTACCCGGCCCGGTTCGCCGCGCTCGACGCGCCCGGGATCGACGCGTTCTCGCTCGTCACCGGGCTGAAGTCGGTGACGGTGACCGCGCAGGCCGACCGCATCATCGACCGCCAGCAGACGCGGGCGCTGAAGCGGCTGGGCCGCGAGGGCCGCGCGATCCTGCGCGACATCGACGCCTACGTGGCCGGCATGAACGCGCGCCTGCGCTTCGAGAAGTCGACGCAGAAGCCGTTCACGCGGGTCGACGTCTACGCGGTCAACGCGCTCGCGGGGCAGATCTTCGGCCAGGGCGGCGGCGACGAGACGCGCCGCTCGATGCTGCTCGACGCGCTGCAGAAGCGGCTCGGCGACGAGCAGGGCAAGGTCGTGTGGGAGGACCTCGCCGAGCAGATGGACGAGGACACGCCGACGACCATCGGCAAGCGGTTCCCCTACGAGCAGGTGCCCGCGAACGCGACCGGCAACGCGATCGTCGACGACGGCTCGATGACGCCGACGGAGCTGCAGGCGGTGTCCGCGCGCTCGCGCGCCCACCAGAACATGTCGAACTTCCTGATCGTCTCCGGGAAGCGCTCGACGAACGGCCACCCGCTGTTCGTGGCCGGGCCGCAGATCGGCTACTTCTACCCCGGCCTGACGCTGGAGATGGACCTGAAGGCGCCGGGGATCGAGGCGCGCGGCGCGGCGATGCCGGGCGGCGCCGGGAACCTGCTGATCGGCCGCGGGCCGGACTTCGCCTGGTCGCTGACGTCGGCCGGGTCGGACACCAACGACCAGTTCGTCGAGACGCTGTGCGAGGGGTCCGACACGAAGTACCTGTACAAGGGCCGCTGCCGCGAGATGGGCGTCGTCGACGCGGGCGAGATCGCCGGCGAGGGCCGCGTCGTGTACCGCACGACCGTGCACGGGCCGGTGCTCGGCTACGCGACCGTCGACGGGCGCCGCGTGGCGATCTCGATGAAGCGCTCCAGCTACGGGCGCGACATCCTCTGGCAGGTCATGTTCAAGCGCATGACCGACGGCAAGGTCCGCGGGCTGAAGTCGTTCTACCGGGCCGCGGCGACGTCGCCGTTCACGTTCAACGTCGGCTACGTCGACGACCGCAACATCGCCACGTACTCGGCCGGCCGGCTGCCGATCCGCGACCCGCGGGTCGACCCGCGCCTGCCGACGATCGGCACCGGCGAGTACGAGTGGAAGGGCTTCCTGAAGCCGATGGACCACCCGCACGAGGCCAACCCGCCGTCGGGCGTGCTGAACAACTGGAACAACAAGCCGGCGCCCGGGTTCGGGTCCGCCGACGACCAGTGGACGTACGGGTCGATCCAGCGCGTGCAGATGCTCGACGCGGGCATCGCCACGCGCGACAAGCACGACCTCGCGTCGGTCACCGCGGCGATGAACGCGGCGGCGACGCAGGACCTGCGCGTGCAGGGCTCGGTGATGGAGGCGATCGCGGGCGTGCTGTCCGGGTCGCAGGCGCCGAGCGCCCGCTCGCAGCAGATGCTCGACCTGCTGCTGGCCTGGCGGGCGCAGGGCTCGTCGCGGGTCGACCGCGAGGGCGACGGCGCGATCGACGCTGGCGCGGCCGCGACGATCATGTCCGAGTTGTACCCGCGGCTCGCCGACGCCGTCCTGGCGCCGGTGCTCGGGCCGCAGCTCGACCAGCTCAGCCGGCTCGTCGGGTCCGACAACTCGCCGCGCTCCGGGTTCACCGGCGGGCGGATCAACTACGTCGACAAGGACCTGCGCACGCTGCTGGGCCAGCAGTTCACGTCGCCGTTCCGCACGCGGTTCTGCGGGCTGGGCGACCTGGCCGCCTGCCGCGCGTCGCTGTGGCAGGCGTTCGAGGAGGCCGGCGCGGCGCTGGCGGCCGCGCAGGGCACCGACGACCCGACGCAGTGGACATCGGACGCCGATGCCGAGCGGATCCGCTTCGCGCCGGGCCTGCTGCCGATCACGATCCGGTACACCAACCGGCCGAGCGGCATCCAGCAGGTGCTGACGTTCACCGGGCACCGGCCGGGCCGCCGCTGAGGCGGTTGGCGGGACGTGTGGCGCGTCGGCGTCCGCCTGGCGGACGCCGAGCGCCGCACGTCCCCCTAGGATTCGGCGCGTGACCGAGCAGCACCCCGACCTGCGAGCCTCCGACGCCGACCGCGAGGCGGTGGCCAAGCGCCTGCACGCCGCCGGCGCCGACGGCCGGCTCGACCCCCAGGAGCTCGAGGAGCGCCTCGAGCGCTGCTACGCGGCCAAGACGTTCGGCGAGCTCGACCGGCTCACCGCCGACCTCGGGCCGTCCGCCCCCGCCGCGGCGCCCGCCCCGGCGCCGTCGGGCGGCGAGGACGGCATGGCGCCGTGGGGCAACTGGAAGCTGCGCTGGGGCAGCTGGGCCGCCACCTCCGTGCTGCTCGTCGGGATCTGGGCGATCACCTGCATCGCCTCGGGCGACCTCCAGTACTTCTGGCCGGTCTGGCCGATCGGCTTCTGGGCCGTGGGCAACGTGGCCGCGAGCATCGCGGGCTGGGGCCAGGGCGGCGGCCAGAAGCGCCGCCAGTAGCGCCTCGGGCGCCCGACGACGGTCAGCGAAGGCGGACGGGCGGTTGCCCCTGCGCGCGCCGCCCGGCTCCGTTCACGCCCCCCGTTTCGGGCGGCGCCCAAGCGCCGCGCCCGACCCGGCTACTCCTCGCTCGCGAGCACGCCGCCCTGCGCGTGCACCGGCGGGCCCTCGGGGCCCTCGTCGGCCGGCTCGACGTTGCCCGCGTGGATCGGCTCGCGGGGCTCGACGCCGATCTGCTCGCGCAGGTAGCGGTCGACCATCCGCGCGCACTGGCGGCCCTCGTTGATCGCCCACACGATGAGCGACTGGCCGCGGCGGGCGTCGCCGGCGGCGAAGATGCCGGGCTCGCTCGTGGCGTAGGTCGGGGCCTTCACGTTGCCGCGCTGGTCCTTGGCGACGCCGATGTGGTCGAGCAGCTGCTGCTCGGGGTGCAGGAAGCCCATCGCCAGCAGCACGAGGTCGGCCGGCTGCTCGGTCTCGGTGCCCGGGACGGGCTGGAAGTTCTCCGCGCGCGCCAGGTGGATGCGGCGCACGTGGCCGTTCTCGTCGCCCGAGAAGCCGGTGGTGGCGATCGCGTAGCCCTGCTTGGTCACCTCGAGGGCCTCGCCCTCCTGGATCGCGTAGGACTTGCGGTACTTCGCCGGCCACAGCGGCCACGGGGTGCGGTCGTCGGGCCGGTGGTCCGGCGGGCGGTCGAGGATCTCGATCTGGGTGACGGACTTGGCGCCCTCGCGGATCGAGTTGCCGACGCAGTCGGCGCCGGTGTCGCCGCCGCCGATGACGATCACGTGCTTGTCGCGCGCGGTGATCGGCGCGATGAGCTTCGGGTCGACCGGCGCGAGCGGCTCGGGGCCGACCTGCGAGGCGACCCAGCGGTTGCGCCCGTACAGGTACTCCATCGCGAAGTGGATGCCGTCGAGCTCGCGGCCGGGGACCGGGAGGTCGCGCGGCACCCGCGAGCCGGTGGCGAGCACGATCGCGTCGAAGTCCTCGCGCAGCTCGTCGATCGTGATGTCGACGCCGACGTCGACGCCCGGTCGCAGCTCCACGCCCTCGGCGGCGAGCTGCTGCACGCGCCGCTCCACGACCCACTTCTCGATCTTGAAGTCCGGCACGCCGAAGCGGATCAGGCCGCCGAGCGCCTCGTCGCGCTCGAACAGCACGACCTGGTGGCCGGCGCGGCGCAGCTGCTGGGCGGCGGCCATGCCGGCCGGGCCCGACCCGACGACCGCGACGCGGCGGCCGGTCTCGAACTCGGGACGCGGCGGGCGCGGGCGCACCCACCCCTCCTCCCAGGCGCGGTTGATGATCGCCGCCTCGATCTGCTTGATCGTGACCGCCTCGCCCTCGCGGATCTCGAGCACGCACGCGGCCTCGCACGGCGCCGGGCACAACCGCCCGGTGAAGTCCGGGAAGTTGTTCGTCGCGTGCAGCTGGACGATCGCGTCCTCCCAGCGCCCGCGGTAGACGAGGTCGTTCCAGTCCGGGATCAGGTTCCCCAGCGGGCAGCCGTTGTGGCAGAACGGCACGCCGCACTCCATGCAGCGCGCGCCCTGCTGGCTCAGCTCCTCGTCGGGGCGCTGGAGCATGAACTCCTTGTAGTCGTGCGCCCGCTCGGTGGGCGGGCGCTCGATGATGCCGTGACGCGAGAACTTCAGGAACCCGCCGACCTCACCCATCCGCGGGCACCTCCTCGATCACGAAGCCCTCGCCGCCCGTCGACGTGGCCGGCTCGGCCGTCTCGCCCGCGGCCGCCGCCTCCTCGGCCGCGAGCTGCTCGAGCACACGGCGGTAGTCGGCCGGGAACACCTTCACGAACTTCGGCAGCAGCGCGTCGAACTCGTCGAGCACGCGCCGGCCCACCGGCGACCCGGTGCGCTCGACGTGCTCGGCCACCAGCGACCGCACCTCGATCGCGTCGGCCTCGTCGAGCTCGGTCAGGTCCGGGAGGATCGCCGGGTTGCAGCGCGAGCGGAACGCGCCGTCCTCGTCGAGCACGAACGCCAGGCCGCCGCTCATGCCGGCCGCGAAGTTGCGCCCGGTGGGGCCGAGCACGACGACGCGGCCGCCGGTCATGTACTCGCAGCCGTGGTCGCCGACGCCCTCGACGACCGCCTGGGCGCCCGAGTTGCGCACCGCGAAGCGCTCGCCGGCGAGGCCGCGGAAGAACGCGCGGCCGCTCGTGGCGCCGTACAGGACCGTGTTGCCGATGACGACGTTCTCCTCGGCGGCGAACGTGACGCCCTCGGGCGGGCGCACCGCGAGCACGCCGCCGGACAGGCCCTTGCCGGTGTAGTCGTTGGCGTCGCCGTAGAGCGTGAACTCCACGCCGGGCGCCAGCCAGCCGCCGAACGACTGCCCCGCCGACCCGTCGAACGTCACGCGGATCGTGCCCTCCGGCAGGCCCTCGGCGCCGTGGCGCTGGGCGATGTGCGACGACAGGATGCCGCCGACGCAGCGGTTGACGTTGCGCACGCCCATCCGCAGCTGCACCGGCGTGCCGTTCTCGATCGCGTCGCGCGCCTGCGAGACCAGCTCCCAGTCGAGCGCGTCGTCGAGCACCGGCTCCTGCGGGCGCACCCGCCGGCGGGGCACGTCGGGCCCGAGGTCGGGCATCGTCAGCAGGTTCGTGAGGTCGATGCCGCGCGCCTTCCAGTGGTCGATCGCGGCGTCGGGCACGAGCAGGTCGGTGCGGCCGATCAGCTCGTCCATCGTGCGCACGCCGAGCGACGCCATGATCTCGCGCAGCTCCTCGGCGACGAAGAAGAAGTAGTTGATGACGTGCTCGGGCTGGCCCTTGAAGCGCTTGATCAGCTCCGGGTCCTGCGTCGCGATGCCGACCGGGCACGTGTTCAGGTGGCAGGCGCGCATCATGATGCAGCCCGTCGCGATCAGCGGCGCAGTCGAGAAACCGAACTCGTCGGCGCCGAGCATCGCGGCGATCGCCACATCGCGGCCGGTCTTGAGCTGGCCGTCGGTCTGGACGGTGATGCGCGAGCGCAGGTCGTTGAGCAGCAGCGTCTGCTGCGTCTCGGCGAGGCCGATCTCCCACGGCACGCCGGCCGACTGGATCGAGCTCAGCGGCGACGCGCCCGTGCCGCCGTCGTGCCCGGAGATGAGCACGTGGTCGGCGTTGGCCTTCGCGACGCCCGCCGCGACCGTGCCGACGCCCACCTCGGCGACGAGCTTCACCGACACGCTCGCCTTCGGGTTGCTGCAGCGCAGGTCGTAGATGAGCTGCTTGAGGTCCTCGATCGAGTAGATGTCGTGGTGCGGCGGCGGCGAGATCAGACCCACGCCCGGCGTCGAGTGGCGGATGCTGCCGATGTAGCGGTCCACCTTGTGGCCGGGGAGCTGGCCGCCCTCGCCGGGCTTGGCGCCCTGCGCCATCTTGATCTGCAGCTGATCGGCGTTGACGAGGTAGTGGATCGTCACGCCGAAGCGGCCGGAGGCGACCTGCTTGATCGCCGAGCGGCGGTCGTCGCCGAAGCGGACGGGGTCCTCCCCGCCCTCGCCGGTGTTCGACTTGCCGCCCAGGTGGTTCATCGCCTTGGCCAGCGTCTCGTGCGCCTGGCGCGAGATCGAGCCGAGCGACATCGCGCCGGTGGCGAAGCGCTTGACGATCTCCTTGGCCGGCTCGACCTCCTCGAGCGGGACCGGCTCGACGTCGGTGCGGAAGGTCATCAGACCGCGCAGGGTCGCGCGCCGCGTGGCGTCCTCGTTCACCGCGCGCGCGAACTCGCGGTACTTCTCCTGGCCCGTGCCGTTCTGGGAGCGGACCGCGTGCTGGACGAGCGCGATCGTCTCCGGGTTCCACATGTGGTGCTCGCCGTCGCGGCGCCACGCGTAGACCCCGCCGACCGGCAGCACGTCGCCCTCCGGCGCCGGGTAGGCGCGGGCATGGCGGTCGAGCGCCTCCCGGGCCAGCACGTCCAGCCCGACGCCGCCGATGCGCGACGCGGTGCCGGTGAAGTGCTTGTCGATGAGGTCCTTCTCCAGACCGACGGCCTCGAAGATCTGCGCGCCGCAGTAGGACTGGATCGTCGAGATCCCCATCTTCGAGATCGTCTTCAACAGGCCCTTGCCGATCGCCTTGACGACGTTGCGCTCGGCGGTGTCGGCGTCCTCGACACCCGGAACCCGGCCGTCGGCGACGAGCTCGTCGACGGTGTCGAACAGCAGGTACGGGTTGATCGCGCCGCAGCCGTAGCCGATCAGCGTGGCCATGTGGTGGACCTCGCGCGGCTCGCCCGACTCCAGCACCAGCGAGCACTGCAGGCGGTTGCCGGCGCGCACCAGGTGGTGGTGGACGGCAGCGACGGCCAGCAGCGACGGGATCGGCGCACGCTGCGGGCCCATCCGGCGGTCGCTGAGGATCAGCACGTTCACGCCGCTCTCAAGCGCCTGATAGGCCTCGTCGCACAGGTCGGCGAGGCGGCGGGACATGCCGTCCGGGCCCTCCTCGGCCGGCCAGGTGATGTCGAGCGTCTGCGTGGCGAAGATGTCGTGGCCGGCCTGCTTGAGCTTCTCCAGCTCGAGGTTGCGCAGGATCGGCTGCTTCATCACGAGCTGATGCGCGTGGCGCGGATCCTCGTCGAGCAGGTTGCCCTCGGGCCCGATCGCGCTCGCCAGCGACATGACGACCTCCTCGCGGATCGGGTCGATCGGCGGGTTGGTCACCTGGGCGAACAACTGCTTGAAGTACGAGAACAGCGGCGGGCGCTGGTCGGACAGCACGGCGAGCGCGCCGTCGTTGCCCATCGACCCGATCGGCTCCGCCCCGCTGGACGCCATCGGCGCGATCAGCACGCGCAGGTCCTCCTGCGTGTAGCCGAAGGCCAGGCGCCGCTTGTAGCCGGGCTGCACGCCGGTGAGCGTCACATGCGCGTCGGGAAGGTCGTCGAAGTGGACCCGCTGCTCCTCGATCCACTGGCGGTACGGCCGGCGGGTGGAGATCTCGCGCTTGACCTCCTCGTCCTCGACGATGCGGCCCTGCTCGAGGTCGCAGAGGAAGATCTTGCCCGGCTGCAGGCGGCCCAGGCGCTTCACGCGCGACGGCTCGATCCCCAGCAGGCCCGCCTCGGAGCCGAGCACGAGCCAGCCATCGTGGGTCTCGACCCAGCGGCCGGGGCGCAGCCCGTTGCGGTCCAGCGTCGCGCCGATGATCCGCCCATCGGTGAACGCGACCGCGGCGGGGCCGTCCCACGGCTCCATGAACGACCCGTGGAACTCATAGAAGGCCTTCAGCTCGTCGGTGAGGTCGTCGCGGTCGGCGTAGGCCTCCGGGATCATCATCATGATCGCGTGCGGCAGCGACCGCCCGGCGAGCATGAGCAGCTCAAGCACGTTGTCGAACGTCGCCGAGTCCGAGCCGCCGGGGCGCACGACCGGCATCACCTTCTGCAGATCGCGGCCGAACAGCTCGCTGCGCAGCTGCGACTCGCGCGCGCGCATCCAGTTGACGTTGCCCATCAGCGTGTTGATCTCGCCGTTGTGGGCGATCACGCGGTACGGATGGGCGAGCTCCCAGCTCGGGAACGTGTTCGTCGAGAAACGCGAGTGCACGAGGCCCATCGCGCTCTCCATGCGCTCGTCGACCAGGTCCGGGAAGAAGCCCTTGACCTGGTAGGAGATCAGCATCCCCTTGTAGACGAGCGTGCGCGACGAGAACGACGTCACATAGAAGTCCGGGCCGGCAGCGAGCTCGCACACGCGCCGAATCACGTACAGCTTGCGCTCAAACGCGTCCTGGTCCTCGGTGTAGCCGTCGCCGGCGCCGACGAAGAACTGGCGCATGTACGGACGCGAGCGGTTGGCGGTCTCGCCGACGTGAGCGGTGTCGACGGGCACGTCGCGCCAGCCGAGGACCCGCTGGCCCTCGACACGCGTGTTCACCTCGAGAAGATGCTCGAGCTTCTCGCGCCGCGCCGGGTCCTGCGGCAGGAAGCACATCGCGACGCCGTACTGGCCGACCGGCGGCAGCTCGAAGTCGAGCACCCCGCGGAAGAAGCGGTCGGGCATCTGCAGCAGGATCCCCGCGCCATCGCCCGTGTGCTTGTCGGCGCCGGCCGCGCCACGGTGCTCGAGATTCTCCAGAGCGGTGAGCGCCTTCTCCACGACCTCGTGGCTGGCGACGTTGTCGAGGCGGGCCACGAGCGCCACACCGCACGCGTCGTGCTCGTAGCGAGGGTCGTACAGCCCATGGGCCTGGGGCATGTGGAGGTGGGTCATATGGAAGCGCTCCGGCGGCAGGCGAGCAGCTCAGGCGGGACGAGGAAGCGTAGAGCATCGAGCACCAGACCCAAAGGCCGCACGACGCGGTACCGTCCCGTCCGCCTGCATCCGAACGGCGGTTGAGTCGGCGGATCGGCGGGAACAGAGGACAGTGCGGATGCCCGACGTTCAGCTCACCCTGCCTGCTCGCGCCGAGAACGTGGCGGTCGTCCGGCACGCCCTCGGCGGGCTCGGGGAGGCGCTCGCGCTCGACGCGCAGACGATGTCGGACGTGAAGCTGGCGGTCACCGAGGCCTGCACGAACGTCGTCGTGCACGCGTACGGCGACGGCGACGGGCCGATGGAGGTCGCGGTCTCGCTCGAGGGCGGGGTCCTGCGGGTGACGGTCCGCGACGAGGGCATCGGGATCGTCCCGCGCGCGGACTCGCCCGGGCTCGGGCTCGGCCTTCCGCTCATCGCCACGCTGACGGAGTCGCTGGAGCTGGGCAAGGCGGAGGACGACCGCACGGAGGTGACGATGCTGTTCCGGCTGGACGACGAGCGGCCGCCCGCGCGATGAGCGAGGCCTCGCTGCCGAACGACGCGGTGGTGCGCGTGGCCGACGGGCCGCTGGTCGCCCCCGTGCTGACCCGGGTCGTCGGGATGCTCGCCGCGCGCGCCCAGTGCCCGGTGGACCGCCTCGACGACGCGCTGCTGGTGGCCGACGCGATCGCCGCGCACGCGCCGCGGCGCTCGGTCGACGGGCACGTGACCGTGCGGATGGTCGCCGCCGAGGACGGCCTGGAGCTGCGCGTGCTCGACCTCGAGGAGGGCGGCGGCCAGGGGCTGCTCGCCGACGCGGCCCTGCCGGGCGTCGGCAACGTCCTCGAGCGGATCGCCGACGACGTGGAGGTCGAGGCCGACCAGCTCGTCGTGCGGTTGAGCTTCGGCTGACGTGCCACAATGAGGACCAGATGCCCCCGGAATTCGCACTCAACGAGGACGCCCTCGACGCCGACCGCCACGTGGTGGCGGTGCGCGGCGAGATCGACCTCTTCACCGCACCCGAGCTGAAGCAGCGGCTCACCGACGCGATCGAGGGGGGCAAGACCCAGATCGTCGTCGACCTCACCGAGACGACGTTCCTGGACTCCACCGCGCTCGGCGTGCTGATCGGCGCGGTCAAGCGCCTGCGCACCCGCGAGGGCTCGCTGGTGATCGTCAACGTCGACCAGAACATCGCCAAGACGTTCGAGATCACCGGGCTCGACCAGATCTTCACGATCGTGCCCGAGCGCGACGCCGCGATCGCGGCGCTGGCCGAGTCGGCGTAGCGGCCGCGTCCCCTACTCCCCCAGCGCCTCGTCCAGCGCGGCCTCGACCGCCGGCACGCCGTCGACGATCGCCGCGTTCACGGCGATGAACGCGCGCTCGTCGGGCGCGACGCCCTCGGCCGGCGAGATCGCGTCGACCGGGCACGCCGGCTCGCAGGCGGCGCAGTCGATGCACTCCTCGGGGTGGATGACGAGCATCCGCGACGTCTCGTAGATGCAGTCGACCGGGCACACGTCCACGCAGGAGCGGTCGGTGGTGCCGATGCAGGCGCTGGCGATGACGTAGGTCACGCGGGCGCCCGCGCCCCCTCCCGCACGTAGGCGCCCTGGCGGCGCAGCTCGTCCTGGAGCGCGCGCACGTCGACCTCGGCCGCGGACGCGCCCGTCCCGGCGACCATCGCCGCCGCCGCGCCGGCCGCCTGCCCCGTCAGCCAGCACTGCGGGATCTCGCGCATGAACGACTGGGTCTGCGGGTCGGTGGCGATGTGGCGGCCGCCCACGAGCACGTTGTCGAGGTGCTCGGGCACGATCGCCCCGTACGGGACCGACACGTTGGCGAACTTCGCCGACGGCGACGGCGACACGCCGATCTCGTCCTCGTGCACGACGCCCTCGCGCCAGTCGGCGACGGTCATCCGCCGCCGGCCCACCAGCCGCCGCGTGTGGCGCACCCCGAGCTGCGGGGCCGACAGCAGCAGCCACGCGCGCTCGAACCCGGGCGCCGAGCGGCGGAACACGTCCAGGTGCGCGGCCATCCGCCGCCGCGACTCCAGCTCGACAGCGGTCATGTCGTCGACGCGCAGCGCGCTGAAGCCGGGCAGCCGCGGCCCCATGAACACGCACACGTCGTCGCGCCACGCCACGTACGGCGCCTCGACGAACCCCAGCTCCTCGCCGGCCGCGCGCATGAACTCGCGGTAGCCGGCCGGGTCGCCGGCCTTGAACGCCAGCCACCGGTTCATGTCCACGCCGGCCCACGTCCACGCGGTGTTGATGCAGTGCTGCACGTTGGAGCCGCCGCCCTCGACGTCGGACTCGTACGGCACGCCGGCGCCCGCGACCACGTCGAGGTCGCCGGTCGCGTCGACGACGGCCCGCGCCCGGATCGCCCGCCGGCCCTGCTTGCTCTCGAAGATCGCCCCGCCCAGGCGGCGCCCGTCGCCGGCGATCGGCGCGACCACCCACGAGTGCAGGATCAGCCGCACGCCCTCGGACGCGAGCATCTCCGCCGACACGAGCTTCAGCCACTCGGGGTCGATCAGCGGCGACCACGTGACCGTGTCGCGGAAGCCGCCCAGCCGCTCGCGCCAGTGCGCGACCGGCCCCGGCTCCTGTGAGCCCCACAGGTCGCGCGGCGCGCCCATCACCGCGCCGTCGGGCAGCCGGTCGAGGATCTCGCGCGCGAACCCGGCGATCACCTGCTCGCCGCTCCAGTCGGTCATGCGGTCGATCCAGATGACCAGGCCGCCGGTCGACAGCCCGCCGAGGTGGTTGTAGCGCTCGACGAGCGTCACCCGCGCGCCCGCCCGCCGCGCCGCCAGCGCGGCCGCGCAGCCGGCCGGCCCGCCGCCGACGACGAGCACGTCGGTCTCCTCGTGCACCGGCGTCTCGCGCGCCGGCTCGTGCACCGTGCCGAGGTCGCGCTCGGGCTGCGCCGGCGCGGCGGCCTGCGCCTCCTCGTCGAACCAGCGGTCGCGTCCCGTGAACCAGGCGGCGTCGTCGCCCTTCACCCCTCACCTCCGTCCGAGAAGAACTCGCGCAGGGCCGCCAGCGTCTCGGCGGGCGCCTCCTCGGGAAGGTGGTGCCCGCACTCCAGCGTGGCCCCGCGCACGTCGTCGGCCCACGCCGACCAGATGTCCAGCACGTCGTCGCGGCGCCCCAGCGCGCCGCGCGACCCCCACAGCACCAGCACCGGGCAGGCGATCCGGCGCACGCCCCGGTCGGCCTCGTCGAGCAGGTGGTCGAACGTGGCCCCGGCCCGGTAGTCCTCGCAGATCGCGTGGATCACGCGCGGGTCGCGCAGGCAGCGGCGGTACTCGGCCAGCGCCTCGGGCGCGAACACGTCGCGGCCCTGCCCGAAGTAGAAGCCCTCCGGGTCGGCGGCCAGCAGCCGCTCGGGCAGCCCGTACGGCTGGGGCAGGAAGAACCAGTGCCACGCGCCCAGGGCGGTGCGCATGTCCATGCCCGCGTACATGTCGTACGTGGGGATGATGTCCAGCACCGCCAGGCGCTCCACCGCGTCGGGGTGGTCGAGCGCGAGCCGGTAGCCGACCCGCCCGCCGCGGTCGTGGCCGGCGACGGAGAAGCGGTCGAACCCGAGCTCGCGCATCACCGCGACCTGGTCGCGCGCCATCGCCCGCTTCGAGTACGGCTCGTGCTCGTCGTCGGTCGGCGGCTTGGAGCTGTCGCCGTAGCCGCGCAGGTCGGGCGCCACGACCGTGAAGTCGCGGGCCAGGTCCTCGGCCACGAGGTGCCACATCACGTGCGTCTGCGGATAGCCGTGCAGGAGCAGCAGCGGCGGGCCCGACCCGCCGCGGCGCAGGTGGATCACCGCCTCGCCGACGTCGACGTCGTCCTCCTCGAATCCGGCGAACATCACGCGGCCAGCCCGTACAGCTCCGCCGCGTTGCCGTGCAGGATCGCCTCGCGGCCGCCGTCGTCCAGCGTCTCCAGCAGCGGCTCGACCCCGCCGCCGTGGCGGTGCGGGTGGTCGCTGGCGTAGAGCAGCACGTCGGGCGCGTCGATCATCTCCGCCAGCCGCGCGACCGTCGCGCGATCGTCCGGCAGCTGGGCGGGGGCGGTCGTCGCCCGGATGTGGCGGCGCACGTACGCCGACGGGCGCTCCTTGACCCACGGCACCTCGCGCCACAGCGCCTTCCAGTCCTTGTCGAAGCGCCACAGCAGGAACGGCAGCCACGCGAAGCCGCACTCGGCCAGCACGACGCGCACGCCCGGGAAGCGCTCGAAGACGCCCTCGGACACGAGGCTGGTGACGTGCGCCTGGACGGTCACCTGCGAGTTGCTGACGTAGTCCTGCAGGTAGCTGCCGGCGAACCCGCTCGTCGTCGGCGAGTAGGCGGCGCGCCCCCACGCGTGCAGCCCGATCGGGATGCCCTGCCGCTCGGCGGCCGCGTAGATCGGGTGGTAGCGCGGGTTGCCGTACGGCGCGTCGGTGCGGATCGGCAGCAGCGCCTGCACGACCTGCGGGTGCGAGCCGAGCCGGTCGATCTCCTCGGCGGCCGCGCCCGGGTCGAGCGTCGGCAGCGCCAGGCTCGCGGCCAGCCGCGGCTCGCGCTCGAGCAGCTCGACGCGCATCCAGTCGTTGACCGCCCGGCACAGCGCCGCCTCGAAGTAGGCGTTGTGGCTGACGTCGAACGGGGTCAGGCAGCTCAGCACCACCCGCGCCGGTCCGCCGTCGGCGTCCAGCAGCTCGGCCCGCAGGCCCTCGACCCCGGTCGGGACCTCGCCGTGCAGCGCGGCGGGCGGGTAGGCGCCCTGCAGGGAGGGCGACGGCGACAGCTCCGCGTTGGCGACGTAGTCGACCCAGTAGTCGCCCAGGTACGGCGCCAGGTCGTCGAGCGACGCCGGCGCGACGTGCACGTCGGCGTCGATCATGCCGGCGCCCCCACGGCCAGCGGCAGCCCGTACAGCCGGGCCGCGTTCCCGCCCAGGATCGCCGCGCGCACCTCGGGGTCGAGCCGGCGCGGCAGCGTCTGGTCGGGCGCGTCGAAGTCCCAGTGCGGGTAGTCCGTCGAGAACAGGATCCGATCCTCCATCCCCAGGGCCGCGAACGCGAACGCCAGGTCCGCGGGGTCGTCGGGCTCCTCGATCGGCTGCGTCGTGAACCACACGTGCTCGCGCAGCAGCTCCGACGGCGGCCGGTCCAGGCGCGTCGGCTCGGTCTCGCCGAACGCGCGCCAGGCGTCGTCGAGCGCCCACGACAGCGCCGCCGCCCACGCGATCCCGCACTCGACCGAGACGACCTGCAGGTCGGGGATCTCGGCGAACACGCCGCTGGTCAGCAGCGACAGCAGCTGGACGGCCATCGAGTTGCCGTTCCAGACGTGCATCTCCAGGTAGTACGAGGGCCAGCCGGTCGAGCCGTGCTGCTCCAGCCCGCCGGTGTGCAGCGCGACCGGCAGCCCCGCCTCGGCGGCGGCGCGGTAGATCGGCCAGTAGCGGCGGTTGCCGAGCTGCAGCTCGGGCGTGCCGGGCAGCAGCACCTGCACGAACCGCCGATCGCCGGCCACGCGCTCGATCTCGGCGACCGCCAGGTCGGGGTCCTCGTACGGCGGGCAGATCGAGCCCAGGAAGCGCGGGTCGGCGTCGAGCCACTCCTCGCGCTGCCAGTCGTTCAGGGCGGCGCACAGCGCCGCCGCCAGCTCGGGCGCCTCCGCGCCCCACGTCTGGCCCTGCAGCGGCGTCAGCACCGCGTGGTCGATCCCGTAGGCGTCCAGCAGCTGCTCCTGCACGAGGCGCAGGTCGCTGCCCGGGAACCCGTCCTCGGGCCGCGCGTCGATGCGGAAGCCGCCGTTGCGCATCCGCGGGTACATCGCGTACGCGCCGGCGATCCGCGGGCCGAAGCGCTCGTAGTGGGCCAGCCACCGCGCCGCCAGCCGCTCGCGCAGCGCGCCCGGCAGCATCGTCGGGTGGACGTCGGCGTCCACCAGCGGCCCGGCGTCTCCCTTAGACCTCGACGACAACGTAGTCCTCCTCCACGTACACCGGGAACGTCTCGGCGACGTACGGGCCGGGCTCGCGACCGGACCGCACGGCGCCCTCGGGCAGCGGCGTCGCAGGCCGCGCGTCCTCGCCGAGCTCGTCGCCGCGCGCGACCGACACCGCGTAGGCCTTCACGCGCGTCTCGCCCGGCCCCATGAACGACTGGCCGGTCTCCAGGTCGTACTCCCACCCGTGCCACGGGCAGGCGATGAGGCTCGGCGACTCGTCCATGCGCACCTCGCCCGGCCCGTCGGCGATCGCCCACGGCGCCAGGCGGCCCAGGCACAGCGGGCCGCCCTGGTGCGGGCAGCGGTTGCGGATCGCGTAGAAGCGGTCCTCGATCCGGAACACGCCGATCGAGCGCGAGCCGGCCTGCACGATCCGCCGGTCGCCCGGCGGGAAGTCCTTGACGGGGCACACGACGACGCGCATCAGGCCACCACCCCGTCGCCGTAGAACGCCGCCGCGTTGCCGCGCGCGATCGCCGCGGCGGTCGCGTCGTCGAGCCCCGCCCACAGCGCGCCGGGCGCCTCGCCGTGGTCGTGCGGGTGGTCGGAGGCGTACAGCAGCAGCTGCGGCCCCACCATCTCGACGACCTGCGCGACCTGATCGGCCGCCGGCGGCAGCTGCGCCGGCGCCGTGCTCAGGCGCACGTGCTCGCGCACCGTCTCCGACGGGCGGCCCTTGACCCATGGCACCTCGCGCCACACTCCCTTCCAGTCCTTGTCGAAGCGCCACAGCAGCGGCGGCAGCCAGGCGAACCCGCACTCGAGCACGACCACGCCGAGCCCCGGGTACCGCGCGAACACGCCCTCGGCCACGAGGCTCAGGAGCTGGTACTGGGCGACGTGCGCGTTGGACGCGTAGTCGTGGAACCAGCTCGGCGCGATGCCGGTCGGCGGCGCCGCGTGCCCGGCCCGGCCCCACGCGTGCAGCGCGATCCGCAGCCCGTGGCGCTCGGCCGCCTCGTAGATCGGGTGGAAGCGGCGGTTGCCGTACGGCGCGTCGCCGCGCACCGGCAGCAGCACCTGCACGAACCGCGGGTCCGGCCCCACGCGCTCGATCTCCTCGACGGCGAGCGCGACGTCGTCGGTCGCCACCACCAGGCCGGCCCGCAGCCGCGGGTCGGCGGACAGCAGCTCGTCGCGCATCCAGTCGTTGACGGCCGACGCGAACGCGGCCGCGTAGCCCGGGTTGCGATGCACGCCGTGCATCGCCAGGCAGCTCAGCACCGCGGTCTCCGTGCCGTCGCGATCCAGCGCCGCGGTCAGCTCGGCCGCGGTCGAGGGCACCGTCCCCTCGACGTGCGGCACGTAGCTGACCGGGTTGGCCAGCCCGATCGTGGCGTCGTCGACGTAGTCGCGGTAGTAGTCGTCGAGATACGGCAGGAGCGCCTCGAACGACGACGGCATGCAGTGCACGTCGCAGTCGATCGCGCCCCGCGGCCGGGCCCCGCTCACGCCGCCTCCCCGAGGCCGCGGTACAGCGCGCACGCGTTGCCGGCGAGGATCTTCGCGCGCGCCTCCTTCGAGAGCGAGCGCGGCAGCGCCTGCGCGGGCGAGTCGAAGTCCCAGTGGGGGTAGTCGGTGGCGAACAGCAGCCGGTCCTCCATCTCCCCCAGCTCCACGATCCGCGCGAAGTCCTGCGGGTCGTCGGGCTCCTCGATCGGCTGGGTGTCCAGCCACACCTGGTCGCGGATGATCTCCGAGGGCCGGCGGTCGACCTCGGGCACCTCGTCGCGCGCGACCTCCCACGCCTGATCCAGCCGCCAGCGCAGCGACGGCAGCCACGCCGCCCCGCCCTCGGTCAGCACGACCTTCAGGTCCGGGACGGCCGACAGCGCGCCGTCGCAGACGAGGCTCGTCAGCACCATCTGCATGACGACGCCGTAGCCGGTGTGCTCCTCCAGGTAGTACGACGGCCAGCCGGCGCCGCGGTGGGCGTCCCAGCCGCCGGTGTGGAACGCCACCGGGAGCCCGGCCTCGGCGGCCGCGCGGTAGATCGGCCAGTAGCGGCGCGAGCCGAACGGCTCCGCCGCGGCGGCCGGGAACAGCACCTGCACCCAGCGCTCGTCGCCGGCGCGGCGCTCGATCTCGGCGACGGCCAGGTCGGGATGGTCGTGGGGGACGCAGATCGCGCCGCGCAGGCGCGGGTCGCGGCCCATCCACTCCTCCTCGAGCGCGTCGTTGAGCGCGCGGTTCAGCTCCGCCGCGAACCCCGGCGGGTCGAAGCAGTCCTGCGCGTTGAGGCAGTTGAGGATCCCGATGTCGATCTCGTGCTCGTCGAGGAGCTGGCGCTGCATGAGCTCGAGGTCGCTGCCCGGCACCGACCCGGGCGCCTCGGGCCACGAGTCGGCGCGCATGCCCTTGTTGCGGGCCCGCGGGTACAGGTCCGTCACGTGCGGCGTGCGCCGCCCGTAGCGCTCGTAGTGGCGCACCCAGCGGGCGCTCATGCGCGCCTTCTGGGCGGGCGGCAGGACCACCGGGTGGATGTCGCTGTCGACCAGCGCCACCGCCCGCCGCTCCCGCGGCGGGCGGTCCGTGAGCTGCTGGAGCTCGGCCATCTCGCTCTCCCTCCGCTAGAGCACCTGGACGATCGACTCGCCCGGGTCGATCTCCTCCTCGATCGCGCCGATCTGGTTGGCCTCGGCGTAGACGTCCTGCCACTTCTCGGGCGCGATCTTGAGGATCTCCTCGCGGCCGTCGACCGTCCACGCCTCGACGAGGAACTCGAGCCACGGCTTGGCGACGTCGTCGTCCTTGAGCTCGTCGAAGTCGTAGCGCGAGCGCAGCTTCGAGAGCGTGTCCTCGAAGCCCTCGTCGTCGATGATCTGGTTCGACGCGGCGCGCACCGCGCGCAGGTAGGCGGCGATCGTGTCCTTGTTGTCCTCGAGCTGGCGGCCCGACGTGATGTAGATCTCGCCGTCGGTGACGTGGTCGGCCGTGCGCAGGAACACCGCCTCGGGGATCGCGGCCTCCATCTGCGCGATCTGGGTCGCGCCGATGATGAAGCCGTCGATGCGCCCGTTGCGGATCAGCTCGTAGGTGCCCGGCGAGAAGCCGGTCACCTGCCGCGGCACGTCGTCCTCCGTCAGCCCCGCCTTGGCGACGAGGATGTTCAGCGTGTTCTCGCTGGTGCCGCCCTCGGACGGGATCCCGATCGTCTGGCCCTTGAGGTCCTGCGGCGTGCGCAGCGGGTTCTCGGGCGACGACACGATCGCCAGCGGCGACAGGCGCGTCTGCTGGCCGACGTTGACGATCGGCGCGCCCTCGTTGGCGATGTGGATCAGCGACTCGAGCATGCCCACCCGCGACAGCAGCGCCTTGCCGCTGAGCACCGACTGGATCGCCGGCGCCGAGCCGCGCGCGGTCTCGACCGACACCTTCACGCCCTCGCGCTCGAAGTGGCCGTCGATGTCGGCGATGTACTCGGCCGCGTAGCCGAGCTGGGGCGGCAGGATGTTGACGACGGTCAGGCTGGCCGCCTGGGGCGACGTGCTGCCGGCCGTGGCGCTGCCCTCGTCGTCGTCGCCGCAGGCCGACAGCAGGACGGAGGCGCCGCCGAGCCCCGCCACCGTCACGGCGGCGTTGCCCATGAAGCGGCGTCTCGTCAGGCGGTCGTGGTCGAGCATTCGGGTCTCTCCTCCTCGTTCGGGTGCGCGCCGGCTCATGTGCTCGGCTGGGACGTCAGCGACGAGTCGTGCCACGGGATCAGCAGGCGCTTGAGCCCGACCACGACCAGGTACAGCAGGAAGCCGATCAGCGTCAGGACCAGGATCACGGCGAACAGCCGCTCCGAGTCGAGCGCGTTGAGGCTCGTGACGATGCGATAGCCGAGCCCCTCGTCGCCGCCGAGGTACTCGCCGACCACGGCGCCCACGACGGCGAAGACGATGCCGACCTCCATGCCGGCGAGCACGTACGGGAGCGTGCTGTGGTACTCCAGGCGCCAGAACGTCGACCACCGCGACGCGTTCAGGCTGCGCATCACGTCCCGCTGGCCCGTGTCGACGGAGCGCACCCCGAGGATCACGTTCAGCAGGATCGGGAAGAACGCCAGCAGCGCGACGATGATGATCTTCGACGTGATCCCGAAGCCGAACCAGATGATGAACAGCGGGATCAGCGCCACCTTCGGGACGACCTGAGAGGCGACGATCACGGGCCGCAGCGCCTGCTCGAGCCACACGACGCGGCCCAGCAGCGTGCCCAGCCCGACGCCGAGCACGAGCGCGATGGCGAAGCCGACGAGCGTCTCGGTGAGCGTCACCTGCACGTCGGTCCAGAAGCCGTTGGACTCGGCCAGGTCGCGGATGCCGACCAGGACGTCCTCGGGCTGGGGCAGCACGTAGGGCGAGACGTCGAAGATCGCGATCACGAGCTTCCAGATCACGATCAGCGCGACGACCGACAGCGCCGTGCTGATCCACGGCAGGAGGCGGCGCATCGTGGGGCTCACGACTCCACACCCCCGCTGCGCGCCAGGCGCTCCTCGTCCTCGGCCAGCTGGTGGCGGAGCGTGAGGACCTTGTCCTGGAAGTCCGGCGTCGTGGTGGCGTCCAGCGACCGCGGCCGCGCGATGTCGACCTCGGTGATCGACTTGATCCGCCCGGGCCGGGCCGACAGCAGCACGACCCGGTCGGCCAGGAACACGGCCTCGCCGATCGAGTGGGTCACGAACACGACCGTCGCGCTCGTGGCCTTCGCGATCCGCGCCAGCTCGAGGTTCATCTTGTCGCGCGTCATCGCGTCGAGCGCCCCGAACGGCTCGTCCATCAGCAGGATCTCGGGGTGGTAGCTGAGCGACCGCGCGATCGCCACGCGCTGGCGCATGCCGCCCGACAGCTCGCGCGGCAGCGCGCGCTCGAAGCCCTTCAGCCCGACCAGCTCGGCGAGCTCGTGGGCGCGGCGCAGGCGCTCGCGCCGGTCGACCTTGCGCAGCCGCAGCGGCAGCGCGATGTTGTCCTCGACCGAGTACCAGGGAAACAGGTTGGCGTCCTGGAAGACCAGCCCGAGCTTGGCGAGCGCGGCGTCCTCGCGCCGGTCGCCGCGCCACAGCGGCTGGCCGGCGACGGTGACCTCGCCGCCGGTCGGCTTGATCAGCCCGGCGAGGATGCGCAGCATCGTCGTCTTGCCGCAGCCGGACTGCCCGACGAGCGCCACGAACTCCTCGCGGCGGATGTCGAGGTCGATCTCGTCGAGCGCCAGCGTCGAGCCGGCGCGCGACGTGTAGCGCTTGGTCACCCCGCGCAGCGTGATGAACCCCGCGCCGGGCGCCTCACGGCGCGCGTCGCCCCCCTCCGGTCTGGCGAAGCGGGTCTCCTGCGGCGCGTCGGCGACCGTGACGGTCCCGTCGGCCTCGGGCTCCCCCTCGCCGGGGTGGGCGCTTCGTTCGCCCTGCATCCGTTTCGAACCCCCTGCTCTCTCTCCCGCGTTTCGCGTCGCGTTTCGAGGCGACGGCGGTCAGGGGTCGATCGGTTCGACGGCTCACACGGCGCCGGTCATCCGTGAGCGTGACTCCGCGAAATGCCGCGTCCGACGCTCCCACACGCCGGCGGCCTCCCGCGCCGCGGATTGTTGCAGATCCTGTCGTCACTTTGTATGACGACCATCCCGAATGACGTTCTAGAGGCCGTCCCCGTTGCGGACGATGGCGTCGCTCTCGTGGCCCTCGATCAGGTCGATGACGGCGGCCTCGACCGGGCCCTGGATCGCCGTGTCGCCCGGCTCCGCGCCCAGCTCCTCCAGGACGCCCGCGATCGTCAGCCCGTCCTGGTAGCGATCGAAGACGCGCGGGTCGATGTAGGAGGCGCGCGCCACGGCCGGGGTGTTCCCAAGGTAGAAGGCGACCTCCTTGACGGCCCGGGTCACCGCCCGCTTCCGCGCCGTCTTCGTCTCCGCGGCGGCGCCCGACACGGCCACCGCGACGGCGGCGAGCACGGTCGCGCCCCACGTGCGGAAGTCCTTGGCGGAGAAGTCCGAGCCGGTCGCCTCCTTGACGTAGGCGTTGATGTCGGCGGACTTCACGTCGACCCAGCGGCGGCCCCGCTTGTACGCCAGCAGCTCCTCCCCGCCCGAGCGGCGGCGCTTGAGCGCCTGCACGACGACGGCGACCTCCGGGTCGACGACCGACTGCACGCGACGCTTGCCGTGCTTGGCGGGATAGTCGAAGGAGACCGTGGTGCCGGCGACGGTCACGTGGTCGCGGCGCATCGTGGCCAGCCCATAGGTCTCGTTCGTGACCGCGTAGTCCTCGGAGCCGATGCGGAAGAAGCCGCGGTCCAGCAGCCGCACCGCGCAGGCCAGCACGCGCTCGCGGCCGAGGTCGTCGCGGTCCTCGAGATCGCGCTCGACGCGCTCGCGCATGCCGGGCAGCGACCGCGCGAAGTCGAGCATCTCGTTGAACTTCTCCTGGTCGCGGCGGGCCCGCCAGCGCGGGTGGTACAGGTACTGCTTGCGGCCGGCCGCGTCGATGCCGGTCGCCTGGATGTGGCCGCCCGGGTACGGGCAGATCCACACGTCCTTCCAGGCGGGCGGGATCGCCAGCTCCTGGATGCGCGCCAGCACCTCCTCGTCGCGCACGCGCTCGCCGTCGGGGTCCAGGTAGGCGAACCCGCGACCCCGCCGCCGGCGGGTGAGGCCGGGGACGGACAGGTCGGAGCGGCGCAGGCGCGCGCGGGAGGGCTTGGTGGTGGCGACGGCCATCGTGGCCGCCCCTCCCTACCCCTTCGAGGCCGCCTTCTGACGCGGCTTGGCCGGCGCCTTCTTGCGGCCCGGCGCCGCCTTGCCGCCGCCGGTCTCGCCGCGGACGGCGTCGAGGCTCGCCTGCAGGGCGGCCATCAGGTCGGGCACCTCGGCGGGCTCCTCCTCCGGCGCCTCCTGGACGACGACCTCCTCGCCGGCGGCCTTGCGCTCGATGAGCGCCAGGACCTGCTCGCGGTACTCGTCGTGGTACTTCTCGGGCTCGAACGGCCCGGCGAGCGACTCGACGAGCTGCTTGGCGATCGCCAGCTCCTTGTCGGTCGTCTTGACCTCGTCGGCGTCGGGCATCTCCTCGATGCGCGACGGGTCGGTGACCTCGTCGGCGAACAGCATCGTCGACATCTCGAGCGCGTCGCCGGCGGGGCGGATCGCCACGAGGCTCTCCTTGGAGCGGATCACGACGCGGGCGATCGCGACCTTGCCGGTCTCGCGCATCGCCTCCAGCAGCAGCCGGTAGGGCTTGGCGCCGCCGGGGCCGGGCGCGAGGTAGTACGGGTGGTCGTAGTAGATCGGGTCGATCTCGGACTGCTCGACGAAGTCCTCGATCTCGATCGTGCGGGTCTTCTCGGGCTCGAGCGAGTCGAGCTCCTCGTTCGTGATGACGACGTAGGAGTCCGGCGCGATCTCGTAGCCCTTCACGATCCGCTCGTACGGGACCTCCTCGCCGGTGCGCGGGTTGACGCGCTTCTGCGCGATGCGCCCGTTGTCGGCCGCGTCGAGCTGGTTGAAGCGGACGGTCTTGCGGTTGACGGCGCTGTACAGCCGGACGGGCACGGTGACGAGCCCGAACGAGATGGCGCCGGTCCAGATCGCGCGCGGCATGGGATGTCAGTGATACCCCATCCGCGACGCCGCGCGCGCAGGATTTCGGTCAGGAGAGGATCGCGCTCTTCTCGAAGCGGGCCGGCTCGGCGCGCTCGCGCACCTCGTGGGCGCCCTCGGCGAGCTCCTCGATCATCTTCGCGTTGAACGCCGGGAGGTCGTCGGGGCCGCGGCTGGTCACGAGGCCCTCGTCGACCACCACCTCCTGGTCGACCCAGGTGCCGCCGGCGTTGCGGATGTCGGTCTGCAGCGACGGCCAGCTCGTCAGCGTGCGGCCGCGGACCGCATCCGCCTGCACGAGCGTCCACGGCGCGTGGCAGATCGCCGCGATCGGCTTGCCGGCGTTGACGAACGCGGCGACGAGCGCGACGGCGTCCTCGTGCATGCGCAGGGCGTCGGGGTTGGCGACGCCGCCCGGGAGCATCAGCCCGTCGTAGTCATCGGCGCTCGCCTCCCGCGTCGTGCGGTCGACGGGGAACGTGTCCGCCTTGTCGAGGTGGTCGAACGCCTGGACGGTGCCGCCCTCGGGGGCGATCAGGTCCACCTGCGCGCCGGCCTGCTCGAGCGCCTTGCGGGGCTCGGTCAGCTCGATCCGCTCGATGCCCTCGTTGGCGACGAGGATCGCGATCCGCTTGCCCTTCAGCTCATCGGCCATGTCGTCTCAGGGTCCCTTCGGTGCGCTTCGGAAACGGGTGCACCGGGGATTACCCAGGGCGAGGCGCCACCGAAAACGACACCCCTTGACGGAGGACGGACCCATGGCAGTGAGCAGCGACACGCACGGCATCCTGGCCGAGGCCAACCGCGCCGAGCGCGAGCGGATCATCGAGATGCTCAAGAAGGCGTACTGGATGGAGATCGAAACGGTGATGAGCTACATCGCCAACTCGGTCAACCCCGACGGCGTGCGCGCCCAGGAGATCATCGAGTCGCTCCGCGGCGACATCCAGGAGGAGCTCGGCCACGCCCAGCAGTTCGCCAACCGCATCAAGGAGCTCTACGGCGTCGTGCCGGGCTCGCTGGAGTTCCAGGCCGAGCAGACCTACCTGCAGCCGCCCGAGCACCAGACCGACATCGTCCACGTGATCCGCGGCGTGATCGAGGCCGAGACCGGCGCGATCGCCTACTACAACCAGATCATCGAGGCGACCGACGGCATCGACCCGGTCACCAACGACATGGTCATCACGATCCTCGCCGACGAGGAGGGCCACCGGCGCCTGTTCGAGGGCTTCCTGCGCGAGTACGAGGCCGAGGGCCGCGCCTAGCCCTCGCTCGCCGTCTCGTAGTGCGGGTCGCCGACCGGCTTGGACTCCGGCGACCCGCGCTGGCGCAGGTAGATCGAGAAGACCACCATCGTGCCGACGGCGAGGAACTCGGACTGCCAGTTCTGCAGCGTGCCCTCCCAGAACTCGGCGCTGCCGACGTACCGCCACCACGAGAGCGGGCTGTCGTGGTGGGCGATCTGCTCGCTGTTGTGGGAGCTCCAGCCGGTGACGGACTGGCCGACCCACGAGCCGATCCAGATCGCCGCCATCACGAGCACGAGCGAGTTGGAGTACAGGCGGGTGCGCCAGCCGCCGGCGCGCGCCCAGCGGGGCGACGACGAGCGCGCGTGCGCGCCCAGGCGCTGCTCCTCGTCGCTCTCGAGCCCGGCCCGCTCCAGCTCCTTGGACTCGTTGGAGCCCTTCTGGAGCAGCCAGACGGTGAGGAGGATGTAGAGCGTGAACTGCAGGTACTCCGACTGCCAGTTCTCCAGGACGTTGCGCCCGAAGTCCGACGTCGTCACGTAGCGCCAGAAGCCGATCGTCGCCTGCGCGTGCGCGACCGCGTCGGCGTTGAACGCCTTCCAGCCGGCGAACGCGTCGCCGAGCAGCGCGCCGGCGAAGAGCGCGAAGAACACCAGCGACAGCGAGTTCTCGCGCAGGAACCGGCGCACGTCAGTGGTGCCCGAGCCCGATGACGAGGAAGTACGCCAGGCCGGCGGCGATCGTGACGACGTAGAGGCCGAAGACGAAGCGCACGACGCCCTACCGGGGCTCGGGCTCCGGCTCGGGATCGGGCTCGATCGGCTGCACGGGCTCGTCGGGCACCGCCGGCGTCACCGGCGCGTCCGGGACGGCCGGGGTGACCGGCTCGGGCGGGGTCGCGGGCTCGGCCGGCTGGGGCACCTCCGGCGGGGTGGTGATGTCGGGGACCTCCATGCGCGCCGGTTACCCCAGCGGGGTGCCGGCGACGCCCTCGCGCAGCGCGACGATCGAGTCGAACACGGCCGCCGCGCCCGCCTCGCGCAGCTCCTGCTCGGAGAACCCGCCGGTCAGCACCGCGACCGTCTCGATCCCCGCGCGCCCGGCCGCCTCGACGTCCCACGGCGTGTCGCCGACCATCACCGCGTCGCGCGTGCCGAGCTTCTCCAGCGCCGCCTCCACGAGGTCGGGCTCGGGCTTGGTCGCCTCGACGTCGGCCGACGTCGTCCAGCCGTCGACGAGCTCGCGCGCGTCGAGCAGGTCGAGGTAGTGCTCGACCTCCTGCGCCTTGGCCGACGACGCGAGCACGACCTGGCGGCCCTGCTCCTTCAGGTCGGCGATCAGGTCCCGCGCGCCCTCGAGCGGCTGGGTGGTCTGGATCATCGACAGGTACAGCGCCTTCTCGGCGGAGCGGATGTCGTCGCCGAGCTCGTCCTCGACGTCGTCGCCGGCGAGCGAGGCGATGAGCTGGTCGCCGCCCATGCCGATGTGGCGGTGGATGCGCCACACGGGCAGGCGCACGTCGTGCTGGCGGAACGCCATGTACCAGGCGATGGCGTGCTGGTAGTTGGTGTCGACGAGCGTGCCGTCGATGTCCAGGATGGCTGCGGTCTTGGTCACGCCGCCGTCCTACCCCGGACGGTCAGCCGTCAGGCGCGGCGACCGCACGCAGCCGGGTGAGGGCCTGCCGGATGATCCGCGAGACCTGCATCTGCGAGACCCCGATCCGCTCGCCGATCTCGGCCTGGGTCAGGTCCTCGGCGAACCGCAGGCGCAGCACCTCGCGCTCGCGCGGCGAGACCGTGCGCAGGAGCCGCTCGAGGGTCGCGCGGTCCTCGGCCAGGCCGTAGGAGGCGTCGTCGGAGCCGAGCGCGTCGCCGAGCGTCTCGCCGTCGGCCTCGTCGCCGATGCGCGGCGCGTGCAGCGACGCCGTCCGGTAGTTGGCGCCGGCCTCCAGGGCCTCCAGCACCTGCTCCTCGCTCGCCCCGACCTCCGCCGCGATCTCGCCGATCGACGGGGCGCGGTGCAGGCCGCGCGAGAGCTGCTCGACGGTGCGGTCGATGCGCAGCGACAGCTCCTGCAGGTCGCGCGGGACCCGCATCGACCACGTGCGGTCGCGGAAGTGGCGCTTCAGCTCGCCGAGGATCGTCGGGACGGCGTAGCTGGAGAACGCGATGCCGCGCGCCGGGTCGAACCGGTCGATCGCCTTCAGGAGGCCGACGGACGCGACCTGCACGAGGTCGTCGAGCGGCTCGTCGCCGCCCTGGTAGCGCCGCGCGAGCTGGCGCGCGAGCGGCAGGAACCGCTCGGTGAGCTGCTGTTGCGCCGTCCGGTCCCCCGCCTGGGCGCGCGCGAAGAGCTCTGGCTTCTCGCGCTGCGAGGCGGGGACGGCGTCGTTTCTGCGGATGGGAGCACCTCGTGTGCCGTGGAGATGGCCGCCGGTGGCTGGGGCGGCCGGGAGACGCGAGCTCGACGGGGTGCTGGGCCGACTCGCATGGAATCCTATCGACACCATGGGCCGAGATCCCGACCCCACGGGCGGTCTGCGCGTGCTCGCCGCCGACGAGGACCGCGAGGCGCTGCGCTCGACGACCGCGCTGCTGGAGAGCCTCGGGCACCAGGTGACGGGCCTGGCCATCGGCGTGGACGAGGCGGCGGAGCGCATCGCCGCCGACGAGCCGGACCTGGCCGTCGTGGTCCTGCACGACGACGCCGAGCACGCGCTCGACCTCATCGACGAGATCTCCGAGTACGCCGACGGACCGGTGATCGCGCTCCTCAACGGCCCGGACCCCGGCTTCGCGACCGCCGCCGCCGAGCGCGGGATCGACGCGATCGCGACGAGCGAGCAGCCCGAGGCCGTCCAGCAGGCGATCGAGGTCGCCGTCCGCCGCCGCGCGGAGCGGCGCGAGCTGGCCGAGCAGGTCGAGCAGCTCGAGACCGCGCTCGCGCGCCGCGCGCTCATCGAGCGCGCCAAGGGGATCCTCATGGAGCGCCACGGGATCGGCGAGCGCGAGGCGTTCGAGCGCCTGCGCGCCCACGCCCGCTCGCAGGGCGCGACGGTCGTCGCGGTGGCCCAGGCCGTCAGCGACGGCCACGGGCTGCTGCGCCCCTGAGGGATTACCGAGCGACTCCCCGGGATAGCAGGGGCCACCGTTCCCAACAGGAAGGAGCGATCCCATGATCGGCATCCTGATCGCCGTGCTCGTCGCGGCGCTCGTGTTCTGGCTGTGCAGCGTGCTGGGTCTTCCGGTGATCGTCGGCATCGTCGCCGCGATCCTCGTGCTGATCGGCGGCGTCGGCACCGGCGTCGGCGGCTGGGGCCGCCGAGGCACCGTCAGGTGAATGCCGGCGGCCCGTGCCCGTCCGCGCGGAGCGTCAGCTCCTGCGGGTACGGGCACGGGCCGCCACGCGCCGGGCAGGTCGCGCACAGCGCCGCGTGCGGGTGCGGCGTCAGCGGGAACTCGCCGCGCGCGAGCGGACCGGTGAGCGCGCGCACGCGCTCGGCCAGCGCCGCCTCGTCGGCGGCCGCGAAGGTCGCGGACGCCGGTTCGTCCGGCCGCTCGAGGAACAGGTGGACGACCTCGACGCGCGGCGCGCCGGCGCGCAGGGCGGCCAGCGCGTACAGGTCGCGCTGGATCGCGTAGTCGCGGGCCACGAGCGCCTCGACGTCGGTCTGCGAGTCGGCGAGCCGGTCGGTCTTGAAGTCGACGACGAGCCAGCCGCCGTCGGGCTCGACCGCCAGCGCGTCGATGACGCCGACGAGCAGCTCGCCGTCGAGCGTGACCGCGAACTCGTGCTCGCGGCGCAGCCGCCGCGCGGCCGCCAGCCGGCGGCCCGGCTCGCTGGCCGACAGCGCCGCGACGAGCCGGCCGACGTGCTCGACGTCCGCCTCGCTCGCCCGCGCGCCCTCGCGCCTGGCCAGCGCGCGCACGCGCTCGGGGTCCGGTGGCCGCCCGGGCGCGCCGAGGTCGAGCTCCTCCAGCAGCGCGTGCACGACCACGCCGCGCACGCGGGCGGCGAGCCCGCCGCCCGCCGGCGTCTCGACGGGCACGGCGCCCGGCGGCGCGGGCCGGTCCGGGAGGCCGACGACGCGCTGGACGTAGAAGCGGTAGCCGCAGCGCCGGTAGGCGGCCAGCGCCGTGTAGCTGAGCGCCGACGGCGTCGCCGGCGGCGCGGGCTCGGCGGGCGCGGTCGCCTCCGCGGCGGCGGCCGGCGACGTCGGCTCCGGCGTCGAGGCGGCGGGCGCGCCCGCGCCGGGCGCGGCGCGCTCCGGGCGCAGCGCGCGCCCGAACGTCGCCGGCGTCGACAGCGTCAGCCGCACGTCGAAGCCGGGCCGCGACACGGTCTGCACCGGCTCGGGCGGCGGCGCGCCCTCCTCCCCACCGCCGAGCGCGGCCGCGAAGCGCTGCTCGAGGTCGGGCACGAGCGCGGGCCCCAGCCAGTTCAGCGGCGCGGCGCCGGGCGGGGCGAAGCGCGGGGCGCCGCCGCTGAGCAGCAGCCGCCGCTTGGCGCGGGTCAGCGCCACGTAGAGGATCCGCTCCTCCTCGGCCGCCTCGCGCTCGAGGCGCTGGGCGTTGAGCGCGTCGTAGTCGAGCGCCGCCGTGCCGCGGGCGCCGTCGAGGAGCGTGAGCCGCAACCCGACCCGCTCGCCGTCGGTCTGCAGCAGCGGGCCGGACGTGTTCGGCCGCCGGCCGAGGTCGGCGACGGCGACCACGCCGAACTCCAGGCCCTTGGCGGCGTGGATCGTCATGAGCCGCACGGCGTCGAGGTCGGGGTCCTCGACGGCCGCCTCGGGCTCGCGCTTCTGCGCCTGCTCCAGCGCCGCGGCGTGGTCGACGAACGCGCGCAGGTCGCGCCCCTCGGCCGCCTCGAAGCCGCGCGCCAGCCGCAGCAGCTTGTCGACGTTGGCCAGCCGCCGCGCGCCGCCGGCGAGCTCCAGCACCGCGACGTCGTAGCCCGACGCGGCGATCGCGCGCTCCAGCAGCTCGTCGAGGCGCCGGCGCGGCAGGGCCGCCCGCTCGCCGTCCGCGAACGCGGCGAAGCGCGCCAGGCGCTCCCGGTCGCCGGCGTCGACCCCGTCGGGGACGCCGTCGCGCAGCACGTCCCACACGTCGCGCCGCTCCGCCCGCGCGGCGCCGACGAGCAGCGCGAGCGTGTCGGCGCTGGCCCCGCACAGCGGCGAGCCGAGCGCGGTGAGCAGCGCGACCTCGTCGAGCGGGTTGGCGAGCACGGCCAGGTAGCCCATGAGGTCGAGCACCTCCTGGCGCGTCCAGAACCCGCGCCCGGCGGTCGCCAGCGTCGGCAGGCCGACGTCGGCGAGCGCGCGCTCGATCACCGGCATCGACGCCGACGCGCGCACGAGCACGGCGATCTCCCCGGGCGGCTCGCCGGCGTCGACGAGCTCGCGCAGGCGCCGGGCCAGCAGCCGCGCCTCGGCCTGCCGCCACGCCGCCACCGGCGGCAGCGTGTCGCCGAGGTCCACCGGCGGGCCGCCGTCGCCGCCGTCCCAGCCGTCGCCGGCGGTGACGAGCAGCTCGACGCGCGGCTCGGCGCCGGGGACGTGCGCCCGCTCGCGCGGCGAGCGCAGCGGCGCGAAGTGCTCGCCGAACCGGGGCGCGAACGCCGCGTTCACCGCGGCCAGGATCTCGGGGTCGCAGCGGAAGCTCTCGTCCAGCCGCAGCGCCAGGCCGCGCGCGGCCAGCGCGTCGCGGCGCTCGCGGAAGATCGCCACGTCGGCGTGGCGGAACCCGTAGATCGACTGGAACTCGTCGCCGACGCTGAACAGCTGGTCGTCCTCCAGGGCGGAGAGCACCTCGAGCTGGCGGCGGTTGGTGTCCTGGAACTCGTCGACCATGATCAGCGCGAACCGCTCGCGCCAGGCCGCCCGCAGCGCCGGGTGGTCGCGCAGCAGGTCGCGGGCGCGCAGCTCCAGGTCGTCGAAGTCGAGCGCGCCGCGCGCGGCCTTCGCCTGCGCGTAGGCGTCGCCGAAGCGGGCGAGCAGGTCGTCGAGCAGCGCCACGTGGCGGGCGGCGTGATGGTCGGCGCACGCGCGTTCGAAGGCGTCGCGGGCCTCGACGTAGGCGTGGCAGGCCGGCGTGTCGAGCGCGGCGGTGCGCCCGCAGGCGATCGTCAGCGCCTGCATCCGGCCGGGCCACGGCACGATCCCGTGGTCGAGGTCCTCGAGGAACCGCTCGCAGCGCTCCAGCGCGTCGCGCGCCTCGTCGACGAGCCGGCCGTCGCGCGCGTCGGCCAGCTCGGCGGCCAGCGCGGCGCGGGCGGCGGCGAGCGCGGTGCGCTCGGCGTCGGGCGGCGGCCGGCGCGCGACCGCGGGCAGGCGCGGCGCCGCCTGGCCGCGGCTGCGCAGCTCGTCGTGGACGGCCGGGATGGCGCGCCCGAGGTTGTCGGCGCCGTACGCGGCGACGAGGTCGAGCGCGTCGCGCCCGCCCTCGGCCAGGAAGCCGCGCAGCGCGGCGGCGAACGCGGTCTCGCGCAGCCGCTGCGCCCGCGGCTCGTCGAGGACGGCGAAGCCCGGGTCCAGGCCCGCCGCCAGCGGGTGGGCGCGCAGCAGCCGCGAGCAGAAGCCGTGGATGGTGGAGACGAACGCGCCCTCGGTGGCCCGGGCGGCGGCGCGCGCGGCCGGCGTGCCGAGGTCGGCGAAGCGGCGGCGGATGCGCTCGCGCAGCTCGCCCGCGGCCTTGTCGGTGAACGTGATCGCCAGGATCCGCGCCGGGTCGACCTCGTCGTCGAGCACCGCCCGCACGAACCGCTCGACCAGCACGGACGTCTTGCCCGAGCCGGCGGCCGCCGACAGCAGCAGCGAGTGCTCGCGCTGGGCGATCGCCGCGGCCTGGTCGGGCGTGAACGGCCGCGCGCCGCCGGGGTCGCCGGCCGGGACGGGCGCCTCGGGCACCTCGAGCGTGTCCGGGTCGAAGAGCGTCATGCTCAGGCGACCTCGCAGCGGCAGATGCCCGGGTACGCGCACGCCTTGCGCGGCGTGCAGGTGTCCGGGCGCGGCTCCAGCCGGCCGGCGCGCGCCTCGCCGGCCGCGACCAGCACCAGGTCGATCACGGCGTCGATCGTCGCGCGCACCTCCTCGGCGGGCGTGCGGTCGGTCCCGACCACGTCGAGGTCCGGATCGGCGTCGTCGGCGATGAGGCCCCGGCGGCGCATGTCCGCGGCCGACAGCGGCTGGTAGAACGCGCCGACCGGCTCCAGCCCGAGGTGCTCGGCCGCCGCCTTCAGGTACACGGCGGCCTGGAACGCGCGGTCCTGCAGCCACCGCCCGCCGGGGAACACGCGCCCGGTCTTGTAGTCGACGACCTGCACGCGCCGGCCCTCCGGGTCGACGTCGACGCGGTCGATGCGCCCGCGCAGCCGCAGCGGGCCGTCGGGCGCCTGCAGCTCGAGCGCCGGGAGCTGCGGGCCGGACGCGGCCGGCTCGTCGGCGTGCTCGTCGCCGGTGTCGAAGCCGAAGCCGACCTCGACGTGCAGCGGCTCGTAGGCGCTGCCGTCGTGGGCGGCCGCCTCGAGATAGCGGTCGAGGTCGGCCTCCAGCCGCCGGCGGGCGGCGGCCAGCCGCTCGGGGCTGGCCGACATCGGCGTGCGCCGCGCCGCCTCGGCCAGGGCCTCGCTCAGCACCGCGCGCGCCTCGGCGAGCGTCTCGGGTCGCACCTTCGCCGAGCCGGTCCGCGCGCGCAGCTCGCGCAGCGTGCGCTCCATCGCCGCGTGGGCGACCGACCCGCGCAGGATCGGCTCGGCGTCGGGCTCGAGGTCGTCGAGGCTCAGGTACCGCTCGACGAACCACTTCACCGGGCAGCCCGCCCAGCTCTCCAGCGCGGACGCCGACCACGCGGGCCGGGCGCGCAGCGCGCCGAGCGCGGCCTCGCCGCGCAGCGGGGCGATCGTCGGCGCGGGCCGCGGCGGGGCCGCGTCCGCGGCGGCGCGGGCGGCGGCGCGCGGGGTCGGCGGCGGGCCGTCCCAGCGCACCGCGCCGAGCGGGCGGTGGCGGACCGGCAGCGGGCCGAGCACGTCGCGCACGTCGTCGAGGAAGAACGACGGGATCGCGGGGTCGCCGTCGTCGTCGGCCGTGCGCGTGGCGAGCACCAGCCGCTCGGTGGGGCGCGACACCGCCGCGTAGAACAGGTAGCGCTCGACGGCGAGCGCCTCCTCGTGGTGGGCGAGCACGATGCCCGACGCGCGCGAGAGGTCCTTGCGCTCGGCGTCGGACAGGAACGGCTCGGGCCGGGCGGGCCGCGGGAAGACGCCCTCCTGCAGGCCGGCGAGGATCAGCGCGCGGACGCGGCGGGCGCGCAGCGCGAGCGGGTCCGTGACCGTGACGCGGCCGGGGCCGGGCGGGTCGCCGACCTCGACCGGGACGTCCGCGAGCTGGGCGGCGAGCTCGGCGGGGTCGGGGGCCAGCGCGGGCGCCTCGCGCGCGAGCGCGGCCAGCTCGGCCAGCGCGGCGCGGCCGGCCTCGACGGCGCGCGCGAGCTCGCGGGCGCCGGCGTCCAGGCGCGGCGGCGCGGGCGGCGAGCCGTCGGCGGCCGGCGCCGGAGGGGCGAGCGCGTCCAGCATCCGGCCGAGCTCGGCGGCGAGCGCGTCGCACAGCTCGGGCGCCCCGCGCGCGGCGGCGGCGCGCAGCCGCCCCAGGGCGCTCGGCTCCTCGTGCGGCCACAGCGCGAGCGCGGCGGCGGCCGTCTCGGCGCCCGCGCGGCGGATGTCGCGCTCGAGGCGGTCGACCGCGCGCGGGTCGCGCCGGGCGCCGGGCGCGCGGAGGTGGGCGAGCAGGTCGGCGGCGCCGCCGTCGAGCAGCGCGGCGCGCAGCAGCCCGAGGAGCGCGCGGCCGGCCGGCAGCCGCCCGAGCGGCACCGTGCGCCGCAGCGCGAACGGCACGCCGAACGCGGCGAGCGTGCTCTCCAGCGGCGGCGCCGCGTCGTCGAGCGAGCGCACGACGATCGCGATCTCCTCGGCGGGGACGCCCTCGCGCAGGAGCGCGAGCGCCTCGGCGGCGACGAGCTCGGTCTCGGCCCGCTCGCCGCCGGCCGACAGCAGCAGCACGGCGTCGCCGGGATCGACCGGGCCGTCCTCGCCGGCGCCCTCGAACAGCCGCCGCTCGAGCGCGTGCAGCGCCGCGCGCGAGCCCGGCGCGTAGTAGCGGTCCTCGGGCTCCATCTCGACGCGCCGCACGGCCAGCGGCTCGAGGTCGGCGACCGTGCGGGCGCGGCCGGCGAACGCGTCGCGCCCGCGCTCGAACGTCAGCGACACCCACACGTCGGCGTCGACGCCGATCGCGAGCGCGTCGACCGCCTCGCGCTGCAGCGGCGTGAGGTCGTCGAACCCGTAGAAGAACACCGGCGTCGGCCCCCACAGCCGCGGCGTCTCGCGCAGCGCGTCCAGCGCGGACAGCGCCCACAGGGTGCGGTCGGGGCGGCCCAGGCGCTCGAGCGCGGCGCGGTACCCGCGGTAGAGGGCGGCGATGTCGGCGCCGTAGGCGGCGCGGCCGGCGTCGTCGCCCGCCCAGGCGCGCAGGCCCGCGGCCAGCCGGCCCGGGTCGACGCGCGCCGCCTCGATCTCGTCGCACAGCGTCAGCGCGGCGGCGGCGAACCCGGGCGTGCGCGCCGAGTCGGCCAGCGCCGACGGCTCGGTCCGGGCGACGACGGCCGCCATGACCCGCCGCCGCGCGGTCTCGCCCAGCGGGCGCGCCTCGATCCCGGCCCGCTCGGCGGCCTCGTCGAGCAGCCCGGCGAACGTCCGCACCCGCACGCCGACGACGAGCCCGTCGTCGGCCAGCTCGCGCCGGTAGCGGTCGACGTCCTCGCCGGTCGGGACGACCAGCAGCGGGTCGCGGTCGATCGCGGCGCGCACGCCGTCGAGGACGGCGCGGGCCTTGGCCGAGTTCGCGGGGCCGGTGACGAGGGTGAGCGGCACGAGCACTCCATCGTGGCGCACCCGGGGGACGGCGCCGCGCCCCCGAGGGGAGTCCCCGATGCGCGCTCCCGGCGACGGCGTACGCTGATCCGATGCATCATCGTCTCACTCTGCTCACGCTCGCGTCCTGCCTCGCCCTCGCCGCCCCGGCGGCCGCCGCCACCTACACGGGCACCGCCGCGGGCTCCGCCGTCACCCTCACCGTCAACGGCAAGCGCGTGACGAAGGTCGACGCCGCGATCCCGGTCGTCTGCGTGGCGACCTCGGGCGGCGGCGGGACGCGGGCCGGGATCGAGCGCTTCACGCCGTCGGGCGCGTTCACGCTCGGCGCCGGCGACCAGACGGTCAGCGAGCTGCGCCGCAGCGCGGTCGTCAACCGCGACGTGACGATGAACCAGCACTTCGACGGCAGGCGCCGCGGGCGCACGATCAGCGGGAAGCTGTCGGTGAACTACTCGACCAGCGACTTCGACGTGTTCACGATGACCACGACGATCACGATGTGCGACGGCTCGGCGACGTTCCGGGCGAAGCGCCGCTGACGGCGGGCGGCACGGACGTCCCTGTCGACCTCGGGACGCTAGGCGTCCTGGAAGCGACAGACGTCGGCGGCCTCGGCCGCGAAGCGCTCGGGGTCGGGCGCGTCGACCGTCGGCGTGCGGCGCGGCATCGACCACGTGCCGGCGACGAGCCCGTCGTCGAGCGCGACCGGCCGCAGCATGCCGCCGCCCGGGTGCACGCGGCGGGCCAGCGCGTCGGGGACCGTGGGCGTGCGGTCGCGCCAGCCCAGCAGCAGCGGGTCGAACGCCGGCAGCAGCCGCGGCTCCAGCGGCGTGTCGCCGGCGTCCGCGGGCGCGGCCGGCGTCACGCCGGCCAGCGCCGCCCGCGCGGCCCGCAGGCCGAGGCCCGACCACGCCGCCAGGTCCTCGGCCCCGGCGCCCGGATGCGCGCGGGCGTAGCGGACGCCCAGCTCGCGCAGCGCCGCGTCGCGGTCGAGCGACCGCGGCCGCTCCCCCACCCGGTCGCGCGCGAGCACGAAGCGCTCGCCGGCCATCACGACGTCCCCCAGCGCGCAGCAGCGCGCGAGCAGGTGCGGGAACGCCTGCCCCTCGAGCACGAGCCCGCGCTCCGCGAGCCGCGCGATCAGGGCCCGTCGCTCGAGCGGGCCCGCGTCCGCGAGCACCGCGGCGACCGTCGCCGCGTCGCGGTCGCGCTCCGCCCCGGGCCGCGCGGTCAGCGCGTGCAGCCACCACCAGTCCTCGACGCAGACCACGTGCAGCGTCCCGCGCATGAGCCAGCCGCGCACCAGCTCGCGGGAGCCGGCCGCGTCGGAGCGCCCGAACCCGGCGCCGCGCGCCCGCAGCGCCAGCGGCCACGCGCGCGGGTCCTGGGCCTGCACGGCCAGCAGGCACCGCACGATCTCCGCCGGCGTGCGCGCGACCCGCTCCCCCAGGAGCTGCGCCCGCGCACGCTCGCGCCGGACGCCTACGCCGCCTCCGCGGGGGCGGGCGCGGCGGCGTCCGTCGCCGGCACGGTCTCCTCGTCGGGCGGCTTGGCGCCCTCCTTCGCCCACGGCTCGTCGAACTCGACGCGCCAGCGGCCCTCGGGCGTCTGCTCCAGCGCCAGGCGCGCGCGGAACGAGCGGCCCGACCGGCCGCGGAAGCCGGTGACCGGCCGCGCGGTGTAGCCGACCTTCACGAGCTCGCGCACGACCGCCGGCGGGAGCGTCTTGCCGGCCTTCGCCTTCCAGATCACGAAGCCGCAGCCCGGATCCTCGCGCGACCAGCACGAGTAGCCCTTGCGATTCTCGACGATGTCGCGCCCGCACACCGGGCACGGGCCGAGGTTCGCGCGCGGGATGCGCACGTCCTTGAGCTTCTCGTCGAGCATGTGGACGGTCTCGCCGGCGAACTTCGCGATGTCGGCCATGAACCGCGGCCGCGAGTCCTCGCCGGTCTCGATCTTCGCCAGCCGGTGCTCCCAGTCGCCGGTCAGCGACGGCGACGTCAGCGGGTGGTTGTCGAGCAGGCGGATGACGTTGAGGCCCTTCTCGGTGCAGACCAGGGAGCGGCCGTCGCGCTCGACGTAGCCGACGTCGATGAGCCGCTCGATGATCGCCGCCCGCGTCGCCGGCGTGCCGATGCCGGAGTCCTTCATCGCCTCGCGCAGCTCCTCGTCCTCGACGAGCTTGCCGGCGGTCTCCATCGCCGCCAGCAGCGACGCGTCGGTGTAGCGGCGCGGCGGCTTGGTCTCCTTCTCGGTGGCCGCGACCTCGCGGGTGTCGACCTCCTCGCCCTGCTCCAGGCGCGGGAGCTGCTGCTCGCGGCCCTCGTCGTCGTCGGCGCCCTGCTCGCCCTCGGCCAGCTCGCCGTACACGCCGCGCCAGCCCGGCACGACCAGGATCTTGCCGCGGGTGCGGAACACGTGGTCGGCGACCGTCGTCTCGACGCGCGTGTTCTCGAAGACGGCCTCCGGATGGAAGGCGGCCAGGAAGCGCCGCACGACCAGGTCGTAGATGCGCCGGTCGTCGTCGCTCATCTTGTCGACGCGATGCTCGGCGCGGGTCGGGATGATCGCGTGGTGGTCGCCGACCTTGTCGTCGGCCACGACGCGCCCGAGCGGCAGCAGGTCCAGCCCGGTGACGTACTCGGCGGCGGCCCGGTACTCGGCCTGGCCGCCCAGCAGCGCGGCGGTCGGCTTGATCTCGCCGACCATGTCGCTGGTCAGGTAGCGCGAGTTCGTGCGCGGGTACGTGAGCGCCTTGTGCTCCTCGTAGAGCCGCTGGGCGGCGGCGAGGGTGCGGCGGGCGCTGAAGCCGAAGCGCGTGTTCGCGTCGCGCTGCAGCGAGGTGAGGTCGTACAGCAGCGGCGCCTTCTCGGTGCGCTTGGTCTTGTCGAGCTTGGTGATCGTGCCGCGCCGGCCGCGGACCGCGGCGACGATCGCCTCGGCCTCCTGCGCGGTGGCGACGCGCGGCTGGGCGCCGGCGTGGAAGCGGCCCTCGTAGCGGCGGGCGCCGTCGGCCTCGAACGTCGCGTCGACGATCCAGTAGGGCTCCGGCTTGAACGCCGCGATCTCCTCCTCGCGGCGGGCGAGGATCGCGAGCGTCGGCGTCTGCACGCGGCCCAGCGACACCGCGCCGTCGAAGCTCGAGCGCAGGCGGATCGTCGCGGCGCGCGTGGCGTTCATGCCCACGATCCAGTCGGCCTCCGAGCGCGAGCGGGCGGCCTGCTCGAGCGTCGCCAGCTCCGAGGCGTCGCGGAGGTTGGCGAACGCGTGCTCCATCGCCTGCTTGGTCATCGACGACAGCCACAGCCGCTTCACCGGCTTCGTGGCGCCCGCCTTCTCGTACAGGTAGGCGAAGATCAGCTCGCCCTCGCGCCCGGCGTCGCAGGCGTTGATGACGAGGTCGACGTCGTCGCGCTTGAGCTGCTGGGAGACGACCGACATCTGCTTGCGCGAGCGCTCGTCGCGCACGACGAGCTTGAAGCGCTCGGGCACGATCGGCAGGTCGCCCATCTTCCACTTCTTGTACTTGGCGTCGTACTCGTCGGGCTCGGCGAGCTGGACGAGGTGCCCGACGGCCCACGTGATGACGTGCTCGGGCCCCTCCAGGAACCCCTCGTTCTTGGCGAACGGGCCCGGCAGGACGCGCGCGATGTCGCGCCCGACGGACGGCTTCTCGGCGATGACGAGGGTCTTGGCCATGAGCGGCGCAGCGTAGCGAGGCCCGGCGAACGGGGCGCGCGCCCCTCGCTCACCCGGTGCAGGGGCCGGTCGAGACGGGGCCGGCCGCCTCGGCGAGCGCCCGCTCCACGATCCCGTTGGGCACGGCGTACCCGCCGCGGTGCTGGGTCCCGACGGTCGCGGCGAACACGGTGCCGACGACGCGGCCGTGCTCGTCGACCAGCGGGCCGCCCGAGTTGCCGTGCCGGACGCGGCCGCGCAGGGGGACGATCGCGCGCGTGACCGGGCCGCGGCCGTAGGCGTCGTCGGTGCGCGCGATGCGCTCGGCCCCCATCCGCGCCGGACGAACGTCGTAGGGCCCGTTCTGCGGGAAGCCCAGCAGCGCCGCCTCCGTGCCGGCCGGCACGTCGACGCGCAGGTCCAGGCCCTCGCCCTCGAGCCCGTCGACGCGCAGGACGGCCACGTCGTTGCGCGGATCGAACGCGACGGCGGTCGCCGGCAGCCGCGGCCCGCGCCCGCGCACCTGCACGGTCGTGTCGTCCTGCCCGGCGACCACGTGCGCGTTGGTCACGACGAGCCCGTCGCCCGCGGCCCAGCCCGAGCCCTCGACGGCCAGGCCGCAGGCGGTGCCGAGGACCTTCACGACCGCGCCGGCCGCCGCCTGCACGCCGGGGGCCCGCGCGATCGCCGCGCGCGGCGGCGGCACGTCCGCCCCGGGGCCGGAGATCGTCGGCAGCGGGTCGAAGCGCGCGAGCGCGTTGAGGATCGGGCCCGACGGGGGCAGCAGCTCGTTGAGCGTCCGCAGCACCGACGAGCGCTGCGCCTGCTCGCGCAGGTCCCGCTGCCCGAGCGACTGCAGCGCGACCGCGCCGGCCAGCCACACGATCCCGAGCGCGATGCCGGCGCTCAGCAGCGCGCCGAGCGCGCCGTCGACGGTCGTGAACCCGGGGATCCGCCTGGCCCCGGCGCGCAGCCGGTAGGCGACGCCCGAGAAGGCGGCGGCGAGGATCGAGCCGATCCCGATCGCGCCGACGAGCGCGAACAGCGGCGCGTAGGGCGACTCGGAGCCCTCGCTCAGCAGCAGCGGGGCGAGGCGGGCGCCGGCGACCGCCCCGGCGCCGAAGCCGAGCAGCGACAGCGCCCCGACGACGAAGCCGCGCGCGTACCCGACCGCGGCCCCGGCCAGCACGACGACGACGATGATCCAGTCCAGGCGCGTCACGCAACCGGCTATCCAAGCGCATGATCTACCGTTCCGGGCCTGTGACAGGTGGGAGACAGCGGGGGGGACGGTCGCGGTGGCGCCGCATCGCGCCGATCGCCGCCGCGGCGTTGCTGGCCTTCGGCGCGGGCGCCGTCCTCGGGGGCCGCCACGTGCCCGCCTCCGAGCAGGTCGCCGAGCGGTTCGCCGCCGCCTGGGCGGCCGGCGACCTCGCGCGCATGTACGCGCTGAGCGACGCCGGCGCGAACGGCCGCTCGCTGCGCGACTTCACGCGCGCCTATCGCGACGCCGCCGCCACCGCGACGACGCGCGCCATCCGCTTCGGCGAGGGCCGCGACGTCGGCGACAGCGTCGTGGCGATCCCGGCCGTGGTGGAGACCGAGGCGTTCGGGACGATCCGCCAGGAGCTGCGCCTGCCGGTCACCGAGGTCGACGGCGAGGCGCGCGTGACCTGGAGCCCGGAGCTCGTCTTCCCCGGCCTGCGTCCCGGCGAGCGCCTGCGCCGCCGCACCGACCTGCCGCCGCGCGCGGCGCTGCTGGCCCGCGACGGCACGCCGCTGGCCCGCGCGCCCGACGGAGAGGAGGTCGCGCCGATCGCGTCGTCGATCGTCGGGCAGCTCGGCCCGATGCCCGAGGAGCAGGCGGCCGAGCTGCGCGCGTCCGGCGTCCCCAAGGACGCGCAGGTCGGGATCTCCGGGCTGGAGCGGATGTTCGAGGAGCGCCTGCGCGGCCGCGCCGGCGGCGTGCTGCTGGCCGGCGAGCGGCTGCTGGGCACCCGCCCGCCGCAGCCGGCGAAGGCGGTGCGCACGACGATCTCGCCGAAGGTGCAGCAGGCCGCGGTCGACGCGCTCGGCGGGCGCCTGGGCGGCATCGTCGCGATGCGCCCCCAGACCGGCGAGGTGCTCGCCGCCGCCGGCATCCCGCTGTCGGGCCTGCAGCCGCCGGGGTCGACGTTCAAGATCATCACGCTCGTGGCCGGCCTGGAGTCGGGCGCCGCCAAGCCCTCGGACACCTATCCGGTCGAGACGTACACGACGCTCGAGGGCGTCCGCCTGGAGAACAACAACGGCGAGGCGTGCGGCGGGACGCTGGAGCAGACGTTCGCGCACTCCTGCAACTCGGTCTTCGCGCCGATGGGCGTCGAGGTCGGCGCCGAGAAGCTCGTCGCGACCGCGCGCCGCTTCGGGTTCGACCAGAGCCCGGGCATCCCCGGCGCGGCGACCGCCACGATCCCGCCGGCCGGCGAGATCGGCGACGACCTCGCGCTCGGGTCGACGGCGATCGGCCAGGGCCGCGTGCAGGCGACGGCGCTGACGATGACGGTCGTGGCCGCGACGATCGCGCTCGACGGCCGCCGGCCCCGCCCCACGTTCGCGCACGGCGAGCGGCTGGGCCGCGCGCCGGTCACCACGCCGAAGATCGCCCGCCAGGTCGGGCGGATGATGCAGTCGGTCGTGACGTCGGGGACCGGGACCGCGGCCGCGATCCCGGGCGTGTCCGTGGCGGGCAAGACGGGCACCGCCGAGCTGGAGGACGACACCCGCCCCGCGCCGGGCACCGGCGAGACGCTCCCGGTCGTCGTGGACGACGAGCCCGACACCGACGCCTGGTTCGTCGCCTACGCGCCGGCGAAGGGCAAGCCGCGCGTGGCCGTCGGCGTCATGCTCGTGCGGGCCGGCTCGGGCGGCGCGGTGGCCGCCCCGGCCGCCCGTCAGGTGCTGGAAGCGGCGCTGTAGCCGCCGACGGACGCGGGTTTCGCCCCCGGGGCGAACACCCGGCAATGTGCCCTGGCCCCGTGGGCCGGCGTCACACGTCCAGGTCGACGGCCGCCTCTTCGGGCGTGCCGTCGGCGGCGCGGATGCGCAGCTCCAGCGGACGGTTGTCGAACGACTCGTTCTTGACCTTGAACAGCAGCAGGCCGCCGTTGACCGTCGGGTTGTTCGCCGCGGCGCTGTTGACCGGCGGGATCTGCTCGCCGCCCTCGATCGGGCCGGGGCGGTAGGCGAACACGTTGTCGTCGCCCAGGTCGATCGGGCGGTAGACGGTGTCCTGCGTGTCGGTGATCTCGAACTCCGACGCCGCCTGGTGCACGTCGTCGCTCTCGTTGAAGGCGATGACGAACACGCCGAACCAGCTCTCGTCGGGGGCCAGCTCGCGCTCGCTGATGGGGACCTGGATCAGGTACGAGCGGTCGGTGATGTCGGCCGGGTTGAGCTGGCGCGAGATCTGCACCTGGTAGGTGAGGTTGCCGACGTTCAGGTACGAGCCCTCGGTGTGGCCGTGGGTGACGACCTCCTCCTTGTTCCCGCACGCGGCGAGCGGCAGGGCGAGGGCGGACACGGCGGTGAGGGCGAGGACGCGTCGAAGCTTCATGCGGGGCCGGATGCTAGTCCAAGGAGGGGGTTCAACGTCCTGCGATCGTGGCCCGCTGGCCGCGGCCCTCGCCGTCCTCCAGGATCGAGCGCAGGCGCCGCATCGCCTTCGTGGCGCGGCGCTTGAACCAGCGGCGGAAGCCGAGCGCCTCGATGAGGCGGTCGGCGAACTTCTCGACCCGCGTCTCGACGGTCAGCTCGACCCGCGTGCCGCCGGCCGACGGCTGCAGCTCGTACACCGCGCGCAGCGGCACCCGGTTGAACTTGCCGCCGCGCCCCGCCTCGACGATCCGCCACGGCGGCTCGACCTCGATCATCGTCACGTCGGCGTAGCGGTAGCGCGGGATGCCCGGCGCGCCCTTGAGCGCGAAGCGCGCCCCGGCGCCCTTCCCGACCGGGTCCTCGCGGGTGAGGCGCCAGTCGACCAGGTAGTGGTCGCTGAACTCCGCGTGGTTGGCGATGTCGGCGAGGTAGGCGAAGACCTCCTCGCGGGGTCGGGCGATGGTCGTGTGGACCGTGACGGGCTCCATGGCGGCGCGGATTCTACGGAGCCCGCCCGGCGGCGGCCCTCAGGCCGCGATCCGCTGCACCGCGCGCACCGCGTGACCGTGCTCGCAATGGCGCACGACCTCCTCGCGGGCATCGGCGACGCGGGTGAGCGGGCGGCACAGCTCGCACAGCAGCAGGCCGTCGTCGTAGCGGTGCACGCGCTCGCCCGTCAGCGGGGTGCGCCCGCAGGTCGCGCAGCGGTCGCGATCCTCGCTGAGCGCGCCCACGCTCTTGCGCACGAGATGCTGGCCCAGGTCCGTCCGGCGGCGTCGCATGACGGGTCGGTTCGTCCGCTGACCGTCGAATCCTGCTCTGCACGGAGGTTTGCGGCCACCCGCTTGGGGGTTCCCCCACGGTGCGTTAGGATCGATCGCAACGATCCCGAGGGAGAGGCGGGAGAGATGGAAGCAGTGGTGACGGGCACGCTGGCCGGCACCGGTTCCTTCCGGTGCGACGGCTGCGGGTTCGTCGTGACGCTGACGGCCGAAGACGCGGTACCCGACTGTCCTCGCTGCGGCGGGCGGCAGTTCCAGCGGGCGTCGCTGTTCGGCCAGGCGGCCGAGGGCCGCTTCGCCCGCGACACGACCCCGGCCCGCTCCCCCGAGGAGCGCGCGCGGTGGCTCGAGCGCGCCCGCGCGCTGGCCGACGGGCCCGGCGAGTACCTCGCGCTCGACGAGGGCGAGGAGATCCGCCTCGTGCCGCTCACGCGCGAGTGGACGCGGATCGGCCGGTCGCTGGCGGCCGACGTCCGCTTCGACGATCCGACCGTGAGCCGCCGCCATGCGCTGCTGGTGCGCCAGGCGGACGGCGTGCGGATCCTGGACGACCGCAGCCTCAACGGCGTGTTCGTGAACGGCGAGCGCGTCGACTGGCGCGTGATCCACGACGGCGACGAGATCCTCGTCGGCCGCTACCGCATCGCGTTCCTCGAGGTGTCCGAGACGCCGTCCCGGCTCTCGGCGGCGGGGGACGTCGCGACGTGAACGCCGCCGGAGCGCGCGGACGGTAGATTTCGCGCGCTCCGATGGCTGAGACGATCGCGGTTCTCTCTCAGAAGGGCGGGACGGGCAAGACCACGACGGTGCGGACGCTCTCGGACGTGCTGCGCCGGTGCGGCCTGCGCGTGCTGGCGGTCGACCTCGACCCCCAGGGCAACCTGTCGGACTACTTCGACGTGCCGCCCGAGGCGGCCCCGACGATCGCCGAGGTGCTGGCCGGCAGCGCGAAGCTGCGCGACGCGATCCACGACGACGTCGTGCCCGCGGCGCTGTCGCTGGCCGAGGCGGAGCTGCAGCTCGCCGGGAAGATGGGCCGCGAGCTGACGCTGAAGCGGGCGCTGCGCGACGTGCGCGACGACTACGACGTCATCCTCATCGACTGCCCGCCGTCGCTGGGCCTGCTGACCGTCAACGGCGTCGTGGCCGCCGACCACGCGCTGATCAGCGCCGAGGCGCAGCACTTCGCGCTGCAGGGCGTCATCCAGGTCCTCGACATGCTCGAGGTCGCCCGCGACCTGCACAACGAGCAGCTCAACTGGCTGGGCGTCGTGCTGAACATCGCCGACATGCGCACGGTGCACTCGCGCGAGACGTACGCGGCGCTGAAGGAGGAGTACGGCGACAAGGTGTTCGAGACGACGATCCGCCAGTCGATCGCGTACGCCGAGTCGGCCGAGCGGGGCGTGTCGATCCTCGACCACCGGCCGGACCTGGGCGCCGACTACGTCGCGCTGGCCGACGAGGCCCTGAAGCGGCTGGGCGGGTTCGAGGCCGCGCGCCGGCGGCTGCGAAAGCTCGCGGCGTAGCGCGCTACAGGGCGCGCACGTCCGCACCGGCCGGCTCGAACGCGGCGCGGTGGACGGTCGCCCAGCCCTCGGCGCGCTCGCGCAGGCGGGCGTGGACGGCCGCGGTCGCCTCGACGTGCGTCCACACGAGCACGGTCGGGCCGGCGCCGGAGATCGTCGCGCCCAGCGCCCCGAGCGACCGGGCGTCGGCCACGAGCTGGGCGCTGCGCGGGTACAGGTGCGCGCGGTGGGGCTGGTGCAGGCGGTCGGCCAGGCCGCGGGCGACGAGGTCGAGGTCGCCGGTGGACAGGCCGAGCATGAGCAGCGCGCCGTGGGCGGTGTTGAACACGGCGTCGGCCAGCGGCACGGCGTCGGGCAGCGCGGCGCGGGCGCGGGCGGTCTCGACCGGCTCGCCCGGCACCACGACGAGCGTCTCCAGCGCGGCCGGCGGGTCGAAGCGGGTCGCCTCGCCATCGGCGCACACGACGACGCCGCCGTGCAGCGCGGCGGCGACGTTGTCGGGATGGCCCTCGATCTCGCTGCCGAGCGCGAGCACGTCGGCGTCGAGCTCGTAGAGGTGGTCGGCGGCGGTCAGCCCGGCGACGACCGCGGCGGCGCTGGAGCCCAGCCCGCCGGACATCGGGATCGTCGAGCGCACCCGGAACGTGAGCCCGTCCGCCGGGTGCAGGCGCTCAAACGCGCGCACGAGCAGGTTGGAGCGGTCGCGCGGCACGTCGAGGTCGGTCTCGACGGCGAACGCGCCGGTCTCCTCCACCTCCAGCTCGAGGTGGAACGCGAGCGCCGCCGCGAACGCGTCGAACCCGGGGCCGAGGTTGGCGCTCGACGCGGGCACGCGGATCAGGCGGCGGCGGCGCATGGCTCGCGGTCAGCCGAGGACGGCGGCCTCGAGCGCGCCGAACTCGGCCGGGCACGGGACGACGCCGCCCGCCCGCTCCAGCGCGGTCTGCGGATCCTTGAGGCCGTTGCCGGTGAGCACGCAGGCGATGCGGCCGCAGCCGTCGGGTCCGTACTTGAGCAGGCCGGCGACCGACGCGGCCGAGGCCGGCTCGCAGAAGACGCCCTCGCGGCGGGCCAGGAACGCCCACGCGTCGAGGATCTCCTCGTCGCTGACCGCCCGCACGGCGCCGCGCGAGCTCGTCATCGCGCTCATCGCCTCCTCCCAGCGCGCCGGGTTGCCGATGCGGATCGCGCTGGCGACCGTCTCGGGCCGCTCGACGGGGTGGCCGAGCACAAGCGGCGCGGCGCCCTCGGCCTGGAAGCCGAACAGGCGCGGGGCGGCGCCGCGCTCCTGGAAGCCCTTCCAGTAGGCGGTGACGTTGCCGGCGTTGCCGACCGGGATGCACAGCGCGTCGAGGTCGCCGCCCAGGTCCTCCAGCAGCTCGAACGCCGCGGTCTTCTGGCCCTGCAGCCGGAACTCGTTGACGGAGTTGACGAGCGCGATCGGGTGCTGCTCGGCCATCTGGCGCACGAGCCGCAGCGCCTCGTCGAAGTTGCCCTGCAGGGCGATCACGCGCGCGCCGTAGACGAGCGCCTGCGCGAGCTTGCCGGTCGCGATCTTGCCCTCGGGGACGATCACGACGCCGCGCATCCCGGCGCGCGCCGCGTAGGCGGCCGCGCTGGCGGCGGTGTTGCCGGTCGACGCGCAGATGACGGTCGAGGCGCCCTCGCGCAGCGCCGCCGACACCGCGCAGCACATGCCGCGGTCCTTGAACGAGCCGGTCGGGTTGAGACCCTCCAGCTTCAGCCACACGTCGGCGCCGACGCGCTCGCTCACCGCGGGCGCGGGGACGAGCGGCGTGGAGCCCTCCCCCATGCTGACGACCGGGTCCTCGGGGCCGAACGGGAGGTCGGCGCGGTAGCGCTCGATGAGGCCGGGCATCAGACGCCGAACTCCTCTTCGACGACGCGGATGAAGCGCGGCCGGGAGCGCATGAACTCCAGGCCGGCGATCTCGTCCACGGCCGCGAAGAACCGCGACTCGGGCACGCGGTGGACGACCATCACGAGCCGCGCCTGGTCGCCCAGGCCCTTCTGGACGACCGACTTCACGGACACGCCCTGCGAGCCGAGCGCCTCGGCGACGCGCGCCAGCACGCCCGGGCGGTCGTCGACGTCGAGGTGCAGGTAGAAGGCCGACTCGACCTCGGTGACGATCTCCAGCCGCTGCGAGGTCTCGGGCGTCGAGGCGGGCGGGATCATCGCGCTGATGACGTCGCCGAGCACGGCGCTGGCGGTCTGCGGGCCGCCGGCGCCCGGCCCCGACAGCGTGATCTCGGTGATCGCCGGCGACTCGATCGTGACCGCGTTGAACGGCCCGCTCACCGAGGCGAGCGGGTGGCCGGCGTACAGGAACGCCGGGTGCACGCGCACGCTGAGGCCGCCGTCGATGCGCTCGGCGGTGCCGATGAGCTTCAGGCCCAGGCCGAGGTCGCGCGCGTACTCGAGGTCGTCGGGCGTGATGTGCTCGATCCCCTCGTAGACGACCTGGTCGAGATGCACGGGCGTGTCGAAGGCCAGGCGCGCGAGGATCGCCATCTTCGCGGCGGCGTCGGCGCCGTTGACGTCCTCGGTGGGGTCGGCCTCAGCGTAGCCGAGCCGCTGCGCCTCGGCGAGCGCCTGCGCGAACGTCTCGCCGGTGCGCGCCATCTCCGAGAGGATGAAGTTCGTCGTGCCGTTGACGATGCCGGTGACGCGGTCGATGTGCGCGGCCGCGAGCGTCTCCTGGAGCACGCGGATGACCGGCACGACGCCGCCGACGGCCGCCTCGAAGCGCAGCTGCACGTTGTGCTCGCGGGCCGTCGCCCACAGCTCCTCGCCGTGGCGGGCCAGCAGCTGCTTGTTGGCGGTCACCACGTGGCGGCCCGCCCGCAGCGCGCGCAGCACGTACTCGCGCGCCGGCTCCAGGCCGCCCATCACCTCGACGATCAGGTCGGCGGTGGCCAGGATCTCGTCGAAGTCCCCGCGCGAGCGGGTCAGCACCCCGCCCAGCCGCGGGCGCAGTCCGGTGATCGCCTCGATCTGCGGCGCACGGGCGTCGAGCAGCTCGGCGAACGCCGAGCCGACGGTCCCGTGGCCCAGCAGACCGACCTCAAACGTCTCGGGCAAGCAGGTCCTCGTAGGTCTCGCGGCGCACGACGACGCGCGCGTCTCCGTCCTTGGCGAACACGACCGGCGGCCGTGGCACCCCGTTGTAGTTGTTGGCCAGCGCGTGGCCGTAGGCGCCCGTGGCCGGCGTGACGAGCACGTCGCCGACGCGCGGGTCGTCGAGCAGCGCGTCGCGGACGATCACGTCGCCGGACTCGCAGTGCTTGCCCGCGACGTGGCAGCGCGTCGTGCCGCCGAAGCGGTCGACGACGTGCGCCTCGTAGCGCGCGCCGTAGAGCATCGGGCGCAGGTTGTCGGACATGCCGCCGTCGACGCCGACCCACAGCGACACGTTGCGCTTGACCGACTCGACCGTGTACAGCGTCACGGTCGAGTGGGCGACGAGCGCGCGGCCGGGCTCGGCCACGATCCGCTTGCCCGGGCCGAGGTGGCGGGTCACGGCCTCGACCTTCGCCCGCGCGTAGTCCTCGAAGCTCGGCGGCTCCTCGTCGGTGTAGGCGACGCCGAGGCCGCCGCCGACGTTGACGACCGGGAAGTCGCCGAGCCGCGCGACCGCCTCGGCGGCCCGCTCGAACGGCATCGTCGACAGGAGCTGGGAGCCGACGTGGTAGTGGACGCCGACCAGCTCCAGGCGGTCGGAGGCCCGCAGGCGCGCGATCGCCTCGGGCGCGTCCTCCATCGAGAAGCCGAACTTCGAGTCGGCCTGGCCGGTGGAGATCGCGGCGTGCGTCTCGCCGCGCACGTCGGGCGTGACGCGGATCATCACGCGCTGCGTGCCGGTGACGATCTCCTCGAGCCGGTCGATCTCGCCCTCGTTGTCGACGACGATGCAGTGCACGCCGGCGATGACGGCGGCGCGCAGCTCCGCCTCCGACTTGGCGTTCCCGTGCATGTAGATGCGGCCCGGGTCGATGCCGGCGGCGAGCGCCAGCCTGAGCTCCCCGCCCGAGGCGACGTCGCAGCCGAGCCCCTCCTCGGCGAACACCCGCAGCACGGCGGTGCACGGGAACGCCTTGGAGGCGAACAGCACGTCGACGTCGGCGGCGTGGGCGCGGTAGGCGGCGACCATCCGGCGGGCGCGGGCGCGCAGGTCGTCCTCGGCCACGATGTAGGCCGGCGTGCCGAACTCGCGGGCGAGCTCGAGCGCATCGCAGCCGCCGATCTCCAGCACGCCGCGCTCGTTGAGGCGGCTGCCGATCGGGAAGGCGTGGGAGACGGTCGGGGCGCTGACGGCCATGTCGACCTGGCAGGATCGCAGACTCGTGCCTCGCACCGTCTCCGTGGATCCACCTCGCCTCGGCCGCACCGACGGCCTCGCCTGGGCGCGCTTCGAGCCCGACGGGCCGCCGCGCGGCGCGCTGCTGGTCCTGCACGGCGCGGACTCGTCCAAGGAGTCGCACTTCGACTTCGCCCGCATGGCGCGCGCGGCGGGCTGGTGCGCGCTGTGCTTCGACCAGCGCGGCCACGGCGAGAGCGAGGGGGCGCTGGGCGCCGGGGTGCTCGACGACCTGGCGACGATGGCCGGCGAGCTGCCGGGCGACGTGCCGCTCGCGCTGCGGGGCTCGTCGATGGGCGGCTACCTGGCGATCGTGGGCGCCGCGCGGGTGGGCGCGCGGGCGGTCGTGGCGATCTGCCCGGCGCCCGCCGACGGGCTGGTCGTGGGCCTGCGCGCCGGGCGCTTCGCGTTCCGCGCCGACCGCGCCGCGCTCGAGGTGTTCCTGTCCGAGCACGACGACCTGCAGGCCGTCTCGACGTACGAGGGCGCGCTGCTGCTCATGCACGCCGAGGGCGACGAGTCCGTGCCCTACCAGCACTCGGTCGCGCTCGACGCCGCCGCCGACCGCGCGAACCCGCGGCGGCTGCTGCTCGTCCCCGGCGGCCACCACCGCTCGATCCAGCACGACCCGGAGCTGCAGGCCGAGGCGCTTCGCTTCCTGGACCGCGCGATCGCGCCCACGTGTGGCACATGACGTCCGCATAGCGGCTGCCATGTGCCGCACGTCGCTGGGACGAGCTAGCCGGCGTCGAGCAGCGGCAGCACCAGCCGCGACGTCGCGCGCACGTGCTGGCGCGAGGGCGTGCCGAGCGGCAGGTGCGTGAAGCCGAGCATCGCGATGTCGTCGTGGCGGTCGTCGCTGGCCAGTGTCAGGCGCAGCGCCTCGCCGGGGCGGACGCGGACGGCGGTCGGGACCAGCTCGATCCGCCAGGGGCCGGCGTCCGCGCGCGTGCGCAGCCAGCCCTGGGTGAGGTCGTGGGCGGCCCCCGAGGCGTCGACGAGCGAGAGCTTGGCGATCCAGTCGACGTCGGGGGCGGTCGCCTCCGCGTCGAGCTCGAGCACCGGCGCGCCGACGACCTCGAAGGCCTCGGGCGCGAGCGCGGTCTCCCAGACCAGCGACGCGGGCTGCACCGTCAGCGCGTTCGGGGGCCGTGTCAGGCCCGGCGGCAGGAACTGGTAGGTGCGCCCGCCCGTCCCCGCCGTCGCCCCCAGCGTGCCGTCCGCGCGCAGGTGCAGCGCCCGCGCGGGCCCCGCCGGCGGCGGCCACGCGTCGAGCGTGCGGTACCGGTCGGCCCCGCGCAGCCAGCAGCGGATCGGCAGGCCGTCGAGGACGCCGGTGTCGCGCCCCTTCAGCCAGTGGTCGTACCAGGCGAGCGCCTCCTCGTGCATCGACTCCCACGGCCAGCCCAGGCCGCCCGGCCCCAGCAGCGCCATCCGGTGGCCGGGATGCGGCGGCAGCGCCGCCCACGCCGTGAACGCGCCCGGCAGGTGCAGCGGCACGTTGTCCCACCCGCCGCCGACGTAGACCGGCACGCGCACGCGGCCCAGCAGCGGGACGCTGTCGCGGTCGCGCCAGAACGCGCTGCCCTCGGGCTCCCCGGCCACGACGTCGTCGTACAGCCGCTGCCAGGGCTCGGCGTCGTAGCCCAGGCGCATGAGCCGGCCCAGCGCGCCGATCGCCGCCTCCCCGTCGACGCCGGCCAGGCGCCGGTGGACGGGCTCGCTGTGCATCACCCGCTCCAGCGCCCGCGCCGGCCGCGACCGGAACGCGTCCGCCCGCCGCGCCTGGGCGAGCATCCCCACGCCGCCCAGCCAGGCCCCGGCGAAGCGGTCCGACAGGATCCCGCCGTGGTAGAGCGCCTGGCGGATCCCGGTCGCGCCCGCCAGCGGGAAGATCGCGCGCAGCGACGGCGGGGCCGCGGCGGCCGCCATCAGCTGGGCCATCGCGAAGTAGCTGATGCCGATCATGCCGACGCCGCCGTCGCACCACGGCTGCGCCGCGATCCACTCGACCACGTCGTGCAGGTCGTCGCGTTCGGTCGCGTCGAGCAGCGTGTAGGTGCCGCCCGACCCGCCCGTCCCGCGCGCGTTGACGATCACGTGCGCGTAGCCGCGCGACGCCCAGAACGGCGTCGACCCGGCCTCGACGAACCCCGACGGCAACCCGCTCTGCTGCATCTGGCGCGGGTAGCACGAGAACGCCAGCAGGGCCGGGACCGGGCCGGCGCCGGCCGGGCGGTGCACGTCGGCCAGCAGCCGCGTCCCGTCGCGGACCTCGATGGGGACGTCGAGCTCCGCGTCCACGCCGTAGCGCGGCGGCGACAGGTCGCGGTACGCGCGGCCGGTGGTCTGCGGTCCGTTCAGGCGGGGCATGGTCCGCGCCCCCGGCTTACCAGACTCAGCGCGCGGTCGCGACCTCGCGCGCCGGCGCCTCGCGCTCGAACAGCTCGCCGCCGTTGCGCCGCGCGACGTAGGCGATGATCGCCGCGCCGATGATCAGCGCGCCGACGGCCTCGAGCTGCGCGGCGGTCAGCCCCAGCGCGGCGTCGTCGTTGCGGCGGATGAACTCGACCAGGAAGCGCTCGATCCCGGCGAACACGAGGTACAGCCCGAAGATCGCGCCGGGCTTGAGCGCGTCGCGCCAGCGCCACAGCAGCCACGCCACGAGGCCCATCGAGAGCGTCTCGTAGATCGGGGTCGGGTGGACCTCCTCGGTCGTCGGCACGGTGCCGTCGGGGTAGGCCATCGCCCACGGCAGCGACGAGGCGGTGCCGTAGTCGCCGTCGCCCGAGAGCTGGCAGCCGATGCGGCCGATCGAGTAGCCGATCGCCAGGCCGATCCCGCCCATGTCGATCTGGCGGCCGTTGAGCATCCCGCGCCACCAGGCCCACAGCAGCACGCCGATCGCGCCGCCCAGCGCCCCGCCCCAGAACACGAGGCCCGACCCGCTGAAGATCCCCGAGAGCCCGAACTCGTCGGGGTGCTGGATCAGGTAGTAGGCGCGGGCGCCGACGAGGCCGCCGATCAGCGCGGCGAACACGACCTCGTAGGCGTAGTCGGCGGGCTTGCCCAGCTCCTTGTAGCGACGGGCCGCCATCGCCCCGCAGGCCAGGAAGGCCAGCGCGAACATGACGCCGAAGGTCTGGATGGGCCCGATCTCGGGGATCACGGCCGCTGAGGGTACGGGAGCGCCCGGCCGGGCCCGCCCCTACAGATAGTTCATCGGGTTCGTGACCGACCCGTTGATGCGGATCTCGAAGTGCAGGTGGTCGCCGAAGCAGCGGCCGGTGCACCCGACGTACCCGATGACCTGGCCCTGGGCCACGCTCGCGCCCATCGACGTGCCGAAGCGCGACTGGTGCGCGTAGCAGCTCGACATCGACGCGGTGTGCTGGATGCAGGTGAAGTTGCCGTAGCCGCCGGAGCTGGCGTCGGGCTGCATCAGCACGACCCGGCCGGACGCGGCCGCGCGGATCGGCGTGCCCGACGGGACGCCGATGTCGATGCCCGGATGGCACGACTCCCACGAGCGCGACTCGCAGAACGGCGACGTGATCGGCCCGTTCACCGGCCACACCATCCCGCCGCTGCCCTGCTGGATCGGGCCGGCCGGCAGCGTCCCCGACGAGCCCTCGCCCGCGGCGACCTGGGCCAGGCGCGCCTGGATGCGGGCCTGGACCTCGTGCAGCTCGCCGAGGTCGTCCTCCAGCTCGTGGCGGTGCGCGCGCACCTTCTGCAGCGCGGCGCGCTTGCTGGCGCGGGTCCGCTCGTAGCCGCTGCGCGCCTGGACGAGCTCCTCCTTGACGCCCGCGACCTCGTTGCGCTGCTCCAGGACGGCGGCGGCGACGCGCTGCTGGCGCTGCTCGAGCTCGGCGAGCCGCGCCGTCGCCTCGGCGGACTCGGCCTTGGCCGTCTTGACGCGGTCGACGATGAGCCGGTCGGACTCCGAGATGCGGCGCAGGAACTCGCTGCGCTCCATCAGGTCGGAGAAGTCCTCGGAGTCGAGGACGACCGTGATGAGGTCGGGCGGATCGGACTTGTAGAGCTCGACGAGCCGCGTCGCCAGCGCCTTGCGCGACGCGGTCAGGCGCGCCTTCAGCCGCGTCAGGCGGGCCCGCTCCTTGCGCAGGTCGTCCTGCAGTCGGACGAGCTCGGCGCGCTTGCGGTCGAGGTCGGCCTGCAGCTCGACCTGGCGGCGGTGCAGCGTCGTGATCCTCCCCTGCAGCGCGCCGATGCGCTCCGTGTAGCGCGAGATGTCGCTCGTGAGGACCCGCTCGTGGCCCTTCTCGCGGTTGATCTGGCGCTCCTTCTCCTGGATCTTCTCCTGGACCTGGTTGAGCGTGCGCGGGGTCGCCGCGGTCGTGACGAGCGGCGACAGCGCCCACAGTCCGACGGGCAGGAGCGCGAGCGCGCTCAGGAGAAGCAGGCGAAGTCTCACTGGAGCGAAAACAGACGGAGACGCCGGCCGTTTCGGCCCGGCCGGCGGCCTCTCTGTCTAGCAGCACGACCCCGGCGAGCCTGCAAGCGGACGCCCAATCCGCCTGTGAGCGGGGCTTGACGCGCCCTTTAGCGATTTCGGCCACACTGCGGGCCATGGCATCGCGCACCTCGTTCGGCAAGGACACCGGGCTCCAGGCCCGGATGCTCATCACGATGTTCCTGCTCGGGCTGGTCTACCTGGTCCTGATCGGCGTGCTGTTCGCCGCCGGCGCGAGCTTCGTGGTGATCCTCGTCGCGGCCGCGGGCCTCTTCGCCCTGCAGGTCTTCACCTCCGACAAGATCGCGCTGGCCTCGATGGGGGCCAGGAAGGTGTCGCCCCAGCAGGCGCCCGAGCTGCACGCGATGATCGAGCGGCTCTGCGTGCAGGCCGACCTGCCCAAGCCGGCGATCGCGGTCATCGACACGCCGATGCCCAACGCGTTCGCGATGGGCCGCTCCCAGAAGGCGGCCACCGTGTGCGCGACCACGGGGATCATGGACCTGCTGACGCCGGCCGAGCTCGAGGGCGTCATGGCCCACGAGCTGTCGCACGTCGCCAACCGCGACGTGATGGTGATGACGCTCGCGTCGTTCGGCGCGGCGGTCGCCTCGATGATGCTGCAGTTCGGCTTCCTGTTCGGCGGCGGCAGCCACGGCGGCGACGATGACGACGACGGCCCGGGCTTCCTGGTCGTGCTGCTCGTCTCGATGCTCGTCTACGTGGTCTCGTTCTTCCTGATGCAGGCGCTGTCGCGCTACCGCGAGTTCGCGGCCGACCGCGGCGCGGCGGTCCTCACCGGCCGCCCGAGCGCGCTGGCCTCGGCGCTGCTGAAGATCTCCGGTCAGATGCAGCGGGTGCCGCAGAAGGACCTGCGCGCCGCCCAGGAGATGAACGCGTTCTTCATCATCCCGGCGAGCGCGAAGAACTCGATCGCCAACCTGTTCTCGACGCATCCGCCGGTCGAGCAGCGGATCGCCCGCCTGCAGCGGCTGGAGCAGCAGCTGCAGGGCACGCTGGCCGCGTAGTCTCCCGGGGAGCATGGGCTTCCTCGACGCACTGCTGGGCCGCCGCAAGGCGGCGGCCCCCGCGGCCCGCGACCGCCTCTTCGCGATGTCGACGGCGTACGTGACGCTGGAGACCAGCCACGAGGTGCGCACCCGCGGCGTGGCCGCGATCGTCTTCCAGCCGCTCGCGACGGCGGACTTCAACGAGATCGTGCGCGAGATGGAGCAGGTCGTGCGCTCCACCGGCGACGAGACCGGGACGACCGTCGAGACCAGCGACGACACGTTCGGCTACCGCTGGATGATCGTCCGCGACACCGACGTCGAGGACCTGGTCGTCGCCATCAACGCGGTGTACGAGGCGCTGCAGCTCGGCGGCTACGGCGACCGCGTGCTGGCCGCGGTGTTCGCCTTCGAGGACGGCCAGGGCCGCCCCGTGTACTTCATCTACAACGTCAAGCGCGGCACCTGGTACCCGTTCGCGCCGGCCCCCGGCGACCAGCAGCGCTCGGTCGAGCGCGAGCTGCAGCTCAAGGCCCAGATCGACGGCGAGCTGCCGATCGAGCCCGAGCTGGAGCGCTGGTTCCCCCTCTGGGGCGTCCCCATCTAGGGGACGCTCGCCCTGGGGGCGAGGTCCCGATGCGGGTGTTCGCCCAGGGGGCGAAACCCGGGGACGCTCGCCCCTTGGGACGCCCGCGATCTAGCGGTAGCCCATGCGGTCGAGGAACCGCATGAGCTTCGGCACGTAGCGCCGGCCCGCCGGCCACACCTCGTCCTTCTCGGCGTGGCCCAGCCACCCGCGCCGCTGCGCGCGGCGCAGCTCGCGGCGGCAGCTCGCGCCCGCGTCCAGCCGGTAGAGGTTCGCGCACAGCGCCGGCAGGACGCCGCGGATCGCGAACCACTGCTCGGGGTCGCGCGCGAGCTCGCGGATCGACCGGCGCAGCTCGCGGTTCTGGCTGCGCATGAGGTCGGCGTGCTCGTCGCTGACGTCGTGCAGGCCGAAGGCGCGGTAGCGGTAGGCGACGACCGGCATCGCCGAGCACGCGTACGCGCAGAACGCGTAGGCGAAGCGGTAGTCGCCGGTGACGAGGTCCTGCCCGGGCCCGCCGAGCGAGCGCAGCGTGTAGCCGGGGTCGCCCCAGAACTTGATCACGCGCCGGTAGGTCGACGTCGCCGCGTCCCAGCCGTAGATCGCCGAGATCGAGCAGCAGTGCGCGCCGCCGGTGAAGAAGTCGACGATGATCTCGGGGTCGCCGTCGCCGGCCAGGTCGGCGAACGTCAGCGAGGAGGCCGCGCTGCCCTCGAGCGCGCCGACCGGCACCGCGCCGGCGCAGCGCTTCTCGCAGCCGGCCAGGACCAGCCCGTCGCGGGCCACCGCGGCGGGCGTGCCGTCGCGGGTGACGGCGAGGCGGACGTCGCCGGCGGCGGTGCCGTCCTCGACGGTGTAGGTGAGCGTGGCCGCCACCGGGCCGGCGCCGGCGGTCTCGGTCCTCGGCTCGCTCGCGGCCGGCGCGGCGGGCGCCGCGGCCAGGCAGGCGGCCGCGACGCAGACGGCGGTCAGGAGTCGCATCCGTGCGATCCCGGGTCAGTCCGGCAGGAGGCCGTCGCCGGTGAACTCCTGCTCGGCCTCGGCGAGCGTGAGGTCCGGCGGCGGGATGATGAGGTCGGAGCCGCGCAGGTCGGTGTCCTCGACCGGCGTCCCGTTGGAGCGCACGAAGTCCAGGAGCGCGCCGAACGACTCGCGGTAGGCGTCCTCGTCGTCGGCTTCGACGGCCGCGACCACCCGGTTGTCGAGCTCGTTGAGCTCCGCGTGGAAGCGCTCCGGGAGGTCGTACTGGCCCTCCGTCGAGATCCGGACGATCACGACGTGCCCTCCTCGAGCTCGCCCGGGGCGCTGCCCGAGCCCAGCTCGGCCTTCATGCGCGCCAGCTCGTCGTCGACCTGGCTCTGGCTGGTCAGCTCGTGGAGCTGGCGGTCGATGTCGTCCTGGCCGGACCCGAGCGCGGTGAGGTCCTCGAACGTGCCGGCGGCCTCCAGCTCCTCGACGGCGTTCGCGCGCGCCTTCATGTCCTCGGTCTTGTCGAGCGCCCGCTGCATCGCCAGGCCCACGTCGGCCATCTCCTCGCCGACGCCGGTGGCGGCCTCGGAGATCTGCACGCGCGCCTCGGCCGCCGAGTACTGCGCCTTGACGACCTCCTTCTTGGTGCGGAAGGACTCGATCTTCGTGCGCAGCTTCTGCTCGGACTCGATCAGGCGCTGCTGCTCGGCCTCCAGCTCCTTGACCTGGCTGTCGAGCGACTGCAGCTCGGTCTGGGCGAGCTGCTTGCGCTCCAGCGCGACGCGCGCGAGGTCCTCCTTGCCGGCCGACAGCGCCTGGCGGGCCTGCGTGTCGAGCTTGACGACCTGCTGCTCGAGCTTGTCGGCCTGCATCTGGAGGCGCTTCTTGGAGGTGACGACCTCCGCGATCCCCTTCTTGACGTTCTGCAGGAGCTCGAGCTGCTTCTGGTAGCTGTAGTCGAGCGTCTCGCCGGGATCCTCGGCGCGATCCAGCAGCTTGCTGATCTTCGCCTTGATGATCGTGGTGAAGCGGCCACTGGTGCCGGCCATCACTGCCTCCTGTCCGCGCGTCGGGTGATGAAGCGTCAGGGTACCGGGGCACCAAAGGTCGGCTTCGCGGGTCTCGCCCCGTGGGCGAAACCCGCTTCAAGAACCCCGGCCCCCGGGGCCGGTGTTTCTCAGAACCCGTCGGGGTGGCGGGCCTTGAAGCCCTTGGTGCTGCGGAGCGTCGGGCGCCACTGCGGGCCCTTGTTGCCCGACGGGTCGCCGGCGGCGCTCGTGTCGAGCCGCAGCCCCGCGATCACGACATAGGCGTGGCCCGGGTTCGTGTAGACCGTGACCCACTCGCCCACGCCGGGCTTGCCCCACTTCATGAAGGACGAGGAGTCCAGCGGGGTGCCCTGGAGCAGGCCGCCGCCGATGAGCGCGTAGGAGACGGTGCCGGAGCAGTCGTAGCCCGAGTCGCGCAGGCGGGCGTGGCCGCCGCCGTACTTGTAGGGCTTGCCGACGATCTCGTTGCCGGCCCAGATCGCCTGCTTGACCTCGATCGGCGCCTCGGCGGGCGGATAGGCGAGGCCGTCGACGATGACCGCCTCGGGCATCTCCGGCGTCTGCGTCGGGTCGACGCCGTACGCCGCGCCGCCACCGGGCGTGGTGGTCGGGGCGGAGGGGTCGGTCGGAGCGGCAGGGAGCTCGGGAGTCTGGGCCTGCTGGGCCCGCTTCGGGGCGGCGGTGGCGCTGGCCGCGCCGGCCCCAAGGGCGAAGATGCACAGGATGGACGTCGTCAGGGCTCGAGCCCGCACAGCTACCTCTTTCGTGGGCCTCCGGGGTTAGCTGACGGGCTGGCGCGGAAAGAGCCGGCGCCTCGCCACGGATGACCGCGGCGATTCGCCCCAACAACATGGGTCCCCCGGTCTCCCGCTGAGCGGGAGATTCGGCGTTTGATCGCGGCACCGTACCAGGTTGCACGGTTTGATGCACCGCGATTATGGGTACCGCCCCGGACGGCTGCGCCCGGCGGCGATGTCGGTCGGTACCGTCATCGGCGCCATGCCCCGTCGCCTGAACCCTCTGGGCGCGCCGGCGCTCGTCGTGGCCATCGTCGCCCTCGCCGCCGGATGCGGCGGCGACGACGGCGGGGACGGTCCCACCACCCCGGTCCCGGGCGCCACGACGCCCGCCGCGGAGCGCTCCGGCGAGACGCTCGGCTTCCCGTTCCTGGCCACCAAGAACACGACCCGCGTGGCCGGCGCCGACCCGGCCACGCTCGCCGCCGGCAGCGCGCTCGCGGTCTTCCCGTCCACCGGCGAGACGACCCGCCCGCCCGCGGTCGCGCTCGTGAACGCCGGCGACTGGCGCGCGGCGATCCCCGCGTCGGTGCTCATGGCCCGCCCGATCCGCGCGCCCGTGCTGATGGCCGCCGGCGGCGAGCTGCCGGAGGTCACGCGCGACGCGCTGGAGCGGCTGGCGCCGCGCGGCTCCGGCGTGCTCGGCGGCACGCAGGTGATCCGCGTCGGCGACGTGCCCGCGCCCGAGGGGCTGCGCTCGACCGCGGTCAGCGGCGCGGACCCGTTCGCGCTCGCCGCCGCGATCGACCGGCTGGCCACGAGCGCCCGCGGCGAGCCGGCCGACACCGTGCTCGTCGTCGGCAGCGAGGCGCCGGCGTTCGCGATGCCCGCCGCCGCGTGGGCGGCGAAGTCCGGCGACCCGGTGCTGCTGACCGAGCCCGACCGCCTGCCGGAGGCGACCGCGAAGGCGCTGCGCCGCCACGACCGGCCGCGGATCGTCGTCCTCGGCCCGCCGTCGGCGGTGTCGGCGCGCGTGATCGCGCAGCTCGGCGAGCTCGGCGCCGTCGAGCGCCTCGACGGCCCCACGCCGCAGGAGGCGTCGGTCGCGTTCGCCCGCCACACCGACGGCGCGTTCGGGTGGGGGCTCGTCGATCCCGGGCACGGCGTCCAGTTCGCCAACCCGTCGTCGCCGGCGGCGGCCGCGGCGGCCGCGCCGCTGGCCTCCAGCGGCACCTACGGCCCGCTCCTGCTCATGGGCGCCGACGGCTCGCTGCCCGACGCGGTCGTCCAGTTCCTGCTCGACATCCAGCCGGGCTACGAGGACGATCCGGTACGCGGGGTCTACAATCACGGCTGGCTCATCGGCGACGAGCGGGCGATCGACCTGGACGCCCAGTCGCGGATCGACGCCCTTCTCGAGATCTCCCCCGTGACCGGCCCTTCCTCGTGAGCGAATTCGAGCATCCCGACCGCACCCGCCCCGACCACGAGGTGACCGTGGAGGACGTCCGCCAGCTGATGGGCGCCTCGACCCCCCACTTCGCCCTGCAGCTGCGCAACCGCATCGCCAAGCTGATCGCGCCGCTGCCGCCCGACCATCCCGCCCGCATCGAGGGCGAGCGCGAGATCCAGCGGCTCGTGCGCCTCGGCTTCACGGGCGAGACGCGCGGCACGCACGCCCAGCCCGGGCAGCGGACGCTGCTCTCCAACTCCGAGGACGTCGTCCCCGGCGAGGAGCCGGTCGTCCAGTAGCGCCCGGCCGGCCGCCGCGCCGGCCGCCGTCGCCGGGGTAGCCTGCGCGCCCATGCGCATCGGCGTCTTCTTGGGCTACTGGCCGTGGTTCGAGCCGGCCGAGCAGGTCGAGCTGGCCCGGCTCGCCGACCGCCTCGGCCTCGACTCCCTGTGGATCGCCGAGGCCTGGGGCCAGGACGCGGTCTCCGTCCTGGGGCTGCTCGCCGGCAAGACCGAGCGCATCGGCCTCGGCTCGGCGCTCATGCAGATCCCGGCGCGCAAGCCGACCGCGACCGCGATGGCGGCCGCGTCGCTGGACGTCATCAGCGGCGGGCGCTTCCGGCTCGGCCTCGGGCTGAGCGGCCCGCAGGTGTCGGAGGGCTGGTACGGCGTGCCGTTCGGCCGCGGGCTGGCGCGCACCCGCGAGTACGTCGACGTCGTGCGCCGCGCGCTGAACCGCGAGCGCATCCAGGCGCCGATGGAGGCCGGCGGGGTCGTCACCGGGCTCGGCAAGCCGCTGAAGCTCCTCACCCGCCCCGTCCAGGACCGCCTCCCGATCTACCTCGGCGCGACCGGCCCCAAGTCGATCGCGCTGACCGCCGAGATCGCCGACGGCTGGCTGCCGTTCGTGATCGAGAAGGCGATGCTCGGCGAGATCGAGGTCCCGCGCGACCGGCCGTTCGACGTCGCCGCCTGCGTGCCCGTCGCCGTGAGCGATGACCTCGCGGCGGCGCGCGACGCGGTCCGTCCCTGGCTGGCGTTCTACTTCGGGGCGATGGGCGCCCCGCAGCGCAACTTCTACGTCGAGCTCGCCGAGCGCTACGGGCACGGCGACGCGGCCCGCACCGCGCAGGCGCGCTGGCTGGAGCGCGACATGCCCGCCGCGGCCGCCGCGCTCACCGACGAGCTGATCGACGCGGCCGCGGTGGCGACCCGCCCCGGCGACCTCGCCGCCCGCCTCGCCGAGTACGAGGCGGCCGGCGCCACCACGCTGATCGCCCTGCCGTGCGGCGACCGGCCCGCGACGATCGAGGCGCTCGCGCGTGTCCACGCGGCCTGACGGGATCCCCGGCTCGCTGCTGAAGGGCCCGTTCGCGGTCGGCTCCTACGCGCGGATGCTCCAGGAGGAGCTGCGCAAGCGCGCCCGCGTGCAGCTGTTCGGCGAGGTGTGGGGCTTCCGGGCGGCCCGGGCCCGCGTGTACTTCGAGCTGCGCGACGGCGAGGGCGCCCTGCCGTGCTCGATGTGGCGCGCCGACTTCGACGCGCTCGGGCTCGGCCCGCTGGCCGACGGCGCGCAGGTCGTCGTCGCCGGCGGCCCGTCCTACTACCCGGGCTCGCGCACGAGCTCGCCGCACTTCGCCTTCGACGTCACCGCCGTGCGGCTGGCCGGCGAGGGCGACCTGCTCGCCCAGCTCGACCGGCTGCGCAAGGCGCTGGACGCCGAGGGCCTGCTGACGCCCCAGAAGCGGCTGGCGCGCCCGGCGCTGCCGCGCACCATCGGCGTCGTGTGCGCCGAGCGCGGCAAGGCCCGCGACGACGTGCTCGCCGGCCTGCGCCGCCGCGGCTGGGCGGGCCGCGTCGTGTGGGCGTTCGCGCCGGTGCAGGATCGCCACGCGGCGCCGGCCATCGCCCGCGCGCTGGCCGACCTCGCCGCGGTCGGCGGCGTCGACGTCATCGTCGTGGCGCGGGGCGGCGGCTCGCTGGCCGACCTCTTCTGCTTCTGCGACGAGATCCTGTGCCGCACGGTCGCGCTGCTGCCCGTGCCGGTGATCGCGTCGGTCGGCCACCACACCGACCGCACGCTGCTCGACGACGTCGCGGCGGTGAGCTGCTCGACGCCGACGCACGCGGCTGAGGCCGCGGTCCCGCTCGACTGCGGCCGGGCGCGCGCGGCGCTCGCCGACGCGGCCGCCCGGCTCGACGCCCACGGCCGCCGCGCGGTCGTCGACCGCGCCCGGGCGCTGGCCCGGCTCTCCCGCGCTCCCGCCCAGCACCTCGACCGCCAGCGGGTCGCGCTGCGCCAGTCGCTGCGCGAGCTGCGCGCGGCCGGGCGCCGCGGGCTGGCCGCGCGCCGCGACCGGACGGCCCGCCACGCGCTCGTGCTCGCGCGCAAGGGCGCCGCCGAGCAGGCGCAGGCCGCGCGCGCCGCGACGCTGGAGCGCCTGCGCCTCGCGCTCGACGCGCACGACCCCGCCCGGACGCTGGAGCGCGGCTACGCGCTCGTCCAGGACCGCGACGGCGGGGTGGTCACGAGCGCGCGGGCGGCCCGCGACGCCGGCGACGTGCGCCTGCGCTTCGGCGACGCCGCCGTGGATGCCACCATCAGGGACGCATGAGCAGCGAGCCGGCCCACACCTACGAGACGGCGACGGCCCGGATCGAGGAGATCATCCGCCGCCTGGACTCCGGCGAGGCCGGGCTGCGCGAGACGCTCGACCTGCTGCGCGAGGGCCGCGGGCTCGTCGAGCTGTGCGCCGCCGAGCTGGACGAGGTCGGCCGCGGCCTGCAGGAGCTGCGCCTCGACGAGCTCGTCGCCCGGCTGGAGTCCGGCGAGCGGGCGGCGTCGTGAGCGGCACCTGGGACCGGCTGCGCGACCTGCCGCTGCGCGTCGACGGCTACGCGCTCGAGGGCCACGAGGTCGCGTTCGGCGAGTTCGTCCGCAAGACCACGACGATCCGGCTGCGCGGCGGCGGCGAGGAGGGCCAGGGCGAGGACGTCGTCTACGACGCCGCCGAGCACGACGCGGCGCAGGCGGCCGGGCCGGTGCACCCGCTGGCCGGCGACTGGACGCTGGAGTCGTTCTGCGCGCACGTCGAGTCGCTGCCGCTGTTCCCGGCGCCGCCCGAGCAGGCGGCGTCGTGGGAGTACCGCGTGTGGGCCTACGAGTCGGCCGCGCTGGACCTGGCGCTGCGCCAGGCCGGCACGACGCTGCACGAGGCGCTCGACCGCGAGGTGCGGCCGCTGACGTTCGTCAACTCGCTGCGGCTCGGCGACCCGCCCTCGTTCGAGCCGGTGCGCGTGCGGCTGGAGCGCTACCCGACCCTGCGCCTCAAGCTCGACGCGCAGTCCTCGTGGGACGACGCGCTGTTCGAGCGGCTCGCCGCCACCGGCGCCGTCGACTCGATCGACCTCAAGGGCCAGTACGCGGGCACGATCGTCGACCAGCCCGCCGACCCCGACCTGTACCGGCGCGTCGTCGAGTGGTTCCCCGACGCGTGGATCGAGGACCCCAAGCTGACGCCCGAGACCGACGCGATCCTGCGCCCGCATCGCGACCGCATCACCTGGGACGCGATCATCCACTCGGTCGCCGACGTCGACGCGCTGCCGTTCCCGCCCCGGATGGTCAACGTGAAGCCGTCGCGCAGCGGGCCGCTGCCGCGCCTGTTCGAGCTGTACGACGTCACCGCGGCGCGCGGGATCGGCGCGTACGGCGGCGGCCAGTCGGAGCTGTCGGTCGGGCGCGGCCACATCCAGCTGCTGGCCGCGATCTTCCACCCGGACACGCCCAACGACGTCGCGCCGATGGGCTACAACGCGCCCGTCCCGCCCGAGGGACTGCCGGCCAGCCCGCTCGTGTGCGTGCCGGACCGGGGCTTCCGCCTCGCCCGCTTCGGGTAGCCGCTTCCGGTCCCCCGACGAGAGGAGCGCACCATGCGCATTCCGCGCAGCAGGGGAGCGGTCAGCGGGCTGCTCCTGATCGTCCTGGGCGCCTGGAGCGCCCTCGTCCCGTTCATCGGCCCGTCGTTCGACCTGGCGATCGGCACCGACCAGACGTGGGACTGGAGCTGGGGCCGCTTCTGGCTGTTCGTCGCGCCGGGCGCCGTGGCGATCGCCGGCGGGCTGATGCTGCTGAGCTCCGCCCACCGCGCGCGGGCGGGCCTGGGCGCGTGGCTGGGGCTGGCCGCCGGCGCGTGGCTGGTCGTCGGGCCGGTGGTGAGCCGGCTGTGGACCGACGGCGACAGCGCCGCGGGCGCGCCGCTGGGCGACACCGAGCGCCAGGTCTTCGAGGTCCTGATGATGCAGCTCCTCCCGGGCCTGCTGATCGCGGCGCTGGCCGCGATGGCGATGGGCCGCCTGTCGGTGCGCTCGGCGCGCGAGGCGGAGATGGCGCGCGAGGCGGAGATGGCGCGCGAGGCGGAGGTCGAGCCTCGCGAGGAGCGCTTCCGCCGCGAGCCGGAGCCGGAGCGGGAGCGGGAGCCGCAGCCGCGCGCCGAGCGCGAGTCCGAGCCGGCGCGTGAGCCCGAGCCCGTGGCGACGAGCGCAACCAGCTCGACCGCGCCGACCACGACGATGCCGGCCGCGTCCCCGCCGCCGGAGCGCCGCCGCGGCGGCGGGCTGCTCAACCGCCTGAAGCGCTAGTAGCGGCCGCTGATCCAGTCCCAGGCGCGGCGCAGCCGCTCCTCGAGCCCGGAGTCGGCGACGTCGTCGGGCGTGGCGCGCACCGCGGCCGGGTTCTCGCTCGGCTCGTGGAGCTCGTCGCGCCCGACCCGCAGCACGACGCCGCGCTCGTGCAGCTCCTCGATCTGCTCGGCGTCGGCGAAGCGGTGGCCGCCGAGGAGCGGGCGGGTGTCGACGATCAGCCCGTCGAAGACGTCCACGGACGGGTCCGCGAGGACGTGGTCGACCTCGCCGATGCGCTCACCGCTCGCGTCGTAGACGGGCACGCCGCGCTCGAGCGCGAGATACGAGGTCGGGGGTCCGAGGTCGGGCACCGCGCCGCAGGATACGGATCCGTGGAAACCACGGATCCGAACCGCGGATCGCGCCGGATGGCCGCACCGCGCGCCGGGACCATTCTGCGGGGGTCACCAGGCAGAGAGGACCCCATGACCACGCACGACCAGCATCCCGACGAGCGACAGGATCCGAGCGCCCAGAGCCTCCTGATGTGGATGGGCGTGGCGACCGTGATCGTGACGCTCCTCATCATCCTCGGCGCCACGACCATGGGCCTCACGGCGGGCATGATCGTCGCCTACGGCGGGCTGATCGTCGCCGCGGGCGTCGTGCTCGTCTTCATCATGCGGTTCATCGGCCCCGAGGACGACCACGAGTAGGTCGCCCTCGGGCCGCCGCTACGCCACCGGCTCGCCGGCCTCCACGCCGCTGGCCATCCGGTCGAGCGTCGCGATCAGCTCGTCCGTCGCCGAGTGCATCGGCGAGTGGTCGGCCTCGATCTCGACGACCTCGGTGAGACCGTGCTCGCGCACCATGCGCCGCTGCAGCGCCGGCGGGATCGAGTTGTCGGCCGTGGCGATCACGTACGCGCGCGGCAGCGCGGCCACGGCGTCGGGGTCGGGCAGCGACACCGGCGTGCCGAACGGCGCCACCGCCTGCGGCCCGCGGCGCTCCGCGAGGATGGCCGCGACGTCGTCGGAGCAGCGGTTGTAGATCGCCGAGCGCGTGGCCGCCGGCGGCATCTCGGCCACGGGCGGCTCGCCGCTGACGACGAGGTTGGCCTGGATCTGGTCGTTGGAGCCCTCGGGCGTCTGCGTCAGGTCGATCAGGCTCTGCCCGTCGCGCGGCAGGAACGCGGCCACGTAGACGAGCTTGGCGATGCGGTCGTGATGGCGGCCGGCCGCCTGCGTGATCGCCACCCCGCCCATGCTGTGGCCGACGAGCACGGCCGGCTCGTCGCGCTGCGCCAGCACCTCGCCGATGCGATCGGCGTAGGCGTCCAGGGTCACCTGCTCGACGGGCGTCGGGTCGTCGCCCGATCCCGGCAGGTCGAACGTCTCCACGCTGTGGCCGGCGGCCTCCAGGCCGCCGACGACCGGCTCCCAGCACCACGCGCCTCCGAACGCGCCGTGCACCAGCACCATCCGTGCCATCTGCTCTCCTCCTCGACTGGTCGGCGGCGCGATCGTATCGTCAGACGATCACCGCGCGCGGCCTCGCGCGGCCTCGAACCGGCGGCGGTCGCGCTTGGTCGGCCGGCCGGCGGGCTGCGGCTGCGGGACCGCCGCCAGGCGCCGCTGCGCCGCCTGGCGCTCGCGCGCCGCGCGGCTCTCCTCGGTCTCCTCGTAGAGCAGCGCCGCCTCGCTCGCCGGGCCGCGCCGCTCCGACAGGCCGCGCACCACCAGCGCCAGCCGCGTCTGCCCGAGCGTGACCTCGAGCGCGTCGCCGGTCCGCAGCTCCTTGGCCGGCTTCACGCGCTGGCCGTTGACCTCGACGCGGCCGCCCTTGACCGCCTCCGCCGCCAGCGAGCGCGTCTTGAACAGCCGCGCCGCCCACAGCCACCGGTCGACGCGGACCGTCCCGTCGACCCCGGCCCCCTCGCGCGCCGGTTGCGAACCCATGCCGATAGGGTATTCGTTGACTCGCCAGTCAACGAAGGAGCAGAGGTGGAGGAACGGGTTTCGATCGTCGGATCCGGCGCGATCGCGTGCGGGCTCGCCGTCGCCGCGTCGGCGCACGGCGAGGTGACGCTGTTCGCGCGGTCGGACGACTCGGCGCAGCGAGCGCGCGCCACGATCGACAAGGTGTGCACGAAGGTCGGCGAGGGCGTCGACGCCGGCCGCGTATCGGTCGCGACCGACCTCGACGCGCTCGCCGGCTCGACCTTCGTCGTCGAGGCGATCGTCGAGGACCTCGAGCACAAGACGGCGCTGCTGGGCAAGATCGCCGAGCACGTCAACGGAGATGCGATCGTCGCCTCGACGACGTCGTCGCTGTCGGTGCGCCGGCTCGCCCAGGCCAGCGGGCGGCCCGAGCGGTTCGCCGGCCTGCACGTGTTCAACCCGGTCCCGAAGATGAAGCTCGTCGAGCTCGCCTTCCCCGACGAGGCGACCGAGGAGACCCGCCGCCGGGCGCGCGAGCTGTGCCTGGCGCTCGGCAAGGAGCCGGTCGAGGTCCCCGACATCGCCGGGTTCGTCGTCAACCGGCTGCTCTTCCCGTACCTCTTCTCGGCCGTGCGGCTGATGGAGGAGACGGGCCTGGAGCCGAAGGCGATCGACACGTGCATGACGCTCGGCGCCGGCCACCCGATGGGCCCGCTGGCGCTGCTGGACTACGTCGGCCTCGACGTGTCCAAGGCGATCGGCGAGTCGATCGGCACGGAGATCCCGCAGACCATCGAGCGCCTGGTCGCCGAGGGCGCCCTGGGCAAGAAGACCGGGCGCGGGCTGTACACGTACGACTGACCCGGCGGCGCGGTCGCCCGTTCAGGGGACGTGTGGCACGTTGACCACCACTGTGGTGGTCAGCGTGCCACACGTGCTCCGCCGCGCCCGCCTGGCGTGCTCGTCAGTTCACATCGCGGGCGCGGTCGGCCAGCACAGCGGCCGCGCCGAACGCGACGGTCCAGGCGACCAGCAGCAGGCCGCCGACGACCGCCGACGTGCGGTGGTCGATGTCGAACTCGGTGAGCGAGTTGATCGCGCCGCCGATCAGGTACGGGTACACGCGCGGCAGCAGGCCGCCGACGATCGACTCGATGATGAAGACGTAGGCGAGCGTGCCGACGACCGCGGCGACCTGGTTGCGGATCAGCGCCCCGATGCCCACGCCGATCGCGGTCGCCAGCGCGCACGCGACGACGGTCTCCAGCAGCATCCCGGCCAGCGTCGACGCCGACAGGCCGGGGCCGGACTGGTCGGCCAGCAGCGGCACGCCGATCGCGAACGCGATGAGCTGCACGACCAGGCCGACGAGCGCGCCCGCCGCCGCGTAGGCGAGGAGCTTGGCGACCGTCGCCCGCACGCGGTCGGGCGCGATCAGGAACGTCGAGGTGATCGTCCCGTGGCGGTGCTCGCCGGTCGCGGCCACCGCGCCGAAGACGATCAGGACCGTCGGGATGATCCCGCCGGCCGACACCGCGTCGCGCTTGTCCTGCAGCGTGGTCGGATCGCCGACGAGCGTCTGCAGCAGCGTGCTCAGCAGCATCAGGCCGAGCATCGTCAGCGTGAAGCCCAGCGCCGTGCGCGTCGTGCGCAGCTTGATCAGCTCGCCGTGCAGCAGCGCGGTCATGGCGCGCCCTCCCCCTCGGTGAGGCGCAGGAAGACCTCCTCCAGCGACGCGCGCTGCTCGTAGAGCGCGTGCAGCGCCACGCCCTGGGCGAGCGCCGCCTCCCCCACGGCCGGCGCGGCGAGGCCGGTGACGCGCAGCCAGCCGTCGTGGCGCTCGACGCCGCCGCCGGCCGCCTCCAGCGCGCCGGCGAGCGCCCCCAGGCCGGCCTCGGCGGCGCGGACGATGACCGCCTCGGGCTCGGGGGAGCCGACGCGGTCCACCGGCCCCTGGTCGACGAGGCGGCCGCGGGCGATGACGACCACGTCGTCGGCGGTCTGGGCGACCTCCGCGAGGACGTGGCTGGAGACGAGCACGGTGCGGCCCTCGCGGGCCAGGCCGCGCAGCGTGTCGCGCAGCCAGCGGATGCCCTGCGGGTCGAGGCCGTTGGCGGGCTCGTCGAGGACCAGGATCGCCGGGTCGCCCAGCAGCGCGGCGGCGAGATGCAGCCGCTGGCGCATGCCGAGCGAGTAGCCGCCCACGCGGCGGTCGGCGGCGGCGCCGGCCAGGTCGACGAGCTTCAGCACCTCCTCGACGCGCGAGGCGGGCAGCCGCGCCATCGCCGCCAGCGCGCGCAGGTGGTTGCGCCCGGAGCGGCCAGGGTGGAAGCCGGCGCGCTCCAGCGAGGCGCCGACGACGCGCGCGGGGTGCTCGAGCCGCGCGTACGGCATGCCCTGCACGAGCGCGGTCCCCGACGTCGGGAACGCGAGCCCGAGGACGATCCGCAGCGTCGTCGTCTTGCCCGCGCCGTTCGGCCCCAGGAATCCCGTGACCGCGCCCTCGCGAACCGAGAACGACAGGTCGTCGATCGCCGTGACCGACCCGAACCGCTTCGTGAGGTGGTCGACCTCGATCGCCGCGCCCATCCGCGCGCAGGCTAGACGAGATCGATCCACGGCCACCCCGAGAGGGGCGTGCGGCGGCCGGCCCCCGGGCGGGATGGGAGCCGGCCACCTGCCCCATTCCAACGCACCGGAAAGCGGGAACTTGCGCGGGCCGGCGCGGAGGTCAGGCCTGCGCCGGGCCGCGCTCGCGGATGCGCACGGCCTCGATGCGGTTCTCGCGCACGGACTCGACGCGGATCGAGTAGCCGTTGGCCTTCACGGTGTCGCCGCGGCGCGGCAGCCGGCCGAGCTCGGCGAACACGAACCCGCCGATCGAGTTGTAGGCGTCGGAGTCGACCGGCAGGTGCAGCCCGTAGTCGGCGAGGTCGGTGACCGCGACGTGGCCGCGCACGAACCAGTCGCCGTTGGCCAGCCGGCGCACCTCGCCGCCGGCCGGGTCGGTCTCGTCGACGATCTCGCCGACGACCTCCTCGATGATGTCCTCGACCGTGACGATGCCGGCCACGCGCCCGTACTCGTCGATCACGACGGCCATCGACGAGCGCTCGCGCTGGAGGTCGGCGAGCAGGTCGTCGAGCGGCTTGGTCTCCGGCACGATCGGGGCGTCGCGGACGATCGGCTCGATCGACGCGGTCGGGCCCTCGGCCATCAGCACGCGCGCCAGCGAGTTGGAGTGCACGATGCCGCGCACGCGGTCCTGGTTCTCGTCCTCGGTCACGACCAGGCGCGTGTGGCCGGAGGAGATGCACCGCCGCAGCGCGGTCTCGACGTCCTCGGACAGGTCGACGGTGACGACCGCGGGGATCGGCGTCATCACCTGGCGCGCCTCCTGCTCGTGGAGGTGGAAGACGCCCTCGAGCATCCCCGCCTCGCCCTGGTCGAGCTTGCCGCCGGTGCGCGCCTGCGCGATCAGCACGCGCAGCTCGCCGGGGCTGCCGCCCTCCTCGAACTCCGCGTTGGGGTCGATGCGGACCATCCGCAGGATCCCGTTGGAGGCGTGGTTGAGCGCGCTGATGAACGGGCGCATCGCGGCGTTGAACCAGATCAGCGGCCGCGAGACCGCCAGCGCCACGCGCTCGGCCTTCACGATCGCGTAGATCTTGGGGACCTGCTCGCCGGCCGTGATGTGCAGCGACGTGACGAGCACGTAGGCGATCGCGATCGAGAGCGCCACCGCGACCCCGTGCGAGAGGCCGCCGAAGACCGGCTCGACGAGGTCGGCGATCGCCGGCTCGCCCAGGAAGCCGATGCCCAGCGACGCGAGCGTGATCCCGAACTGGCAGGCCGACAGGTACTGGTTGAGGTCGTCGAGGAGCGTGAGCGCGCGCACGGCGGCCTGGCTGCCGTTGTCGCGCAGCTCCTCGAGCCGCGAGCGGCGGGAGCGGACGAGGGCGAACTCGGCCGCGACGAAGAACCCGTTGGCCAGGACGAGCAGGACGACGGCGACGAGGAGGAGCGCCGTCACGTGCAGGCCGCCCGCGCGGCGGCGCTACTTCGGGAGGGATCGTCGTTCATCGAAGGGCGAACCGAGGCCGACTGTAGCAAGCGTCCTCACCGGTCAACGGCCGCACGGACGCGCGAGCAGCACCCGTCCGAGCGCCACCCAGGCGGCTCCGTAGTAGCTGGGGCGCTCGGCGTCCAGGCGCGCGGCCGCGTCCAGCAGCTCGTCGCGGCGCTCGCCGTCGCCGGCCGCGTCCGCCGCCGCGGCGGCGCCGACGAGCGCGACCGCGTGGCGGCCGGCGCCCTCCGCGCCGCGGCCGTCGGGGGTGCGCGGCAGCACGGCGGGGTCGCCGGAGCGCAGCGTCGGCCACAGCCGCGCGGCGACGCGCCGCGCGACCGGGTCGCACGCCTCGGCGTAGCGGACCGGCAGGCGCACCGCGTCGAACCCGTACGCCGACGGCGCCAGGTCCTCGCCGCCCGGCTCCGCCGCCGCCGTCGCCGTTGTCGGATCCGGGTCGCTATCCGACCGCGAGCCGACAACGGCCCAGTCGGGCGGGAGGCGGCCGCCGGCGGTGAGCGTGTTCGCGGTCCGGATCCCGGCGCTGCGCACGCGGCGCCAGCGGTCGGGCTGGCCGAGGCGGCCGAGCACCCGCGCCGCGGCGGGCGAGTCGTAGCTGGGGTTCACGACGTGGCCGGAGACCGCCCACGGCCCGGCGACGAGCTGGTCGCCGGCCGTCTCGTGGCGCAGGATCGCGTCGGCGATCCGGCGCGCCTGGCGGCGCAGCGCGGGCCGGTCGAAGCGGCGGGCGGCGAGCGCGAGCGCGCGGGCCGCGTCGAGGTCGGCGTCGGCGGCGGGCGTGTCGTCGACCACCCGCCCGCCGGCCCACCGCCACGCCAGCAGCCCGTCGTCGCGCTGCAGCTCGCGCCGCGTCCAGCGCCAGGCGGCGTCGAAGCGCCGCTCGTCGCCGGTCGCCGCCGCCAGCAGCATCGCGTAGGCCTGCCCCTCGCTGACCGTGTCGCCGCCCTCGTCGCGGCGCACGACGCGGCCGTCGCTCGCCAGGTAGCGGTCGAGGAAGCGGTCGGCCGCCGCGCGGGCGGGATCGGCCGGGCGCTCGCCGCCGTCGCCGCCGCAGCCGGCCGCGAGGACGGCCGGCACGGCGAGCAGCGCGACGACCGCGGCGAGCGCGGTGCGCCGCGCCCTCATGCGGCCCGCCGCTCCTCCCCCGCGCGCGCCCCCGCCGCGGCGGCGGACTCGGCCGTGCGCGCCGGGCGCAGCGCCGCCCACACGCCGACCGTCAGCACGGTGACGTGCAGCGCCGCGAACGCGACGTTGTTGAGCGTCGGCGGGTCCAGTCCGCGGACCAGGCCGAGGATCGCGGTCGACACGAGGATCGCGATCGCGACGAGCGTCGGCGCCACCGCCCGCGGCTGCGGGCGCGCCTCGCCGGTCTTCGGCGTGACGACGAACCGGCCGCGGCGGCGCAGGAGCGTGAGGATCGTCGCCTGCACGTGGATCCACCAGCTCGCCGCGGCGAGCGCGAACCCGCCGAACGTGTAGGCGCCGCCGCCGGCGATCGCCACGGCGTACAGCGCCATGCCGAAGTACGGGGCGAAGTGGATCAGGAACTGGTCGGCGGTCGCCGCGCCCAGCGGCTGGGCGCCGGTCAGGATCCGGATGACCGGCATCGACATGTAGACGAGCACGGTCCAGCCCGACAGGAAGTACATCCCCGACAGCAGGTACTGCGCCTTCGCCCGCCACGGCAGCCGCGCGCGCAGCGCCCGCGGCAGGGCGCTCAGGCAGCCGCGCGCCCACCGCTGCTGCTGGGAGACGTAGGAGGCCATGTCGGCCGGGCCCAGCCCGCGCGCGAGCACCCGCGGCAGGTACGCCGTGCGCCAGCCGCGCTCGTGCAGGTGGATCGACAGCTCGAAGTCCTCGGTGAGCGACCCCTCCGGGAACCCGCCGACGTCGTCGAGCGCGGCCCGGCGGAACACCACGTTCGTGCCGCAGCAGAACGTCGCCCCGTGGCCGTCCTTGCCGCGCGCGATCGCGCCGAAGAACAGCGCCTGCTGCGCCCACGCGCCGGCCGACACGCCGCCGTCGGCGTGGTTGGCGTAGTACTGCGGCGTCTGCACGAACGCGAGGCGCTCGTCGGCCTGCAGGTGCCCGAGGCTCGCCGCGACGAGCTGCGGGTCGGGCACGTGGTCGCAGTCGAGCACGACCGCGTACGGCGCGGTCGCGTGGCGCAGCGCGTGGTTGACATTGCCGGCCTTCGCGCCCTCGCGCCGGGCGCGCGCCAGGTAGCGCGCGCCGTGGCGGTCGGCGACGCGGCGCATCGCGGTGGAGGCGCCGTCGTCGAGCAGCCACACGTTCACCCGCGCGCCCTCGAGCCGCGCGGCGGCGGCGACGGCCGGCTCGACGATCTCGGCCGGCTCGTCGTAGACGGGGATCAGCACGTCGACCTCGGGGTGCGGCTCGGCGTCGCCGCGCGCGTGGGCGCGCGGCGCCCGCACGCGCTGGCGCGAGCACGTCCACCAGAAGCCGAGCGCCTGCACGAAGTTGAACAGCTCGGCGGCGATCAGCAGGCCGAACAGCACCGGGTGGCCGATGCGCTCGGGCTGCAGCAGCCACGTCAGGTACAGCGCGGCCAGCGGCAGCGCCACCAGCGCGGTGAGGCGCACCTTGGCGGCCGCGCCGCGCCCGCCCCGGGCGTCCCAGGTGGGCGGCAGAAGCCGCGGGTCGGTCTGCGTCGTCGTGCTCATCGGAACCCCCACACCCGGACCTGCGGTCGGTCGAAGCGCTCGCGCAGGGCGCGCGACTCGCGCAGCCGCTCGATGCCCTCGAGCGTCGCCCGGCGCTCGGGCTGCTGGTCCTGGAAGGAGCCCAGCACGAACACCCGCCTGGCCGGCAGCGCCTGCTCGTCGAGCGCGCCCTCCAGCGGGCGCGCGTCCAGCTCGGGCGCGTAGTACTCGACGACGTCGCGCAGGTACGACGGCTCGTAGAGGACGACGTCGCCCGGGCGCGCCTCGCGCTCCAGGCGGGCCAGCGCGCCCTCGAAGTCGTAGACGCGCGGGTTGCCGCGGTTGAGCAGCTGGTCGGCGGCGGCGACGCCCATCGTCGCCACGAGCACGGTCGACAGCGCCGCAGCGGCGACGCCCGCCCGCGCCCACCCGCTCGCGGCCCGCGCCAGCAGCAGCACGGCCAGCGGCGCGAGCGCGGCGAAGTAGCGGATCTCGAACAGGAACGGCTTCAGCTCGCCGAGCAGGTACAGCGCGATCGCGGGCATCAGCGCGCAGCCGGCGACGAGCAGCGTCCGCGGCGACCGGCCGCGGCCCAGCAGCGCCAGCGCGACGAGCAGGCCGAGCGGCCACATCGACGTGATCGCGGCCATCGTCTCGTCCGAGTGGTAGCCCCACAGCGCCCAGACGACGTTCGTCAGCGCGATGTAGACGCCCGGCTGCGAGCGCGTCGAGGACACGTCGGCGCCGGCCTGCGACGGCTGGTCGAAGCCGCGCCCGGCGGCCTCGTTGGCCTGGAACTGGTCGATCGCCAGCGGCGCCAGCGGCGCGACCGCCACGACCAGCGCCAGCGTCGCCAGCAGCCAGCCGCGCACGAAGCGCCGGTCGCGCCCGCGCAGCGCGGCGAGCAGGAACGCGCCCTGCTGCACGGCGACGACGAGGAGGCCGAAGTACTGCGTCCACACGAGCGCCGCCGACGCGAACGCGTAGAGCGCCCAGTCCCCGGCCCCGCCGCGCCGCAGCGCGCGCAGCTGGGCGTAGACGGCCAGCGTCGCGAACAGCATGAACAGCGAGTACATGCGCGCCTCCTGCGCGTACCAGACCAGGAACGGCGCGACGGTCCCCAGCGCGGCGGCGACGACGCCGGCGCGCCGGTCCCACAGCTCGGTCGCGGTCAGGTACAGCACCGGGATCAGCGCGGCGCCGGCGAGGTACGACGGCGCGCGCATGACCAGCTCGCCGGTCCCGGCGACGTGCGCCAGCGCCCACACGATCAGGTGGTGCAGCGGCGGGTGCACGTCGAGCGTGCGCAGGCTCGTCAGCAGGTCGCCGAACGACATCTGCGCCTGCGTGATCGAGGTCGCCTCGTCGAGCCAGATGCCGCGGTTGGCGAACATCCGCAGCGCGAGGCCGACGAGCGTGAACGCCGCCAGCGCCAGCACGATCGTCCGCGGCGCCTGCGGCCGGCGTCGCAGCGGGAACGGCACCACGACGCCGGGCGCCGTGGTGGCGACGAGGCCGACCATCGCCGCGAGCGTGACGAGCGCGACCGCGCGGGCGTCGTCGGCGACGGCGATGATCGCGGCGGCCTGCGCGACCGCGATCGCCAGCGGCGCGACGAGCGCGCGGACCCCGGCGCCGGTGGCGACCCGATGGGCCACGAGCACGCGCGCCACGCCGAACAGCGCCATCGCGGCGACGTACGGGACGGCGAGCGCGCCCACCGACGCGTAGCGCTCGCCGAACGCGACCCCGACGAGATCGGACGGCATGAGCGCGACCGCCCCGACGGCGGCGGCGCCGAGCGCGGCCGCGGCGCCGACGGCGGCGGCCAGCGCGCCGGGCTCGCCGGCGCGGGCGCGCGGCAGCAGCACGAGCGGGACGGTCGTGGACGCGAACGCGGCGAGCCCGCCGAGCGTGGACAGCACGGCGAAGCGGCCGGCCTCGTCGCCGCCCAGCAGCGCGTTGGCCAGCACGACGTCCTGGTTCTGCACGAGCGCGAGCACGAGGAAGACGCCGGCGGCGGCGAGCGCGGCGAGCGCGGCGCCGCGCGTCGCGCGGTCGGCCGCGGCGCGCTCGACGGTCGCGCGGGTCGCGGCGCCCGGGCGCGTGAGCGCGAGGGCGGCCCAGCCGCCGGCGACGACGCCGGCGGCGCCGCCGACCGCGCCGAGACCGGCGAGGAGCGGCAGGCCGAGCCCGAGCCGCAGCGCCGGCTCGGCGACGAGGCTGAGCGCGACGCGACGGTGGTCGCGCTCCCCGTACAGGCGCCCGCGCTCGAGCGCGAGCCACGGCGCGACCGGGACGCCGGCCGCGAGCACGAGCAGCAGCCCGGCGGGGACGCCGAGCAGCGGCGCCACCGGCACGGCGGCCAGCGCGACCAGCGCGCCGGCCCCGGCGCCGATCGCGAGCGCGCGCCGGCGGGCCTGCGGGACCGCGGCGGGCGACAGCGCGCCGCCGGCGCTGAGGCTCGAGGCGGGGACGTGGACGACGAGGTAGAGGGCCAGGAACGCCGCGAGGTCGGCGAACGCGCCCGGGGCCAGCAGCCGCGCGGCGGCAAGCGCGAACACGAGGTTGCCGGCGCCGGAGGCGACCTGCGCGAACGCGGGCAGCGCCTGCGCGCGCAGGCCGCCGCCCCGGCGCAGCGGCCGGGTGATCGAGGCGGCGGCGCTCACGAGCCGACGGCCTCCCACTCGGCCGGGCGCAGCGGCAGCGAGCCGATCGCGTCGGCCTCCGGCGTGCGCCCGCCGGCGAGGACGAGCCGCAGCAGGCGGAAGCCCTCCTCGGCCGCGGCCACCTCGGCGCGGACGGCCGCCGCGCGCGGCGGGCGGGCCGCGTCGGCGGCGGCGGCGATCTCGGCCCCCAGCCGGCCCGGATCGGCCCCGGGCTCCAGGATCGGCTGGCCGAGGCGCCGGGCGAGGCCGGCGAGCTTCGGCTCGTGCGCGTAGGCGATCGCGGGCGTGCCGGCGGCCGCGGCGGCGACGAGCGCGTGGAAGCGCTGGGCGACGACGAGCCCGGCCTCGGCCAGCACGCCGCGCGCCTCGCCGAGGTCGGCGGGCGGCACGTCGATTCGGGCGGTCCCGCCCAGGCGCGCGTTCACGGCGCGGGCGAGGTCGATGTCGTCGCGGCGGCCGACGCGGCCGACCTGCCACGGCTGCAGCACGACCTCGCGGCCGGCTGCCAGCACCGGCACGAGCATCGCGGCGAGCTCGTCGGCCAGCCCGGCGTCGCCCGCGTCGTGCGAGAGGGCGACGACGACGTGGTCGCCGCGCGGCCCGGCCGGCCCGGCGCCCGGGTCGACGACGGTCCAGGCGGCGTCGGCGCCGATGCGAAACGGCGCGGGCGCGCCCGCGTCGACGAGCACCTGCGCGGACTCCTCGTCGCGCAGCACGAGCAGGCTGGCCTGGCTCACGAGGCGGCGGGCCAGCAGCCGGCCGCGCCGGGTCGACAGGGGCGCGGCGCCGACGCCGACGAGCGCCAGCGGCTTGCCGAGCGCCCGCGTGCCGAAGCCCATCGCCAGCGCGCGGGCCAGCAGGTCCAGCGGCGGGCGGCCGGTGGCGGGGCGCAGCTCCTTGAAGATCGTGCCGCCCGCGAACACGACGGCGTCGGCGGCGCGCACGCGGCGCATGACGGCGGCGGGATCGCCGGAGGAGACGACCTCGCAGCGGCCGCCTGCGGGCGGCGGGCCCGCGCTGGTGGCGACGACCTCGTGGCCGTCGAGCGCGTCGAGGAACGCGTCCAGCAGCGCGTCGTCCCCGGGGTTGCGCTGGCCGAACGCGCCGGCCAGGACGATGCGGCTCATCCGGCGACCTCCTCGTAGAGCTCCAGGTGGCGACGGGCGACGGCCGGCCAGGTGCGGTCGGCGGCCATCGCGGCGGCCGCCTCCCCCAGGCGCGCCAGCGCCTCGCGGTCGGCGTGCAGGGCGCGCAGCGCGTCGGCCAGCGCGGCCGGCTCGCGCGGCACGGCCAGCTCGGCCGGCGCGCCCGCGCAGGCGGCCAGCTCGGGCGACAGCGCCACCGGCGTGCGGTAGGCCAGCGCCAGCGCCAGCGCGCCGCTGCTCGACACCGGCCGCGGATAGGGCAGCAGCGCCAGGTCGGCGGCGGTGAACCAGGCGCCGACGTCGGCGTCGGGCACGTGGCCGGTGAAGCGCGCGTGGTCGCCGTGCGCGGCGCGCAGCTCGCGCACGTACGCGTCGCCGACCCGCGCGTGCGGACCGCCGGCCACGACCAGCGCCACGTCGTCGCCGGCCAGGCGCGCCGCCTCCAGCGCGGTCTCCAGCCCCTTGTACGGGGCCAGGAAGCCGAAGCAGAGGACGGTCAGCGCCCGGTCGTCGAGGCCCAGCCGGGCGCGCGCCTGCGCGCGGTCGACGGGCCGCGCGGGCTCGACGCCGTGCGGGAGGACGGTGGCGCCGGGCACGGCGCGCGCGAACGCGGGCTCGTGGACGACGACGGCGTCGGCCTCGCGCCGCACGGTCTCGCGCACGAGCGCGAGACCGGCGCCGGCCACGCGGGCCGGGACGCGGACGCGATGCAGGCGCGTGAACGCGGCGTCGACGCTGCCGGGCGCCACGACGTGGTGCATCGTCACGACGCTCGCGGGGCGCCCGCGACGCAGGCGGCGCAGCGCGCCGGCGAGGCCGGGAACGGCGGCGGACGGCCCGCCGTACAGGAACGTCTCGTGCTGGAGGTGGACGGCCCGGGCGCCGGTCTGGATCGCCGCGCGCACCGCGCGGTGCAGCCCGCGCGCGCCCGGGGCGAACCGCCGCAGGACGCGGACGCGGCCGTCGACGTGGTCGCGCGGCGCGTCGGACGCGACCGGGGCGATCACGGCCACGTCGGCGCCGGCGCCGGCGAGCGCCTCGGCCAGGTTGGCGGTGTAGGAGGCGACGCCGCTGGCGCCGCCGTGGCGGACACCCGGCGCCGGGTAGGGCGCGATCAGCGTGACGTCAGGGCGCATGGGCGACCCCCCGCGGCGTCCGGCGCCGCAGCGACGCGGCCCACAGGCGCAGCAGCGACGCGCCCATCCTCCGGGTGTCGGCGACGGGGTCGACCCGCGAGCCGTCCTGGTCGACCCACACGGTCGGCACCTCCACGATCCGATGGCCGAGCGCTCGCGCGGTCAGCAGCAGGTCGACGTCGAACATCAGGTCGCGCGCGGTGGTGCGCGCCGCCACGCCTCGCGCGACGTCGCCGCGCAGCACCTTGGCCCCGCACTGCGTGTCGCGGTAGGGCATGCGCAGCAGGCTGCGCACGCCGAACGCGAAGCCGGCGCTGATCAGGCGCCGCAGCGGCGACCGCGTCACCGGCAGCACGGCGGCCGGATGGTGGCGCGAGGCGATCGCCCCGTCGGCGCGGCGCGCCACGTCGGCGAGCCGCAGCAGCTCGGACGGGGGCGTCGCGCCGTCGGCGTCGACGAACCCGACGAGCTCCGCGTCGGTGCGGCGGAACGTCTCGGCGATCACGCCGCCCTTGCCGAGCTTGGGGTACTCGTGGACGACGACCCGGCCGTCCTCGCGGGCGTGGCCGGTGGCGATGTCGGAGGTGCGGTCGGTGCACGCGTCCATCGCGACGTGGAAGCGGATGCCCGGGTCCGGGCAGCCGCTGCGGTAGACGGTCAGCGTCCGGTCGATGCGGTGCTCCTCGTTGTGGGCTGGAATGACGATGTCCAGGCGCAACTGGGCCTCCAAGCGGGCGTCGGGTGCGGCGAGCCTCTTCTGCTCCTCGGCGCCAGGTCCCGCCGGACCATGAGGTGATGCTGTGGCGGGTGGCCGTGGGCGCCGTTGCGGCCGGGCGCGGCGAACGCGCCCCGGTCAGCGGAGTACCCATACGAGCACGCGGGCGACGCGAACGTCGCTCTCGTGTGACCGGGATCACACGGTCGAGGTCAGATGCGGGACGTCAGCGCAGGCGCCGCAGCGGGGCGGCGGCGACGACGGCGCGGCCGGCCCCGGCGCGCGCGTCCTCCCACGCGACGAGCAGCCGCCCGCCCGCGACGGCGACGGCGGGGCGCCACTGGTTCGCGGCCGACCCGGACACCCGCCGGACCCGGCCGCCGGCCGCGAGGCGGATCGCGCCGACGCCGCCGGCGTGGTCCTGCCAGGCGACGAGCGGGGCGCCCGATCGCGGGTGCAGCGCGAGCGCCGGGTTCACGCTCACGACCGGCCGGTCGCCGCCGTCGTCGACGCGGCGGGCGGCACGCCCGGCCCGCGCCAGGCGGATGTCGTACAGCGACGACGGCGCGATCGTCGGCGCCTTGCGGTAGGCGGTCCAGGCCGTGACGGCGACGCCGTCGCGCCCCACGGCCACGCTGGGCGCGTCGTCGAGCGCCTCGCGGTCGCCGGGGTCGTCGCTGATCGCCCGCAGCGGCGCGAAGCGCCGCCCGCCGTCGCGCGACGTGCGTCCGACGATCCGCCAGTCGTAGGCGCGGAAGTCGGTCCAGGCGACGGTCACGTGCCGGCCGCACGCGCCGACGGCCACCGCCCAGTCGTTGTCGAGCTGGGTGGCGAGGTCGCTCGCGGGCGGGTACGGGTCGAGGTCGCGGGGGCTCGTGATCCGGGCGCCGTCGACGCGGGCGCCGAAGACCGACGCGCGCGGCAGGTCGCCCTCGCGCTGCCGGCCGCGCTCGTCGATCCAGGCGACGAACGCGCGGCCCGGCCCGGTGGCGGCGATCGCGGGGCGCCACTGCGGCGCGTCGCCCCCGACGGGACGCGCGGGGCCGAAGCGCCGGCCGCCGTCGCGCGAGAGGGCGACGCGGACGCGGCCGGCGCGCTGGACGGCCAGCCACACCCGGCCGCCGGCGCCCGCGGCCAGCGCCGGCGCCTGGCCGGGACCGGCGTCGCGCGGGGCGGCCCAGGTGCGGCCGGCGTCGGTGGACCGCGCGACGCGGATGCGCCACGCGCCGCCCGCCCGCTCGCTCCAGGCCGCCACGACGAGGCGCCCGCGCGCCGCGAGCGTCACCTCGCGCTGCTCGCCGCGGCCGCGGCTCAGCGGCCGCGCGGCGCCGAACGGCCCGGTGGGCCGGGCGCGGAACCGGCCGGCCGAGCGCGCCGGCGGCACCTCGACGTCGGCGAACACCGTGCCCTCGACGGGCCCGCCGCCGGCGGCGGCGAGCATCTCGCGCCGGGCGAGGATCGGCTCGCCCACGGGGTCGGGCACCGTCCACGGCGCCACCGCGGCGAACCCGGGCGCCGGGTCCTGCCCGACGAGGTATCCGCTCGGGCCGCTCCCGGCGGCGCGCGGCTTGACCGCCACGTGCGACTGGGCGTCGGCGGAGAAGTCGAACACGTCGCCGGTCATCGACGGCAGCACGACCGCGGCGATCGACGGCTGGCGCAGCACGTCCGCGTAGCCGGAGGCCTTCAGGTTGTCGGGCGCCCACATGCCGGTCGGGCCGACCGTGTCGCCCACGAAGAACTCGGGTTGGACGAGCAGGCGCACGCCGTCGGCGTCGAGGCGGTCGACGACGTCGGGCATCCACGCGTCCTTGCTCGTCACGATCCCGATCCGCCCGGCCGGCGTGTCGACGGCGGTCAGCGCGGAGACGGGCCCGGGCCGGAGGTCGAGCTGGGCGGGCAGCTCGAGCGGGGTGAGGTAGGCCTTGACCTGCTTGGAGATCAGCCGCCCGTCGGGCCCGAAGACGAGCGCCATGTTCACGGCGTCCGGGGTCGTCGCCTCGTAGGCGTAGTCGCGCTGCGGCTCGTCGGGCGCGCGCAGGGCGGCGACGAGCGCGGGGTCCTCGACGTCGCAGCCCTCCGCGCCCGGCGGCGGGCGGAACGTCGCCCGCGACGCGCACACGACGCGCCAGTCGCGCGCCATGTTCACGCCGGCGACCAGCGTCGCGTCGAGGCGGTCGGCCAGCTCCGCGAACGTCTCCACGGCGACGCGCGCGAACGTGTCGGTCATCGACACGACGAGCAGCCGCGTCGGCAGCGGACGCCGCGTGAGCTCGGGGAAGCGCTGCGCGTAGTGGCCGCTGACCGGGGCGTAGGCGCCGATGAGCGCGATCATCGCGTCGACGAGGCTGCCGGCGGCGCGCGCCCCGGTCCCGCGCTCGCCGGTGAACGCGGCGATCAGCCCGACGTCCTCGGGCAGCGCGACGAGATCGCGCCCGCCGCCGAGCAGGTGCGAGGCGACGTCCCCGGCTCCGGCCGGGACGGGCGGCACGCCCGGGCGGCCGCGCTCACGCGCGTCGGCGAGCGCGAGCAGCTTGCCGCGGTAGTGCTCGCGCGTGTCGATCCAGTCGGGCGACACGCGCGGCCCGACCGCGAACAGCCGGACCGGGTCGGCCGCGGCGGGCGCCGCGGGGAGGAGCGCCAGCGCGACCGCCGCCAGCGCGACCGCGCGTCTCACAGCTCGTCGATGGCCTCGGCGAGCTCGCGGTCGATGTCGGTGACCTTGCCCTGGTCGTGGGTGGTGAGCGTCAGGCGCACCTTGTTCCAGTCGTGGATCAGGATGTCGGGGTGGTGGCCGAGCGCCTCGGCCACCTTGGCGACCTTGTTGACGAACAGCATCGCGGCGGCGAAGTCCGCGAACTCGTAGTCCTGCACCAGCGCGTTGCCGTCCTCTCTCCAGGCCATACCCTTCTCCTCGTGCGGATCGTCTCGCTCGTCCCCCATGCCACCGAGCTGCTGTTCGCGCTCGGCCTGGGCGACTCCGTCGTGGGTGTGACCCACGAGTGCGACCATCCTACGGAGGCGCTCGATCTTCCGCGTGTCACCGCCGACCGCCTGCCCGCCGGCCTGTCGGCGGCCGAGATCGACGCGGCGGTGCGCGAGCGCACGGAGCGGGGCGAGGCCATTTACGACCTGGACGTCGAGCTGCTGCGGGAGCTGGAGCCCGACCTGATCGTCACCCAGGCCCTGTGCCCGGTGTGCGCCGTGTCCTTCGACGACGTGCGCGCGATCGCGGAGAAGATGGACCCGGCGCCGCGCGTGATCGCTCTGGACCCGACGACGTTCGGCGAGACGATCAACGACATCCGGACGCTGTCGGACGCCACCGGCGCCAAGGAGGCCGCGTTCCTGCTCATCGCGTCGATCGCGAAGCGCGTCGAGGCCGTCAAGCGCGCGGTCGAGGGCGCCGAGCCGGTGCCGGTGGCCGCGCTCGAGTGGCTGGACCCGCCGTTCGCGGCCGGCCACTGGACGCCGCAGCTCATCGAGATGGCGGGCGGGATCGACGTCGTCGGCCTGCCGGGCGAGCGCTCCGAGGAGGTCACCTGGGACCAGGTGCGGATGGCCGGGCCCGAGGTCGTGGTGTGCATGCCGTGCGGCTACGACGCCGTGCGCGCGCACGAGGAGGCCGAGCGCTACGCCGAGCAGCTGGGCGCCGTGGGCGCGCGGCGCGTCGTCGCGATCGACGCGGCCGGGACGTTCTCGCGGCCGGGCCCGCGGCTGGTCGAGGCGCTCGAGCTGATGGCTCACATCCTGCATCCCGACCGCGTCCCCGAGGCGCCCACCGCGCCGCTCGACGTCGAGGTGACGGCGCCGCGGTGAGCGGTCCGGCGCTGGGCACCGTCGCCGCCCTCTACCGCTATCCCGTCAAGTCGATGGGCGGGGAGCGCCTGGAGGAGGCCGCCGTCGACTGGTTCGGCGTGCGCGGCGACCGCCGCTACGCGTTCGTGCGCAGCGAGGACCGCAGCGACTTCCCGTGGCTGACGATCCGCCAGGTGCGCGACATGACGCGCTACGCGCCGCGCAGCGCGCCCGGCGACCCGGAGGGCGCGCCGCCGGTCGTGCGCACGCCGGGCGGCCGCGAGCTCGAGGTCACCGACCCGGAGCTCGCCGCGGAGCTGGCGGCCGCGCACGGGCATCCGGTGTGGCTGCTGCGCGACCACCGCGGCCTGTACGACGCGTTCCCGGTGTCGGTCGTGAGCGTGCAGACGGTGGCGGCGGTCGGGGAGCTGGCCGGCCGCGAGCTCGACCCGCGCCGCTTCCGCCCGACGGTCGTGATCGACGCGCCCGGCGGGGACCCGTTCCCCGAGGAGGGCTGGGTCGGGCGCACGCTCGCGCTCGGCGACGGCGACGACGCGCCGCTGGTGCGCCTCGACACGCGCGACCCGCGCTGCATGATCGTCAACGTCGACCCCGACACCGCCGAGCGCGACCCGGCCGTGCTGCGCGCGGTCGCGCGCGAGCGCGAGCAGTGCGTGGCCGTCTACGGCTCGGTCGTGCGGCCCGGCACCGCGCGCGCCGGCGCGCCGCTGCGGCTGGTCGACTGACTCAGAAGTGCGGGCTGCCGAGCCCGCTCTGGGACGCGAACGCGATCCCCGCCACCACCGAGATCGCCGCGACCCCGACGACGCCGGCGAGGCCGAGCGCGGGGCGGCGGCGCTTGTCGCCCTCCAGGAGCGCCAGGCCTGCGAGCGCGCCGCCGATCAGGCCGCCGACGTGGCCGCCGATCGAGATGTTGTTCAGGAACAGGCCGAGCACGAGGTTCAGCACGATCAGCCAGCCGATGCCGGCCTGGAACGGGTCGATCCCGCGCGCTCGCAGCTCCACGAACGCGGCGCCCATCAGGCCGAAGACCGCGCCCGACGCGCCGACCGTGATCGCGTTCGGCTCCAGCAGCAGCGCGCCCGCCGACCCGGCCAGCAGCGACGCGAAGTAGACGGCGGCGAAGCGCACCGAGCCGATCGCCGGCTCGAGCATCCGGCCGAGGATCCACAGCAGGTACATGTTGAACGCGATGTGGATGATCGAGGCGTGCAGGAAGCCGCCGGTGATCAGCCGCCAGTACTGGCCCTCGGCGACGCCGGAGATCGTCAGGTCGCCGGCGAAGCGCCCCTCGCCCAGCAGCGCCAGGTTCTTGACGATCTCGTTGGCGCCGCCGAAGCCGTTCAGGCCGCCGTCGCCGGCCATGATCTCGGCCAGGTACATGAGGACGTTGACGACGAGCAGCGCCCTGGTCACGGGCGCGGCGGCGCTCGCGGCGCCCCGGATCGACGCGGACGTGCGCACCTGGGTCTTCTGGCGCGAGCACTCGGGACAGCGCATGCCGACGGGCGTCGCCGTCATGCAGTCGGGGCAGATGGGCCGGCCGCAGGACGAGCAGGAGACGCCCGTCTCGCGATCCGGGTGGCGGTAGCAGGTGGCCATTCGGCGAGCGGACGATAGCGGCGGCGCCTTCCGCCGATCTCAAGGCCGCCGGCCGCCGCTCAGAGCATCTGCTCGGTGGGCCGCACCAGGATCTCGTTGACGGCGACGCGCCGCGGCCGCGTGACGATGTAGGCGATCGCGTCCGCGATGTCCTCGGCCTCGAGGCGCTCGACGCCCTCGAAGCGCTTGCGCGTGACCTCGAGGACCTCGGGGCGCATGTGGGTCGTCAGCTCGGTGTTCGTCCCGCCCGGCTCGACGAGCGACACGCGCACGTGGCGCTGCGTCACCTCCTGGCGCAGGCCCTCGCTGAACGCGCCCACCCCGTGCTTGGTGAGGTTGTAGACGGCGGAGCCGGCGCGCGCGACGCGGCCGGCCACCGAGCTGATGTTCACGAGGTCGGCGACCCGGCGCGGCTCGTCCTCGGCCGCCTTCAGCAGGTGCGGCAGCGCGGCGTGCGCGACGTACAGCAGCCCGTTGAGGTTCACCGCGATCATGCGGTCCCACTCCTGCGTGGGCGCGTCGACCACGGGGCCGAGCAGCATCACGCCGGCGTTGTTGATCACCGTGTCGAGCCGGCCGAGCTCGCGCACCGCCTCCTCGACCGCGCCGATCGCCTGCTCCTGGTCGGTGACGTCGGCCTCGATCGGGACGGCGCGCGCGCCGGTCTCCCCGATCTCGGCGGCGAGGCGGTGCAGGCGGTCGCCGCGGCGGGCGACGAGCGCGACCGCGGCGCCCTGGGCGGCGAGGGCGCGCGCGGCGGCCTCGCCGATGCCGCTGGACGCGCCGGTGACGAGCGCGGCGGTTCCATCGAGTCGTTCGGCCATGGCCGGAACCCTACGCGGGATCGGCCGCGGCGCGGCGGCGGGCGGGCGCCCGCTCAGGGCCAGAGGCGGCGCGCCTCGTTGAGCGCGTCGTGCAGCGTGCGCTCGGCGAGGTCGACGACGTTCTTGGAGGCGCGGCGGCGCTGCTTGGAGCGCTGCTTGGTGCGCAGGACGACGAGCGCGACCCCGGCGGCGGTCCCGGCGAGGACCGCGGCGGCGGGCCGCGCCCAGTTGCGCGGGTCGCGCATCGCCGACAGCTCCCAGGACTCGAGCTCCTCGGCCGCCGCGAGGCTGATCGACGTGAGCGTCTCCTCGAGGCGGGCGCCGAGCTCGGCGGGCGGCTCGACGGGCGTCAGCGCGCGGCGCAGCAGCGCCTCGAACTCGGTGCTGGCGGCATCGCTCATCTATCGCCCCCTTTCGCCTTCGCGTCCACGATTCCCTCGAGCTGCTTGATCGCCCGATGCAGCAACACCTTGGTGGCGCCGTCGGTGCGCCCCATCGCCCGCGCGATCTCGCGGTTGTCCATGCCGAGCGCGAAGCGCATGATCAGCGCCTCGCGGCGGTCGTCCGGGAGCTGCTGCACGCCGGCGAGGATGCGCTTCAGCTCGTCGCGGCCCTCGACGAGGTCCTCGGTCGTGTGCGTCGCCGGCAGCACGGTCGAGTCGTCGATGTGCGTCTGCGGCCGGCGCGAGCGGTCGCGGTAGTGGTTGGCGGCGAGGTTGTGCGCGATCCGGATCAGCCACGGGCGCAGCGGGCGCCCGCCGGACTCCTCGAGCGCGCGCGGGAAGTGCCGGTAGGCCTGCAGGAACGTCTGCTCCGTGAGGTCCTCGGCGTCGTGATGGTCCCCGACCCGGTAGTACGCGTACGAGTAGACGTCGCGCAGGTGCTGGCGATAGAGCTCGGCGAACTGCGCGTCGACTCGGGCCTTCTCGGCGGTGTCGGGGTCGACCACGCACCGAGCCTACCTCTACGCGGCGCCCCCGCCGGCGTGCGCGACCCGGCCGCTCTCGGCGCGACCGCCGGTCGCGGCGGCCCGGGCGGCGGCCAGCGAGGCGACCGTGGCGGCCAGCGAGTCGAGCTCGACCGCCGCGACGTCGTCGCTCTGCGTGGCCTCGACGCCGCCGGCGCGCAGCAGCTCGCGGAGCTGGCGCGCGAAGCCGGCGTCGGCCGACGCGACGATGCAGGAGTCCGGGCCGCCGCCGAGCGCGGCGACCGCGCGCACGCCGGTCCGGCGCGCGACGAAGTCCGTGGGACGCTCGCCGTCGCCGACGACGCCGGGGACGGCGACGAGCGCGCCCGCGCGGGCCGGCAGGCGGTCCCGCAGGGCGGCGACCGCCGCGGGCAGCTCGGCCGCGGACGTCGCGAAGACGACGAGGTCGTGGCGCATCGGCTCGGGCGGGTTCGCGACGTCGACGCGGTCGGTCTCGACGCCCGCGCGGTGGAGGGTCGCGGCGAGCGTGGCGGCCGCCTCGCCGTGGCCGACGACGGCGGCGCGGCGGACGGGCGGCCGGCCGCCGAGCCACTCCCACTGGAGCGCCACGCACGGCCAGATGCGCTCGGTGACGGCGCGGGCGAGCTCGGGCGACGGGTTCTCCACGCGCGGGAAGCGCAGCGGCGAGCCGACGCGGATGCGCACCTTGTGCGGGCGGATGCGCCAGCCCTTGCGGATCGCCTCGGTGCCGATGACGGCGACGGGCAGGACCGGGGCGCCGGTCTCGAGCGCGAGACGGCCGACGCCGCGCTTGGGCTGGCCGAGGCCGCCGGGCCGGATGCGCGTGCCCTCGGGGAAGATGACGACGACGTCGCCGCGCTCGAGGATCTCGCGGGCGGTGGCCATCGCGTCCCCGTCGGCGTTGCCGCGGTCGATCGGGAAGGCGCCGAGCGAGTTCAAGAACCAGGCCGTGAGCGGCTTGCGGAACAGCTCCTTCTTGGCGACGAAGTACACCGGCCGGCGCACGATCGTCCCGATGACGAACGGATCCAGGAACGAGCGGTGGTTGGCGGCGATGATCATCGGGCCGTCCTGCAGCACGTGCTCGCGGCCGATGCGGCTCATGCGGAAGTACAGGTGGAAGAACGGCTGGAAGACCGCCCGCACGATCCAGTACAGGATCGGATTGACGCCCCGGCGGCGGGCGCGGTCCAGGTAAGCGGCACGGTCCATGTCAACGGGTACCCGGGCGCTCCCCCCGCGTTACAGTGGGTGTCCGATGGCGATCGACACCGCACAGACCCTGCGCGGGGCGCTGGCCGGAGCGGTCGCCGCCGGCGTGTGGGCCGCCCAGCAGCCGCTCGACAAGCGCGTGTTCGGCGTGGCCTACGACGACACCGAGCTGCTCGGCAAGCTCGTCACCCGCCGCACGATCCCCGCCCGGGCGATCGGCACCGCGCTGCACCTGGCCAACGGCGCGCTGTTCGGCGCCGTGTACGCCAACGTGGCGCCGCGGCTGCCGCTGCCGTCGTGGGCGCGCGGCCCGGTCGCCGCGCTCACCGAGAACGTCGCGACGTGGCCGCTGGCGACGGTCTCCGACCGGCTGCACCCGGCGCGCGACGAGCTGCCGCGCCTCGCCGGCAACCGCGCCGCGTTCGCGCAGGCCACCTGGCGGCATCTGCTCTTCGGCGTCGTGCTGGGCGAGCTGGAGCGGCGCCTGAGCAGCCCGGCGGAGGACGAGGTCCCCGCCTACGAGCACGTCATGAGCTCCAACGGGCACGGCTCGATCGAGCACGCGATGGGCGCCCCGCGCGGGTAGCCGCCGCGCCCGCCTCGCCGGCCCTCGACCGCCCGTCTCCGCCGTACACTCGGCGCTGCGCCGGGGTAGCTCAGCTGGTAGAGCAACGGTCTTGTAAACCGTAGGTCAGGGGTTCGAGTCCCCTTCCCGGCTCTCGCTCGCCCGCGTCCGATGGAAAGGTCGAGCACGCGCGACCGGGCCGGACCGCTCGCCCGAACGGGGCGGACCGCATCACCGCCCACCCGCGTTGCCCTAGCCTGGCCCCTCCATGCGACGCCTGATCCTGCCGCTCCTGGCCGCCGCCGCGCTCGTGGGCGCCGGCTGCGGGGGCGATGACGACGACACCACGACCGCGAACATCCCGAGCGCGAACGCGCCGGCCGGCACGGCGAGCACGCCCGCGGAGACCACCGAGGGGACCGACACCGACGGGGACGGCGCGACGCCGACCACCGAAACCGACGAGACGCAGGACCCGTCGCTCGCGCAGAAGCCGGAGGTCGAGGTGCCCGACGGCCCCGCGCCGAAGGAGCTCGTCGTCGAGGACCTCGTCGAGGGGACCGGCCAGGAGGCGAAGGCCGGCGACACGCTCACCGTCGACTACGTCGGCGTCCTCTACGAGAACGGCAAGGAGTTCGACGCGTCGTGGGACAGCGGCCAGCCGTTCACGTTCGAGCTCGGCGCCGGCAACGTCATCGAGGGCTGGGACCAGGGCCTCGAGGGGATGAAGGTCGGCGGCCGCCGCCAGCTCGTGATCCCCGCCAACCTCGCCTACGGCACCGAGGGCGCGCCGCCGTCGATCCCGCCGAACGCCGCGCTCGTGTTCGTCGTGGACCTCAAGGAGATCGCCGGCTGACGCCGGCCGCGCCGCATCCCGCGCCCGCCGCGATCGACGCGCTCGTCGCCGACGCGCTGGAGATCTGCGCGGTCCCGGCGCCCACGTTCGCGGAGGGCGAGCGCGCCGCGCTGGTGGCCGCGAAGCTCGCGGACGCCGCCGGCGCGGCGCCGCGCGTCGACGCCGCCGGCAACGTGCTGGCGGCGTTCGGCCCGGCCGCCGCCGCCGACCGTCCCGCCGCCATCGTCGCCGCCCACCTCGACACGGTGTTCGCGGCCGGCACGCCCCTGCGGCCCCGGCGCGAGGGCGACCGGCTCCTCGGCCCCGGCATCGGCGACGACTCGCTGGCGGTCGCCGCGCTGGTCCACCTCGCCCGGCGCCTGCGCGCCGCCCCGCCCGCGCGCCCCGTCGTCCTGGCGGCGACCGTCGGCGAGGAGGGCCTCGGCGACCTGCGCGGCGCCCGCGCCGTCCTCGACGCCGTCGCCTGCGACGCGTTCGTGGCGCTCGAGGGGCACGGGCTGGAGACGATCCAGATCGCCGGGATCGCGTCGGCGCGCCTCGTCGCGACGGCCACCGGCCCCGGCGGCCACTCGTGGGGCGACCGCGGCACGCCGAGCGCGGTGCACGTCCTCGTCGAGGCGCTGCACGACGCGATCCAGGCCGCCGAGCCCGGCCACGTCAACGTCGGCGTCGTCCGCGGCGGCACGTCGATCAACACGATCGCCGCGAGCGCGGAGGCCGAGATCGACCTGCGCGACGTCGACGACGCCGCGCTCGACCGCCGCCGCGACGCGGTCGAGGCGGCCCTGCGCCGCCACGGGGTCGCGGTCGCGCGCGTCGGCCGGCGCCCCGGCGGCGCCACGCCCGCCGACCACCCGCTCGTCGCCGCCGCCCGCGCCGCCCGCGCCGCCGCCGGCCTGCCGACCGCCGACGAGACCGCCTCCTCCACGGACGCCAACGCCGCCATGGGCCGCGGCGTCCCCGCCGTGTGCGTGTCGCTCACCCACGGCGAGGGCGCGCACACGCTCGACGAGCGCATCGAGCTCGCGCCGCTGCCCGCCGGCCTCGCCGCGGTCGAGGCCCTGACCGACGCGCTCGCCGCCGGACTGTCCGCCGGCTGACGGCGGCCGCGTCGAACCGGCGCCCGCGGGTTGGGACGGACGCCGGAGTGTCGGTTACGCTCGCGGCCGCGCGTCCCATCAACGCCACGGAGGTCCCCTTTGCGCAAGCTTCGTCCCCGCCTGACGTACGCGAACGTCGCGTCGTCGCTGGCGCTCTTCCTCGCCGTCTCGGGTGACACCGCGATCGCCGCCGCCACGATCGGCACGAACAACATCAAGAACGGCGCGGTCACCACCTCGAAGATCGCCAACGGCGCGGTCACCGGCGCCAAGGTCAAGAACGGCTCGCTGACGGCGGCCGACTTCAAGGCCGGCTCGCTGCCCGCCGGCCCGCAGGGCCCGGCCGGCCCGCAGGGTCCTCCCGGCCCGGCCGCCACCGCCATCAGCGGCGTCGTCAGCCCGCAGGGCACGCTCGTGTACGGCCAGGGGGTCGCGGCCGTCTCGGTCGCCGGCAGCGGCGTGTACACGGTCACGTTCAACCAGAACGTGAGCACGTGCCCGGCGGTCGCCACGATCGGCGGCTACCAGCTCGGCGGCATCACCGCCAGCGGCAGCGACGGCGGCACGGTGAGCCTGCAGCCGGGCGGCAACAACAACGCGGTCGCGGCGACGCAGATCACGTTCGTCACCCGTGGGCTCAACGGCGTGAACGTGCCGCTGCCGTTCCACTTCGCCGTCTTCTGCTGACGGACGGCGTCAGGTATCCCGCGCGTGGCCGGGGCGGCGTTGCCCGCCCCGGCCAGCGGGTAGGCCATGGGCGACGCATCCCCGACCAGGAGCACCACCCATGACCCAGGAACGCGATCCCCTCGCCGAGCGCGAGGCGCGCGCGGCCGCCGCCGAGGCCGGCCACATCGGCGGCCGGCCCACCCGCGAGGAGGAGGTCGACCTCCCCCACGATCCGGCGATGGAGCCGGTGTACGAGGCCGGCGGCGGCGAGGCCGAGGGCTTCGAGATGGCCGAGGAGGAGCTCATCGAGCACGCCGAGCAGGGGCCGGCGTCGCCGGAGGCGAGCGTGAAGGCCGTCCGCGCCGAGGTCGATCGCGAGACGGAGGCGCCGGATCCGGCAACCTATGGGGAGTCCGACCGCGAGCAGGTGTCGGAGCTCCACGAGGACGACCACCGCTGAGCCCCCGCCGCAGCCAGAGCGACAAGCTCGAGGAGTACCGCCGCAAGCGCGACCTCGACGTCACGCCGGAGCCCGACGGCGGCCCGCCCGCGGCCACCGCCGACGGCGGCGGCCGGTTCGTCGTCCAGGAGCACCACGCGACCCGGCTGCACTGGGACCTGCGCCTCGAGCGCGACGGCACGCTCGCGTCGTGGGCCGTGCCCAACGGCATCCCCGACGACCCCAAGCGCAACCGCAAGGCGATCCGCACGGAGGACCACCCGCTCGAGTACCTCGACTTCGAGGGCGACATCCCGAAGGGCAACTACGGCGCCGGGTCGATGCGCATCTGGGACCGCGGCACCTACGAGGCCGAGAAGTGGCGCGACGACGAGGTGATCGCCACCTTCCACGGCGAGCGCCTCAACGGCCGCTACGCGCTGATCCGCACGGACGGCAAGGACTGGCTCATGCACCGCATGGACCCGCCGGCCGACCCCGACGCGGAGCCGATGCCCGAGGCGCTCGTCCCGATGCTCGCGAAGGCGGGGCCGCTGCCGCGCACCGACGGCTGGGCGTACGAGATCAAGTGGGACGGCGTGCGCGCGCTCGTCTCCTCCGAGCCGGGCCGCATCCGCATCGAGTCGCGCAACGGCCGCGACATCACCGCGTCCTATCCGGAGCTGCGGGCGCTGAACCGGGCGCTCAGCCATCACCGCGCGATCCTCGACGGCGAGATCGTCGCCTTCGACGACGACGGCCGCCCGAGCTTCGGCCGCCTCCAGCAGCGGATACACCTCACGAACGAGTCGCAGGTGCGCCGCCGCGCCCAGGAGGTGCCGGTCGTGCTCGTGCTGTTCGACCTCCTGTGGCTCGACGGACGCTCGCTGATGCACCTCCCCTACGACGAGCGTCGCGCCCGCCTGGAGGCGCTCGAGCTGTCCGGCCCCAACTGGCAGACGCCGGCCGCCCATCACGGCGACGGCGCGGCGCTGCTGGAGGCCACCGCCCGCCAGGGCCTGGAGGGCCTGATCGCCAAGCGCCGCGACTCGCCCTACGAGCCGGGCCGCCGCACCGGGGCCTGGATCAAGGTCAAGAACGTCAACCGCCAGGAGGTCGTGATCGCCGGCTGGCTGCCCGGCGAGGGCCGGCGCAAGACGCGGATCGGCGCGCTCGTCGTCGGCGTCCACGACGAGACGGACCCGCCGAGCCCGCTGCGGTATGCGGGCCGGGTCGGCACCGGGTTCACGGACCGCATCCTCGACGAGCTGCGCGAGCGCCTGGAGCCGCTGCGCACCGACCACAGCCCGTTCGGCCACCACCCGCAGGGCCTGCCGCGCAACGTGCAGTGGGTGACGCCGGTGCTGCTGGCGGAGGTCGAGTACGGCGAGTGGACGAGCGACGGCCTCCTGCGCCACCCGTCGTTCAAGGGCCTGCGCGAGGACAAGGACCCCGCCGACGTGGTGCGCGAGCTGCCGGGCGACGCGCGCGAGCTGGCGTTCGGCGAGCGCACGGTCCGCGTCAGCAACTGGTCGAAGGTGCTGTGGCCGCAGGCCGGCTTCACGAAGGGCGACCTCGTCGAGTACTACGTCGCGGTCGCCCCGACCCTGCTGCCCCATCTCGCCGGCCGGCCGCTCACGCTCAAGCGCTACCCCAACGGCGTCGACGAGCAGCACTTCTACGAGAAGCAGTCGCCCAGCCACCGCCCCGACTGGGTCCGCACGGCGCCGATCCGCACGGGCCGCAAGACGATCGACTTCACGCTCGTCGACGACGTCGCGACGCTCGCGTGGCTGGCGAACCTGGCCGACATCGAGCTGCACACGTCGCTGTCGCGCGCGGACCACATCGAGCGCCCGACGATGCTCGTCTTCGACCTCGACCCCGGACCGGGCGCCGACATCGTCACGTGCTGCGAGGTCGCGCTCGTGCTGCGCGGCCTGTTCGACAAGCTCGGGCTGACGACGGTCGCCAAGACCTCGGGCTCCAAGGGCCTGCAGGTCTACCTGCCGCTGAACCGGCCGGACGTGACCTACGACGACACCAAGCCGTTCGCCAAGGCGGTCGCCGAGCTGCTGGAGAAGCAGATGCCCGACCTCGTCGTGTCGCGCCAGACGAAGGCGCTGCGCGACGGCAAGGTGCTGGTCGACTGGTCCCAGAACGACGAGCACAAGACGACCGTCAACGTGTACTCGGTGCGCGCCCGCGAGCGGCCGACCGTGTCGACGCCGGTCGACTGGGACGAGGTCGCCGCCTGCCGGGAGTCGGGCGACCCGGAGCTGCTCGCGTTCGACACGGGCGACGTGCTGGAGCGGATCGCGCAGCGCGGCGACCTCTTCGCCCCCGCGCTCACCGAGGTTCAGGAGCTGCCCCGGCTCGGGTAGCCAGGACCGCCTCGATCGTGTCGGCCTCCGTGGCGGACTTGTCGGGCCGGTGGCGCACGACGCGCGCGAAGCGCAGCGCCACGCCGCCCGGGTAGCGCGGGCTGGTCTGGATCCCGTCGAAGGCGACCTCGACGACGAGCTCGGGGCGCACGAAGACGACGTGGCGCTCGCGCCCGGTCTCGAGCGCCAGCAGGCGCTCGGTCTGCCAGGCCAGCATCGCGTCGGTGAGGCCCTTGAACGTCTTGCCGAGCATCACGAACCCGCCGGTGCGCGGGTCGCGCGCGCCGAGGTGCAGGTTGCTGAGCCACCCCTGACGGCGCCCGTGCCCCCACTCGGCCGCCAGGACGACCAGGTCGAGCGTGTGCACCGGCTTGACCTTCAGCCAGCCGGCGCCGCGGCTGCCGGCCGCGTACGGGACGCCGAGCGCCTTCAGCATCAGCCCCTCGTGGCCGTGCGCCAGCGCCGCGTCCAGCGCCGCCCGCGCCCCGTCCGCGTCCTCCACGACCACCCGCGGGATGCGCCGGTCCTCGGGCACGATCCCGGCCAGCAGCGCCGCGCGCTCGGCGCCCGGCCGGTCGAGGACGTCCTCGCCGTCGGCGTGCAGCACGTCGAACAGGAACGGCGACAGCGGGACCGTGCGCTCCCGGCGGCTGGCGAATCGCGCCGCGGTCACCTGGAACGGCTCGGGCCGGCCGTCGGCGCGCAGCGCGATCGCCTCGCCGTCGAGCACGAGCGTCCGCGCCGGGAGCGCGAGCGCGGCCTCGACGAGCTCGGGCACCCGGTCGGTGACGTCGTCGAGGCTGCGGGTGAACACGCGCACGTCCCCGCCGTCGCGGTGGATCTGGATGCGGGCGCCGTCGAGCTTCCACTCCGCGCCGGCGCGGCCGAGCCGCGTCATCGCGTCCTCGACCCCCGTCGAGGGGCTGGCCAGCATCGGTCGCAGGGGCCGCCCGACCTCGATCCGGAAGCGGTCCAGCGCCGGCGGGCCGCCGGCGAGCGCCGCCTCGGCGACCGCGCCGGCGTCGCCGCGCAGCATCACGGCGCGCTGGACGGCGGTCGCGGGCGCGCCGATCGCGGCGGCCAGCGCCTGCACGAGCACCCCCTCGAGCGCGCCCTGGCGCAGCTCGCCGCCGATGAGGCGGATCAGGAACGTGCGCTCGGGCGCCGTCGCGCGGGCGAACAGGGCCGCGAGCGCCTCGCGGCGCGCCGCCTGCGAGCCCGGACCGCGCATCGCGCCGATGCGCTCGAACGCGGCGTCGACCTCGCCGACCGTCAGCGTCGCCTCCGCGGCGACGTCCGGCGGCAGGTCGCGCAGCGCGGCCCAGCCGACGCCGATCTGCCGCTGGCGCAGCTCGCCGGAGAGGAACGCGACCCCGGCCCGGGCCTCGTCGGGCTCGAGCCGGCGCAGCGCGGCGGCCAGCAGCTCGACCTTCGCGCGCCGCGAGCTCGTCGCGCCGACCGCCTCGGAGGTCGCGACCAGCTCGTCGAGGCGCATTCTCAACCTCAGGTCGAGGCTGAGGAAGCCGGGATCCAGTCGTCGCCGCGGCGCTTCAGCAGGATCTCGTGCTCGCCGGCGTCGTCGACGACGTGGACGCGCGCCTCGTCGTCGTCGGTCCCCGGCCGGTCGATCACCTGGACGAGGTGGACGGCCGAGACGCGCGCGTGCGGGCGGGCCTCGGCGTGCGCGGCGCGGGCGGCCGCGTCGATCGTGTCGCGATCCCACCCGCGGTCCTGCGCGCGGGCGATCGCGAGGTGCTCGTTGGCCTGCGCGACGTCACGCAGCAGCCGGCCGGCGCGCGCACGGGTGCGGCGCTGCGCGCCGAGGACCCCGCCGACCAGCACGAGCACGAGCAGCGCGGCGAGGACGATCAGGACGGTCACGAGCCATGTGGGCATGGCCGGGAGCTTAGGCGCCCGGGCGTCAGGCGGGCACGGCGCGGGAGCGCAGGTGCGCCCCGACCTTGCGCTTCACGCGCTGGAGGGCGTTGTCGACCGTCTTCGTGTCGCAGCCGATGCGCTCGCCGATCGTCTCGTAGGAGTGGCCGTCCAGGTACAGCGCCAGCACGCGCGACTCGAGCTCCGACAGCGCGCTGGTCATGCACGCCACGAGCGAGCGCAGCTCCTCGGCGGAGATCACCTGGTTGACCGGGTCGTGCACGGGCGAGCCGGGGATGACCTCGTCGAGCGTCGGCTCCCCGTCGGAGGCCGAGGCGGGCGGCGCCGAGAACGACACGTAGCCGTTCAGCGGCGTGTGCTTGTTGCGCGTCGCGGTCTTGACCGCGGTGATGATCTGGCGCGTGATGCACAGCTCCGCGAAGTTGCGGAAGCTCGACTCGCGGTCGGTCCGGTAGTCGCGCACGGCCTTGTAGAGGCCGACGAGGCCCTCCTGGATCAGGTCGTCGGCGTCGCCGCCCGCGAGGAAGTACGACGAGGCCTTCAGCCGGACGAAGCCGTAGTAGCGGCGCACGATCCGGTCGTACGCGTCGGCGTTGCCCTGCTTGGCGAGCGCGATGAGAAAGCCGTCATCGACCTGCAGTTGACCCTGAGTTTGTGTGGACAGACGCGCCATGGAGCGATCCCCCTGGCTGCGCGCAGGGCGCAGCCGAGTGCTTGGAGCTCCCTGGCGCGCCCTCCCAGGGCGCCAGGTCACGATTATGGACTACCTCAACCTCAACCTCACGGTTGAGTGCTGGCAAGGTATGCGAAGTTATGACCCGCTGTCAAGCCGACGCTGCAAGATCTCGTACAGGATCGCCGCGGCCGCCGCGCTGACGTTCAGCGAGGCGATCCGCCCGCGCAGCGGCAGCGCGACGAGCTGGTCGCAGGACTCCGCGACGCGGCGGCGCAGGCCCTTCCCCTCGGCGCCGAGCACCAGCACCACCCCGCCGCGGTAGTCGGGCTCGTCGTAGGCGACCGCGCGCTCGCCGGCCGCGGCCCCGTAGCACCAGCAGCCCGCCGCCTTGGCGTCGGCGAGGAAGTCGGCCAGGTTGCGCACGCGCGCGACCGGCAGGTGCTCGACCGCGCCCGCCGATGCCTTGCACACCGCGGGGGTCACCTCGGCCGACCGGCGCTCGGGCAGCACCACGCCGGTGGCGCCGACGCACTCGGCCGTGCGGCAGATCGCGCCCACGTTCTGCGGATCCTCGAGCTCGTCGAGCGCGACGATCAGCGGATCCGGGGCGGCGAGCAGGTCGGCGGCGTCGGCGTACGGGTACTCGCCGACCTCGGCGCACATGCCCTGGTGGGCGGGCGAGCCGCAGCGGCGCTCGATCTGCTCGGGGCGCTCCTCCTCGACGGGCACGCCGCGCAGCCACGGCTCCCCCGCGGCCCCGCGCGTCGCCCACACGCGCCGCACCGGCCGCCGCCCCGCCCGCAGCGCCTCCCGCACGGGGTTGCGGCCGTAGAGGATCACGCCGCCGGGGTCAGCTCGTAGCCGTCGGGGCCGTCGCGCACCGTCCAGCCGGCCGCGGCGATCGCGTCGCGCAGCTCGTCGGCGCGGGCGAAGTCGCGCGCGGCCCGGGCCGCGACGCGCTCCTCGGCCAGCGCCACGACCTCGGGCGGGGCCTCCGGCGCGGCCGCGTCGAGCAGGTTCTCCAGCGCGAGCACCTGCAGCATCTCGCGCAGCTGCGCGGCGTCCCCGCCCCCGGACGCGTTCGACCTCGTGATCCACTCGTACAGCGCGGCCATCGCGGCCGGCGTGTTGAAGTCGTCGGCCAGGCTGTCGAAGAAGCGGTCGCGCAGGGGCTCGAGCTCCGGCGACGGGCCGTCGCCGGCCCGCCGGGCGGCCTCGCGGATGCGCTCGACGCTGCGCGTGGCCTGGGTCATCACGCCGTCGTCGAAGCGCATCGGCTGGCGGTAGTGGGCGGAGGCGAACGCGACGAGGACGGCGTCGCGGCCCCAGCGCTCGACGACGTCGCCCAGCAGCGCGATGTTGCCGACGGACTTGGCCATCTTCTCCTCGCCCATCAGCAGCATCCCGTTGTGCATCCAGATCTGGGCGAGCTCGGCCCCGCGGGCGGCGCGCGTCTGCGCCGCCTCGTTCTCGTGATGCGGGAAGACGAGGTCCGTGCCGCCGCCGTGGATCTGGAAGCCGACCCCCAGGTACTGCTCGCCCATCGCCGAGCACTCGATGTGCCAGGCCGGCCGGCCCGGGCCCCACGGCGAGTCCCACCAGGTGTCCTCGTCCTCCTTGCGCGCCTTCCACAGCGCGAAGTCGAGCGGGTCGCGCTTGCGGTCGGCGCCCTCGACGCCCTCGCCCTGGTCCATCGCGTCGACCGAGCGGTGCGACAGCGAGCCGTACGCCGGGTCGCTGCGCACGTCGAAGTACACGTCGCCGCCGGCCTCGTAGGCGTGCCCGCGCTCGATCAGCGCCTCGATCAGCGCGATGATGCCGTCGATCGTCTGGGTCGCCAGCGGCTCGTGGTCGGGGCGGCCCAGCCCGAGCGCGTCGGTGTCGGCGCGGTAGCGGGCGGTCATCTCCCGGGCGAGCTCGTCGCTGGGGCGCCCGGCCGCGCGGGCGGCGTCGTAGATCTTGTCGTTGACGTCGGTGACGTTGATGACCAGCGTGACGCGCAGCCCCTCGTGCTCGAGGAACCGCTTGAGCAGCGAGAAGACGACGAACGGGCGCGCGTTGCCGATGTGGATGGGCCCGTAGACCGTGGGGCCGCAGGCGTAGATGCCGACGTGCCCGTCGTCGTCGGGGCGCAGCGGGAGGACCTCGCCGCTGCGGGTGTCGTGGATGCGGATCTCGCGCGCCATTCTGCGCTCAGAGACTAGGTATCGCGCACGACGTGCGGCGCGACGATCCGGAGGGAGCGCTACGGTCACGGTCGGGTCATGGCACGCAGGTCGGGCACGGAGGAGAGCGAGCTCGCCATCGAGCGGGCGTTCGCGACGCTCCCGGAGCGCTACCTCGGCGCCGCGCGCGGCTTCGACGCCGTCTACCGGCTGACGTTCGAGGACATCGGCGCGGTGTGGGAGGTCCGCCTGGGCCCCGACGCCGCCACCGTCCGCCACGGCGCCAGCGACCGCCGCCCCGACGTGGAGATCTCGACGGACTCCGCCACGTGGCTGGCGCTGCGCCGCGGCGCGCTGTCGGGCGTCGACGCGTTCGCCGCCCGCCGCCTGCGCGCCCGCGGCGACGTCGATCTGGCCGTCGCCTTCGAGAGCTTCTTCCGCCGCCCCGGCGGACGGGGCCCGCAGCTGCAGCTCCGCACGCTCGAGCTCGGCGGCGGGCGCGACGTCTCCGTGCTCACGCTCGGTCGCGGCCCCGACGTCGTCCTCATCCACGGGCTCGGCGGCACGAAGAGCTCGTTCTTCGAGACCGCGGCCGCGCTGGCGGCCGGCGGCCACCGCGTCCACGCGCTCGACCTGCCCGGGTTCGGCGCGTCGTCCAAGCCGCTGCGCGCCCCGTACACCGGCGCGTGGTTCGCGACCGCCGTGCTCGACACGATGGACGCGCTCGGGGTGCAGCGGGCCGGCCTGGCCGGCAACTCGATGGGCGGGCGCGTGGCGATCGAGGCGGCGCTGGCGGCGCCCGAGCGGGTGACCGGGGTCGCGCTGCTGTGCCCGGCGGTCGCGTTCGTGAAGCGGACGTTCCATCCGCTCGTGTCGGTGCTGCGGCCCGAGCTGGGGCTGCTGCCGCACGGGATCCCGCGCGCGCTCGTCGCGCGCCAGTTCTGGTCGCTGTTCGGCGACCGCGAGGCGATCGACGCGGCGCTGGCCGACGTCGTCGTCGACGGCTTCCGCCGCACGTACGCGAGCGCGGGCGCCCGCCACGCGTTCCTGGCCTCGGCGCGCAACCTGTACCTGGACGCGCCGTTCGGGCGGCGCGGCTTCTACCCGCGCCTGGCGCAGCTGCGCAACCCGTCGCTGTTCGTGTGGGGCTCCCACGACCGGCTCGTGCCGGCCGGCCTGCGCCACATCGTCTACGACTGGCTGCCGCAGGCGCGCCAGACGGTGCTCGAGGGCTGCGGCCACGTGCCGCAGGTCGAGCGCCCCGACGAGGTCAACCCGCTGCTGCTGCGCTTCTTCGGGCGCTGCCTCGAGGCCCCGGCCCAGGCGCCGGCGCCCGCGGCGCTCGCGGCCTGACCCGACCGGAGCCCGCGCCCGATCCGGCCGGCCGCGGGCGTGTCAGCACGCGTACTTCTGACCGGACGTTCAATCAGAAACACGCATGATCTTGTAGCGTTTCGGGTACGGGCGGCGCGGGAACCGCTCGGTGAGAACCCAGGAGAGGGGCAGGGAATGGTGACGAGGTGGAGGGTCGCCCTCGTGGGCGCGTTCGCGACGGCGCTCGCCGTGGCGGCGGTGGCGCCGGGGAGCGCGTCGGCGCTGGGCATCAGCGCGATGAGCACGACGCCGAGCGGCACGCAGGCCGGCTCGCACCCGAACTTCAACCTCTCGTTGAGCTTCAGTGGTGACAGCACGCCGAAGTCGCTGCGCATCGACCTTCCGCCCGGGTTCGTCGGCAACCCCAACGCGGCCGCCCGCTGCCCGCAGGCGACGTTCGCGTCCGGCGGCTGCGGCCCCGACACCGTCGTCGGCAGCACCGTCGTCCACACGATCGCCGGGATCGGCGACTCCACCGGCGGCGGTGGGGGCGGCGGAGGCGGGGGCGGCGTGCTGCCGCCGCTGCCGGGGGTGACCGACCCCGTCTGCACCCTGCTCCCGGTGCTCTGCGACCTGCTCGGCATCTCGCGGATCTCCGCGCTCAAGACCGCGGCTCCGAACGCGAAGCTGCAGCGCTTCAAGCTCGGCAAGCGCCGCCTCGTCGGGCTGCCGCTCGACGCCCAGGGCACCGTCTACAACCTCGCGCCGAACCCCGGCGAGGCCGCGCGCCTGGGCATCATCGTGCGCCCGCTCGGCGGCATCGCCGGCGAGATCCGGCTGCAGTCGACGATCGAGGTGCGCGACACCGGCGACTTCGGGCTCACCTCCTCGCTGGACGGCCTGCCGGCCGAGTTCAACGGCCTGGCCACCCAGATCACCGGGATGGAGCTGACGCTCAACGGGCACACGTCCAGCGGCGCCGCGTTCGTGACGCTGCCGACGAGCTGCACGCCCGCGACCACCACGGTGCGGGTCACGCCGTACACCGGCTCGGCCGCCACCGCGCAGGCGTCGTTCACGCCCACCGGCTGCGGCGCGGTCCCGTTCACGCCGACGCTCCAGGTCGCGCCGTCGACCACGCGCGTCGAGAGCAACGCCGCCTACAGCATCCGTCTGTTCGTGCCCGGCGAGGACGAGCCGATCCGCCAGGCGCACGTGTCGGAGACGACGGTCTCGCTGCCGCTCGGCGCCGGCCTCAACCCCGGCACCGCCGACGGCCTCGAGGTCTGCACCGACGCGCAGTTCGCCCGCGGCCAGCGCTCGGCGCCCACCTGCCCGGCCGCCTCGGCGGTCGGCACCGTGGCGTTCACCTCGCCGCTGGTCGGCACGCTCACCGGCACCGTGTACGAGGGCGCGCCGACGCCGAGCCAGATGCTGCGGCTGTTCGTCGACGTCCCCGGTCCCGGGCTGCGCATCAAGCTCGTCGGCGACGTGAACCCCGACCCGCGCACGGGCCAGGTCCACTCGACGTTCCGCGACCTGCCGCCGCTGCCGTTCACGGCGTTCGAGCTGACGTTCCGCGGCGGCGACCGTTCGATCCTGACGACGCCCGACCGCTGCGGCCCGGCCCACAGCAGCGCGACGCTCGTGCCCAACGCGGGCGGCGGCGCCGCGACGCCGCAGAGCATGTTCATGGTCGACCTCGACGGCGCCGGCACGCCGTGTCCGGATCCGCTGCCGTTCACGCCCGGCATCGCGGTCGACGTCAAGCCGTCGACGGCGGGCGCGTTCACCGCCGCCACGACGACGGTGACGCGGCCGGAGCGCACCCAGCGCCTGAGCGAGATGAAGGTGTCGTTCCCGGCCGGCCTCGTCGGCGGGCTCGGCGGCGGCATCGGCCTGTGCGAGGTCGAGAAGGCGCGCAAGGGCGACTGCCCGGCCGACAGCCGCGTCGGCACCGCGCAGCTCGTCGCCGGCCCCGGCCCGAAGCCGCTGCGCATCGCCGGCCAGGTGTTCGTCACCATGCCGTTCGACGGGGCGCTGGCGGGCCTGGCGATCGTCGTGCCCGGCAAGGTCGGCCCGTTCGACCTGGGCACGACCGTGAGCATGGCCAAGATCGTGGTGCGTCCCGACGACCAGGGCCTCGACGTCACGGCGTCCGGCCTGCCGCAGGTCGTGGGCGGCATCCCGCTGGGGCTGCGGGAGATCCGCCTGAACCTCGACCGCGACGGGTTCATGCGCAACGCGACGAGCTGCACCGACCAGCAGGTCGGGGCGGCGTTCACGTCCGCGCTGGGCGCGATCGCGGCGGCGAGCGCGCCGTACCGCTCGACCGGCTGCAACCGCGTCCCGTTCCGCCCGAAGCTGGCCGGCGTGGCGGCCACGCGCAACCAGCTCGGCAAGGGCGCCCACCCGACCGTGACCGCGCTCGTCACGCAGACCGAGAACGAGATCAACGCCCGGGCGGTGACCGTGACGCTGCCCAAGGAGATCGGCGTCGACGTCGCCAACCTCAACCGCACCTGTCCGGAGGGCGAGGACTGCGGCACGCGCAACGTGGTGGGCAAGGCGACCGCGGTGACGCCGCTGCTGCCGATCCCGCTCACCGGCGAGGTGCGGCTGGTGACGCCGCGCGGCGGCGGGCTGCCGCAGCTCAAGCTCGACCTGAAGGGGCTGCTGAACCTGACGCTGACCGGCAAGACCGCGCTGACGCCCAAGGGGCGCGTGGTGAACACGTTCGAGGGGATCCCCGACGTGCCGCTCTCGCGCTTCGAGCTGACGATCGACGGCGGGGACGGCGGCATCCTGCTCAACAACCGCCGGCTGCGCTGCGGCGAGAAGCTCACCGGCGACGCCGAGTTCACCGGTCAGAGCGGGGCCAAGCACAGCGCCCGCGGCGCGTTCGAGGTGTGCGGCACGATCAGCGCCGCCAGCAGGACCCGCACGACCCGCGCGACCGCGCGGCTGCGCGGCCACCGCCTGGTCGTGACGGTCCGCGGCGCGCGCAAGGTGAGCCGCGTGCGCATCGGCCTCGGGCGCAAGATGTCGATCAGCGGGCGGCGCGCCGTGTCGCTGAAGGCGGGCCGGCGCGCCCGCCTGGCCGTCTCGCGCCGCGCCGTGTCGGTGCGGGGGCTGGCCTCGCGCAAGGTCGTCGTCCGCCTCGGGCCGAAGGGGCTGAAGGGCGAGAAGAAGGGCCGCCGCGTCACCGTGAAGGTGAAGATGGGCAAGCAGACCGCGACGCTGCGCCCGCGGATCCGCTGACCGCGGCCGGGGTCACTGCGCGAGGCGGACGTCCTCGAGGTCGAGGTCGCGCTCGATCTTGCGCATGATCTCGTCGTTGATCACGCCCTCGTTGCGCAGCTCCAGGATCCGCTCGCGCTGGGCGTCCTGGAGCTCGCGCCGCAGGCGCGCGCCCGTCTCCGCGTCGGCTCCCCCGAGGAGCGCCTGGGCGGCGCCCGGCTCGACGGAGTCGGTCAGGCGGCGCCGGCGCAGCTCGAAGACCTGCTCCATGCGCGAGAGCAGCTCCCGCGGCACCCAGGCCTCGTCGCGCAGCTCCTCGACACGGTCCAGCGCCGCGTCGAACGCCTCCAGCCGCGCCTGGCGCTCGAGCGCGGCCGTCTGGTCCACGCCCACCCCGGCCAGCCCGAGCCGGCGGATCAGCCACGGGAGCGACAGGCCCTGGCCCAGGACCGTGGCGAGGATCGTGACGTAGGCCAGGAAGATCACCATCTCGCGGTTGGGGAACGGCGTCCCGTCGTCGAGCGCGACCGGGATCGCGAGCGCGGTGGCCAGCGACACCGCGCCGCGCATGCCGGTCCAGGCCACGAGCATCCGCTGGCGCCACAGCGACTCGGGCTGCGGCAGCCGGCGCGCGCGGCGCACCAGGCCGCGCAGCCACGCCGTCCCGAAGACCCACAGGAAGCGCACGGCGATCACGCCGGCCACGACCGCCGCCGCGTTCCCGACGACGGTGGTCAGCGGGGTCCCCTCGATCCCGTCGAACACCGCGGGCAGCTCCAGCCCCAGGAGCAGGAACAGCGTCGCGTTGATCCCGAAGACGAGGATCTCCCAGAAGGAGTAGGCCTGGATGCGCGTCGGGGGGCTGAACATGCGCGGCGCGTTCCAGCCCAGGAACAGGCCGGCCGACACGGCCGCGAGCACGGCCGAGACGCCGAGCTCCTCGCACGGCAGGTAGGCGACGTACGGGATCAGCAGCGTGAGCGCGATCTCGGTCGGCGCGTCGTCGAGGCGGCGCAGCAGCTGCAGGCCGACCCACCCGACCGCCAGCCCGACGGTCACGCCCGCCACCACGTCGACGACGAACTCCAGGGTCGCGTCGCCCAGCGAGAAGCCGCCGGCCAGAACCGCGGCGATCGCGAACTTGTAGGCGACGAGCGCGGTCGAGTCGTTGAGCAGCGACTCGCCCTCGACGACCGTGACGATCCGCGGCGGCGCGCCCACGCGCCGGCCGATCGCGGTCGCGGCGACCGGATCGGTCGGCGACAGGACGGCGCCGAGCACGAACGACACCTCCCACGACAGCCCGACGACCTCGTGCCCGATCACCGCGAGGCCGAGCGTGGTGGCCAGCACGAGCCCGATGGCCAGGAACGAGATCGGCCCCGCGTCGGCGCGCAGGTCGCGCACCGACGAGAAGAACGCGGCCGACCACAGCAGCGGCGGGAGCAGCAGGACGAGCACCAGGTCGGGCTTCAGCGCCGCGTTGGGGACGGCGGGGATGAAGCCGATGACCGCGCCGCCGATGACCAGCCAGATCGGATACGGGAGCTGCGTCAGGTACGCGACGACGAGGAACGCGCCCGTCGCCACGAGGAGGAGCAGCAGCAGGATCGGGTGGTCCACGGCGCGCAGAGTCTCGCACGGGCCGCGGACCCCGGGATCGTCCAGGCGTCCACGCCCCCTACATCTGTCCCCCGGAGCGGTCGAGAGAACTGAACGGAAGTGTTCAGAACCACTTTGGAGGAACCATCGATGCGCGTCCCGCGCCTGTCACTGCGCGTCAAGCTGCTCGCCGGCACGCTGACGCTGGTGGCCATGTCCGCCGTGATCGCCGTCGTCGCGATCACCCAGCTGGGGAGCGTCAGCACCTCGGGCGAGAACCTGTACGACGACGCCTACATCCCGGCGGAGGCCGCCGCGCAGGCCGAGAGCGCCGCGCGGGACCTGAACCTGCAGTCGGTGCGGATGGAGGAGATCGTCATCCGCCAGATGGGTCCCGAGACGGGCCCCGCCTCGGAGCTGGGTCAGGAGATCCTCGACCAGGTCGCCGTCGACCAGAAGATCCTCGACGGCGTGATCGTGACGCTGCGTGACGCCCCCGCCCAGCTGCGGGCGCCCGCCGACCGCCTGTCGAAGGCGATCACCCACTACAAGGAGACCCTCGCGGCCGCCACGAAGGCGCGCGAGGAGGGCGACATGGAGGCCGTCGAGCGCCTCAACCCGCAGATCAACCCCGCGGGCCTGGCGATCACCGCCCGCGCGCAGGAGATGACGAAGGCCACGCGCGACTACGCGAAGACCGCCCGCGCCGACATCGGCGACACGAAGGCGAGCGCGCGCACGTGGATCCTGATCGCGCTGGGCATCGCGGCCCTGCTGGGTGTGGGGATCGCGCTGGCGCTGTCGGAGTCGATCCGTCGCGCGGTCGCGCAGATCCTCGATCGCCTGCGCTCGCTGCAGGCCAACGACACCGCCTCCCTGCGCCGCGGCCTGGACGCCATGGCCGAGGGCGACCTCACGCAGCGCGCCGTCGTCACGACGGAGCCCATCGAGAAGGTCGGCTCCGACGAGATCGGCGATGTCGCCCGCATGGTCAACGACGTCCGCGACGACACCGAGGCCAGCATCGACAGCTACAACCGCACGCTCGACGCGCTGTCGGAGCTCGTGGGCAGCGTCTCCACGACGGCCTCGTCGGTCAGCTCGGCCTCCCAGCAGGTCGCCACGACCGGCGAAGAGGCCGGCCGCGCCGTCGGTGAGATCGCCGGCGCCGTCGGCGAGGTCGCCCAGGGCGCCGAGCGCCAGGTGCGCATGGTCGACGACGCCCGCGCCTCGGCCGACCGCACCGCCCAGGCCGCCCAGGAGGCCCGCGCGATCGCCGAAGAGGGCGCCCGCGCCGCCGCCGAGGCCACCGAGGCCATGACCAGCGTCCGCGAATCGTCCGTCGAGGTCGTCCAGGCCATCCGCGCCCTCGCCGGCAAGTCCGACGAGATCGGCGGCATCGTCTCGACCATCGGCGGCATCGCCGAGCAGACCAACCTGCTCGCCCTCAACGCCGCCATCGAGGCCGCCCGCGCCGGCGAACAGGGCCGCGGCTTCGCCGTCGTCGCCGAAGAGGTCCGCAAGCTCGCCGAGGAGTCCCAGCAGGCCGCGGCCACCATCGGCGCCCTGATCGGCGAGATCCAGCAGGACACCAGCCGCACCGTCGACGTCGTCGAAGACGGCGCCCAGCGCAGCCAGGCCGGCGCCGAAGTCGTCGAGCAGGCCCGCGACGCGTTCGCCCGCATCGAGACCGCCGTCGGCGACGTCGCCGCCCGCATCGCCGAGATCGCCGCCGCCACCGCCGAAGTCGCCGCCGTCGCCGAGCAGTCCTCGGCCAGCAGCGAACAGGTCAGCGCCAGCACCCAGCAGACCAGCGCCAGCACCCAGCAGATCGCCGCATCCGCCCAAGAGCTGGCCCGCACCGCACAGGACCTCGAAGTCCTCGTCGGCCGCTTCAGGCTCGAGCACCAGGCCTGATCCGGCCGCCGCGCCCGTCCGCGCAGGTCGCGGGCGGGCGCGGGCCGCTCAGCGGGCGCGCAGCAGGGCGACCGCGTGGGCCTCGGCGCCCTCGCCGCGGCCGATGGGACCCATCCCCTCCGCCGTCGTCGCCTTCACGTTCACGCGCCCGGCCGGCAGGCCGAGCGCCTCGGCCAGCCGCGCGCGGATCGCGTCGCGGTGCGGGCCGACCTTCGGGCGCTCGAGCACCACGGTCGCGTCGACGTTGACGGGCTCCAGGCCCGCGCGCGCGAGCATCGCGACGACCTCGCGCAGCAGCGCGACGGAGTCCGCGTCGCGCCAGCGCTCGTCGGTGTCGGGGAAGTGGTGGCCGATGTCGCCGAGGCCGGCGGCGCCCAGGAGCGCGTCCATGATCGCGTGGGTGAGGACGTCGGCGTCGGAGTGGCCGAGCAGGCCCGCCTCGTGCGGGATCTCCACCCCGCCGAGCACCAGCCGCCGGCCGGGCGCGAAGCGGTGCGAGTCGTAGCCGTGGCCGATCACGTCGCCCCGATCGGCTCCAGGCGGCGGGTGCGGCGCTCGAACACCGCCAGCTCGCGCACCCCGAGGCCGTCGAGCACCTCGAGCGCCTGGTCGTAGCCGTACCCGAGGTGGTCGGGGACGTGCGCGTCGCTCGACAGCGCGATCGGGTTGCCGGCCTCGATCACCATCTCCAGGAACGCGGTGGCCGGGTACAGCTCGCCGACCGGCTTGCGCAGGCCCGCGGTCGACACCTCGACGGCGATGCCCGACTCGGCGATCCCGTCCATCGCGATCTCGTAGAAGCGGCGCAGGTCGCCGTCGGGGCGCGGGCGGCGCCCGCCCCACATCTTCACCAGGTCCGGGTGGGCGAGGATGTCGAAGAGCCCGCTGCGCGCCGCCTCCCCCAGCCACTCGAAGTAGCGCGCCCACACGCGCTCGGGCCGCGACGCGTTGTTCTCCCAGATGTCGTAGTCGGGGTGGTCGAGCGCCTCGTCGCCCAGGAAGTGGACCGAGCCGACCACGTAGTCCCACTCGCGCTCCTCCAGCAGCGACGCCATCCGGTCCTCGCGCCCGGGCACGAAGTCGGCCTCGATGCCGAGCCGCAGGTCGGTCTCCTCGCGCACGAACGCGCAGTAGGCGTCGAGGTCGTCGCGCGCCTCCTTGCGCCACAGGTCGTGGTCCCACACCGCCAGCGCCTGGCGGAAGCGGTAGACGTGCTCGGACACGCCGAGCTCGGCGATGCCGCGCTCGGTCGCGACGGTGCGGAAGCGCTCGGCGTTGGCGGCGGTGAAGTAGCGGTCGGCGTCGGTGCCCGGCTCGTCGGGGCGCAGGTGGACGTGGTAGTCGGTCAGCATGCGCCGCCAGACGGTACTCGGGCCCGGCGCGCGGGTAGCCTGGCGCGGGTGCCCGGCAGCAGCGTCGACGTCGCGATCGTCGGTGGCGGCCACAACGGCCTCGTCGCCGCCACCCTCCTCGCCCGCGCCGGGCGCTCGGTCGTCGTGCTCGAGCGCCGCGACGAGGTGGGCGGCGCCGCGGTCTCCGAGCGGCCGTTCGCCGGGGTCGACGCGCGCCTGTCGCGCTACGCGTACCTCGTCTCGCTGTTCCCGCGCGGGCTGGCGCGCGACCTCGGGCTCGACCTCGAGCTGCGGCGCCGGCGCGTGGCGTCCTACACGCCGGTGGGCGACGGCGGCCTGCTGAACCCCGACACGGGCGCGTTCGGCGCGATGACGGCCCGGGTGGCACGCGCCGTCTTCCCGACCGTGCTGGAGCCGCTGCGCTCGCGCGCGGACCTGCGCGCGCTCGTGGGCGACGACGCGGCCTGGGAGGCGCTCGTCGAGCGGCCCGCGGGCGAGGCGATCGAGGCCGCCTTCGACGACGACGTGCTGCGCGGGATCGTGGCGACCGACGCGCTGATCGGCACGTTCGCGTCGATGCGCGAGCCCGACCTGCGCCAGAACCGCTGCCTGCTGTACCACGTGATCGGCAACGGCACCGGCGACTGGGACGTCCCCGTCGGCGGGATGGGCGCGGTCACCGCCGCGCTGGCCGCCGCCGCCCGCGACGCCGGCGCCGACCTGCGCACCGGCTGCGAGGTCACGGCGATCGCGCCCGACGGCGAGGTGCGCTTCGAGGGCGGGGCGCTGCAGGCCGGGCACGTGCTGTGCGGCGCGGCGCCGGCCGTGCTCGACGCGCTGCTGGCGGCCGCCGGGGCCGGGCCGTCGGGGACGAGCGCCGGCGAGGCCCCGGAGGGCGCGCAGCTCAAGATCAACATGGTGCTGCGGCGCCTGCCGCGGCTGCGCGACCCCGCGGTCGATCCGCGCGACGCGTTCGCCGGCACGCTGCACGTGAACGAGTCCTACGCGCAGCTCGAGCGCGCGCACGCCGAGGCGGCGGCGGGTCGCATCCCGTCGCTGCCGCCGTGCGAGATCTACTGCCACTCGCTGACCGACCCGACGATCCTCGGCCCCGACCTGCGCGCGGCCGGCGCCCAGACGCTGACGCTGTTCGGGCTGCACATGCCGGCGCGCCTGTTCGCCGCCGACCACGACGCGGCCAAGCGCGAGGCGGTCGCCGCGACGCTGCGGTCGCTGGACGCGGTGCTGGCCGAGCCGATCGAGGACTGCCTGTGGGAGGACGCCGACGGCGCCCCGTGCCTGGAGGCGCGCACGCCGCAGGAGCTCGAGGCCGAGCTCGGGCTCCCCGGCGGGCACATCTTCCATCGCGACCTGCGCTGGCCGTTCGCCGACGCCGAGGCCGCGGTCGGCACGTGGGGCGTCGAGACGCGCCACCCGCGCGTGCTGCTGTGCGGCGCGGGCGCGGTGCGCGGCGGCGGCGTGAGCGGGATCCCCGGCCACAACGCCGCGCGCGCGATCCTCGGCTAGCTATCCGTTCGCGATCCGCCCGAGCAGGTCGGCGAGCTCGCCCGGCATCGTGAACATCGGCCAGTGGCCGGTGGGCAGCTCGTGCAGGTCCCAGTCGTCGCCGGCGAACAGCTGCGCGCGCGGGTCGCCCTGCTCGAGCAGCTCCCTGACCGCGGCGACCGTGAACCCGCCCTCGGTGCAGAAGATCCCGGCCCGGCGCCGCGGCGCGCCGCCCCCGGTCAGCCGCAGCGGCGAGGTGAACGTCGCCCACGGCTGCGGCGTGCCGCGCGCGGCCAGGAGGTCGAAGTGGGCGTCGGTCATCCCGGCGGCGCTGCCGAACGCGCCGGTCTCGAGCGTCGGCCGGTCGGGCACCGGCCAGCGCCACCCGTCGCCCTCCTCGCGGACCTGGCGCTCCTGGGCCTCGCGCGCCTCGGGCGGCATCGCGTCGGCGATCGCCATCCCGTCGGGCAGCGGCGAGCAGTCGCAGTAGACGACCGCGTCCAGGCGCTGCGGGCGGCGGTCGGCCACCCCCGTCACGACGATGCCCGAGTAGCTGTGGCCCACCAGGACGGCATCGGTGAGGTCCTCGTAGTCGAGGAGGTTCACGACGTCGGCGATGTGGGTCTCGAGGTCGACCTGCGGGCCGCCGAGGTGCACGCGCTCTCCGAGGCCGGTGAGCGTCACGGGGTACACGTCGTGGCCGGCGGCGCGCAGGCGGCGGGCGACGTCCTGCCAGGCCCAGCCGCCGAGGCAGGCGCCGGGGACGAGGACGAGGGGGCGGGGCGGGCTCATCCCCCAGTGGTATCAGGCGCGCTCGGCCAGCAGCAGCTCGGCGACGCGCAGGTCCAGCGGGGTCGTGACCTTGAGGTTCTCGCGCGGCGCCGGGACCACGCCGACGCGACCCCCGAGCGCCTCGACCAGGCCGGCGTCGTCGGTGGCGGCGGCCAGCACCTCGGCCGGCTGGGCGAGCGCGCGCTCCAGCCACGGGCGCGCAAACACCTGGGGCGTCTGGACCGCCCACAGCGCGGAGCGGTCGAGCGTCTCGGCCACCACGTGGTCGGGGCCGGCGCGCTTGATCGTGTCGGTCACGGGCGCGGCCGCGACGACCGCGTCGAAGCCGGCCAGCCCCGCCACGCACGCCTCGACCAGCTCGGGGGTGAGCAGCGGGCGGGCGGCGTCGTGGACGAGGACGACGTCGTCGTCCGGCGCGGCGGCCAGCGCGTTGCGCACGGACTCCGAGCGCGACGCGCCGCCGGCGACCGCGACCGCGCCCTCCACGGCGACGCCGTCCGGGGTGGCGACGATCACCTCCGCGATCGACGGCGCCGCCCGCAGCGCGGCCAGCGACCACGCGTAGAGCGGCCGGCCGGCGAGAACGACGAACGCCTTGGGCCCGGAGGCGCCAAGGCGTTCGCCACGTCCGGCCGCCACGAGGAGCGCGACGGCCACGAATCGGGTCCCTACTTGGCGGCGGGGAGGATCCCCTTCTCCTCCGCGGACCGGGCCAGCAGGTCGTCGAGGTACGCCTCGGCGGCCTCCTCGTCCTTGTCCAGGGCGTACATCAGCTCGGAGGCGAGGATCTTCTTCGCGCGGGTGAACATCTGCTTCTCGCCGGTCGACAGGCCCTTCTCGAACTCGCGCAGCGCGAGGTTGCGCACGACCTCGGCCAGCTCGTAGATGTCGCCCGTCTTGATCTTGTCGCGGTTGTGCTTGAACCGGCGATTCCAGTTCTTGGGCATCTCGGACTCGGAGTCCTCGAGCACCGCAAGGACCTTCTTGACGGCCTCCTCGTCGATGATCCGGCGAAGACCCGCGACGGCGGCGTTCTCGCACGGGACCATGACGGTCATGTCGTTGTGGAGGATCTTGATGGTGAGGTACTCGCGCTCCTCGCCGAAGACCTTCTTGTTCTCCTTCTTGAGCACCCGCCCCGCACCGTGGTGGGGGTAGACGACCGAGTCGCCGACCTCGAAGTCGATGCACTCGACCTCGCGCTCGACTTCCAGGTCCTCCAGGATCTGCTCTTCAGTGACGTCGGTGATGATGTCCCTCCTTCGGGGTGCTGCTGATGGTGCTGCTGACTCAGGTCTGCAGGTAGCGATCGACGAGGTTGATCTCCTGCAGCCGGCGAAGCCCTTCGCGGATGTCCTTGGCGCGGATCTCGCCGACGCCCTCGACGGCCTCCAGCTCGGCGTCGGTCGCGGCGAGCATCTCGTCCAATCCGCCGAAGTCGCGCACGATCTGCGACACGACGATCTTCGGCAGCCGCGGGATCCGTCCCAGGATGCGGTAGCCGCGCGGGGAGACGGGATAGTCGAGCGTGTTCAGCTTGCGGTCGTAGCCCAGCACCTCGGCGAGGCGGCCGAAGTCGAGCAGATCCTGGTGGGGCAGGCGACCGATCTGGTCCAGGGCGGTGGCGAACGCCTCGTCGTCGGGGTCGGCGAGGTAGTCGCGGATCAGCGCGGCCTTGTCGGAGGCCGTGCCGACCATCGTCTCCTCGAGCTGCATCTCGATGAGACGGCCCTCGGTGCCGAGCTCGACGATGTAGCGCTCGATCTCGACCGCCATGCGGGTCACGAGCTCGGAGCGCTGCAGGACGGTGAGGACGTCGTGGAGCGTGGCGCCGCCCTCGAACTCGAGCGCGGTGAGGCGCGTCGAGACCTGGTCGAGGCGCGTGCGGTACTTGTCGAGGGTCGCCAGCGCCTGGTTGGCCTTGGCCAGCACGACGGGGATGTCCTCGAGGATGTACTTCGCGCCGTCGACGTAGAGCGAGACGACCTCGCGCCGCTTGGAGATCGCGATCACGAGCGCGTCGGTCTGCTTGGAGACGCGCTCGGCGGTGCGGTGACGGGTGCCGGTCTCGAGCGACAGGATCGTGGGGTCGGGGATCAGCTGGACGTTCGCCATCGAGATCTTGGTCGCGTTGGCGTTGAGGACGATCCCGCCGTCCATCTTCGCCACCTGGTAGATCAGCGACGGCGTGTAGTCGACGTCGAGCTTGATGCCGCCCGAGAACAGGAAGCTCAGCTCGTCGACCTCGCCGATGACGATCAGCGCGCCGGTGTCGGCGTGGAGGATGTTGTCGATCCCCTCGCGCAGCGCCGTGCCAGGGGCGACCATCTCCAGCGCCTTGACGAGCCGGGGCTCCTGACGTGCTTCGAGCTCGTTGAGCTCTTCCCCGGACCGTGCCGACATGCCTCATACATTCTAGCGTGCCTCAGGGGCTCATAAAGCGCTGGTAATCGGCAGGTTCTGCGAGAGACGGCGCGAGATGGAGGCTCAGAAGTCGCCCCCGCCGCCGAAGTCGCCGCCGAAGTCGAGGCCGCCGCCCCCGCCGAAGTCGCCCAGCCCGCCGCCGTCGCCGGCGCCCCAGGCGGTCGGGGCGGACCAGGCCGAGCCCAGCAGCGAGCCGGCGAACAGGCCGGTCAGCAGGCCGCTGCCGCCGAACCCGCCGAAGAAACCGCCTGCATACGGGCCGTAGTAGGCGGGCGCCTGCCAGTACGGAACCCGCCCGCGGCCGGCGAGCTCGATCTCGCGGGCGTGGGGGTCCTCGCCGCGCTCGACGCGCTGGGCGTCGGCCTCGCAGGCGGGGACCAGGCGCGGGGCGCCGTACTCGGGCGTCCACGCGACGTCGCGCGACGACGGGCCGTGGCGGGGGTCGAAGAAGCAGGGCGGGCGGTGCTCGGGCGGCTCCTCCCCGGCCAGGCGCGCCTTGGCCGCCTCCATGGCGAAGCGGCCCTCCTCGAGCGTCTGCGCGATCGGGGCGAAGTCGTCGGGCGTGCGCGCCCGGCTCAGCGCGGCGGACGCCTGCTCGTGGGCGGTGAGGGCGCGGGCGTAGTCGGCCTTCGCGCGCTCGTCGGCGCCGGGCATCTCGACGTCGAGGTCGAGCGCGCGGATGTCGTCCCCCAGCGCGACGAGGTCCTCGTCGGCGACGCGGCGCAGCTCCGCCGCCTGCGCAGCGCGCTCGCGCCGGGTCCGGCGGTTGCGCATGAGCGCGAACGCGCCGACGCCGCCGCCGATCGCGATGGCGCCGATCAGCAGGGCCAGGCCGTCGGCGCCGCCGTCGTCGAGCGCGCCGCCGTTGGCGTGCGCCTCGTCGACGCGGCCGACGAAGTCGAGCAGGATCGCGGTGCCGCCGGCGTCCTGCTCGGCCTGGACGGCCTCGGCGGCGGCCTCCCGGGCGACGCCGGCGTCGAGGCCGACGTCGCCGGTCTGCCCGGCCTGGAACGTGCGGCCCGCCGGGCCCGCGACGACGGCGTAGACGCCGGTGGCCTGCAGCTCCCGGTGCAGGCCGGCCGCGAGCTGGCGCGGCTCGCCGGCGCCCGGCGCGAACACGGCGACGTAGATGGGCACGTCGCTGCCGCGCACGGCGGTGCGGATCCGGTCGGCGTCGGCCTCGGTGAGCCCCGCCGCGTTCCCGGGGGCGACGTAGACCGAGTCGGTGCGCAGCGCGCCCGCCGCCTCGGTCACCGCCTCCGGGGCGTCGGTGGCGGCGGTCTGCGCCTGCGACACGGCCGCCGGGGCGAGCGCCACGGCGACGAGGACGGCGAGCACGAGGGGAACGCGGCGCATGTCCTCAGCATGCCCGATGCGGTCACACTCCACCCATGACGCTCACCCTCGGCCACGGCCCGCTCTCGCGCGCGCCCGCGTCGGCGAACTACGCGATCGACGGGCCCGCCCACCGGATCTTCTTCGAGGCGCACCCGCACCGCGTGCGCGCCGAGCTCGGCGGCCACGTCGTCCTCGACACGACCCGCGGCGCGCTGCTGCACGAGACCGGGATCCTGCCGGTCTTCTACGCCCCGCTGGAGGACTACGACGCCGCGGCGCTCGAGCGCACCGACCGCACGACCCACTGCCCCTACAAGGGGGACGCGTCGTACTGGACGGTGCGCGCCGGCGGCAAGGTCGCCGAGAACGCGCTGTGGGCCTATGAGGACCCGCTGCCGTCGGCCCCGTGGCTGGCCGGCTACGGCGCCCTGTACTTCGACCGCATGGACCGCTGGCTCGACGAGGACGTCGAGGTCCACGGCCACCTGCGCGACCCGTACCACCGCGCCGACGCGCGCCCGTCCTCACGGCCGGTCGAGGTCCGGTTCGAGGGGCGCCTGCTGGCGCGCGTGGACGAGCCGGTCCTCGTGTTCGAGACCGGCCTGCCGCCCCGCGCCTACCTGCCGCGCGAGCTGTTCGACCTCGAGCCGAGCGACACCCGCACCGTGTGCCCGTACAAGGGCGACGCGACGTACTGGTCGCTGAAGGTCGGCGACCGCCTGCTCGAGGACGCGGCCTGGTCCTACGAGGAGCCGCTCGACGGCATGCAGCCGATCGCGGGCCTCGTGTCGCTGCTCCACGACGACCTGGAGGTCCGCATCGGCGAGCCGTTGTCGGATTGACGCCGCTATGCGACCGCGATCCGGCAACGGTCGCCCGCCAGTCGACGTCGCGCGGCCGGACCAGGGCATCGAATGCCCGCGAGCGGCCCCGCCGACACCACCCCCGCGCCGCCTGGAGCCGCGCGTCTGCGCGAGTGGCGATCTCCCTCCACCCCCTGGAGGATGATCGCCACTCGCGTTCGCCCGCCCTCTCCGGCGGGCGGGCGCGGGCCGGGCGGCCGCTCACACGCCTCGCGGATGCTGTTGCGGAGCGAGGCGGCGTTGCGCGGGTCCCGAGCGAGGCGGCGTCCCGGAGCGAGGCGGGCGCGCGCCCTACGCCGCCGCTCGCGCCGCCCGCTCCCCCGCGGGCAGCGCGGCGCGCAGGGCCGCGCGCAGCGACCCGACCGCCAGCGCGCCGTCGCCGCTGCCCTCGGGCGCGACGACCGTGCGCAGGCCGAACTTGCGGGCCTCCTCGAGGCGGCGCTCGGGGTGGGCGACCGAGCGCAGCTCGCCCGTGAGGCCGAGCTCGCCGAAGCAGGCCAGCGGGGTCGGCGCGTCGCCGCCCAGCGAGGCGCCGCGCACCGCGCTGGCGACCGCGAGCGCCACGGCCAGGTCGGCGCCGGGCTCGTCGACGCGCACGCCGCCGACCACGTTCACGAACACGTCCTGGGAGCCCGTCGGCACGCCGCCGTGGCGCGCCAGCACCGCCAGGACGAGCGCGACCCGGTTGCGGTCGATGCCGTTGACCATCCGCCGCGGCGGCACCAGCTCGCTCGGCGACACCAGCGCCTGCACCTCGACGAGCAGCGGCCGCGAGCCCTCCATCGAGGCCAGCACGACCGAGCCCGGCGCCCGCGTCGCCTCGCCGACGAAGCGGCCCGACGCGTCGAGCACCTCGACCAGCCCGCCGGAGCGCATCTCGAACACGCCGGCCTCGTTCGTGGAGCCGAAGCGGTTCTTCAGCGCGCGCAGGGTCCGGTAGGTCCGCTCGCGCTCGCCCTCGAACTGCAGCACGGCGTCGACGAGGTGCTCGAGCACGCGCGGGCCCGCGAGCGCGCCCTCCTTCGTCACGTGCCCGACGAGCAGCACGGCCGTGCCGGTCTCCTTGGCCACCCGCGCGATGCGGCCGGCGACCTCGCGCACCTGGCCGACCGAGCCGGGCGCGCCGGTCAGCTCCGAGGCGTAGAGCGTCTGGACCGAGTCGATCACGCACACCTCGGGCCGCTCGGCGACCATCGTGGCCACGACGGTCTCGAGGTCGGTCTCGGCCAGGACCGGCACGTCGAGCGCCGCTCCCGGCAGCCGCGACGCGCGCAGCTTCACCTGCGCCGCCGACTCCTCGCCGGAGACGTACAGCGTCCCGTGGCCGGCGCCGGCGAGGTTGCCCATCGCCATGCCGGTGAGCGTCGACTTGCCGATGCCGGGCGAGCCGCCGAGCAGCACCAGCGACCCGGGCACCAGCCCGCCGCCCAGCACCCGGTCGAACTCGCCGATGCCGGTCGACAGGCGCGCCAGGCGGGGCGTCTCGACGTCGCGCAGGCGCTGGGGGCGCACCGCCCGCGCCGCGCGGCCGCCGCGACCGCCGGCGCCACCGCCGCGACCGCCGCCGCCCACCGCGGCCGGCGCCCGCTCCTCGACCAGCGTGTTCCACTCCCCGCACCCGGGGCAGCGGCCCTGCCAGCGCGCCTCCTGGTGGCCGCAGGCCGAGCAGACGTGGATCGTGGCCGGTCGCGCCATCGCTGCGTGAACCGTAGGCCCCGCACCCGACGTCCTCGCCCCCGGGCGAGGCGGGTCGTCACCTCGGCCACACACCCTTAGGTCCCCCTAACGAATCCCCTACCATGGCGGGCGTGACCGTCCGCATGCCGTTCGTGCGCCGCGCCGCGGCGCTTCGCGCCCTCGTCCTCGCCGCCCTGTCGGTCGCGATCGCGGCCGCCGCCCTGGCCGCCGCCGCGCCCGCCCGCGCGGAGGCGCCCGAGCGCGTCGTCGCGCTCACCCCCTTCACGGCGAACATCCTGGCGCAGCTCGGCGTGACGCCGGTCGCGGTCGCGGAGCCCGCCGCCACCGAGGAGAAGCTCAGCCCGCGCCTGCGGGGCGCCCAGCGGCTGGCGATGTCGCATCCCAACGGCCCCAACCTCGAGCAGCTCGTCGCCCTGCGGCCCGACGCCGTGTTCTCCTCGCCGGTCTGGCGCGCGGGCACCCCGAAGATCCAGAACCTCGGGATCCGGGTCTACGACTCGCTCGACCCGCAGCGCCTGGGGACCGTCCCGATCGGCATCAAGAAGATCGCCAAGATCGTGGGCAGGGAGGCGCAGGGCGTCGCGCTCGCCAACCGCGTCCAGCGCGAGTACCGCGCCGCGTCGGCCGGCATCCGCAAGCACCCGCGCGTGCTGCTCGTGCTGGGCCTGGCCCAGTACACGCTCGCGATGCTCGGCAACTCGTGGGGCGGCGACATCATCGAGGCGGCCGGCGGCGAGCTGGTCACCAAGAACATCAAGCCGATCGGGCGCACGAGCGAGGGCGCCGTCGTCGGCAACCTCAGCAACGAGGCCGTCGTGCGGATGAACCCGGACGTGATCATCGTCGTGCCGCACGGCGCCGCCGACGAGGTCCCGGCGATCGCGCGCTACTACCGCAACTTCGCGCCGTGGCGCAAGACGAAGGCCGCGCGCACCGGGCGCATCTACGTCCCGACCGACGACCTGCTGCTCCAGGCGACCTCCGACCCGGCGTCGCTCATCCGCAAGGTGCGCCGGGAGTACCTCAAGAACTGATGCCGGCCGCCGCGGCCACGGAGCGGCCGGCGCCCGAGCTTCCCCTCGCGCCGCGCGTGAGCGTGCGGCGCGTGCTGGTCGTCGCCGGGATCGTCGTCGCGCTCGTGGCCGCCGTGTGCGCGTCGCTGGCGCTCGGCTCGGTGAAGGTCCCGCTGGACCAGGTCGTCGACGCGATGTTCGGCTGGCTCACCGGCGACCAGGCGCGCGGGGTCGACCGCGAGATCATCCTCCAGCTCCGCCTGCCCCGCACGGTCACCGCGATCGCGGTCGGCGCGTCGCTCGGCGTGGCCGGGGCGCTGCTCCAGGGCTCGCTGGGCAACCCGCTCGCCTCCCCCGACGTCGTGGGCGTCACCGGCGGCGCCGCGTTCGGGGCGATGCTCGTGATCCTGCTCTCGCCGGGGCACGTCGCGCTGCTGCCGCTGAGCGCGCTCGTCTTCGGGATGGTCGCCGCGCTGCTGGTGCTGATGATCTCCTGGACGGGCACGAACCGCGGCGGCGTCGGGCGCCTGATCCTGTCGGGCATCGCGATCGGCGCGATCTTCACCGCCGCCACCTCGATGCTGATGGCGCTGCACCCCAGCCGCGCCCCGTCGGCGGTCATGTGGCTGGCCGGCTCGCTGCAGACCGAGGGCTGGCCGACGATCCGCAGCGTCGCGCCCTACCTGGCCGTCGGGCTCGTCCTCGCGTTCTGCCTGATGCGGCCGCTCAACCGCCTCGCCCTCGGCGACGAGGTGGCCGCGTCGCTGGGCACCTCGCCGCGCCTGGTGCGCCTGGTGGCGATCGTCGCCGCCGCGATCCTCGCCTCCGGGTCGGCCGCCCTGGCCGGCCTCCTGGGCTTCCTGGGCATCGTCGTCCCCCACGCCGTGCGGCTGCTGGGCGGGACCTCGAACAACACGTTCGTCGTGCCGGTTTCGGCGCTGGCCGGCGCGACGCTGCTCACCGCCGGCGACGTCGTCGCGCGCACGCTGAAGGCGCCGCTGGAGCTGCCGGTCGGGCCGATGATGGTGGCGATCGGCGTGCCCCTGTTCCTGTGGCTGCTGCGGAGGGCGGTGTAGGCGTGGCGGTCCTCGAGGTCACCGACGCGAAGGTGCGCATCGGCGACACGGAGATCCTGCACGCCGCCGACCTCGCCGTCGACCCCGGGCAGCTCGTGGCCGTCGTCGGCCCCAACGGCGCCGGCAAGTCGACGCTCGCCCGCGCCGCCGCCGGGCTGCAGAAGCTCGCGGGCGGCAGCGTGCGCTGGTACGGCGAGGACATCTCCAGGCTGCGCGGCCGGCGCCTGGCCCGCCTGCGCGCGTTCATCCCGCAGCGCCCGCGCGTGCCGGAGGGGATCGTCGTGCGCGAGGCCGTGCTCATCGGCCGCTCGCCGCACCTGCGCCCGCTCGAGCGCCTCGGTCGCGGCGACCGCCACGCCGCCGAGGTCGCGATGGAGCGCGCCGGCGTCATGGAGTTCGCCGACCGGCGGCTGACGACCCTGTCGGGCGGCGAGCTGCAGCGCGTGCAGATCGCGATCGGCCTGGCCCAGGAGGCGCCGGTGCTGATGGCCGACGAGCCGACCTCCGCGCTCGACCTCGGCGCGACGTCGGCGATGGCGCGCCTGCTGCGCGGCCTGGCCGACGACGGCCTCGCCGTCGTGCTCGTGCTCCACGACCTGGCGCTCGCCGCCGCGATCGCCGACGAGGTCGTGGTCATCTCGCAGGGCCGCTCGGTGGCCAGCGGCCCGCCCGGCGAGGTGCTGCACGCCGACCGGCTGCGCGAGGTCTGGCACGTCGGCGCCGACCTCGAGATGGACGGCACGGGCCGCACCGCCCTGCACGTGCGGTGGTTGGAGGACGGCCGCCCGGTCAGCGACGCCGGCGCAGCGCCCGGCGCTCGGTCAGCGCCCCAGCGCTGAACACCAGCAGCGCGCCGAGCCCGACCCATGCCCCCGGGGGCACGTCGATCCCGCCGCCGCCGTCGGGGTCGTCGACCGGCGTGCGGCCGGCCGCGGCGACCGCGGCGCGCACCGCCGGGGAGTCGGGGTCGGAGGCGTCGGCCAGGAGCACGCCCTCGACGGCGCCGGGCGGCGCCGGATCGGCCTGCGCCGGCTCGTCGTCGCGGTCGCGCTTGCGCCGCCGCGTGCGGCGCTCGGGCTCCGGCTCGGGGTCGGGGGCGGGCGCGGCCGCCTCGGGCGCGGGCAGGTCGTCGTCCACGCCGAACGGGCCCGGGTCCGCCGGCGGCGCGCCGGTCGCCCCGGTCCCGCCCACGCCGGTCGCGGCGCTCCCGCCGCCACCGCCGCCACCTCCGCCGCTTCCGCCACGCGTCTTCTCCCGCCGGTCGTCGCGCTTGCGCGGCTCGTCCCCGTCGTCGCCGACCACGATCGTCACCGGCGCCGACGTGCCTCCGCCGCCCGCGCCGTCGGAGACCGTGACCGTCACGCGGTAGCGCCCGGGCTGCTGGAAGCGGTGGACGACGTCCTCGCCCGTCCCGCTCGTGCCGTCGTCGAAGTCCCACGTGTACGTCGCGCCGTCGTCGGCGGTCGACGTCGTGAAGAGCTGCACGCGCTCCCCGACCTTCACCCGCCGCTTGGGCGCGATGATGCCGACCTCCAGCAGCGTCACCCCGTCGAGCGTCGCCTGCAGCGGCTCACCGGGCGCCGACGTCTGCAGCTCGGCCGGCCGGCCGTCCTTGGCGGGCCGCAGCACGTTCGTGCGCTGCTGCTCGTCGACCCACACGAGCGCCGGCCCCTCGGGGAACGGCGGCGGGTCGGCGAGGTCGCTCGGCTCGGACGTCAGGAACTGCAGGACGCCCTCGATCGTCACGGCCGTGATCGAGTCGGGGTCCGCCCCGGCCAGCCCGACCGCGCGCCGCAGCGACAGCCCGGTGAGCTGGCGCGGCTGGCCGCCGACGACGTACGTGGTCGGCGGGACGTCGGCGCTGGCCGCGATCTGGTCGGCGCCGACCGTGCGCTTCTCGCCGTTGACGTCGAACACCAGGCCGGGCGCGGCGGCGGCGGGCGCGGCGGCGATCCCCGCGAGGGCGAGCGCCGCCGCGATGACCCGCCACGCGCGCATCAGCCGATCGTGGCCGAGATCGTCACCGATCCCTGATCGGTGTCGTACAGGTAGGCGCGGAAGATCGGCACGCCCTCCGCGGCCAACGTCGCCGGGACGGCGGCCCAGGTCAGCGTCGTCCCCTCGACCGCCGGGCGGATCGCGCCGGGCTTCAGCAGCAGGATCGGCTGGCGCGAGCCGACCACGCCCGCCTCGACGCCGGTGGCGCGCTCGACGGTGGCGACGGCCTTCGGGGTCGGCGACGCGAGGTCCCAGGTCCAGTTCGCGAAGCGCATGTCGAGGAAGCGCTCGGCGTAGCGGAAGCTCGTGGAGCCGGCCGTGTCGACGACGGTCGCGCCGCTCGCCGGGTCGTACCAGCCGCCGGTGATCGGCAGCGTGTACGTGGCGCCGTCGAACGTCGCGGGCGGGCCGACGCTGGCGGGCTCGCCGCCCGACTGCAGGTACCCCAGCCACGACTCGCGCGGCGACCAGCGCACGGCGCCGCCGGTGAGCGACACCGCGCCGGCCGGACGGCTCGCGACGGTCGCGCCGCCGGGGGTGGGCGGCCCGGTGACCGTCGGCTCCGGGGCGCCGGGGATGTGCGTGTCCGAGCCGCCCGGCGTCGTCGTCGCCTCGAGGTCGATCGTGCCCAGGCGGCCGCCGCGCAGGCCGGGCCGGCGCAGCTCGCGGCGCAGCATCCGCACGGTCGCCGCGGTCAGGCGCAGCGGCGCGTCGGTGACGTAGGTGCCGGTCGGCTGCACCGAGCGGCGGGCGGCGGGGGCGGCGATCGCGGCGATCGTGCGCGTGCGGCCGCCCACGGAGGCGGCCAGCGTGGAGCGCGAGCCGACGCGCACGGTCAGGTCGCGCAGCACGACGCTGCGGCGCCCGGCGCGCAGCCGCAGCGCGCCGCGCTGGGCCACCGTCGCGGTCCGCCCGCTGATCGTCACGTCGCCGGTGGGAAGCGTGATCCGCGCGGCGCGGCGCCGCGCCGGCGACACGGCGGTCACGCGCACGCCCTGGTCGGCGAGCGAGCGCGCGGCGTCGCCCTTCAGCACGATCGTCGTGTCCTGCGCCCCGGCCGCCGGCGCGGCGGCGAGCAGGCCCCCCGCCGCGGCGAGGGCGGCGATGTGGCGAACGGTGGACGGATCGAGGATCATTGGCGTCGGATCTCCTGTGGCGGCCGGCAGGGTTAGGGTAACCTAAGCCGCCAGGCCGCCGGGCCCGGACGCCCGATCCACGCCACACACCGACGACCATTGCGAACGGACCTCCTGTGACCGACACCGCCGCCCCGCCCAATCCGCACAAGGTGCCGCCCTCGATGGCCCAGCCCGCTCCCCCGCCGCCGCTGCAGCCGGTGGAGGGCGACGTCCGCCGCCGCACGGCCGCCGAGGAGGCGCGCACGATCGTCGCCGGCACCAACCTGGCCACGCTCGCGACGCTGAGCAAGGACGGCCATCCGTGGGGCTCGTTCGTCGCCTACGGGACGCTGGCCGACGGCTCGCCGGTGCTGTGCCTGTCGACGCTGGCCGAGCACGGCCGCAACCTGCCGCGCGACCCGCGGGCGAGCCTCGTCGTCGCCTCCAACCCGGGCGACCGCGACCCGCTCGACTCGGGGCGCGTGACGCTGGCCGGCCGCGCCGAGGTGCCCGAGGGCCTGGAGCTCGAGGACGCGCGCGCCGCCTACCGCGACGCCGTCCAGGACGCGTCCGCGTTCATGGACTACGGCGACTTCACGATCTACGTGCTGCGCATCGAGCGCGTGCGCTGGGTCGGCGGGTTCGGCCGCATGGACTCCACCGACGCCGCCGCCTACCACGAGGCGCAGCCCGATCCCGTCGCCGCCTCCGCGCCGTACGCGGTCGCGCACCTCAACGAGGACCACGAGGACGCGCTGCTGGACATGGCCAAGGCGCTGGCCGGCTACACCGACGCGACCGCCGTGCGCTGCACCGGCGCCGACCGCTACGGCCTGGACCTCGTGGTCCACACGCCGCGCGGGCGCGCGCAGACGCGCGTGGGCTTCGCGGAGCCGATCACCGTGCCCAACGGCCTGCGCAGCGCGACCGTCGAGCTGGCCCGCCGCTCGCGGCGCATCCTCGAGGAGTCGGCGCAGGCGGCCCCGGCCGCCTAGCGCGCCGGGCCGCCGGCCCGGGAGCAGTCCTGAAAGCCCGCCGCCTTGTGCGAGGCGTCGCAGAACGGCTTCGTCCGCGACCGCCCGCACCGGCACAGGGCGATCGCGCGCCCCTCGGGCACCTCGAACACGCCGCCCTCGGGGTCGACCAGGCGCACCGGCCCGGTCACCTTGTAGGGCCCGTGGTCGCGGACCTTGATCTCGACGAGCGGCTCGTCCATCACGGTCGAGGGTAGCCCGCCCGGGCACGAGAGAGGGCGGCCCGCAGGCCGCCCTCCACCCACACCCGATTCGTTGCGCGAGCTACTCGCTCGGCGTCGACGAGGATGCGTTCTCGCCCGGGGACTGCTCGTCCTCGGAGCGCTCCTCCTCCTCGTTCTCGCCGCCCTCGGCGCCGACCGCGACCGGCGCCCGGTCGAGCAGCGTCAGCTCGATCTCGGCCCCGTCGTTCTCCGGCCCCTGCGGGACGTCGGCCAGGACGATCTGGCCCGGCTGCAGCTCGCTGCGCAGGACGAAGTCCGCCAGCGGGTCCTCGATGTAGCGCTGGATCGCCCGGCGCAGCGGACGCGCGCCCATGGCCGGGTCCCAGCCCTTGTCGACGAGGTAGTCCCGCGCCGGCTCGGACAGCTCGAGCTGGAGCTCGCGCTCCGCCAGCGAGCCGCGGATCCGCAGCAGCAGCAGGTCGACGATCTGACGGATCTCGTCCTTCTGCAGCTTGTGGAACACGATCACGTCGTCGATGCGGTTGAGGAACTCGGGACGGAAGACCTTCTTGAGCTCTCCCATGATCCGGTTCTTCATGTCGTCGTACGTGATCCCGGTCTCGTCCTCGGTGACCGCGAAGCCCAGCGGCGTGTTGCGCGCGATCTCGGACGCCCCGATGTTCGAGGTCATGATCACGATCGCGTGCCGGAAGTCGACCGTGCGCCCCTGGGCGTCGGTCAGCCGGCCGTCCTCCAGGATCTGCAGGAGGATGTTGAACACGTCCGGGTGGGCCTTCTCGATCTCGTCGAGCAGGAGCACCGAGTACGGCTTGCGCCGCACGGCCTCGGTGAGCTGGCCGCCCTCGTCGTAGCCGATGTAGCCCGGAGGCGAGCCGACCAGGCGCGAGACGGCGTGCTTCTCCATGTACTCCGACATGTCGATGCGCACCATCGCGTCCTCGTCGCCGAACAGGAACTCGGCGAGCGTGCGCGCCAGCTCGGTCTTCCCGACGCCCGAGGGCCCGAGGAAGATGAACGAGCCGGTCGGCCGCTTCGGGTCCTTCAGGCCCGCGCGCGAGCGGCGGATCGCCTTCGAGATGACCTCGACCGCGGCCTCCTGGCCGATGACGCGCTTGTGGAGCTCCTCCTCCATGCGCATCAGCTTCGCCGTCTCGGCCTCGGTGAGCTTGAAGACCGGGATGCCGGTCCACATCGAGACGATGTCCGCGATCTCCTCCTCGCCGATCGAGGGGCGCTCGCCGGACTCGCCCTGCTCCCACTGCTCCTCGAGCTCGCGCTTCTTGTTCGTCAGGCGCCGCTCCTTGTCGCGGAGGTTGGCGGCCTTCTCGAACTCCTGCGCCTCGATCGCGGCCTCCTTCTGGCGCCGCGTCGTCTCGATCTCCTCCTCCAGGTCCCGGTACACGGGCGGGGAGGTCATCGACTTGATGCGCATGCGGGCGGCGGCCTCGTCGATGAGGTCGATCGCCTTGTCGGGCAGGAAGCGGTCGCTGATGTAGCGGTCGCTGAGCTCCGCCGCGGCCTCGAGGGCCTCGTCGGTGATGTTGATCTTGTGGTGCGCCTCGTAGCGGTCGCGCAGCCCCTTGAGGATCTGCACGGTCTCCTCGATCGACGGCGGGTCGACCCGGATCTGCTGGAAGCGGCGCTCCAGCGCGGCGTCGCGCTCGAGGTACTTGCGGTACTCGTCGAGCGTGGTGGCGCCGATCGTCTGCAGCTCGCCGCGCGCCAGCGCCGGCTTGAGGATCGACGCGGCGTCGATCGCGCCCTCGGCGGCGCCCGCCCCGACGAGGTTGTGGAGCTCGTCGATGAACAGGATGATGTCGCCGCGCTGGGTGATCTCCTTCATCACCTTCTTCAGGCGCTCCTCGAACTCGCCGCGGTACTTCGAGCCGGCGACGAGGGCCGCGAGGTCCAGCGTGTAGATCTGCTTGCCCTTCAGCAGCTCGGGCACGTCGGCGTTGGTGATCCGCTGGGCGAGGCCCTCGACCACCGCGGTCTTGCCGACGCCCGGCTCGCCGATGAGCACCGGGTTGTTCTTCTGGCGGCGCGAGAGGATCTGCATGATCCGCTCGATCTCGGTCTCCCGGCCGACGACCGGGTCGAGCTTGCCGTCCGAGGCCAGCTTGGTCAGGTTGCGGCCGAACTGGTCCAGCAGCTTCGAGGACTTCTTGCCCTCGCCCTGCGCGCCGCCGGCGCCGGCCGCGGCCGCACCGGCGCCGCTGCCCTGGCGGCGGCCGCCGGGGCCCGACAGCATGCGGATGACCTCGTTGCGGATCTTCTCGGAGTCGGCGTCGAAGTCGAGCAGGATGCGCGCCGCGACGCCCTCGTTCTCGCGCACGAGGCCGAGCAGGATGTGCTCGGTGCCGATGTAGTTGTGGCCCAGGCTGAGCGCTTCGCGGAGCGCCAGCTCGAGCACCTTCTTCGCGCGCGGGGTGAACGGGATCTGGCCCGAGGTCACCTCCTCGCCGGAGCCGACGATGCGGACGACCTGCGCGCGCACGCGCTCGACGGTGATGTCGAGCGACTCGAGCACGCGGGCCGCGAGGCCCTCCTCCTCACGCAGGAGGCCGAGGAGGATGTGCTCGGTGCCGATGTAGTTGTGCTTGAGCGTCCGCGCCTCCTCCTGCGCGAGAACGACCACCTGGCGGGCTCGTTCTGTGAATCGCTCGAACATTGGATACGTCCTTCCTACTGGGCGGCGCTGGGTGTGGGGTCGTGGGGACGGTGAACTACCCGCTGCCCGGGTTATCGACCTGTTCCGGGTCGAAACTGAGCGGCGGGTCCTATCGCGGGCATGTCTCAGTCTACCAGTGGGCCCCGGCGTCGCTCGGGGGTCATCGGGGTCCCATCGGGGTCATCCCCCATGGTTCCCCGCGACGGGCCGCGCAATGCTCTCCCGCATGCAGATGCCCCGTTCCATCGAGCGTAGCCGCGAGGACCGCGTCGTCGCCGGCGTGTGCGGCGGCATCGCCCGCGCCGCCGACCTCGACCCCACCACCGTCCGCGTCATCGCGGTCGTGCTGATGGCCTTCGGCGGCGTCGGCCTGATCGCCTACGTCGCGGCCGCGCTGCTGCTCCCGGAGGAGGGCGGCGGCGAGCCCCTCATCCGCCTGGCCGGCAGCGCCCGCGACCGCGGCGCGGCCATCGCCGGCGCCGGCCTCCTGCTCCTGCTCGCGGTGGTCGTCGTCGCCGGCGACCCGTGGCCGTGGGACCGGGGCTGGTTCGTCGTCGGCGCGCTCGTGCTCGGCGGCCTGGCCTGGCTGGCGCTGCGCGAGCGCGACGGCGCCTCGGCGACGCTGCCCGCGGCGCCGGCCGAGCCGCCGGCGACCGGGGCGACCCGCGTGCGCCCGACCTGGGAGGCCGAGGCGCCCGCCCCGCCCCCGCCCCCGCCGCCGTCGCCGCGCGACCGGACCCGCCGGCGGGTCGCGACCGCCGTCGCCGCCGGCGTGCTGGCGATCCTGCTCGGCGCCGTCGCGCTGGCGTTCGTGGCCGTCTTCGACGACCCGCCGTGGGACCTGTACGCGGCGGGCGCGGTGATGGCGACCGGCGTCGTGCTCGTGCTCAGCGCCCCGTTCGGCGGCTCCCCCGCCCTGGTGATCCCCGCGTTCCTGGTGGCGGCGGTCGTCGGGCTGTTCGCGCTGGGCCCGGTCCCGCTGCGCGGGGGCGTGGGCGACCGCGACCACCGGCCGGCCACGCTGGAGAGCCTGCGCGACGAGTACCGGCTGGCGGCCGGGGAGATGCGCATCGACCTCACCGAGGTGCCGTTCCCGATCGGGACCACGCGCACGCGCGTCCAGCTCGGCATGGGCGAGGCGGTCGTCACCGTCCCGGCGGACGTCGACGTGCGCGTCGACGGGTCGGCGGTGGCCGGCGAGGTCGTGACGTTCGGCCGCTCCACCGGCGGCGTCGACGTGGACACGATCGAGGACGGCGCGGGCGCGGCGGCGGCGGGGCGGCGGCTCGAGCTCGACGTGCACGTCGGCTTCGGGCAGATCCGCATCGAGCGCGAGGAGGCGCCGCATGGATGAGGTCGACGCCACGTCGCTGGCGGGCGGGCTGGCGCTCGTCGCCGTCGGCGCGGTCCTGCTCGTCGACGCGGCCGGCGTCCTGGACGTCGGGCTCGGCTGGCTGGCGCCGCTGCTGGCCGGCGCCGCGGGCGTCGTCCTGATCGCAAGCGGCAGCGCCGCCCGCGCCCGCTCGGCCCCGGCGGCGGCCGCGTCCGCCCCGCGTCCGCGGCCCGGCGGCGACGCGCTCTCCCGCGCCTGGGCGCGGGTCACCAGCGACGAGACCTGGAGCGCCCGCCACCGCCCGGCGAGCGCCGGGGAGCTGCGCGACCGCTACCGCGTCGGGCTGGGCACGCTCGACGTGGACCTGCGCGACATCGCGCCCCCGCCCGGGCGGACCGAGCTGCAGGCGCGCGTCGGCATCGGCACGCTCACCGTGACGCTGCCCGCCGCGGGCCGGGTCGTCGTGCGCGCGCACGCGGGCGCCGGCTCGGTCGAGCTGCTCGGCGAGACCCGCGGCGGCCTGGCGGCGACGCTGGAGCGCGAGCTGGGCGAGACCGCCGAGGACGGCGCCGAGCTCGTCGTGCACGCCGGCGTGGACCTCGGCACCGTCGTCGTGCGCCGCCCTGGTTGAATCGGTCGGTGTCGTCCTCGCCACGTCCCGCGGGCGCGCTGCGCCAGGCCGCCGGCGTCGTGCTGGTGGTCGTCGCCGCGCTGCTGGCGCTGCGCCAGCTCGGCGTGTGGACGGGCGACGCGCTCCTGTGGCCGATCGCGCTGACCGCCGGCGGCCTCATGCTCCTGTGGCGGCGGTCGGCGACGCCGCTGGGGACGCTGCGCGAGGCGCTGCCCGAGGCGCAGCCCCGGATGGTGGCCGGCGCGGCGCTCGTCGTGCTCGGCGCGGTCGCGTTCCTGAGCGCCACCGACGCGCTCGCGCAGGCGCGCTCGGTCATGCTCGCCGCGCTCGCCGTCGTCGTGGGGATCGCGCTGATCTTCGGCCCCGCGTGGCTGCGCGTGGCGCGGGCCCTGGCCGACGAGCGCGCCCAGCGCGTGCGCTCCCAGGAGCGGGCGGAGATGGCCGCGCACCTGCACGACTCGGTCCTGCAGACGCTGGCGCTCATCCAGCGGCGCGCCGACGACCCGCGCGAGGTGGCGGCGCTGGCCCGCCGCCAGGAGCGCGAGCTGCGCGCCTGGCTGGCCGGCGAGCCGGCCGTCCCGGAGGTCGAGACGCTCGCCGCCGCCCTGCGCGCCGCCGCGGCCGAGGTCGAGGACCTGCACGGCGTGCCGATCGAGGTCGTGGCGGTCGGCGACGCGCCGCTCGACGAGTCCGCGGCGGCGACGGTCCAGGCCGCGCGCGAGGCGATGCTGAACGCGGCCCGCTTCGCGGGCGCCGAGCGGATCGACGTGTACGCCGAGGCGACGCCGGAGCGCCTGGAGGTGTTCGTGCGCGACCGCGGCGCCGGGTTCGACCCCGGCGCGATCCCGGCCGACCGCCGAGGCGTGCGCGAGTCGATCGTCGGCCGCATGGCGCGCGCGGGCGGCGAGGCGCGCGTGCACAGCGAGCCCGGCGGCGGGACCGAGGTGGAGCTGGTGGTGGCGCGATGACGCGCGTGTACCTCGTCGACGACCACGGCCTCTTCCGGGCGGGCGTGCGGGCCGAGCTGGCCGGCCTCGTCGAGGTGGTCGGCGACGCCGGCACCGTCGCCGAGGCGATCCGCGGGATCCGCGAGACGCGCCCGGACGTCGTGCTGCTCGACGTGCACATGCCCGGCGGCGGCGGGGTCGAGGTGATCCGCGCGATCGGCGCCGACCTGCCCGGGACCCGGTTCCTGGCGCTGTCGGTGTCCGACGCGGCCGAGGACGTGATCGCGACCGTGCGCGCGGGCGCCCGCGGGTATGTGACGAAGACGATCTCCGGCCCCGAGCTGGCCGACGCCGTGCGGCGCGTGGCCGAGGGCGACGCGGTGTTCTCGCCCAAGCTGGCCGGGTTCGTGCTCGACGCGTTCGCGGCGGGCGCGAGCGAGCTGCCGGTCCCCTCCGACCCCGAGCTCGACCAGCTCACGCCGCGCGAGCGCGAGGTGCTGCAGCACATCGCCCGCGGCTACCTCTACAAGGAGGTCGCCCACCGGCTGGGGATCTCGACCAAGACCGTCGAGGCGCACGTGTCGGCGGTGCTGCGCAAGCTGCAGCTCTCCAACCGCCACGAGCTGAGCCGCTGGGCGGCGTCGCGGCGGCTGGTCGACTGAGCGCGGGCGATCACTCCCGCCGACCCATGAGCGCCAGGGCGGCCGCGACGAGCGCCGCCCCGAGCGCGGCGGCGGCGATCAGCGGCCCGGCGGTGGGCGCGTCGTCGTGCAGGGCGTCGAGCAGCGACATCGGCGGGGCGCCGAGCAGCGGGCCGGCGCCGTGATACCGGACGGCGTCAGTCGCGCATCGCCGGGAAGAGGATCACCTCGCGGATCGAGCGCCGGCCGCTCATCACCATCACGAGGCGGTCGATCCCCATCCCGAGGCCGCCGGTGGGCGGCATGCCGTGCTCGAGCGCGGCGATGAACAGCTCGTCGTAGGGCTGCGTCTCCTCGTCGCCCGCGGCGGCCAGGCGCACCTGCGCCTCGAAGCGGGCGCGCTGGTCGTCGGGGTCGTTGAGCTCGGTGAACGCGTTGGCGATCTCCATCCCGCCGACGAACGCCTCGAAGCGCTCGACGAGCCGCTCGTCGCCGTTGCGATGGCGCTTGGCGAACGGCGACAGCTCCACCGGGAAGTCCATGACGATCGTCGGCTGCACGAGGGTCGGCTCGACGGTCTTGGAGAACAGGTCGTCGACGAGCTGCGGCCACGTGCGCTCCGTGTTCTCGGAGGGCACGTGGCGCTCGACGATCGCCGCCATCTCGTCGCGGTCGCGCACCTCGAGGATGTCGACCCCGGCGCGCTCGATCAGCAGCTCGCGCAGCGTCACGCGCCGCCACGGCGGCGTGAAGTCCAGCTCGCCGTCGTAGCCGACGGCCTGCGCGACGCCGTGCACGAGCCGCTCCAGGCGGGCGGCGGCGTCGTGGTAGTCGGCGTAGGCCTCGTACCACTCGACCATCGTGAACTCGGGGTTGTGCTTCGGCGACAGGCCCTCGTTGCGGAAGTCCTTGCCGAGCTCGTACACGCGCTCCAGCCCGCCGACGATGAGCCGCTTGAGGTACAGCTCGGTGGCGATCCGCAGGTACATGTCGCGGTCGAGCGCGTTGAAGTGGGTGATGAACGGCCGCGCCAGCGCGCCCCCGTAGAGCGGCTGCAGGACCGGCGTCTCGACCTCGATGAAGCCGTCCTCGTCGAGCTGGCGGCGCACGGCGGAGATCGCCTTGGCGCGCAGCATGAACAGCGCGCGGGTCTCCTCGTTGGCCATCAGGTCGAGCTCGCGCTGGCGGTGGCGCGTCTCGACGTCCTGCAGGCCATGGTGCTTGTCGGGCGGCGGCCGCAGCGACTTGGCCAGCACCGTGAAGTCCTCGACGCGCAGGCTGATCTCGCCGCGCTTGGTGCGCATCGCGCTGCCGTCGACGCCGATCAGGTCGCCGAGGTCGAGCGCGAGCAGCCGCTCCATGCGCTCGGGGCCGAGCACGTCGACGCGCGCCTGCAGCTGCAGGCGCCCGGAGCGGTCCACGAGGTCGAGGAACGCCATCTTGCCCTGGCCGCGGCGAGCCGCCAGGCGGCCCGCCACGCGGTAGCGGTCGTCGGTCTCGGCGCCCGGTTCCAGGTCGGGGTGCTCGGCGGCCACGCGGGCCGTGGGCACGACGCCCGGGAAGCTGTGCGGGAAGGGGTCGACGCCCTCGGCGCGCAGGCGCTCGAGCTTCGCCCGCCGCGCGGCGAGGAGCTCGGACTGCTCGTCGCTCACCGTCGGGAGGCTAGAGCCCGACGTCGATCTTCGTGATCTTCAGCCGGCGCTTCTTGCCGTTGGGCAGGACGACCTCGACGACGTCGCCCTTCTTGGAGCCCAGCAGCGCCTTGCCGACCGGCGACTCGTTGGAGAGCCGCTCCGGCGGCTTGGCCTCGGCCGAGCCGACGATCGTGAACTTCGAGCTGCTGCCCGTGTCCTCGTCCTTGACGTTCACCTGGGAGCCCACGCGCACGATGTCGGTGCCCAGGTCCTTGGCGTCGATCACGGTGGCGGCCCGCAGGCGCTCCTCGAGCTGCGCGATGCGCTGCTCGAGCATGGCCTGCTCGTTCTTGGCGTCGTCGTACTCCGAGTTCTCGGAGATGTCGCCGAACTCGCGGGCTTCCTTGATGCGCGCCGCGACCTCGCGACGCTTGGTGGTCGACAGCTCCTCGAGCTCGTCCTTCAGCTTCTGCAAGCCGTCAGGGGTGAGGATGACGTCCTTCGGCATGGATCTCCCGCGGTCCCTCGGTGGGTCGACTTGAAGGGTCGGGCAGTGTAGCAACGGCCGCGCGCGGCCCAGCGGGCGTCCGAGACACCGGATCCCGCGCGATCGGCGTAGCCTGGCGGGGATCGAGCCCGACTTCCTCATCCACGGCGCGACGACCGGCTCGCCGGAGCTCCGCCACGAGATCCCGGCGGCGATCGGCGACCCGTTCCTGTACGGCGAGCGGGGCGGGCGTCCCTTCGCGGTGCTGCACACCGTCGACGAGGCGAACGCGCTGGAGGCGCGCCCCGATCTGCAGGTCCTCGACCCGTTCGCGCTCGGCCTCGTGGAGCTGCTGGAGCGCGGCATGCACCGCGAGGACGCGATCGACGAGATCCACGTGCGCGCGTGCCGCGAGATGGGCGTCGCGCGGGCGGCGGTGCCGCGGGCGTTCCCGCTGGCGCTGGCCGACCGGCTGCGCGCGGCCGGGATCGAGCTGACGGTCGACACGGCGCTGTTCGAGGGGCGCCGGCGCGTGAAGGCCGGCGCGGAGCTGGCCGGCATCCGGCGCGCGTCGGCGGCGGCCGAGGCGGGCATGGCGGCCGCGGCGGCGCTGCTGGCGCGGGCGACGGCCGCCGGGGCGATCCTGCGGGTGGACGGCGAGGTCCTGACGAGCGAGCGGCTGCAGGCCGAGATCCGCGCGGCCGTGGCGGCGCGCGACTGCACGCTCGACGAGCTGATCGCCGCCGGCGGCGCGCAGGGCGTGCTGGGCCACCACGCCGGGAGCGGCCCGCTGGTCGCCGGTGAGCCGATCGTCGTGGACCTGTGGCCGCAGGACCGCGCGAGCGGCTGCTGGTCGGACATGACGCGGACGTTCGTCGTCGGCACCCCGGCCGACGACGTGATCGCCTGGCACGGGCTGGCACGGGACGCGCTGGCGCGCACGGTGGCGCTGCTGGCGCCGGGCGTCACGGGGCGGGACCTGTGGGAGGTCGCCTGCGACGTGTTCGAGGCGGCCGGGGAGCCGACCCAGCGCGACCCGCAGGGCCAGGAGCCGCAGCGTGACGGGTTCTTCTACTCGCTGGGCCACGGCGTGGGGCTGGAGGTGCACGAGCCGCCGACGCTCGGGCGCAGCGGCCGCGAGCCGCTCGTGGCCGGCGACGTCGTGGCGCTGGAGCCGGGCACCGGCCGCCACGGCTACGGGGGCGTGCGCGTCGAGGACCTGTTCCTCGTCACCGAGGACGGCTGCGAGCAGCTGACCCGGTTCTCGTACGAGCTGGACCCTCAGGCGGCGGCGTAGAGCGCCTCGCGCGCCTGCTCGACCGTCGCCGCCTGCTGCATCGCGGCCTGCAGCTCCTTGCCGCCGCCGAGCCGGTCGACGTACCACGGGTAGGCCTTGCGCAGCCAGCGGCCGCCGCGCTCGGGGCCCATGTGCTCGACGGCCCGGTCCATGAGCCACTCGAGCTCGCGGAGGATCTCGCCGGGCGTGGGCTCGTCGTCGCGCTCGCCCAGGAGCTGCTGGAACAGCCACGGGTTGCCGAGGCTGCCGCGGGCGAGCATGATCGCCGCGGCGCCGGTGATCTCGTAGGCGCGGCGGGCGGCGTCGGCGTCGTGCAGGCCGCCGGAGAGCATGACCGGCGCGGGCAGCTCCTCGACGAGCCGCGCCGCGAGCGCGTAGTCGGGCGTGCCCTTGTGGTGCACCTGGGCGGAGCGCGGGTGGAAGGCGATGGCGGCGACCCCGGCCTCCTCGACGAGCCGCTTGGCGAGGTCGTAGCCGTCGGTCTCGCCGGCGCGCTGGCCGGAGCGCAGCTTGACGGTGACCGGCAGGCCGGAGCCCTGGGCGGCGGCGCGCGCGACCCTCACGGCGGTGTCGGGGTCCTTGATGAGCGCCGCCCCCGCCCCCGTCTTGCACACCTTCGGCACCGGGCAGCCCATGTTCAGGTCGATGACGTCGACGCCGGGGACGTGCTCGCGCACGTACGCGGCCGCGCTCTTCATGATCTCGGGGTCCTGCCCGAACAGCTGCAGCGAGGTGGGCGCGTCGCTGACCGCGTGCTCGTCGGGGTGGACGCGCAGCAGCTCCGTGATCGTCTTCTCGTTGCGGTAGTGGATCGCGAAGCTCGAGACCATCTCGGACGTCGCCATCCCGGCCCCGTAGCGCTTGGCCTGCAGGCGCACGAACCACGTGCCGATGCCCGCGAGGGGCGCCAGCACGACGCGGTTGGGCACGGTGATCGGCCCGAGCTGCCACGAGTCCGTCAGCACGCTCCCCAGCCTAGAGGGGCGAATCCGCGGGGGTGATCGACCTCGATGTCGTATGGCGGCACTCACGTCGATCACCCCCCTGCCCCTTGACGCGCGGGTCGCATGGATCGCGGCGCAACAGCACGGCGTGGTCCATCACGACCACCTCCTCGATGCCGGCGTGTCCCGCTCCGGCGTGCGGCGACGCGTGGCCGCGGGCTGGCTTCACCGCGTGCACACCGGCGTCTTCGCCGTCGGCCACCCCGGCCTCACCGACCGCGGCCGCTGGACGGCCGCCGTCCTCGCCGGAGGCCCCGAGGCGGCGCTCTCGCACCGGTCCGCCGCCGCGCTCTGGGGCCTGCGGCCGAACGTGTCCTTCGCCGAGATCACGGTTCCGGGGCGCCGGCGGCGCGGGCCGGCCGGCGTCGTCGCCCACGCGGGCGCGCTCGACGCGCGGGAGACCGTGGTCGTCGACGGCATCCGCGTCACCACCGTCGCCCGCACCCTCCTCGACCTCGCCGAGGTCCTGCCCGTCCGCGAGGTCGTCGCCGCGATCGACCGCGCGACGGCCCGCCGCCGGTTCGACGCGGACGCGATCCGGGCGACCGTGGCCGCCGCCACCGGCCGCCGCGGCCTCAAGGGCCTGCGCGCCGCGCTGCTGATCACGCGCCCGCAGGACGTCCTCACCCGCTCCGAGCTCGAGCGCCGGGCGCTGCGCCTGATCCGCACCGCCCGCCTCCCCCGCCCCGACGTCAACGTCAGGCTCCTCGGCCACGAGGTCGACCTGCTGTGGCGCGAGCGCCGCCTCGCCGTCGAGCTCGACGGCCGCGAGACCCACGACACCCCGAACGCCTTCGAGTCCGACCGCCGCCGCGACGCCGACCGCATGGCCCGCGGCTGGCGCGTCCTGCGCCTCACCTGGCGCCAGGTCGTCAACGACCCCGCCTGGGTCGCCGACCGCCTGACCGCGGTGCTGGCGCTCGCGCCCTAGCGGTTGCGCTCCCACAGGAGCCGCAGCCCCCGCAGGGTCAGGAGGTCGTCCAACTCGTCGATCGTCTCCGTGAACGGGACGATCGCGCCGGCCAGGCCGCCGGTGGCGATCGCCTCGGCGTCCTCGCCGATCTCGGCGCGCAGGCGGCGGACGATCGCGTCGACGGTGCCGGCGAAGCCGTAGACGATGCCGGAGCGGATCGCGTCGACCGTGGTCTTGCCGATCAGGGTGCGGGGCTCGTGCAGCTCGATCTTGGGGAGCGCGGCGGCGCGCTCGGTCAGGGCCTCCATCGAGATCTCGACGCCCGGGAAGATGATGCCGCCGAGGTACTCGCCGTCGGCGCTCACCGGGTCGTAGGTGATCGCGGTGCCGAAGTCGACGCAGATGCAGGCGCCGCCGACCTTCTCGTAGGCGGCGACCGCGTTCACCAGGCGGTCGGGGCCGATCTCGCGCGGGTTGTCGTAGCGCAGCGCCATCCCGCTGCGGATGCCCGGCCCGACGATGATCGTCTCGTGGCGCAGGTAGCGGGCGCCGACCGCCCGCCACTCCGGCCGCAGCTGCGGGACGGTCGAGGAGACGATCGAGCCGTCGAGGTCGGCGAGGCCGAGGCCGCGCAGCTCCAGCAGGTTGCGCAGGACGGCGCCGAGCTCGTCGGCGGTGGACGTGCGCACGGTCGCGAAGCGCCAGTGCTCGACGAGCTGGTCACCGTCGTAGGTGCCGAAGTGGGTCTGGGTGTTGCCGACGTCGACGACGAGGAGCATGGGTCGGGAAGTATGCTCGTCGCGGTGGCCGACCGACTGAAGCTCTTCGTCGTCCCCGGCTCGCACCCGTGCGCCACGGTCGAGCGCGCCCTCGAGCTGAAGGGCCTCGCCTACGAGCGCGTCGACCTGCTCCCGGTCGTGCACGTGCTCCATCAGCAGCTGCGCTTCGGCAAGCGCACGGTGCCCGGCCTGCTGCTCGAGGACGGCTCGAAGGTGGTCGGCTCGCGCGCGATCCTGCGCGTCCTCGACGGCCTGGAGCCCGAGCCGCCGCTGCTGCCGGCCGACCCGGCGCTGCGGGCGAAGGTGGAGGCGGCCGAGGCGTGGGGCGACGAGGTGCTGCAGCCGCTCGGGCGGCGGATCATCTGGGCCGCGTTCGCGCGCGACCACGCGGCGCTGCCCAGCTACGCGGCCGAGGCGAAGCTGCCGCTCCCGCTCTCGCTGGCCGCGCGCTCGGCGCCGCTCGTCGTCCGCGTGGAGCAGGCGCTCAACCACTCCAACGACGACACCGTCCGGGCCGACCTGGCGGCGCTCCCCGCCCACCTGGACCGCGTCGACGGCTGGATCGCCGACGGCGTCATCGGCGGCGAGCGGCTCAACGTCGCCGATCTGCAGGTCGGCGCCGGGCTGCGCCTGCTGACCACGATCGGCGACGTCGCGCCGCTCGTCGAGGGCCGCCCCGCCGGCGAGCTCGCCCACCGCGTGTTCCCCAGCTACCCGGGGTCGATCCCCGCCGGCGCGCTGCCCGCGGAGTGGATCCCCGGCGCCGAGGTCGGCCTGGCCTAGCTGTAAGCAGCAGCAGTCTTGTTTCTCTCGGCCAGGCGCTCGAAGGGCGTCTGGCCGTTGAGTGACCGGTGCGGGCGTGTGGTGTTGTAGCGCGTGAGGAAGCCGGCGAGGGCTGCTCGTCGCTGGGC